>MDSW01161387.1_pt1 | contig 11120 bp, 10 predicted proteins | sample 811171 | NCBI WGS metagenome assembly MDSW01 (sample SAMN05326641, study PRJNA326480) | marine metagenome | isolation source: seawater | place: Atlantic Ocean: North West | collected 2012 | reverse complement strand
GGTTCTGGTTCCGGCTCCGGCTCTGGTTCTGGTTCCGGCTCTGGCTCTGGTTCCGGCTCTGGCTCTGGTTCTGGTTCTGGTTCCGGCTCTAGCTCTGGTTCTGGTTCTGGTTCCGGTTCCGGCTCTAGCTCTGGTTCCAGCTCTGACTCTGGTTCTGGTTCTGGTTCCGGCTCTGGTTCTGGTTCCGGCTCTGACTCTGGTTCTGGTTTTGAATCAATTTGTGTTTTTGAGTGTAAAACATCGTTATTTAAAAGATCTTCTTCTTTACTGAACTTTTCTTTTTTAACATTTTTTTTAGTAAAAAAATCTTTAATTTTTTTAAAAATAGCCATAACTACAAATATAGATTATAACTAAATATAAAAAAGATGTTATTTTGTTTATTTATTTTCGAAAAAAGTTTTTAACTGGTCTTTGGGAATAATCTCTTCTTTGAAATTATAGAAACCTGTTTTTTTAGAACGAACCATTTTAATTGCTTTGGTGAAATCTTTTCCTCCTTTTTTTTGTAATGAAGCTACTACTTTTTTTGCCATAACAATTATTTTATTTCCTTATGAATAGTGTATTTCTTAAGGATTGCATTGTATTTTTTTATCTCTATTCTATCAGGTGTATTTTTTTTATTTTTAGTAGTAACATACCTAGAAGTACCCTTGACACCACTATTTTTATGCTCTGTGCATTCTAAAATAACCTGTACTCTATTTCCTTTTTTTGCCATATTTTTTTAACAATTGGAATGCAATTTTAAACAAAAAATAGCACTCAAACAAAAACTATTAACAAAATAAACTACTTAATTTTTTTCACATCCAATAAAAATAGATTCTCTACTACATTAAAATTAGATATATTAGACTTATTAAACTCTATTTTTTTCCAATTTCTTTCAGGGTACAACCAATCATTAATCGAGTCATTTATCTTTACTAAAACAGGCAGGTCAAAACCTGGAACAGCCTTCCATCTAAAATTCAAAAAATATTTATTTCTTTTTTTGCTAAAAAAATACTCAAAAACAGGTAATTCAGCTTCAAATAAATATTGCTGAAAAAAGGCCGTCAAATCATCATTAAAATAATTTTGAATATATTGGATTATATCGTTAGTATTTATAATCTTATGTTTAAAATCAAGCTGCAATCCTTTTATAAGACTATCCCAAACAGTGTCATTTCTAAGCGTAGATCTTAATGTATGTAGCATCCAACTGCCTTTATAATACATATCAGTAGAAGAAAAAGCATCTGATTTGATAGGAAATTGATTTTTTATTCTTTTTTTCTGATCATTTAAATAAACTATCATATCATGATAACCATACATTTCTTCAACATATAGAGCCTCTGCATACGTCGCAAATGATTCATGTATCCACATATCACTTATATCACCCATACTGACACTATTTCCCCACCACTCATGAGCTGTTTCATGTATAATAATAAAATCAAAATCTATATCAGAAGGGAAATTTCCTAAATAACCTTTTTTAAATTGATTTCCATAAGCAATACAAGTTTGATGCTCCATACCTAGATAAGGAGTCTCAACAAGAGAATATCCATCAGAGTAAAAAGGAAATGGCCCAAATTTTTTTTCAAAAAAATGAAGCATAGGTTTGACCTGAGAAAAATGTTTAACTGCAATATCAAAATTTTCTTTTAAAACATAATAATCAAGGTCTAAAACACCATCAAAACCCAACAATGTATCTGAGAAGTGTTTATAATCCGCAATATTAACTGAGACATTATAATTATTTATTGGATATGAATTTTTCCAAATAAAAAGTTTTTTATCAAAACCATTAATGATAGTATCTTTCGAAAAAAATAGATTACCATTTGAAACAACTTTTAAATTTTTCGGCACAGTTGCAGAAAACCTAATACTATCTGGCTCATCATATAGAACATCATGACTTGGCCACCACACACTAGAACCGATACCTTGACAAGCAACACCAACCCAATGATTGCCGAAAGAATCCTTATCCCAAACAAAACCACCCTCCCAAGGAGGATTTTTTGCAACTTGAGGTTTTCCACTATAAAAAACTTCAATATTATAATTACCTACATACAAAGTATTATCTAAAAAGATCCAAATATTATTATCAATATGTTTAAAATTACATTTTGAATCCAAAAACAAAATACTATCTATGACAAAATTTTGAAATAAATTTAGCTCCAAAGTATCTATATTTTCTAAAACATTAAAAAACAAAGTATTACTCCCATTTATGGATTTATTTTCGATATCGAAATCTAAATCTAAATCATAAAAAGAAACATCAATTTTTTGATTTTGAGAAAAGGAAAAAGAAAAGATAAAAAAGATAAGAAATCTTATCACTACTTGGACTTAAGCTCTTTCAAAACAACTGAAATACCTTTTTTATTGATATTTCTAATTGCAGAAGTAGATAGCCTTAGGGTAACCCATTTGTTTTCTTCTGGAATAAAAAATCTTTTCTTAACTAAATTTATATTGAATTTTCTTTTAGTTTTTTTATTTGAGTGAGAAACATTATTTCCTACCATCGCTTTTTTACCTGTAATCTGACAAACTCTAGACATAACATACTTAATTTGAAGGGCAAATATAATATTTTTATTTAAAAACTAAAGAATCTCTTTTCTCAATTCATTTAAGATGTGTCTAGAAGTAATTAAAATATTATTAGATCTAGTCGATTTTAGATTTATTTTTTTCGTTATAGTCTTTTCTTTTGAAACTAAACACACCCAAGCTACATTATCATTTTTTTCATCAAAAGGCCCCATATAACCAGTTGTAGCTAAACCAAAATTAGCATTAAATTTTTTTCTAACTGAATGAGCCATTTCAACAACTACATCTTCACTTACTACTCCAGCTTTGTTAATAATATTTGAATCTATATTTAAAATTTTTTCTTTAGCATAAATTGAATATGCAATAACCGAACCTGCTAGAACTTTCGAGGCTCCTGGGATTGAAGTTAACATGTTTGAAATTTTTCCACCAGTGCAACTTTCTGCAATAGCAATTTTGATTTTCTTTTTTATTAAAGACTGAACTATAATTTCTTGTAAAGAAATATCATCATAACTAAAAATAAAATTTCCTAGTATTTGTTTTAATTTGTTTTTTAATCTTAAAAATGAATCAGATTCGAAAACTGAAGCATGAAATCTTAATTTAACAATAATGTTATCTGGAAGATATGATAATGAATAACCTAAAGGAATTTCTTTTTCAAAATTATGCAATAACAATGAAAGCTTGCTCTCTGGAATACCAATAGTATTAACTTGAAAAAAAGTATTTTCTTCCTTTTTTTTATCAAAAAAGAAAGAAAAAAGGTTTTTAGACATTAATTTCATCTCTAACGGAACACCCGGAAAGGAAAAATAATTTACTTTTCCCTTCCTATACCATAAACCTGGAGCTGTTCCAATTTCATTGTTAAGTAATTTTGGTTTTGTTTGACTGAAAAATATATCTAGTGCTTTGGATGTTACATCATCACTAGTTGGCCCTAAACCACCTGTCAAAAAAACAAAATCTATTGATTTAATTTGTTTTAACTCTTCGATAATAAAAGGTATTTCATCTTTAATAAATACCACATTATGAACAATCACATCGTGTTTTATTAAATTTTTAATCAGAAAGCCTGCATTTAAATCCTTAGTGAATCCGTTTAAAATTTCATTTCCAATAATAATAATTTTTGCATTCAAAATAATTTACTTTGCTATATTAATGGATCTAGTTTCTCTAATAACAGTAACCTTTACTTGCCCAGGGTAAGTCATTTCGCTCTGAATCCTTTGAGAAATATTATAAGATATTTTTTTTGATTCCTCATCAGAAACCTTATCACTAGACACAATAACACGTAACTCTCTTCCTGCTTGAATAGCATAAGCATTAGAAACACCCTTCTCAGCTATAGCCATTTCTTCTAAATCTTTTAACCTTTTAATATAGGCCTCAACAGCTTCTCTTCTAGCCCCTGGTCTTGCGCCAGATAAAGCGTCACAAACTTGAACAATAGGAGATATCAAATTATCCATTTCTATCTCGTCATGATGAGCTCCTATTGCATTACAAACGTCTTTACTCTCACCTAATTTTTCCGCCCATTTCATTCCTAATATTGCATGTGGCAATTCCGGCTCATCATCAGGAACTTTGCCAATATCATGTAAAAGCCCAGCGCGTTTTGCAAGCTTTACATTTAAACCTAATTCAGAAGCCATAATAGCACAAAGATTAGCAACTTCTCTAGAATGCTGAAGCAAGTTTTGACCATAAGAAGACCTATACCTCATTCTCCCAACCATTCTAATTAATTTTGGATGTAATTTATGTATACCTAAATCAATAATTGTTCGTTTTCCTATATCTATAATTTCTTGTTCAATATTTTCTTTTGTTTTTTTAACTACCTCTTCGATTCTTGCTGGATGAATTCTGCCATCTTTAACTAATTTGTGAAGAGCCAATCGTGCTATTTCTCTTCTAACAGAATCAAAGCATGATAAAATAATTGCCTGAGGAGTATCATCGACAATTATTTCTACTCCTGTAGTAGATTCTAAGGTTCTAATATTCCTACCCTCTCTTCCTATAATTCTTCCTTTTATATCATCACTTTCAATATTAAAAACAGAAACACTATTTTCTATACTTTCTTCAGTTGCCACTCTTTGTATGCTCTGGATAATAATCTTTTTTGCCTCTAAATCAGCTGTCATTTTAGCCTCTTCTATAGAATTTTGGATAAAAGCCATTGCATCAGTTTGAGCTTCACCTTTAAGAGATTCAATAAGGTTTTCTTTGGCTTTTTCTTTTGAAAAGCCAGAAATGTTTTCAAGTAAAGAAACTTGTTTAGAGTGTAATAATTCTAACTCTTTAGATTTTCGATTTAAAGCAGCTAATTTTTTATCAAACTCATCCCTTTCATTTTTTAGAGTTAACTCTTTTCTACTAACTCTTTCTAAATTTTTATTAAGTGACTTTTCTTTTTCTTTTGCTTTCGATTCTTTCTCAAAAATTTTCTTTTCCCTATTATTAATTACATTTTCATGTTCAACTTTTAATTCTAAAAATTTTTCTTTTGCCTGTAAAATTTTGTCTTGCTTTAATTGCTCACTTACTTTTTTTGCATTTTTAATAATTTCTATACCTTCCTTTTTAATACCATATTTGTAATAAATAAAAAAGAAGCCTGAAGAAATAATAAATCCTACAAGAATGGCAATTAAAAAAAATACCCAATCCATATTGTTATTATATTAATAATTAAACAAGTAGAGAAACTACTTTAAAACCTTAGATAAAGATTCATTTAGTAAAACAAGATTATCCATTACCTCTTTTTCAATATCATTGTCATTTTTTTTCTTTTTTTCTAACTCAACCGAAAGACTTAAAGCACACATAGCCAACAAATCCTGATTATCCTTCACCGCATACTTTTCACTAAAATCCTTAATTATTTTGTTAATCTTCAAAGAAGATTTTCTCATAATTTCTTCATCAGAAGCATTGATTTTCATTGGGTACAATCTATCTGAAATACTTAACTTGATATTTAACTTTGACATAAATTAATTATTCAATAATGCAATACACTTATCTATTTCTCTTAAAAACATATTAACCTTTTTCCTAGCTAGACGATTATCACTTTCATTATGTTGAAAAGAATTGGAAATTGAAATCTCATTTACACGATTATTCAAATGACTAATATCAGACTTCAATAAACTTATTTCTTTTAAAAGATTTTTCTTTTCATCAATCAACATTTGATTCTCTTCGATTAGACGATTATGAGAATCCATCAATTTATTTACTTTCTGCCTAACTTTTTCTAATAAAATTTTCAAAATTTGAATAAAAAAATTAATATATATGACAAATATAAGTAAACATAATTATATTTATTTGAGACATTCAAAAGATTAATAACAATGATTAATGTATTTATAAAACTCACCCTTTCTTTTTTTTTACTTAATTTTTTCTTCATCTTTTCTCAAGAAAAATATAAAAAAGATTGCTTTATTTCGCCTTTAGATATTCCTTTAACTCTTTCTGGAACATTTGGGGAAATTCGAACTAATCATTTTCATGCTGGAATTGATATCCCAACAAATCAAAAAACAGGATATCCAATATATTCTTGTGCAGATGGATATGTCTCTAGAATCAAGGTTTCTCCTTGGGGTTTTGGGAAAGCTATTTATATAAATCACAAAAATGGATTAACTACGGTTTATGCGCATTTAGAAAATTTTAATAGCGAAATACAGAACTACATATTAAAACAACAGTATCAAAAAAAAACATTCAGTCTTGATATTTCATTAAGCAAAAGTTCTTTTCAAGTAAAACAAGGGCAAATTATAGGATTTAGTGGCAGTTCAGGAAACTCTACAGGCCCACACTTACATTTTGAAGTTAGAGAATCAGCATTACAAAAACCTATTAACCCAATGAAATTTTCATTTCCAATAAAAGACACTAGAAAACCAATAATAAAATCAATTTTTATATATGAGAAAAAACAGAACGAAAAATTTGAGAGGTCTGAATACACTGCCAAAAACAATACATCAATACCTGATTTAATATCTGGGGAATTCGGCATTGGAGTAGAAACATATGACAAAAATGATAATTCAAGTATTAAAACAGGAGTAAATACAATAAAAGTTTTTTTAGATCAACAATTATATTATCACTTTGAATTAAATGGATTTCTATTTAGTGAAAAAAGATATGTCAATTCACATATAGACTACAAAGAACGTCTTCAAAGTAGAAGAAAAATCCATAAATGCTTTTTAGAAAAGAACAATAAATTAAAAGGAGCATACTTGAAAATCAATAATAAAGGCATCTTAAATAATCTGAAAGACGGAAAACATGAGGTAAAAATTATTGTTTCTGACAGTTATCAAAACTCTTCGGAAATTACATTTTTCTTGAATTATGAAAACCAAAATGTTGAGAAAAAAACAGAAAAAGATAAAAAAACCAATGATTATTACATAAATTCCAATCAAGATTTTAGTTTTAGTCAAAACAAAGTGGACATAATGATAAAAAAAGGAAATTTATATACTGATTGTGATTTTATTTATAAAGAAATAAAAAAGGAAAATAATAATACTTCTTACATAATTGGAGACAAAAACATACCAATACACAAAGGGATTTCCATAGCTATAAAACCTGATTATCACATAGATGAATCAAAAAATAAACTAGCATTAGCACAATTAAAAAATAATAAATGGAGTTATATAAAAAGTAAATGGGAAAACGGAAAAATACAAGGAACTAGTAAAAGATTTGGTCAATTTACAATCATAAAAGACACAAAAAAACCTACAATAAAAGCAATAAACCTAAAAGAAGACATGAGTGGTAAAAAATCTATAAAATTCAAAGTTCGTGATAATTTTTCCGGAATTAATTATTATACAGCAACTTTAAATGGAGAATGGATATTAATGGAATATGACGCGAAAAACAACTTGCTAGAACATTTTTTTAAAAATGGAACATCAAACAAAAAACAAAAGTTGATACTAACTGTGAAGGATGGACTAGAAAATGAACAAAAAAAAGAATTTTACTTTAAAAGATGAAAGCAAACACATACCTTAAAATACTATTCTTTTTTATTTTTAGTTATTCTATCTTTTCACAAGGAATTACTTTAAAAGGTATTGTTACCGATGAAAATGGTAATTATTTAAAAGATGTCAATATAAGAGAAAAGAAAAGCTCTAGAGGAACTATCACTAATGGAAACGGAAGCTATCAATTAAACCTACCTTCTCAAAAAAAATATAATATTACATTTTCTCATATTAATCATTTAGATCAAACTTTTGAAATAAGCTTGAAAAATATCCAAGAAGAAATGAAAAAAACTAATAAATCATATTTAACTAGAAATTTCATTTTAAAAAAAACAAATGAGTCACTCAGTAATGTTGATTTAATAGAGGGAGGCTCCGAAGAAAGTAGTAGGTACAGAGCCTTGACACAAATTAAAATCCAAACAATAGATAAAATACCAACTATTTCAGAAAGTGTTGAATCCTTACTAAAATCTTTACCAGGTGTCACCTCAAATAATGAATTAAGTAACCAGTACTCTGTAAGAGGAGGTAGTTTTGATGAAAATTTAATTTATGTCAACGGAATTGAAATCTACAAATCTTTTCTAACTAAATCAGCTGAGCAAGAAGGGCTAAGTTTTGTAAATCCAAAATTAATTTCATCTATAGACTTTTTCCCAGGTGGATTTGAAGCAAAATATGGCGACAAACTCTCCTCGGTTTTAGATGTGAAATACAAAGAGCCTAAAAAAAATAAAAGATCTTTTTCGATAAGTTCTATGGGTACAAATTTAACCCTACAAGGAAATAATAAAAACTATAGATTGTCATATATATTAGGCCATAGATATAAATCAAATAGTTTTTTGATTAACTCTTTAGATTTAAAAGGGAATTTCGTTCCAAAAATACATGATTTTCAAGCATATTTAACTTACCAATTAAACCCCGAAATGAAATTAAATTTCTTAGGTTATCATTCTAATAACATCTATGAAATGACACCTGAAACCAGAGAAACACAATTTGGAACTATTACAGAATCTTTACAACTAACCGTTTATTTTGATGGAAAAGAAATTGATAAGTTTAAAACTACACTGGGAGCAATTAGTTTTGATTTTGAACCTAATGAAGAAACAAGTTTAAAATTAACTACATCTTTATATAGAACAAAAGAAGAGGTTTTTTATGATGTTCAGGGCGAATATTGGTTAGGGCAATTAGAAAATAATATTGGATCAGATGAATTTGGAGATGTTGTAATTAATAGAGGGATTGGGTCATATATGAATCATGCGAGAAATGAAATATATGCTGATGTTTTTAATATTCATTTGAATGGAAAAGCAAGCTTATTAAATCACAAAATTGATTGGGGCGTAAAGTTTCAACATGAAAAAATAGAAGATAACATAAGAGAATGGGAAGCTGTGGATTCTGCAGGGTATTATATTTCGCCGATTAACGAAACAGGTCTAGAAATGTATAACTTCATAAAGGGAAGCACCGAATTAACATCAAATCGAGTAACAAACTATATTCAAGGAAAATCAAAAAATTATTTATTAAAAGATGGAGCAACCATCAATTATATAGCTGGAATTAGAACAAATTATTGGGACTTTAATAATGAGTTTTTTATTAGCCCCAGATTAATTGTAGGCTACAAACCTAATTGGAAAAAAGATTTTGTTTTTTCAGGGTCAGTAGGGTCATACAATCAATCTCCATTTTTTAGAGAAATAAGAAATAAATATGGAGATATAAACAAAAATATAAAGTCTCAAAAATCAATTCATTATGTCTTAAGCTCAGATTATCAGTTTACAATGTGGGAGAGACCATTCAAATTTAACACCTCAGTGTATTATAAATATTTATGGGACCTTATACCATATGAAATAAACAACCTTCAAATCAATTATCTAACTAATGAAATTGCAACTGGATATGCAACGGGATTAGACTTAAAATTATATGGAGAATTTGTCCCTGGAGTAGACTCTTGGTTCAGTATGTCTTTATTAAGTACTCAGGAGGACATATTAGGTGATGGTTATGGATTTATTCCTAAACCAACTGACCAAAGATTAAAATTCTCCATTTTTTTTCAAGATTACTTACCTAAATTACCAACATACAAAGTTAATCTAAACTTAAGTTACGGAAGCGGATTACCTTTTGGTGCGAATAATTCTACAAGAGACCAGCAAACAATGAGAATGCCTTCTTATAAAAGAATGGATATTGGGTTTTCTAAATTGATAAAACAACCTGAATTTCAATCAAAAAATAAATTCTTTAATTTCTTTAACTCTATAGCGGTTAGCGCTGAGATATATAATCTTCTAGGAATAAGAAACACTGGTTCTTATATATGGATTACAGATGCCTCAAACAATAGATACGCCGTACCTAATTACTTAACATCCAGGTTGTTAAATATAAAATTATCTGCTGAATTCTAAGAGCAATAACCTTCTTATCTTAGAATATATGTTTTCTTAACAGAACCATCATCATATATTTCTATATTAAAACCTTTATTATTTCCTTGTCTGCCTAGAATATCCATGACTCGTAAAAGCTTTTTATTTTTTTCATCATTCCATAAAGAATTATAAAAGCAAAAATTGTGTTCTAAAAGACCGGCCCTTTGATTAATAAGGTTGTTTATCATTTCATTAGCTTGACATGTAGAAAACATATACATACAAGCATCATTTGTGTAATCCATAAAATTCATAGTCATATCTAAAGAACCACAACTTTCTTGAGGAAATTCTGGACAGCCAAAAGAAGAAGAAGATATCGGGGGAGTATCATCACAACCATCCCAATCTGAACAACCTGCATAAAAAGTATGTTCTAATCCAAAAAAATGCCCTATTTCATGGGTTGCTGTCCTACCTAAATTATATGGTGAAGGACTATTTAACAAAACACCTAAATACTCATAATCAATCACCACCCCATCTAATAAAGGATCTGTTCCTGGAAAAGTTGAAAAACCCAACAAATTACCGCTTAAATCACAAACCCAAATATTTAAATACTTTTCTGTATCCCAAGGATCGATTCCTCCCTCTGAACTCATTTTCATTTTATCTTCACTCATACTAAAAAATTCCAAATCAGTATATGTTCTTGTGATACCTGAAGAAACATTTCCTGAAGGATCTAGTTGAGCTAAACAAAAACGTATTCCAGAGGAACTAGCAACATTTACAAAAGTATCTGGAACATTAATAAAATCTTGATTTTCTGCATTATAATCTTTATTTAAAACATCTAATTGAGAAAAAACCTGATCGTCTGAAATATTCTCCTGTTCGTTATTATAAATAATATGAAAAACTACTGGAATATCATACTGACCTATTGAAAGAGCCTGTCTATTACTAATATTTAAAGGGTGAAATAGATTTTTTTCAATAAGTAAATCTCTATAAAATTCTGCCCCACACCTTTCCT
>MDSW01062627.1_pt1 | contig 11120 bp, 4 predicted proteins | sample 811171 | NCBI WGS metagenome assembly MDSW01 (sample SAMN05326641, study PRJNA326480) | marine metagenome | isolation source: seawater | place: Atlantic Ocean: North West | collected 2012 | reverse complement strand
TATTCTTCACGTTTAAAGCTCCTCCGTAAAATTAAAAAAAAATGGTGTGGGATAATTTAAGTTCTAATCTATTGATTAACAATAAAATTAACAATCTGAACAACGTCTAACACATTAACAAAACCATCTTGATTATAATCTCCGGAGGAAGAATCATCTAAGCCGCAAGAGCCTACAATACAACCAACAACCAGAACAATATCAAGGACATTAATAAAACCATCAAAGTTAACATCTCCCAATATTGCGTCATCAGGAAGAGATGATACAAAAACAAAAGCACTATAAGGAGGGAGCAGCCAATCTGCATAGAAATTTGATTCAATTTCAAAATTAGAATCATTCAAGAAATCATACCATATTCCATTATGCGGAAATTCAATATCTATATATTGAGAATTATTATCAAAATTAGCAACAACGACAACCTCATCTTGATTATGGGACCGCCAATAAACAATACATTTTTTATTATTATCTGTTAATTTTAAATCATGATAACCATTATTAAAAACATCATAACCTGACCTTAAATCTGCTAATTTCTTATAGTGAATAAACAGCTCTTGCCCAGAATCTGTATTTAAATTATTCCATTGGAGAGGCTGATAAATAGGATATCCAAAATCATCTCTATGAGGAGCACTTTGACCAAACTCTTGACCGTTGTATATTAAAGGAACACCCAAACTTGTAAACAAAACCGTTGATCCCAACTTTGACTTTTCGATAGCCTGCTGTACGCTAAATCCTTGATATTCTGTTAACTCATAAACAATTCTTCCTTCATCGTGATTCTCAATATAATTAATCGCTCCATAGTGATCTTGATAGCCTTGATTATATGAATTAATATGATTCCATAAGTCATTCATATCGCCCCAAGAATGACCGTTAGAGCTAACCTCTAATAAATTAGCATCTAAAGTATGAAAGTAACTATAATCCCAACCACTATCAAAATCAGTTTGATTAATTTGAAAAGAATTATCTTCTTCAGCGATCAATATTAAACCACTATCTAAATTTCTTAGATAATCGGCATAGAAAGAAACTCCGTCACTACCTCCTCCCCAACCAATTCCTGGAGTATAATCAAACCTAAAGCCGTCAATATGATAGTCATTAACCCATTTTTCTAGAGAATTAACTACATATTTCCAGCCTCTATAATCTCTGCCATAAACATTATGCCAATGCTCAAGCTTATATCCCCATAAAGAAGATTCATTGTCAAAATAAGGACAATTATCAAAATCATGATCCTGCCAATCATAATTATCAGTAGGTTGATACAGTTGAAATAAAGGACTGCTTCCCCAGGTATGATTATATACAACGTCTAAAATCACAGCAATTTTATTCTCATGAGCGATATCTACCAAATCTTTAAAATTATTTGGAGATCCATAAGATGACTCAACTGCCATATGAAAGCTCGGATTATATCCCCATGAATATTCTCCTTCAAACTCATTAACTGGCATAAGCTCAATAGCATTAATACCTAAATCATTAAAATATCCTGACTCGATTTTTGATATCACGTCATTAAAATTTCCATAACGATTACCATCTGCACCAAAGTCTCCTATGTGCAGCTCATAAATTATAAGCTCATTAATAGAAGGTCTGGAAAAGTTGCTATCAGACCACTGATAATCCGATTCTCCAATACTGAAGTTAGTTTTAGCTTTTTTGAAATCTGCTGACTCTGAAATTCCTATAATATCCTTCCAAACAACATCTTCAGACCATGGGTCTGCTATATTTTTTTCTCCTTCAAGATTATACTGGTACTGATATGTTCCATTAGAAAGGTTGGTTTCATACCACCAAAACCCATCATCTGAAAGCTTCATCAGCTCTCCATTTAAAAATTGAGAATTCCAACTTCCTTTAATTGCAACATAATCCTTATCTGGCGCATACAGACAAATTTGAATATTATTATCATTTATAGTAAGCCCATCATCACAGGGGCTAGATGGATTCTGATTAGTTACACTAACTGGGACATCTACTTTTAAGGGAACAATAGATATTAAATCACTCTCTCCGTATGCAATAGCATATACAGTAACCTCTCCAAAAAGATCTTCCCCTAAAACCCAATTTGCTGAGAATGGAGGCGCAGTAGAAGATTCTGCAACTATCTCTCCATTAACCCAGTATTCTACTAATTGCGCACTTCCTACCGTAACCAATTGAGTAGAGCCATTAATTACACTTCCTTCGCTAGGTGAGAGAAAAAATATATTTGGAGCACCATCCTGAGAGTCAAAATCCAAATAAATATCATAAAAGGGAAGCTGGCCATTTGATAGCTGGTCCCATCCCCCACCACTAAGCTTACTTATAAATTTTATAGACTCAACTATTTGAACCCCATCATTAAATGGACCCAGTGATAAAATTTGAGTCCCATCCTCCAAATTTTCAAGCGGAGAAAAAACAAAATTACCTTCTAAATAAGAACCCTCTGGCCAGTATGAATTGATAGGAGTTGTGAAATTTCCACCCCCTACCTCAACCATCCATGCAATCTTATCTATTAAAGGGTTAGTAACAATGATATCAATTGTTTCATTTGGAGTAGGTTGAAGAGGCGTCCAAAAACTACTTAAACTAATATGCCAATCAATTCCAACTCCCCCATTATTGTCCCAATCTGAGCCATCAGTAAAAACAAAATCAACAGTTTCAGCATCTTCAGGAATACTATATATGAACTTAAACCAATTTCCATCAGGAATTTGAGGCTGATAAAACATCTCATAATCATCAACATCTTGCCAGCCATTATATCCTAAATGAATAAATAAGGAGCTTGCAGCATCTGGCAAAACGCCTTCCTCAGAATCATAGAATATCTCAATAACACCTCCTGGACTTGGTATTGCGGGCTCCCAGTAAACGTAATTTGATAGCGATAAAGTTATAAAAATTGAAAATATAAAAACTTTACTTTTCATAATTATAATTTAATAAGGAATTGAGTCTCGTTTTAAACAATTTTACAAATACTTACAATAAGACATGCCAAAAATAACAATTAGTCAACTATACTAGAAACTAATACAACAACATCTAAGATATTAATATTTCCATCATCATTAAAATCTGAGTTACAGGCAGCCTTTCCACTTAAGTCAACTTCGCCAACTATATAGCTAATCACAAGAACAACATCTAATATATCTACAAAATTATCTAAATTAGAATCTCCAGGAGTACTACAAAGCTCAATAGTAGGTTCATTTAAATCATAGTCCCAAGCATTATAAAACAAAGGATTAATTGAGCCCCAATAAGTTCTGATGGTAGGACTATCAATATTTATATTTTCAATATGATTTAAGCCATAACCAGATTCATTATCTCCCCCTCCAATACCTAATTTAAATTCCTGACCGAATGTTGATTCAGAATCATAGTTCAATTGAATAGAATATATGTGGTCTCCCTCAACCTGATCTCCATTAGTACCATCATCCCACATTTTCTTAGACTCCGTCGCTGATAAAGTTTCTCCCCACTGTGTCCAATCTTCTCCATTAGCAGAATTGGTGGCAGGACCATTCATCCAAACGCCTAATTCATAGACTTGTTCTGCACTTGAAATATCAATATCTCCCTGAACATCATCTAGATTGGAGCCGCTATATACCTGATAATAAGCAGGCCTCATGTCAACTTCCCAGGTAACCACAATATCTTCATTGATTTGATTAGTGTTTTGAAAAGTAGGACGCCTTCTCGCATCTACATTAGAATTAATCGTATCATTAATCTCAACACTATCTCCCTCTTGAACTTCCTCAAAACCAATATACCTTCTTTCAGCTAAATTCTGATCAGAAGCATCATAATTAAAATTAAAATAAACCTCACGATATTGAATATTGTCAATTATTTTATAATACTGATAATAAAGACCTTCGTCTAATTTAACCTCCGGATTATCAACGGTAATTGAATACTCAGTGCCAATAAGTGCCGTCAGCGTATCTGTTTGCTCAATAAATTGAGTTCCCCCATAGCCCCATCTAACAATTAGCATATCTCCCAAACTAAACCCATTATTAGCAATCGCATTATTAACATTTGTTTTAAAAGTTAAACTAGAAATTTCAGTTCCATCAAAAGATGCGCATGGATTAATAGAATCATAACAAACTATTTCAAGACTTTCATCTTGTTGCGTACTTGAATACTCACGATTACTTGATTCACCTTCACCAAAAGTATTACCATTTATAAATTTATATAAATAGTTTGTATTAGGCAACAGCCCTAAAGTTACTTCAAAAATATTATCATTATTATCATCCAAAAGCTCTATTGAGGCAGGATCCCACGCACTCAGCACACTTTCAGTTTCAGGGTCAATTCCGAACTGAGTATAAGTCTCATCACTACCCATTAGATGAACTCCATTATCAGAAATAATCTCATTACTCATATCAACATAAAAATTCACAAGAATATAATCTTGTGAAATTATAAATGTAAAAAGAAATAAAAGCACCCTTATCATAGGTTCTCCAATATAGTGTTATTTAAAAATCTAAAAATTAAATTCAAAATCAATATAAGGGATATATCCCCAAACCCCAAAATCTTGATAGGCATAATTTAAGGTAAAATCTAAACCAAAAACGTATAACTTTGTACCTACCCCTAAAGTCAACCCTTGTTCAGAGTCAGGATTCCCAATTTTTCTATAACCACAACGTAAAAAAGCACGCTCAAAATAAGATAATTCAAACCCTAAATTAAGATGTTCAACATCATCACTGGGAATAACAGCATCCAAGCTCGATATTAATTTAAGATCATCAGATATAGCTTTTTTGGCTGAGATACCCATACGATAAAATATAGGTATTGGAAAATAATCTGTATTAAGGTTAGCTACTATACTTTGATTGTTTCCATCATTTTCAGGGTCAAGGTCAATTGTTTTATATAAATCTTTACCTGATAAAATCATATCAAATCCAATATTAGATATACTCATTCCAATATTATAATTATTATCTTGACTACTATATAGCAAGCCAGCATCAATTGCAAATGTTGAGGCAGATTCATTATATATATTTTGAGCTATATACTTAATTCCTGCTCCAAAAGAAAAACGGTCAGTCAAGTTAATAGAATATACTCCCCCAAACACTAAGTCAGAAGCATCCCAGAATAATTCTGTCCCATCCTGATCTTCTAAAGTATAAATTTCATCTTCTCCATAATCTAAATAACTCCAATAAAAACCTACACTTCTATTATTATCTATTTTTTTTATATAACTGGAGAAATATAAATCAGTATCAATAAACCACGATACATTTGACATTAAAAATTTATCTTCATCAAAACGCGAAATAGCACCCGGATTCCAATATATTACACTTGGATCCATATTAAGAGAGCAATAAGCTCCACCCATACCAATAGCCCTAGCACCTAATCCAATACCCAAAAAATTAGCAGATGTCGTACCAGCTTGAGATCTAGGGAATAAAATTGAAAGCAATATGACAAATAGTATTTTCTTCATTATTTAATAATTGCAATTTTTCCTTTTTTAATACCCATATCTGACTCGACTACATAAAAGTAAATACCATATGCAATATCTAGGTTTTCTTTTGTTTTTAAATCCCATAAAACTGTACCTGAATGAATATTTCCGTCATGATAAAGTGTCTTAATATGCTGACCTCGAGATGTAAATATTTTTATAGATGCATCATAAGGGAGCTTCTGAAATTCTATTTTTCTCTCTCCTCTTCCGCTAGTTACTCCTGGAGGTAATGGAGACTCAAATTTAGTGGCTGCTATGTAAGGATTAGGAACCACCCTAACATCGCTGAGTTCAATAGATGCTAAATCTTCATCTATAAAAGGCTCTGTAGTCTCAAAATAGAGAGTGTCATTATTATTAAATGGTTTGCTAGTAGATATAGTTAAAATATCTTCGGCTGAATAGTTGTAATCAAACAAAGGATCAAAAAGCCCCACATTCCATGAAAGCTGATAAGTTTGGCTATCAAGTTTATCATAAAAATAAATTATATCTCCATAATCAAGAGTATAGTTAGCTCCCTCTGATTCATAGAGTATATAAGGTACTAATCTATCATTAGTAATATCATATACTTTAAAATTTGAGAGCTGTGTTTCTTCAATTGCATCTGGAAGCTGATTTAAATCAAGCGGATATGTCCCTTCATCAAATGAAATTCTATAGTCAGATGGATAGCTTTTTGCTGTAATCCCATAGATATCTTGGATGCCCACACTTATGCCTGATGGAGCTTCTTGAACTTTTATGTCCCAATCATTATTAAATGATATTTTAATCCCATCAAAAATCTGAGTATCATCTGATTCTAAAATCCAAGGACTCTGTTCAATATAAGGGCTCCGATAAATGGAATAGTGCTTATATCTTGCAATAAAATCTAAAGGAGCAAAAGAATCAGAACTATCAGAAAGACTTATTCTCCCATTACTAAAATCTACATCATATAAATCAGAAGAAATTTCGTCTCCATTTTCATCTTCTAAAATAAAATCAGACTGTGAGATATTCTGATACTGGAACAAATAATCTTGCTCATCAGCTAAACTTACATACTCTTGAATTTCTTCTAAATTAAGAACATTGTAATACGTTGTAGAAGGAATACGTTCATCTTCGTCTAAGCTATCTATCAACTCATCAGAATCATTATCAATCTCATCAGAAAATGCATCTAAGAATGTAACTTCATACTCATTAGCCATTAACTGCGTCTCATCAACAATCTCTACAGAAATATTTCCTGTAGCATTTCCATAATGCTCAATATCAAAAAATTGATTGAGGTCATACCCTGCAGAATTTGAGCTTGGAGTAGCATATGCTGTGTTTTGATCTAATAAAATATCTCCAGAATTTAGAATAGAAATTAATTTAGAGTTTTCAGATGGGAACATTGAATCAGGATCCCCATTATCATAGGCAACAACCGCATAATAATAAGTTCTTCCATTTTGGACATCAGTATCAATATATTCATGAACTAGGCCTGTGCTATCCCCCATATAAAAAGTATAACCTTGAGAATCCTCAAATAAATCTTGAGAGGGATAAAAATAACCATCAATATCATCTTTTAAATCAAATTGCGCTAACGGACTATAGCCCTCAATAATGCCATGTGCATTGGTAATATTTCTAACATCATTAAAGTTAGAGTCTGTAGCTCTATATATTTTATATCCTTGAAAATCATATTCTTTTAATATAGGGTCTTCTTCTTCTTCAGCAATTCTATCCCAATATAGTGTCACTTTTTCATCTCCCGCTACAGCACTAAGCGTGGGCTTGGATGGAGGGGGTGCCAATCTATAATCTTGATCATATATTAATTGGACAGTTTCCTTATTCCTCAGCAAGTCTTCTTGATTTTCTCCATAAAGGAGTGCAATTGAGAAACGTTCTGTTTCTCCTGCTTTTAGAGGAAAATAGCCTGAAGTAAATATAAAATCTCCATCTTCTCCATTTACAGGAGCGCCATTTAATATTGAAGAAGGAACATCAAAAAAACCTGGAGCCAAACGATTCCATAGTGCCTCATCATCATTATGGGGAAAGGTATTTGCTGGAGCAAAATAATCAAAACTTGTTAAGCCTAACTGATCTGACTCATCCGGATCAGTGGAGTCAAAATTAGGCTCTCCTATAGTTGGAACCCCATCATTTTCTCCTGCATCTCCTGTAGCAGCTATACCATCTTCGCCCACATCATTATAATTACTATCCCAGTCGCCATCATTATCAATGCCATCATTTCTTTTTTCATCAATCATCAGATTGTCAGAACCAAATCCAGAAATATAGTCTATATACAGCCTTGGATTAACAATATCAAAAAGAATGTTACCATCTTGATCTTCTTTTCTTTGGCGATAATGAAGGTAATAATTTTCATCAATGAGGCCATCTAAATCATTATCAATACCGTCATATGCATTATCATTTATTGAAAATTCTCCATTCTCTTCAATTATCAAGTTTCCTTCTGATAATTCTGTTTGCCCTACTGTGATATTAAAAATATTACCCTGACTTATAATCGTAATTTCCTCGCCTTCATTCTGCTCAATAACATTAATTTCTCTATTATATTCAGAATTAATCGTAACAAAAGACATACCATTTTGAATTAAAGTAGCAGTAAAATCAGACTCCTCAAATACAGGACCTGTTCCATAGTTCGAAGCATCACCATCATTATCAATACCATCATATGGATTACCTGGACTTTCTAGAAATGCATAACCCACCATTCCAACATCCCCTACCCAGTTTGGATTTGAAGAGCAGTCATTATCAAAATCTCCAGTATATGTTATATCTTGATTGACATCAAAAAAAGACCAGTCATCACTATATTCTTGAGCAGAATCATCCTGTCCTGTGACACCAACATAAGTTCCAACGAGCTCCCCAAAAACAACCTTGCTATAATCTGTCTGGCTATTATTAGTAATTTCATAAAGCCAAAAAATAACGTCTTGTGCCTGAAACTGAGACCATTGCATACCTCTCACTTTTACTTCTAGTCCTAATCCATTTAGTGAAAGATTATTAGGGTCAGGCTTAAATGAAACGCCCCATTGATTATTACCAGAATAATTAAATTCTTCATCTTTATTATCATTCATAACATAAAAACTTTCTTGCGGGATACTTTGTATATCCTGACCAAAGTAACCATTCCATTTTCCGTTCCAGTCAGACTCTTTATCTGGCCATGATGAAGGCCATGACGAAGGGTTAGTGCTCATAGCAATAAAATCCTGACTTTCATTCATATAGCCTGAAACAGGTTCAAATCCCCAAGGAGTTCCTGAAGAAGATTGTTCTTTAGGACCTAAAGTAGGACGATCAACAGGACAAACAACAACAGAATGAAATGGAGTCAAAACTCCCGACTCATTAAATGCATTTGCCTCTACCCCTACTAACAAACTAACATCTCCAATATATCCGTTATTCTCGTTAATCCAGGCACCTCTAGGACCATTATTAGAAGGCTGTCCAACTACGCCCCAATTACCAAAAACAGTTTTTACTAAATTTCCATTATGAATGCCATAACGCCTATATTCATTACCTGACTCAGACTGAGAAAGAAGAAAACAAAATAAAAAAATATGATATATTTTAAGCTTAGAAATCATATTTAAAACCTAATTCAATCCTTCGAGGATTCGAGTAATACGTTTCATTATTAAACCAATCTTCAATCGTATTGACGTACTCTCCAGTACTCTGACTAATAGCTTGTTGTTCATAAGTAGTGTAGTTAGAAACGCCCGTGTCATCATACACATTTAATTGATTCAATCTGTCAAATAAATTAAATATGTTAAAATAAATTTGAAGGTTATAGCCATTTAATTCAAATATATAATATGATTTAAGATCAAATGTTGAAGTCATTGGTTTTTTATCTGAATTTTGAATCAAACTTGATATATTTGCATTTGATAGCGGTGAGTAAGGAAGTCCTGAACCCAATTTCCCAATCAGACTTATTCCATAATTATGTTTTGAATAAGATAGAACTGTTGATATCGTATGAAGCTGATCCCAATCTAATGGAATCATATAGGTTTCTGCCATACTACCTCCCTGTGAAGCGCTCCATGCTTGACTTGGAGAGGAGGCGGTGCCTTTGGCTTGTTGTAAAGTATAATTAAAGGTTGAGGCAAAACCACTTATGTTAAAATAGTTGACTGATAAAACTGCTCCTTTAACAAAAGCAAAATCTGAATTCTCATACCGGCTATATGTCGAAGCTCCACCAAACATTGATATTTCTTCTGATCTAGTTCCAGTTAAATCTCTTATATCTCTACAATAGAAAGTAGCATCTAAAACCATTGAAGAATTAGGCTGATACTTAAAACCTAATTCATAGCTAACTGTTTTTTCAGGATCTAAGTCTGCATTACCTACCACACCTACATTTCCAGTTCCCTGACTTAAATCAAAATCTGAATTATGGTATAATAATTCAAAACGTGGAATTTGAAAAAAGTGACCATATGAAAAGTGAATAACTCCTTGATCTGAAAATGGAAACGATGCTCCAAAACGAGGACTTATCATTACTTTATCTGATGTGTTTTTATACCAATACAAAAATCTCTCATCTATGGTAGCATTTCTATTTTCAGGTTTAATAGGGTTGTAAATTGAAGGATCAGATGGGTCTGACAATATTCTTCCGTTAGAATTAAAATAATCAAACCGAAAACCTATATTCATAATAAGTTCACTCAATTCTATTTTATTTTGTACGTACCCACTATATTCAATAGGTTTAAATTCATAATTACTGTGATGAATTGTAGAAACATCCAATATTTGAGGATTAGTTAAATAAGGGGATTCATATATTGGGTCTATTGTAGTCATATCTTCTGTAGGTTGCAAGTAGATATCCTTAAAAAATACTCTATGTTGCCTGAACTCACACCCTGCCTTAATCATATTACTGGGATTAATTTGGTTAGTATAATCTAATTTTATAGTACTTGTATTTGTTGAACGTTCAAACTGACTATTATCAGAACCTCCAACATAGAAGCTATACCCGTCAGGCACACTATTCATAATATCATGAACATATAATTTCAAATCCTCAAACGCTTTATGATTATACTTTTTGCTAAAATTAGTAAGCCCTAGATTAAAAAAACTATTTTCATTTAATGAGTGTCTCAATTGAAAAAGTGATGTTAGGCCAGACCTATTTTTAGACAAATTCCCATCAGGATTGTATTTATACATTCTGTTATAATCTTGATAAGACACATCGTCATTGATAGCAGACATCTTTATTTTTGTTTTTTGGCTAACTCTCCATATAGTGTTAATTTGAAAATATTGTTTTTTATTCCAATCCATAGAAACATATGAACCATCACCTATAGGGTTAATGTGGGCTTGCATTAATGCTTGATAGCTATCACTAACCAATTCTTCATCATTAATATCTAGCAAATATTGTTCCATTATTTGCTGATTAAGTAATTGGTCCAGGCTTTCATCT
>MDSW01150018.1_pt1 | contig 11121 bp, 7 predicted proteins | sample 811171 | NCBI WGS metagenome assembly MDSW01 (sample SAMN05326641, study PRJNA326480) | marine metagenome | isolation source: seawater | place: Atlantic Ocean: North West | collected 2012 | reverse complement strand
ACAAAACCTATATCACTTATACATGGATCTATTTGCTGATACGAAATATTTAGAACCCTGAGATTGCTATTAGCTCTTAGTGAATCGAATGGATTAAATCCATCTTGGCATAACCTATTATTAGCAATGTAGAGTTGTTCTAAGTTATATAGATTCTCAATCCCAGTTAATGTTACTAAGTTGTTATTATCTAATAGTAATGTATTCAAGTTTGTTAATCCCTGCATATCGAATAGCCCAGAAGCGTCAAAAATACCATTATCACTTAGATCGAGATATTCAAGATTATATAAAGTGTCTAAAGGCCAGAATTCGTCAATCATGTTTCCTGAGAGATGTGCCTCTCGTAGGTTTGTTGCTGCATCTAATCCATCGAGAAATCTGATACCTCGATCAGAAGCATCAAGATATGTTACTCTTTCGAGAGATATACGTGTTATTTTCTTGCCAACACTGTCACTACAATACGTGATACCTTCGGCTCCCAATGACTCAACCATCGCGTCAAATAGGGGTCTATCTCCAAATTCAAACCATTCACCTGGGTTATCACACGTTCCAACAGAATTAGCATTAAATCCTGAATTAGATGTATTAGTATTGGTTGTTTGTAATCGTTGATTATCATAATTTACAGTTACCCCACGTTCGGTGAGGGTTTGAATGGGATTATCAAATTCTGATTCATCTATCATATTATTCCTAAGGAATACCGATGCATCTTTACCCAAACCTTCTATTTCTAATAGAGGGGTAATATCAGTAATATTATTGTTGCTTAAGTTTAAAAACTTCAAACTTGAAAATCCATGTTCTGCTGAGAACAAATCGTTTAAATTCTCATCATTGAATTCTAGTGCCCCAATTTGGATATTTAGGATTCTTTCATGGAATAGTTCTGACCAATCAATATTTTGGGTATCTATAGGATTGTTTCCGATACCAATACAACATAATTGTTCAATTAAATTCCCTTCTGACGGCATTAAGGGGCTAATGTCAGAAATATTATTCCCATCTACAAATAGACTCCTAAGATTCGGTAGACTAGCTGGTGTTAAAGAAGATATATCAGAAATTTGGTTGTTATATAAAATTAGATTTTGCAAGCTTTTCAACTGGGCTAATCGTTGGATATTTACTAGATTATTTTCTGACAAAACTAGTCGTTCTAATTTTTGTAAATTTCCAATTCCTTCAAGATCGTATATTCCACCACCCCGTAAACTTAATCTAGTTAGGTTGGTAAAATGTTTTATATCTCTGATATGTCCGAATTGAACATTTTCAATATTAATCTCTGTGATTTTAGCAACATCTTCGGTTAGTACATATCCAGTATCTTTACCAATCATTTCACGAATCTTAGACTCAAACTCCGGATTTTCAAAGATCACTGCATTAGCTGGTGGAGTTGGAGTAGGGGTTGGGGGAACTGGTGTTGGGGTGGGTGTTGGAACACCAAAGGCTGGTGCTTCAACATTAATTCCACGGGCACGTAAATTGGACACCATATTTACAGATTCTTGGCTTAGTGGATTATCATTTAAAACAATCTCGGTATCAGCAACTAAGTTTCCATTTTGAAGCAGCGGTGTTATATCTTGTATTCTATTACCCTCTAAGAATACGAATTTTAGAAACTGAAGATTCCTTAATGGCTCTATATTAGTTATTCGATTATTGCTAAAACGTATTTCTTCTATAAAGGTCATTGTTTTTAGAAATGAAATATCAGTCAAATTAGAATCATAAAACTCAAGACGTGTTAAGTATTGAAGATTTCCTAAGGAATCAAGATTTGTAATATTATTTTGAGACAAGTTCAAATTCTCTAAATATTGCAAATTCTGTAAAGGAGTTATGTCAGTAATTTTATTATTATTTATATATAAATACTTCAAAAAGGTCGCATTTGATAGTGGTGATAAATCTGTTATGTTATTGCCAGCGATACTGAGGTTGTTTAAATTTGGCATATCTTTAACAAAAGAGATATCCCTAATATTATTATAGCCAAGACCAAGGTATTCTAATTTAGATAAGTTTGATAATGGCGATGCATCAATAATACGATTTGAATCAAAACTTACATTCCTCAAATTTGATGACTGAACAGTCGCCAATGGTGACAAATCAGTTATATTATTATTTGAAAAATAAGCATTTCTTAATGGGATTATTGCAGTTAAAGGACTAATATCATTAATTCTATTACTATAAGCATTAATATAGCTAATACTTGGTAATCCTACTAATGGAGAGAGGTCAGTAACTAAGTTATTTCCTATGTCTAAATCACGTAATCGTGGAAGCCCTTTTAATGGGGTTAAATCCGTAATTCGATTATCACGAATCTCTACTCTTTCTAGATTAATTGCATTTTCCAAGCCTACTAAACTTGTTAAACGTGATTCATTGAGTTCAATTTCTGTTATTCCTAACCAGTCACGAGTTGTTAATTCGCCAGTAGGTTTGTTTAAACGGTTCCTTATCCAATTTTCGAGAATCGGATCTTCAACTGCAACTAATGATTGGGGTTGCTCGGAAGAACTAGCCTCAACAGAAGTTAAGAAAAAACAAGAGTAAAAAAATATGGTAAGTATAGTTAGTAAAACAATTCGAATTAAATTATTACTATTTCTTATATAAACAAAGGGATTCGACATGAGAACCTTACCAGCTAACAAAGTTTAAATTTAACTTAATTATTACAATTACGCAGCGTTTAATAACCCACGTAGTGTTTCTGCGACTGGTGAAGGATTATCTATTTCTTCCATCTTGATGGTTTGATCACGTCCTATACCACTTGCAGCTATGACACTACCTCGTCCAGTTAATAATTCGAAAAAGTTCCTACTTTCAGATATGGATATCAACCTTTGAACTGGAAGTTCAGCTGTATTTAGGGTAAGAAATTTATACATTTGTACTACTCTTCTATCTGTCACAGTATAGCTTAAGTGTAAGTTTCTTAAGTATTTCATAGTGCCTTTAAAGAAATAAAACAGACCAACTATTAAAATTACAGAAGGATATAAATAAGGAAGCATAGTATAACCAAACATATAGACCGCTACACAAATAATAGGGAATCCCATAAACATTCTTGCAAATGCAGGTTTCATGCTAGGTCGTCTTTGAACCAATACACTTTCACCAGCTACCAGCGCAGGTGTAGGGAAAGCAGACATAAGACTTACATAAGTACCAAACATTAAAAGGAATATTCCAACACCTATAAGAGAGAACGCTGCCCATTGAGGAAGAATTTCTTCCAGCCATGAATATCCGCCTCCACCAAGGAAAGGTGCAGAAACAAATGCAGTTGCTACTAGCCTTTTTAACATTCTAAATAATGCTTTAAGTGCTCCTATTAAAATGCTCATCTGATTCTCCCGTTATAAAATTTGTAATTATTATACATTAATATTGGCAAATTATCTTCCTCGTGCCATCTGAGCTACAGTACCTAGCAAAGTAATAAATATACCAAGCATAGCTATGACAGTAGGGTCTAGAAGTGTATTAAAATCTGTTAATCCAAGGCTTGTTGCCCATTCTGGTGTATTATCAACATTGAACAAAAACCCTCTACTGTTTCCTTCATCTTCATAATAGAAAGAACTTCCCTCTCCGCCACCGGTATATCCAATATCGGTCCCAAAAACATTTGTTGATGTTTGAGAACTATAATTTTGATTATTGGTGTATTGAGCTTCTCCTACAACTACCTCGACTCCACGATTTCGTAATTCATTGGCAATGTTGTTGTAAGAATTTTGATCAAGGGGGTTATTCATGAGTTCCAACAAAAGGCCACAACATATGCTTGGATTGTCATATAGAGGACCTAAATCATAAATCCCATTATTGTTCAATATGATTAGTCCACCACCATTATTTGCAAAATTGTTTAATCCACGAAGTGAATCAACCCGAGATATATTGTTTTCTGGGGCAATAAATTCACGTAAATTATAAAAGTTCTGTAATGCCTCCATATGACTATCATCAATCCCAGATTGATAGACAATTAGGGTTTCAAGGCTGCCCCCTAAGCTTCCTCCAGTTAAATCCCATAAATTATTGTTATTTATTCTACTCATATCTAACCATCGTAGCTGTGGGAAGTTACGCAACATTCCGATATCGTATATAGGATTGCTAGATATATTTATGATTTCGAGATTGTATAATTCATCCAACCACCATATGTTTTCTATATTATTGTTGGATAAATCTACTTCTCTCAAATTTATCAAAGTTTGAATACCTTCAAGGTCTGAAATATTTCTGTTGGATAAGTTAATTGCATTAATACCGCCTAGGGCATTCAAATCGCTTAACATATCATATGAGAATCCAACCTCTTGCATGATTGCTTGTTCTAATTGAGGATCTCTGAAGAAGCTACCCCCGTTATAAGTTTGGAAATCAGAATTGTTATTAAAGTTTTGATTGTTATTGACGTTTTGATTGTTATTAAAGTTTTGATTATTGGAAGTTGTGTTATGAAATCCACAATTATTAGGATCAGGCATATCATTGGTATCAATATTGAAACTTTGTGCGATTTCTTTGGATTCATCACTCAAGCATTCACTATTGTAACCAAATCTTGGCTCTTCTCCTTGTACAGATATACCATCAGTAAAATTAGATAGTGCTGATAAGTCAGTTATATCAGTTATGGAGGTACCCATAATATTAAGTCTCCATAAACCCCCTTCACCAGACTGAGTGTTGAAAACACCATTAGACATCCAACCAAGATTGTCCATTGGCTCTATATTAAAGAGCCCTAGTTTCTGTACCTTTTCGAGTTGGCCTAGGATTTCAAATAATTGATTAGCATCATTAAAATTATTGTTCCCAATATTTAGGTCTATTATGTGTTTCAGATTTGCAGGATTCAGATTAAGGTCTGAAATATTATTCCCAAAAACATCAATCTTTTCTAACTTCAGTTCGTACAATGGGGATAAGTCTCGTATATTATTGTTATTCAACTTTAATTTCTTTAATTTTTTAGCATTCTTTAGAGGGGAAATATCAGTGATATTATTGTTTTGAAGCCTTAGGTTGGTGAGATTAGGAAGTTGATCAATACCAGTAAGATCATATATAGAAAGGTTTTCTAATTCTAATCGTGTTATCTCAGCTACATCTTCCTTCAATAAATATCCTTCTGGTCCTTTACCAATGACTTTCCTGATACCCTTTTCCAAATTGTAATCATTAAATAGCACTGCATTAGCTGGAGGGGTTGGTGTAGGAGTTGGTAAGGGGGTAGGTGTAGGAGTAGCGAATTGAGGATAATCAATATTTACTCCACGATCCTCTAAATCTCTTGCAGCTTGAATAGATTCTGCTGTTAATGGGTTGTCATATATACGGATATAACTATTATTTCCAAAACTTAGCATTTCAGCCAACCCTGTAATGTCACGAAGCTGGTTTCTTTCGGCTGTGAATGAATTGAGATATTGTAATTCATAAATTGGAGAAATATCAGATAAGTTGTTGTCATGTATTTCAAGCCGTCTTAGGAAAGGAATATTTTTTACAAAAGAAACGTCAGTTAAATTACAGCTATAACATGTAAAACTTTCTAAAAATTCAAAACTACCTGGTGACATTAAGTTGTTTATTTGCTCTGTTGTCCAGTTAGTATCACTAACAGACAAATCTTCTAGAAAAGGGAGATTTTTAACTGGACTATAATCTTGCAATCTCAACCCTTGGATAGTGAGGTCTTCAAGACCAGTCATTTTATCAATTCCTGAAATATCGGTAATTTGTGTGTTACCAATATTGAGTCTTTTCAGATTTAACATACTAGTTATAGGCCCAAGAGAATTTATGCGTAGATTACTAAGATCAAGATACTCTATCGTAGAATTTGTAAGTGGTTTCAACATCTCAGCATTATTTATACTTGGATTATTAGATATACCTAGGTCACTGAGACGTGGCATATTCACTAGAGGTGTAAGGTCGTTAACCATATTATTACTAAGATATAAGCTACGTAAACGTGGTTGATTTCCTAATGTTGAAAGATCAGAAATTCTATTATTCCAAAGATATAGATATTCCAAATTAGGAATTGTTGATAATGGGGTAAGATCAGAAATTATGTTATCTCCAAAATTTGCATTACGCAAACTTGGATGTCCTGCTAATGGTGATAAGTCCTGAATATTATTATTGTATGCACCAAGATAGTCTAAATTAGGGAAATACTGAATACCGGTAAGGTCTCTTATTCCTCTATTTTCTATTCGTAATTCATCAATAAAGATTAATTCCGAAGAATCGATTGTACCACTCTGTTTACCAATTTGTTCTCGTACAGCTATTTCAAACTGACGATCTGGAAAATTTACTATTTCTCCACTAGGTTGTGCATAAGCTACGCTACTAGTGTTAGTGTGATTAAAAAGGAGAAAGAAAAACAAACCAATAAAAACAGTAGTAATTAATTTCTTATCAAAAGAATTATATATATTCATAGCTGGTTCCAATTTATTTTAGACGCAGTTTACCCTATCTAATATACTATAAGTGTCATTAAATTTGTAGACATAACTAAAGCTTTGAACCGCTATCTAGTGTATTTATTAAGCATTTCAAACCTAGTGCAAAGGACATAATAAAAGAGCAGTTGATTCCCATAACTCTTCATTAATTTTTTCTGATGTGTTTTGATTCGTCCTATTTTCAATATTAATCGTTGCTACCGTGGCACTTAAATATATTACGGCAGCTAGTGATGGAGCAATTAATGAAAATACAAAAAAACTATATTTAATTTTTGCCATAATTATAAGTCAACGTATATAAAAGTATATTTTAATATTTTTTATATTTATTTACTATACGGCACTTGTGATTACGTTTTTTCATATTGTATAATTCATACGTGCAACCATTAGAGTCTTGTTTTTAACAAGCTATTAAGGAGAAATGTATGGCAACTACTCGTGGAAATAAAAAGAAATCTTCTGAAGATTTATATTCTGCTCCTGAACTTTCCAAGCTGGGATTAACCCAAGAAGACTTATTAGAAATCTATTCAAACATGCTATTGATCAGAACCTTAGATGAAAGAATATGGATGATGAATAGACAAGGTAAAGCTGCTATTGTCGCTTCTTGCCAAGGTCATGAGGCAGCTCAAATGGGCGCAGTTTGGGCGTTACGTACCGCTCCAAATGCTGCATATTATCCATATTATCGTGACCTAGCCATGGTGATATCAGCAGGAGTTAAACCTGTTGAAACCTTATGTGGATTTCTTGCAAAAGAAGGAGAACCATTTAGTGGAGCGCGTCAATTTGGAAACCAGGGAGCAATTCCTGATTTAGGTCTTTATAATTTTTCTAATGTTGTTAGTACCCAGGTTACCCATGCAGTAGGCTACGCTTTAGCTAGTAAAATAACAAATGATCAAACTGTAACGATAACTACATTTGGAGACGGAGGAGCTAGTCAAGGAGAAGTCCACGAGGGTATGAACTTTGCTGCAATACATAAATTACCAATTATATTTTTCTGCGAAAATAATAAATACGCAATTTCAGTACCAATATCCAAACAAATGGCTATTGAAGATATAGCGATAAGAGGTGACGGATACGGTATGCCAGGAATCGCAGTTGATGGCACAGATCCATTACAAGTATTTAAGGTAATGAAAGAAGCAGTTGACCGTTGTCTTAATGGAGAAGGCCCAACTTTGATTGAGGCTAAAGTTGAACGTTATATGCCACATACCAGTGATGACGACGATACTCGTTATCGCGATATGTCCGAAGTGGAGGAAGCTAGAAAATATGACCCTCTAAAATTGCTTAAAGAAAAATTAATGAAAAATGGGATTTTATCTGAAGAACAGGATAAAGAATTCCAAAATGAAGCCAAGAAAGAAGTTAATGCAGCTACTGAGTTTGCTGAAGAAGCTCCTTTCCCAGAACCTGATGACTTTTATGAACATGTATACAGTGAGGAGTAAAGAGGATAATTATGGCTATAAAATCTGTTATTGAAGCTGTACACGAAGCAATGCACGAAGAAATGATTAGAGACAAAAATGTTATAATTATGGGTGAAGATATTGGCGCAAGAGGTGGTGTTTTTCTGGCAACCCAAGGCTTTGTCGAAGAATTTGGAGAATCAAGAGTTATTGATACACCCTTAGCTGAAGCTGCTATTGCTGGTATAGCAATTGGTACAGCAATTAAAGGCTTGCGACCAATAGCCGAAATAGAATTTGCTGATTTTATATGGCCAGCTGTCAATCAAATAATTGGAGAAGCTGCACGGATAAGATATGGGACAAAAGGTGCCGTTGGTTTACCTATGGTAATTCGAGCTCCATATGGTGGCGGAATTAGAGGTGGATTATATCACTCTCAAAGTGTTGAAGCATATTTTGCTCATACACCTGGTTTAAAAGTTGTTACCCCCTCAAATCCATATGATACAAAAGGTCTTTTGAAATCTGCTATTCGAGATAATGATCCTGTCGTTTTCTTAGAGCATAAAAAAACTTATAGGCTTGTTCGCGGTGAAGTTCCAGATGGAGATTATACAATACCAATTGGTAAAGCAGATGTTAAACGTTCGGGTACAGATATTTCTTTTATTACTTATGGCTTAATGGTCCATTACTGTCTTGAGGCAGCAGAGATGCTTCAAGAACAAGGGTATAGCGTAGAAGTTGTTGATTTAAGAACTGTTCGACCCATTGATGCTGAAACTATTCTTGAATCAGTGAAGAAAACTTCTAAAGCTCTAGTAGTACATGAAGATAACAAAGCTCTTGGAGTAGGTGCTGAAGTCGCTGCTATTATTGCAGAAGAAGCATTTGACTTTTTAGACGCCCCGGTTACAAGATTAGCTGGCCCAGAAGTACCAGCGATGCCATTTGCTCCTACTTTAGAAGATGAATTCATGGTAAGTGCTGAAAAGATTATTGTATCTGCAAAGAAACTTTTAGAGTATTAATTAAACTTTATAAGGAATTAAACATGGCAATTCAGATTGAACTCCCCCACGTTGGTGAATCAGTAACAGAAGGTATTATTGGAAAATGGCTTAAGAATATTGGAGATACTGTAGAAAAATACGAACCATTACTTGAAGTTGTCACTGATAAAGTAAATATGGAAGTCCCTTCTCCTTATAATGGAAAATTAACAGCTATATTAGTTGAAGAAGGAGCCGTAGTTCCAATGGGTACTCCAATTGCAGAAATGGATGCAGATGGTGTTGATGGGGGTGAAGTTGATAAAGAACCTGAAATTAAAGAAGAACCTTCTCCTGAAATAATTGCACCTGCTAGTAGTGCAGGTATATTTTTAAAGGATGTCAAACCAGTAGGACCTACAGGATCTGGAGAAGAACCAGAAATACCACCAGAATTATTGGCTAAATTGGGTTCCCCAGAGACACAAACAACACCACAAAAGACTGACAATTCCAATAAAGTGAGATATTCGCCAGTTGTCAAAAAATTAGCTGCTGAAAAAAACATAGATTTGTCTAAAGTTAAAGGAACTGGCCTTGGAGGTCGTGTAACTAAGGAAGATGTTATCAACTATACTTCTACAGATACTGTCATATCTACTACTACAAAACAACCTCCAGTTATTATCAATGCCCAAGAAGATGAAACTGAATTAAAATTGACACCACTTAGACGAATTATTGCTGAAAATATGGTAAAGAGTAATGAAATTCCACAAGCATGGAGTTACCACGAGGTGGATGTAACTAATCTAGTTCTTCTTAGAAAAAATATTCGCCAAAACTTTATACAAAAAGAAGGTGTTGATATAACTTACCTACCATTTGTTATAAAAGTTGTTGCAGATGCCCTTAAATCAAATCCTCTTTTAAATTCCTCATGGGGGGGAGATAAAATAATTGTAAAAAACCGAATAAACCTAGGTATTGCTATGGCAGCACCACATGGGCTTGTTGTTCCTGTAATTCATAATGCTGACTCGATGAGTATTGCCGGATTAGCAAAATACCTAAAAGATCTTATTGCTAGAGCGTCAGAGAATAAATTAACACTTGATGATGTCCAAGGTGGAACTTTTACGGTTAATAATACTGGAGCTTTAGGATCCATAGTTTCACAACCGCTCGTCAACCCTCCTCAAGTAGGAATACTGACTACTGAAGCTATTGTTAAAAGAGTGGTCGTTAACAAAGATGGGGCTATGGCAATTAGAGATATGATGAATGTGTGTATGTCTTTCGATCACAGAGTCGTTGATGGAGCTGAAAGTGGTAATTTTATGCGCGATGTTCGAGATGGTCTTCAAAAACTTGGAGAAGACACTATAATTTATTAATCTAGTTTATAATTAGAATATGAATAATTCAGTCTGTGAAACAAAATGGCTTGGAACTTTGGATTACAATACTGCATTATCTTTTCAAAAATCATTACACAAACAACGTACTGATCACAAAATCAGTGACCAGATTCTTTTTTTAGAACATCCACCAGTATTTACTAAAGGTCGTAGAAGTAAAGAAGAAGATTTGTTAGCAAGTCCTGCTTTATTGCAAAATATGGGTGCTGATATCTTAGAAACTGATCGTGGGGGCGAAATTACTTTTCATGGACCAGGCCAATTAGTCATTTATCCAATTATATCTGTTAGACGCCTCAAGGGTCCTATTCAATATGTCAGAATGTTGGAAGAATGTATCATTCAATCTCTTTATGAATTTGATATTTACGCCAATTGTGTTCCGGGATTGACAGGAGTATGGGTCGGAGATAATAAAATTGCAGCAATAGGAGTGAAGATCAGTAACGGTATATCTTTACATGGTTGCAGTATAAATATTTCACCCGACTTATCTTGGTACAATTACATTATACCCTGTGGTATCAAAGACAAGGGAATTACCTCTATACAAGACCTTAATAAAAAGCCTCCCACGTCTTTTGAATTTGCTCAAATCTTTATAAAGAAATTTGAAACAATATTTTCACTTTCTTTATCCAATTTAATTTCTAAAGCATCTTCAATCTGATAGTAATGAGTCCGTATAATATTTATTCTTTAGTATCTGAGTCTCGTCCTT
>MDSW01213443.1_pt1 | contig 11122 bp, 12 predicted proteins | sample 811171 | NCBI WGS metagenome assembly MDSW01 (sample SAMN05326641, study PRJNA326480) | marine metagenome | isolation source: seawater | place: Atlantic Ocean: North West | collected 2012 | reverse complement strand
TCAGTAATCATAGATCAATATCAATTAAACGAAAAAATATTATATGCTTCTCAAGATGGGAAAAGAAAAGATTTTACAACTTTAGAGTTAATCAAATCTTATTTAAAACATCCCTTAATGACATTTAAAATCATTGCAGCGATACATTTTGAAGCGTTTAAATTATGGACTAAAGGAATAAAGTTTATACAAAAAAAATTTAAAATGAAAAACAATATATCTTTTGAAGACTAATGATTTTGTATAAAATTTCAGACAAATTCGTTTTTAACATACTTTCTAATATTAAGGTTGGATATTTAGAAATCACAAATTATGAAAATAAAGTTTTTAGGCTAGGCGATCCTAAAGATTTTTTAAAAGCTAAATTGAAAATTAAAAAACCAAACTTTTCTTTTAATTTAATTAAAGGTGGCAGTATTGGTTTAGCTGAGTCTTATATGAGAAGAGAATTCGAAACTGATAATTTATCTAACTTAATTGAAATAACTGCAAGAAATATAAAAATTATTTACAAGTTTTCAGGATTACTTGACTTTCCGATTGTAAATTTTTTCAAGAATGTATTTATTAAAAACACAAAAAATAGGAGTAAAAAAAATATTGCAAAACATTATGATCTAGGGAATGAATTTTTCTCATTATGGCTTGATGAAACCTTGACTTACTCCAGTGGAATTTTCAATGAAACTATTAAAGATCTTAGCGAAGCTCAAAATAACAAATATCAAAAAATGATAGATTTGATTAAACCAACTAATGGTGACAGAGTTTTAGAAATTGGATGTGGCTGGGGTGGCTTTGCTGAATATTTGGGAAAAAAATATGATGTAAAATTGGATTGTATTACCATCTCAAAAAAACAATTCGAGTATGCAAAAAAAAGAATCTTTATGTGTGGCTTGAATGAAAAAGTAAACATCCAAATTAAAGATTATAGAGATTTAAAAAATAAATATAATTCAATAGCTTCAATCGAAATGATCGAAGCTGTAGGTCAAAACTATTTGGAGAGTTACTTTAAAACTATTAAAAATAATTTATCTTCAGACGGGAGAGCTGCAATTCAAGCAATTACAATAGATGATAATTTATTTGATAGGTACAAAACAAAACAAGACTTCATTCAAAAATATATTTTCCCTGGAGGATTTCTTCCAAGCAAAAATAGCTTGAACAAATATGTTTCTAAAAATGGATTAACAATAAAGTCTTATGACTCCTATGCTGATCATTATGCAAGCACATTAGCTATTTGGAAAAAGGAATTTAATAAAAAATGGGATCTTATTAAAATGCAGGGATTTGATTTAACTTTTAAAAGGATGTGGGAATTTTATCTTTCATATTGTGAAGCAGGTTTTAAGTCGAAAAATATAGATCTGATACAATTCTCAATTCAAAATAGATAAAAATGTTTAGAAATATAAATTTTTTAAAATTATTAAATTCAATTTTATTGATTATCTCTTTATTCTTAATTACAAATTGCTCAAATAATAGTTCTATGAAACCTGAAGATTTTAAAAATAAAGAACCAAAATTGATAATTGAGGAATATTTATCTGGAAATGTAAAAGCCTGGGGTGTTCTTCAAAATAGATCTGGAAAGGTAATAAGACAATTTTCTGCTGATTTAGATGGAAAATGGGATGGTAATAAATTAATTTTGGATGAAAAATTTAATTGGGATGATGGAGAAATTCAGAATAGACAATGGCAAATAATTAAACTTGATGAAAATAATTATGAGGGAACAGCTGGCGATGTAGTTGGAAAAGCTAAAGGTTATTCTTACGGATCAGCTTTCAAATTTGAATATGTTTTATTGGTTCCAGTTAAAGGAAAAGAAATTAAAATTAGTTTTGATGACTGGATATTTAAGCAAGATGATAGAGTAGCAATTAATAGGGCCACCATGACAAAGTTTGGTTTTAAAGTCGCTGAACTCACAGTTGTTTTTGTCAAAGATTAAATATTATAATTTTTGAGATAATGATTATCATTCTCAAAAAAAATGTGAGATTGATTATCATTCACTCATATTTTTATTGTAATTAAAATTTTAAAAATTATTATTTTGTCATGGATATACAAAATTATAGTTGTAAAAAATGTGGACTTACAGTTTCATCTATCTGCTCTAAATGTGATAGGGTGGTAGATGTTAAAGTTCTTGATAATGGGTGCATAGTTCAAAAAACTAAATGTGGTGACTGTGCAAATGTTCCTGTTATCAAAGATGTTTGTTCTCAACAAAAAGGGTAATATTTATCTTATCAAAAATTATTTATTTTTTTGATATTTTGTAAGTTTTCCAATTATTGCAAAATATAACTTAATTGGTAATAAACTCAAAATTTTCAAAATCACAGTTAAAGATTTTGGAAAATGAATTTCAAAGACATCTGTATTTACTAGTCCGTCGTATATTTTATCAGCAGCATAGTCAGAAGATTTTAGAAAAGGCATTTTGAAATCGTTTTTGTCAGTCATTGGTGTTTTAATAAACCCCGGAGATACTAAGCACACTTTCACATTATATCTCTTAAAATCAAAATATAAACTTTCAGCAAGATTATTAAGTGCAGATTTTGATGGACCATATCCAGTTGAATTGGGTAATCCTCTATAACCAGCAATTGAGGAGACAATTGAAATAGTTCCTTTTTTTTTGTTTTTAAAATATTCTTCGACAGCTTTAATACTATTTAGTGTTCCAAAAAAATTCACTTTAAAGACATTTTCTATTTGGTCAACGTCTATATCCTTTTCTCTTTTTGGATCCCATGTACCAGTTGAAAAAAAACATATATCTATATTATCAAATTTATCTCTTATTTGTTCAAAGACCTTCTTACATTGCAATTTATCAGTAACGTCAAGTGGAAAACTATGAATATTTTCATAATCATTTGAAATTTCTTTAATCAAATTTTCTCTTCTTGCCGAAATGATAACATTCCAACCTTCTTTAGAAAACTTTATTGCTAAAGCCTTTCCTATACCCGTGCTTCCACCTGTTATCCAAATTGTTTTTTTATTCATAGTATAGTGATGTATAATACTATTATGATGAAAAATAAAATTTTATCGTTCTCTCTTTTTTTTATTATTACTTTTTCTGCTTCATTTATTGGAGGATTAGTCACTACAACTTTAAAAGAACCTTGGTACTCAACATTAATTAAGTCGCAATTTAATCCTCCAGATTGGGTTTTTGCTCCAATTTGGACAATCTTATACTTTATGATGACTTTAGCTATTTGGAAATACTGGCATAGTAAAAATAGAAACATCGGCACAGTTTACATTTATTTTATTCATTTAGCAGTAAATACAACTTGGAGTATAATTTTTTTCGGCTTTCATAAAATTTTTTTTTCATTAGTTATCTTAGTGATACTTATTTTACTAATTATAATTTTAATTGTTAGATTTAAGAGTGTAAATAATTTAAGTTTTTTGTTAATGATTCCCTATTTACTTTGGTGCATCTATGCTCTATTTCTGAATACAAGTTTATTTGTATTAAATTAATTATGGATGATGTGGTAATTGTAGGAGGAGGTATAATTGGAACCTCAACAGCATATTTTTTGTCTAAAGCAGGACGAAAAGTCAAAGTTGTTGAGAGAGACCCAACTTATAAAAAGGCTTCATTCCCATTATCTTTAGGAGGGTTTAGAAAGCAATTTTTTCAAAAAGAAAATATTTTATTGGGAAAATTTGCAAAAGAATTTATTTTTCAAATACCAAGTTTGCTTAAGACTCAGAAAAACCCAAAGCCAACCGCAAGCATGGTTCCTAATGGGTATTTGTTAATGTTTGGTCCTGAGCATGCGGAAGAACAATACAAAGCATTAGAAAATCATAAAGCTTGCAAAGCTGGTACAAAAAACATTAAAGGAAATGAATTAAAAAAATTTTTTCCTTATTTGAATGATGATGGAATTGAAACTGCAACATTTACAAATGATCAAAGTGAAGGATGGATTGATCCATTTATGTTTCATAGTGCACTCAAAAGTAAAGCTATGGAACTAGGTACTGAGTTTGTAAAAGGTGAAATAAAAAGTATCTCAGAAATCAATGCAAAAACGATAGTGTCAGCTGCAGGGTGTTGGACTAAAGAGCTTTTAGAGGATATACCAGTTGAGCCACAAAAACATACTGTCTTCAGAGTAAAATGTCCAAAGCATATTCCTGAGATGCCTTTAACAGGTGATTTAACTTCTGGTGTGTATTGGAGACCTGAGGGCAAAGAATATTTAGCAGGTTCCCCAAAATCAGTTTTCGACGCTGATGATCTTGAACCTTCATGGAACGATTTTGAAGAGATAGTTTGGCCAGCTTTAGCAAAAAGAGTTCCAATGTTTGAGGAACTAAAACTAACAGGAGGTTGGGCGGGTTATTATGATTGTAATAGATTAGATAACAATGCAGTAGTTGGAAAACATCCAAAATTTGAAAATTTATACTTAGCCACTGGCTTTACCGGACGAGGATTAATGCAGGCGCCTGGAATAGGTAGAGCTTTGTCAGAACTGATTACAACAGGATCTTATCAATCGATTGATATCTCAAACATGGCCGTAGAGAGAGTATTAGGAAAAAAAGCCAGACCAGAGCCATACGTGCTTTAATTTTTTGTGAGTAAAAAAAATATATTTTCAATAATTTTATCAATTATTTTATCGTTAATTATTGGATTATTAATTTATAAACAAATTATTTATCCGACAATAATTCCAATGGTGATTAAAGGAGGTGCAAGTCTATTTGCAGATTGGACAGTTATTCTTAATGCTTCAGATTGTTATCAGAAAGGTTACGATGTTTATTTAAATAATCCATGTGATTATTGGAATAGAAAACATGTTTATGGTGAAATTTTATTAAGTATTCCCTTTATAAAAACATATCCTAAATTTTATTATTTTTATTTTCCAATAATTATAGGTTTTTTATTTATATATATTTTATGTTATACTCTTTTTGATCATAAAAATATTAAATTTTTTATACCTTCATTAATCTTTATCTTTAGTCTACCAGTACTTTTGGCTATTGAAAGAAGTAATATAGATTTAATAATTTTTATTTTTATGTTCTTGATAGCTAAATTTAACAATTATTTTTTAAAATACTTTCTAATCGTTACCTCTTCAGTAGTAAAATTCTACCCGATTTTATTATCTGCTATTTTTTTGTATGAAAAAAATAAAAAGAATTTATTGATTAACATTATTTTAATTTTATTTATGATTTTTATAATAATGGTTTTTCAATATGAAAGTTTAAAAAAAATATTCAATAACACTCAACAATTTACTGGCTATGGCTATGGTTTATACGAATTTTCTTTCTTTGGATTTTTCAATTTTTTTCAATCTTTGAATATAAATATCGATGGAAAAAATTTTAATTGGATTAAGTATATTTATGCAACTATATTTATATTAATACCATTTATTGTTTTAAATTTTTTTAAAATTTTGAAATTTGACGAATTCATAGATAGTTCAAATATTGAGGAAAATTTAAATTTTGAAAATAAGTTATATTTTTTGGCATCAACAATTATCGTTTTTTGTTATTTTAGTTTTTCGAATTTTATTTATAGAGAAATATTTTTTTTAGGTTTAGTTCCATCTATATTAATGAGTTTATCAAAATCTGAAAGCAAGGTGGTTTTGTTTTACTTTTATCTTTTATTATCTAAATTTTTGCTTACTTCAATTTTTATTTACATTTATCAAAACAATATTTTTGAATTAATTAATCCATTGATGATTTTGATTAAACATACTGTTGATTTATATCTAATTTTTTTCGTATTTAATTTTTATTTGAAATATATTTCTTTGTTCTTTCGAAAATTTTTCTTAAATTTTCAAATTTAGGTTCCACAATAAGTAAAATATTTTTCCTTAATTTTAGGTGGTACTTGATAATCAGTAATATCTTCTTGTAAATCGTAAGGTTTTTTTAAAATATTTAATAATTTATTTATCGGTTCAAAATTATTTTGATTTGCAGATTTAAGAGCTTCTTCCACTTTATGATTTCTGGGTACAACTATTGGGTTAAAAGCTTTCATTGTTTGTAAATATTTTTGCGATTTATCCTCTAACGATAATCTCTCTTTCCACCTCTTTTTCCAGTCTTGGAAATAAACATCCTCAAAACATTTTCCTTCATCAACATTGATGTTCATTAAATGACAAAAAGCATTTGTGTAATCAATTTTTTTTTTATGCATCCACTTTAATAGATCTAAAATTAAATTTTTGTCATTTATATCACTTTTATTTAAACCTAATTTTTTTTTCATCATTTCAATCCATTTTTTTTCATACAATGATTCAAATGAATTTATTAAATCTGTTGCTTTATCAATTGCTTTATTTTTATCTTTATCAATTAGTGGAATTAAACATTCTGCAAATCTTGCTAAATTCCATTTAGTTATGACCGGTTGGTTACAATAAGCATATCTACCCATTGTATCTATAGAACTAAACACAGTTTTAGGATCATAAGTATCCATAAATGCACATGGACCATAATCAATAGTTTCACCAGAAATAGACATATTATCAGTATTCATAACTCCATGAATGAACCCAACACGCATCCAATTTATTACTAGTTCGCATTGATTTACTAATAATTTTTTTATTAATTCTAAAGGTTTGTTATTTGAATCATTTATTTCTGGATAATGGCGGTTAATTGTATAATCCATCAATATCTTTAATTCATTTAAATCTTGTTTTGCTGAGAAATATTGAAATGTGCCTACTCTAATATGACTAGAGGCTATACGTGTAAGTATTGCTCCTTTCATTGGATACTCTCTAACAACACTCTCTCCAGTCTTTACTACAGCTAGACTCCTTGTTGTTTTAATATTCAAATAATTCATAGCTTCACTAATCAAGTATTCTCTAAGCATAGGTCCTAGAACTGCTCGGCCATCGCCTCCTCTTGAAAAAGAGGTTTTTCCAGATCCTTTAAATTGTACATCAAATCTTTTTTTTTCTTTTGATAAATGTTCACCAATTAGAACAGCTCTCCCATCACCCAAAATTGTAAAATGGCCAAATTGGTGACCTGCGTAAGCCTGTGCTAACGAATTGCTACCTTTGGGTAAAAGATTGCCTGAGAAAATTTGCGATAATTGATCTTTTTGAACACCCTTTGTGTTTAAATCTAAATCCTCCGCCAATTTATCGTTAAATAAAACTAATTCAGGATTTTCAACAGGTACGGGTTTTATATTTTCTCGAAATGAGTTAGATAAATGAAAATAAGTATTGTCAAAATTCCAATTAATATCTTTTATATTATTTTCTGACTTAGACATAGATTTTACAAAACTACCCCCAAATATTCTTTAAAATTTCTTCTCTTCTACATGCTTTTTTATATTTTAAATAATTGATAAAATAAATCTTATAATAATCTTGATGTTTGTCTTCTGCTTTATAAAATTTTTCAAATTTTCTTACATATGTGACAACTTTTTTATTAAATTTTTTTTCTAAATTTTTGATATTACTATTTATTAATTTTTTTTGATTTTCATTTTGATAAAATGCGACAGATCTATAACTATAACCTTTGTCGCAAAATTGGCCATAAGGATCGAAAGGATCAATATTAATCCAAAAATTTTCTAATAATTCTTCAAATGAAATAATTTTTTCATCATATGAAATCTCAACAACTTCAAAATGACCTGTCTTACCATAGGTTACTTCCTCATAAGTTGGATTTTCAGTTAAGCCACCTGAATAACCTGAAATTACCTTTTTTACCCCTCTAAGTTTTTCAAATGATTCTTCAACACACCAAAAACATCCTCCAGCAAAATAAGCCTTCTCCTCAGCTTTTCCACTAAAAATGGTAAGTAATAATGTTATTAGAAATATATAGATTATTTTTATCATTAAATAATTTTTACAAAAAAAAAATTTTAAATATATGCTATAAAAAGTAGCTACTTAAAAGTAGCTACTTTTGTTAAAAATCAACTTTTTTTATATTTAGCAGCTTCTTCAGATCCACCTGTAGCTGATCCTTTACTATATGAATGAGCACCCATTCCAGCTAATTGACCATCTTTAACAATTAAATATTGATTTCGAATTTCTTTTCCTTCAAAGAAACATTCTAATATTTCTCTCACACCATCAGCATATCGTGCTTGAGCAGATAAAGATGTGCCAGATGTATGTGGTGTCATTCCGTGATTAGGCATACTTCTCCATACGTGATCGTTAGGAGCTGGTTGAGGAAACCACACATCTCCAGCATATCCACTTAATTGTCCACTCTTTAAAGCTTTAGCAATAGCATCTCGGTTACATATTTTACCTCTTGCAGTATTTACTATAAATGCACCTTTTTTCATTTTACTGATCATTTTATCATCGAAAAGATTTTCTGTTTCGGGATGAAGAGGGCAGTTAATTGTTACAACGTCACAAACTTTTACCATCGATTCAACAGACTCATGAAAAGTTAAGTTTAATTCTTTCTCTACACTTTCTGGTAATTTATGTCTATCGAAGTAATGTAAATGAACATCAAATGGTTTCATTTTTCTCAATGCATCCAAACCTATACGACCTGCCGCGACAGTTCCAATATGCATCCCTTCAACATCATAAGATCTTTGAACTGCATCAGCTATATTCCAACCACCTTCGTTAACTATCCTATGTTGATTATGATAATCTCTAACCATTGAAACTATCATCATGACTATATGTTCAGCCACCGACCTAGAATTGCAAAAAGTGACTTCAACAACATCAATCTTATTATCCATCGCTGCTTGTAAATCCACATGATCAGAGCCAATTCCAGCTGTAATAGCCATTTTTAATTTTTTGGCTTTAGCAATTCTTTCTTTTGTTAAGTAATAAGGAAAAAATGGTTGAGAAATAACTATGTCAGCATCAACAATATGTTTGTCAGCTACACAACCTTCGCCATCTTTACTATTAGTTACTACCAATTCATGTCCATTACTTTCTAAGAATTTTCTTAATCCAAGTTCTCCTGAGACGCAACCAAGCAATTCACCTGGAGTAAAGTCTCTACCTTTTGGAGAAGGAAGCGTCATGCCATCTGGATATTTTTCCAATTTAGGAAGATCCGATAATGGATAAGTTTTTGGCATACCACCTTTTGGATCATCGTATAAAACACATAATATTTTCATAATTTTCTACCTTTTTGATTTATATTTTTTTCCGGATCTAATCATAAAAATTTAAATTTTTATAGTAAAAAAATATATTAGTTTATGGGGTATCTCTTCCTTAGAACAAATCTATTTAAGATAATACCAAAAATTAAAAGAATAATAGTACCAGTTATAATTGGATTTATTATGTAATCTAAGGAAACACTTCCCATTATCAGTATTATAGGATTTCCACCAGCAGGGGGATGAGTAATATTTAACAAAATCATCAAAAAAACACCTACTCCAACTGCTAAAGGTAAATTAATATATAAAGGTAAGGGTATTATATAAAGGAAAAATAAACCAACTAATGATGTTGTTAAGTGTCCGAAAAAAATATTTTTTGGTTGAGCAAATGGACTTTCTGGATAACCGTAAAGAAGAACCATTGTAGAACCAAATGATGCAATTAAAAAAATTCCGTACTCTGTTTTGTAAGTTAAAAAGGTTAAAATACCAATTGTGATTACTGAGAAAAAGCCTGCAAAAAAAGATTTAATTATAATTTCGTTTTTCATTTTTAATTTAATATTTTTGAAAGTGTTTTAAAAGGTAGTAATAAGCATTCTTTTCTAGAAAAATTTTCTTTTTTAAATAATTTTTTAAATATATGCAATTTTTTTGGTAAAATGAATTTATCCACCTTAAAATATTTATCTATTTCTTTAACTAGAAACTTGATATTTAGTAATGACTTATTTGTTGCATATCTTGAAAGTAAACTCACAGATGCCTGACAGTATATGCATGATTTAGATTGATAATAAAATTTAATAATTTTTTCATTATTTAACTTTAAATAAATAGTTATTTCATCGCCACATAAAGGATTTTTATGCTTAGCAATATGTGTATGATCTTTTAAAATATTATTATTATCAGTATTTGATGCAATTTTAATAATTTCTAAATCCATTTATGGTTTTTTAATTAAGATATCAATAGATAGCAACCTCTACATCAGATAGAAATTATTTAAAAACTCAACCATTAATGGAAAATTTTAACCTTTACTTTAAAAAAGTATATAATTGTTTGTTATTTTTCTGATTTAATTTTATCTCGAATATCTTCAAAGTGAACTTATTTTTTATTGTAGAGTAAATGAATAAGGATTAAATAGCATTATAATGATTGAATTAAAAAATGAAAAAATTGCAATACCTGTTGTTCTTTTTGCGGGTTTATTATGGTCTTTTGGCCCTTTAGTAGTTAGGTATATGGATGAGCCAGGAGCAGCACCTTGGCAATATATATTTGCAAGAGGATTAACTATTTTTGTAGTTTTAAATTTGTATCTATTTTTTGAAGAAGGAAAAAATTTTGTTAAAAATTATCTTAAAATTGGAATATCAGGTTTAATTGGAGGTTGCGGTTTAGGGATAGCAATGATTACATTTATATACTCTATTACTAATACTTCTGCTGCAATTACCTTATTATGTCTTGCGGCAATGCCTTTTTTTACTGCATTATTAGGTTTTTTATTTTTAAAAGAAAAAATATCTCTTAATGTTTGGCTCGCAATTATTATTGCAACAATTGGACTTGTGATAATTGCATTTGGTAATACAGAGAAAAGTTCTCTTATTGGTTTAATTTTTGGAATGGCTTCATCTATTGGATTTTCAGTTTTTTCTGTAACACTTAGATGGAGAAAAGAAACACCTAAGTTTACAACTGTTGCCGTCGCTGGATTATTTTGTGTTATTGTAGCTTTAACATTTATTGCAGTTGGTGAGCTCACTATACTTTCAACAAGTTATAATGGCGCACTATTTTCACTTCATGGGGTAATCGTTTGTATGGGTTTAATCTTATATTCAATAGGATCAAAAGCTATACCAGCCGCAGAAC
>MDSW01198213.1_pt1 | contig 11122 bp, 10 predicted proteins | sample 811171 | NCBI WGS metagenome assembly MDSW01 (sample SAMN05326641, study PRJNA326480) | marine metagenome | isolation source: seawater | place: Atlantic Ocean: North West | collected 2012 | reverse complement strand
GTCGAACCAGCGATCGACCACCAGACGAATACGGGTCTCGTCGTTATCGAGCACGATCTTACGCGGCAGCGGCGCCGGCGCACCTACCGGCGTGGTGTAGGCCTCGTAGCTGACGCGCCAGCCGTTCTGCGTAATCGATTGCAGCCGGCCGTCGTCGCCCACCGAAATTCGCTCGTAGTCGCCGGGCGCGGGCAGCCCGCGTGCCCAGTAGCGCAGTGGCGCCAGCGGGAACTGCCACCCCAGCGCGCGCTCGACCAGCACATCGGGCTGGCGCGTCACGATGTGTTCGCCGTCATCGGTATCAATGGTGACCTCGTTTAGCGTACCGCGGGCCCGCATACCGCCGGCCCCGAGCGGCCCGGCCAGACGCACATCAAAGGTCTCGCCGCGCTCGCGCCAACTCAAGTTGCCCGTCCAACCCAGCAGCTGGCCGGTGGCCACGCGGCCTTGTAGCGACCAGGTCGTAAAATCACTGAGCTCGGCGCGATGCGCCTGCCAGGCCGAGCCGTTGGCGATGCCGGCCTCGCGCTGGTCCGGTTTGGTAATGACGGCACAGCCGGACACCGCGATGGCCAGCAGAATCAGAACAAGGAATCGTTTCATGAGCGATGAGCGTTGATGGTGCGCGTGAGCGTGTCGTTATCAGAATCGGCAGTCTGAGCCTTGCGCCAGATACGTCGGGCCGCGTCGTGATCACCCTGGGCCCAGCGCACCTCACCCAGATGCGCCGCGATTTCCGGATGCGGGCTCGCCGCATAGGCTTTTTCAAGGTGCGTGCGCGCCGCGTCTAAATCACCCTGCTTGTATTGCACCCAGCCCAGGCTGTCCAGCATCGAGGCATCGTCGGGCTGGCTCGCCAGCGCCCGCCGGATCAGCGATTCGGCGCGCGCGTAGTTCTGGGAATGCTCGGTCAGCAGATAGCCCAGCGCATTCAACGCCATGGCATTATCCGGCTCCAGTTCAAGAATCTGCTCCAAATCTGCCTTTGCGGCCGGAATATCGCCGGCGCTTTCATAAGCCAGCGCGCGCCCGTAGAGCAGCTCGGGCTGGCCCGGCCGATGCGCGAGCGCCCGATCATAGAGCGCAACCGCCCGATCGGCCTGGTCGTTTTTCATGAGCAGCTCGGCTTTTAGGGCCAACAGATCATCGCGTCGCTCCGGCGCGCTTTCGGCCAGCCTATCCAGCGTGGCAAGCGCGGTCTCCATCTGGCCGGTCTCGGCCTGGAGTGCGGCCAGGCGAGCCCGCGCCTCGAAGCGATGATCGCCTTGATCCACGCGGCCGTAATAACGCATCGCTGCATCGGGCGCGTCATCGTCCTCGGCGAGCCGCCCCAGATAAAACGCTGCGGCATCGCCGTGGGCAGGCCCGTCGACCAGCGCCTCGAAGGCCTGACGGGCGCCGTCGGTATCGTTATTGGCCAGCCGCGCAAGCGCCAGGCCGAACTGTATGTCGGGGTTGTCCGGCGACAGGGATACCGCGGTTTCGAATTCGCCCAGGCCGGCATCCGTTTCCCCGATCGACAACAGATAACGCGCCAGGCGCGCGTGATAGAGCGCTTTGTCCCGGTCCTTGCCGTCAAGCGCTGCCAGCGTGGCGCGCGCACTTTCTACATCGAGATTGCGGGCCTGGATGAAAGCAGCCAGCAGATGGGCATCGGCCCACTCCGGGGCAGATTCCACGACCGGTTTGATGGCCTGGCCAGCCGTGGCCAGATCGTCGTAGCGGAACGCGACCTCCGCGAGCATGTAATTGGCCGCCGTTTGATCGGCGGCGCCGTCGCGAATGGTCTTGGCGGTAGTCACCGCGCGCTCGGCTAGGGCCGGACTCCCGGACAGCAGATCGGCGATCTGCTGATACGCCTGGCGCCGGGCCGCGGGTGAGTCGTCAACCGTGGCCAAAAAGCGCGGCGCGAACGTCATCACGCCGTCCGCATCGTCGTTGATGAAAGCCAACTCGAGCGCGGCCTGCTGCGCGGCGCGATCACGCGGCTGATGGCGCGCCCAGAGCTGAACCGCGGGATAGGCCAGATCCACGCGATCCGCGGTGATCGCCACTTTGGCAGTGCGCTCGGCTAGGTCAGCCGGGGCATCGACCGGCGTGTCCAGGTCGGCGTTGATTGCGAGCGCGGCGGCGTACTGCTCGGCGGCAACGCCCATCTGCTGGCGCGAAAGCGCCATTTCGCCGGCCATGACGTGATAGGCGATCCGCGCGGCCGGGCCATCGGCAGCGTCGCGCATTGCATGGTTGATCGCTGCTTTCCAGCCCGCAACAGGCGCGTTGTCGCCGCGCGCCACCGCCGTCGCTAGCGTGCTCGTCGCCAAGGCCGCGACCAGCGTCAACGCGGTGGCGATACGCTTTGACCAATCGCCGCGATTGTTTTTGTAGTGATTGTTTCGCATCCCGATTGCCCCAGAGCTATGACGCGCACGGTAGAATGCGCGCATGTCGCTGCTCACCGTGGGCCTGAATCACAATACCGCCGCCCTGTCGATTCGCGAAGCAGTGGCGTTTCCGGCCGATCAGTTTGCCAGTGCGCTGGACGATTTTCTGCGCCTGCCGCAAATCGTCGAGGGCGCGATTCTGTCAACCTGTAATCGCACCGAACTCTACGCGATCGTCGACGACGGCCTGGCTACGGATGACGATGCCGGGCTGAAGGCTTGGCTGGCCACCCAGCGCGGCCTCGATCTCGCCACGCTCGCCGACTGTTTCTATGTGCATCACGGGCGGGAAGTCGTGCGCCACAGCCTGTGCGTGGCCGCCGGCTTGGATTCTATGATTCTGGGCGAGCCCCAGATCCTGGGTCAGATGAAAGACGCCTACCGCACGGCCCAGGCCGCGCAAGGCACCGGCACCCTGCTCACCCGGCTGTTCGAGCACAGCTTTACCGTAGCCAAGAGCGTGCGCAGCCAGACCGAGATCGGCGCCAGCCCGGTGTCGGTGGCCTATGCCGGCGTCTCGCTGGCGCGCCAGATTTTCACCGACGTGTCCGAGTCGTGCGCGTTGATGATTGGCGCCGGTGACACGATCGAGCTGACCGCGCGCTATCTGGCCGAGATCGGCGTCTCGCGGATGATCTTTGCCAATCGCAGCATCGAGAAAGCCCAGGAGCTGGCCACGCGCTATCACGGTTACGCCCTGTCGCTGGACGATGTCGCAACCCACCTGGCCGAGGCTGATCTGCTGATCGCCTCGACCGCCGCGCCCGCGCATATCGTGACCGCCGATCAGATCAAGAAAGCGCTGCGCAAGCGCCGGCGCAAACCGATCTTTGCCCTGGATCTGGCCGTGCCTCGCGATATCGAACCCGCTGCGGGTAAGCTCGAGGATCTGTATCTCTACACTGTCGATGACCTGCAGAGCGTGATCGACGACAACAAACGCTCGCGCCAGGCCGCGGCCGAGGCCGCGCATGCGATTATCGACGCTCGTATCGACGAGTATCTGGAATGGGTGGATTCTCGCCAGGCCACGGCCACTATTCGCGACCTGCGCGGACGCGCCGAGACCAAGCGCGACCAGGCCGTGGCTCGTGCCCGCCGAGCCTTGGCGCGCGGCGAGGACCCGGACGCGGTCATGGCTGACATGGCCCGTATCCTGACCAATAAACTCATGCACGAGCCGACAGCCACGCTGCGAAAAGCGGTCGGCGCCCGTCAGCAGCGCCTGCTGGGCCCGGCGCGCGAGCTGTTCGAGCTGGGCGACGAACACGATCCCGCGCCCACGGCCGGCCACGACCCCAACGAGACCCGATGAAAGATTCCCTGCGCGCAAAACTGGATGAGCTGATCGAACGCCACGAAGACCTGGCCTATGCCATGTCCGACCCTGACGTCATCAACGATCAGGACAAATTTCGGCGGATGTCGCAGGAATATGCCCAGCTCGAATCGCTGGCCCAGGACTATCGCGCTTGGCGCGACGTGACCGCTGAAATCGACGGGCTGGTCGACATGGAAGCCGGCGACGACGCCGAACTGGCCGAGATGGCCACCGCCGATCTGGCCGAGGCCCGGCCGCGCGTGGCCGAGCTCGAAGAAGCGCTGCGCCGGCATCTCATCCCCAAAGACCCCAACGACAACGCCAACCTGTATCTCGAAATCCGCGCCGGCACCGGCGGCGACGAAGCCGCGCTGTTCGCGGGTGATCTACTGCGCATGTATACGAGCTACGCGGAGAAACAGGGCTGGCAGGTCGAACTGCTCTCGGAGTCGCCCGGCGAGCACGGCGGCTACAAGGAAGTCATCTCGCGGGTGATCGGCACCGGCGCGTTCTCACAGCTCAAGTTCGAGTCCGGCGCGCACCGCGTACAGCGCGTACCGGCCACCGAATCCCAGGGCCGTATCCATACCTCGGCATGCACCGTAGCCGTGCTGCCCGAGATGGACGAGGTCGAAGAGATCAAGATCGACGCCAACGACTTGCGCGTGGATACCTTCCGCGCGGCCGGTGCCGGCGGCCAGCACGTCAACAAGACCGACTCGGCTATTCGTATCACCCATTTGCCTACGGGCGTGGTGGTCGAATGCCAGCAGGAGCGTTCCCAGCACAAGAACCGGGCACGGGCCATGAGCCTGCTCCAGACCAAGCTGATGACCGCCGAGCAGGACAAGCAGGCCAGCGAGCAGGCCGCCGCCCGCAAGCGGCTGGTGGGCAGCGGCGATCGCTCCGAGCGGATTCGGACCTACAACTTCCCCCAGGGCCGCGTGACCGACCATCGCATCAACCTCACGCTCTACAAGCTCGAGCAGGTTATCCAGGGCGAGATGGACGAGGTCATCCAGGCCCTGACAAGCGAGCATCAGGCCGATCTACTGGCCGAAATGGGCGCGGCCTAATCGTTGGTCGATACGCTTCAAAGCCTGGGTGACTGGCGCCGGGATGCCGCACGGCAGCTGGCCGCCGTTGATTCTGCAAGCGCAGAGGCCGAGGCGCGCTGGCTGGTCGAGCACGTCCTGGCGCTCACCACCACCCAGCTCATTCTGGCCGAGCCCAAAGCGCTGACGCGAGCGCCGCGTCAGCAGCTAGACGCGGCTCTGGCACGCCGGCTGGCCGGCGAGCCGCTGGCCCAGATTACCGGGCGCGCGGATTTTGGCCCGTTGGCGCTGCGTATTACGCCCGACGTACTCGTGCCGCGTGCGGATACCGAGGCCCTCGTGACACGTGCGCTGGCGCAAGGAAATGCGAGCGCGCCGCTGCGCGTGCTGGATCTGGGCACCGGCAGCGGCGCGATCGCGCTGATGATTGCGCATGCCCGGCCCGTCTGGCAGATCACGGCCACCGACCGCAGCCCAGCCGCATTGGCCTGCGCACAGGACAATGCCCGCTCGCTCGGCGCTGCCAACGTTGTCTTCAAGGCCGCTGACTGGTTTGACGGCCTGGCGGGTGAGTCGTTCGACTTGATCGTGGCCAACCCGCCTTATATCGCGGCCGATGATCCGCACCTGGCGGCGTTGACCCACGAGCCGCGCCAGGCCCTGGTAGCGGCCGACGACGGCCTGGCGGATCTGGCGGCCATCATCAGCGGCGCACCGGCGCATCTGAGCCCCGGCGCCTCCTTGTTTTTGGAGCACGGCCATACCCAAGGCCCGGCCGTGGCCGCCCGTCTGGTCGAGGCCGGGTTTCACGACGTGGCAACAACGCCGGACGCCGCCGGACGCGATCGCGTGACCGGCGGCGTATTGCCAACGCAGGCCGAGATTAGCTCAGGCGTGAAATCACGCTCTGCGTAAACGACTCGGTGCTGCCCGAGCCGCCCAGATCCGGGGTGGTGTTGTCACCGGCCGCGATCGTGTCACGCACGGCCTCGCGGATCGCCGTGGCGCGCTCCGGCTGGCCGATGTGGTCGAGCATGAGGGCCGCCGCCAGGATCACCGATGTAGGGTTGGCGATGCCCTGGCCGGCGATATCCGGCGCGCTGCCGTGTACGGCCTCGAACATGGCACAGGCATCGCCGATATTGGCCCCCGGCGCCAGCCCCAGGCCCCCGATCAACCCGGCACACAGGTCCGACAGGATGTCGCCGAACAGGTTGGTGGTCACGATGACGTCGAAGTTCTCGGGCGCCATGACCAGTTTCATCGCGCAGGCGTCGACAATCAGCTCCTCGTGTTCGAGATCCGGATACTGCTGGGCCATGTCACGCCCCACCTCCAGAAACAACCCGGAGGTGGACTTCATGATGTTGGCCTTGTGCGCCAGCGTGACCTTGCGCCGGCCGCGAGCCCGGGCCATTTCAAACGCAAAGCCGATGATGCGCTCACACTGCTGGCGCGTGATGACCGACAACGCTTCGGCGCGCTGGCCGTCCTCGGAGACGGTCTGGCCCTCGCCCGAGTACATGCCGCCCTTGTTCTCACGCACCGTGATGATGTCGAGGTTGTCGTAGCGCGACTTCGTACCGGGCAGGCTGATCGTGGGGCGCACGTTGGCATATAGATCAAAATGCTTGCGCATGGCCACGTTGACCGAGCGATAGCCGCCGCCCGAGGGGGTCGTCACCGGACCCTTGAGAACCAGCCCGGTGCGCTCGATCGACGCCAATGCCTCGGCCGGAAGCGGATCATCGGCCCCGGCATCGAGGGCGGCCTTGCCCACGGCCACTTCTTCTATATCGAACGTAGCGCCTGCGGCTTCGAGCACCGACAGGGCAGCGGCGACGATATCCGGGCCAATGCCATCGCCCCGGATGACGGTCAGCGGCGTATCTGCCATAAAAACCTCGCCTTGACGGCGTTTGAACGCCCGTTGTGTGTGCTTTATGGCATCGTATCAGCTGCCACAGTTCGACATCGTTTCAACGCGGACGGCTTATGCGCGCCCTGTTACTCATCGTCTCTACCCTGTCGATTTGGATCGCCGTGGCCCTACCGGTCACGGCGCGCCCGATCGATGGCAGCGGCCCGGCCGATCTGGTCGTGGTGATGAAATCCGAGCGCGTGCTGTATCTGTATCAAAGCGGCGAGATCGTGGCCCAGTATCCGATCGCCTTGGGCGCGGCACCGCTGGGCACGAAACAGATGGCCGGCGACAACAAGACGCCGATCGGCGCGTATACCCTGGATTGGCGCAATCCAGACAGCGATTTTCATCGCTCGCTGCATATCAGCTATCCCGATGCCGAAGACCGCGCCAATGCCGCGGTACTGGGCGTGCCCGCCGGCTCGAACATCATGATTCACGGCCAGCCGGGCTATGACAATCGCCTGCGCACCGGCGACTGGACCAACGGCTGTATCGCGGTCTCGGATGCGGCCATCGACGATATCTGGTCGCGCGTGGCCGACGGTACGCCGATTCATATCTATCCGTGAGGCCGCTGCCGGCCGACAAGCAACAAGAGCTGGCGAGCGCCCGCCGCCAGGAGTGGGCCACGCTGGCGCTGCGCGCCAGCGTCATCGCCGTGCTGTATGGCGTGGTCGGCAACAGCCAGGCGCTCTCGGCCATCTGGCTGAAAAGCCTTTGGGCTCTGTGGCCGCCGGCCGCGTTCTTGATCGCCGTCGCACTAGAGCGCCGCCCGGCCAGCCGGCGTTTTCCTTTTGGGTTCTATCGCGCGGTGAGCATCGGTTTTCTGACGTCGGCCCTCTCACTGGTCGCCATGGGTGTATATCTATTGGTGGCCGGCCTTCAGTCGCATGTCGTGCATGCACCGGACAAGCTGCCGGCGATCGGCCAGAACGCGGCCTGGTGGCAGTGGCTAGGCTGGTGGGTGATCGCAGCACTCGCCTACAGCCTGGCCGTGCCGCTCGTCATCGGGCGCCGGCGTATGACCCATGCACGCAACCTGCATGACAAGGGCCTCTATGCCGATGCCTCCATGGGCAAGGTCAACGCCCTGGCCGCGGCCACAGCACTCGTGGGCGTTGTCGGCATCGGCATCGGCGCGCCAGCGCTGGATATCGCGGCCACGCTCGTCATCGGCGCCGGGATCTTCACTCAGGGCACGGTCCATCTCTACACCGCGGTCTGCGACCTGATGGACGAGATGCCGCGCACGCTGGGCACCAATCGGCTCGATCCGCTGGCCGAGAATATCCGCCGTCGCCTGACAGAAGCCCCGGGCGTCGCAACCGCACGTGTGCGGCTGCGCGAAGAAGGCCGCATGCTCACCGGCATCGGCCTGGTCGAGCTCGATACCGCCACAACCGAAGTCGACGACCTGGCGCGGCTGCGCGACGTCATCCTGGCCCTGGACTGGCGTTTGATCGATTTTCAGATCGCCCCGACGACGGCCCGCGCCGCGACAGGTCGTGCAACGATTGCCTGACGCCGTCACCGTGCCGGAGACGTTGGCGGCTGCGCTCATCGAACGCGCGCGTCGAGCCGGGCCCCACGAGATCTGCGGGATACTGTCCGGCACGCGCTCCGGCGTTGCAGAGCACGATCACCCGATCAGTAACCGCGCCGCTCGTGCCCACGATCGTTTCGAGATGGACACGGCCGAGCAGATCGCGCTGTTTCGAGACTTGCGCGAGGCACAGCGCCATCAGGTCGCCATCTATCACTCGCACCCGTTGGGGCCACCCTGCCCATCCGTCCACGATCGCGCGGGCCACGGTTATCCCCGCGTTCCCGCATTGATCGTCGCGCCTTGCGCCAACGGCCCGAAGCTGGCCGCCTGGTGGCTCACACCGGACGACGCGCGCCCTTGCCCGCTTGTCATCGGCTCGTTTTTTGTAGAATCGCCGCTCTGCCCACCGACTCAATAGATCCGCGATGCGCTTATCCCGCCTGGCCCTGGCCACCACCAAGGAAACTCCGGCCGATGCCGAGATCGTCTCGCATCAGCTGATGCTGCGCGCCGGAATGATCCGCCGGCTGGGTGCAGGGCTGTATACCTGGACGCCGCTGGGCATGCGGGTGCTGCGCAAGGTAGAGGCCATCATCCGCGCCGAGATGGCCGCCATCGACGCGCTGGAAATCCTCATGCCCGCGGTGCAACCCGCCGAGCTGTGGGAGCAATCCGGCCGCTGGGAGGCCATGGGCGGCCTGATGCTGCGCATGACCGACCGCGCCGAGCGCGACTATTGCTTCGGCCCCACGCACGAGGAAGTGGTCACCGATTACGTCAAACGCGACGTACGCAGCTACAAGCAGCTGCCGTTGACCGTCTATCAGATCCAGACCAAGTTCCGCGACGAGATCCGGCCGCGCTTTGGGCTGATGCGCGCGCGTGAATTCATCATGAAAGATGCCTACTCTTTTCATATGGACACCGCCGATCTGGACACCACCTACCAGGCCATGCGCGGCGCCTATGCCCGTATCCTCGAAACCATGGGCCTGGACTATCGCGTCGTGGCGGCGGATTCCGGGGCCATCGGCGGGGCCAAGTCCGAAGAGTTCCATGTGCTGGCCGGTTCGGGCGAAGACGAGTTGGCGGTGGCCAACACGGGCGGTTATGCCGCCAATATCGAAGCCGCCGTCACGCAGGCTGGCGCCGGCCCGCGGCCGGCACCGGGGGCCGCGCTGAAGAAGATCGAAACCCCCGGCGTGAGCACGATTGCCGGCCTGGCCGCGCATCTGGATGTGGCCGAGACCGAAACCGCCAAGGCGATCGTCGTCATGGGCACCGAAGGCGCGCCCGTGCTGCTCATGCTGCGCGGCGATCACACCCTGAACACGATCAAGGCCGAGCAGCTCGAAGGCATCGCCGCCCCGCTGCAGATGGCCGATGAAGCCACCATCCGGGCCCACTTCGGCGCCGGGCCCGGCTCGCTGGGCCCGGTCAATGCCAAGGTCGAGGTGATCGCCGATCACGCCCTCACCCATACCGCCGACATGGTCGTAGGCGCCAACTACGACGGTGCGCACTTCACCGGCTTCAACTGGGGCCGTGACCATCCCGAGCCGCGCTTTGCTGATTTGCGCAACATCGTGGTCGGCGATGCCAGCCCCGACGGCCAGGGCACGATCGAGATCCTGCGCGGTATCGAGGTGGGCCATGTCTTCCAGCTCGGCGACAAGTACAGCCGAGCGCTGGGTCTCACCGTGCTCGACGAGTCCGGCAAGGAAGTGGTACCCGAGATGGGCTGCTACGGCTTTGGTGTCTCGCGCGTGGTGGCCGCCGCCATCGAGCAGTGCCACGACGAGGCCGGCATCGTCTGGCCGGCGGCTATCGCGCCCTTCACGCTCGTCATTGCCCCCATCAAGGCGGATAAATCCGCTGCCGTACGAGAGGCCTGTGAAGCGCTTTACACCGGTCTGAAAGCCGCGGGCGTGGATGTGGCCTATGACGATCGTGGCCCGCGGCCCGGCCCGATGTTCGCCGACGCCGAGCTGATCGGTATTCCGCATCGTATCGTGGTCTCGGAGCGCGGCCTGGCCTCCGGCATGCTCGAGTACAAGGCACGCCAAGACAGCGCCAACGACGAAGTGGCCCATGACATCGCGGCTATCTGCGACAAGATCGGCCATAGCCGCTCTTAGACACACCCTACTGCTGGCCGGCCTGCTGCTCGGCGGCCCGGCCTGGCCAGCGGCCGAGGTTCCGCCAACGCTCGATCCGGCTATGCGCGCCCAGCTGGCGGCCGCGGTGGCTGCCAGCCCGGGATTCGACAATCGCTTTGACGCCGAGGTCTGGCTCGTGGACATGTCCGGCCGGCTGGCGCGCTTCGTACCCGACGTGGCCCGCCGGCTGGCGCTGCTTCGCGACGTACATGCCGCGGCCAGTCAGGCACAGCTCTCGCCGGCCCTGGTTCTGGCCGTGATCGAGGTCGAGTCCCACTTCAAGCGCTTTGCGCTGTCGCCGGCCGGTGCCCAGGGGCTAATGCAGGTCATGCCGTTCTGGCGGGCCGAAATCGGCGCGCCTGAGGATAACCTGTTCGCGCGGGCCACGAACCTGCGCTACGGCTGTTCTATTTTAGCGCTCTACCTCAAACGCGAGAACGGACGTCTGGCCCCTGCTCTGGCGCGTTACAACGGCAGTGTTGGCCAGGCCTGGTACGCCAACCGCGTATTATCCGCCCTCGTGCGCCATTGGCGCGTAGACTAGGGCCTGTTGAGGTTTCATACGAGCGCCGCGTTGGCGTCCGCAAATCGTGTCCTGCAAGGCGCGAGTCGCCGCGTCGTGGCGTGCCACAATCAAGACTCGCAACGCCGCAGGGCGCCCCTAGTCAATTTT
>MDSW01166692.1_pt1 | contig 11122 bp, 8 predicted proteins | sample 811171 | NCBI WGS metagenome assembly MDSW01 (sample SAMN05326641, study PRJNA326480) | marine metagenome | isolation source: seawater | place: Atlantic Ocean: North West | collected 2012 | reverse complement strand
CGCCCCTGCACCACCACCTCGCGGGCGGAATCCGACAGGGGGATTTCGTCTTTCAGCTGTCGCGGGGTGATCAACACCTCCTGCGACGCGACATTTAGATTGTCGACGCTGGTATTGGACATTGTAATTGAATCCTATTTAATCTAGCTTTCAGGTGTCATGCAAGACGACGGATTTTATCCCAATCATCCCTCCAATTGCACAGATAACACCGGTTTTTGGCAAAAAAACTCTCCATGAAGACAATAGATTTTTGCAATTAAGGTTTCATGTCCACGGTTAAGGCAACACCCCTGGAACTGCACGGGCTGGAACCCGGCACCCTGATTCTGACCCCCAATCGGCGGCTGAGCGCCTGGCTGCGGCGGGACTACAACCAGCAGATGGCAGAGCAGGGCGCATACAGTTGGCCGGACTTACAAGCCCTGCCGCTGGACAGCTGGCTGCAACTTCGTTACGAGGCGCTGGCGCTGAACCCGCCACCGGCTCCGCCAGTGCCCGCCCTGATCTCCAGCCGTCAGTCCCGATGGCTCTGGCGCCGGGTTCTGAGCGATCGGCTGGAACCGGGCATGGATCTGGAAGGCACGGTGGTTGCCTGCCAGGAGGCCCGGCGCCTGGTATGCCGCTGGCGCCTGCCGGAGGCGGACTGGTATAACGAAAGCACCCCGGAGAGCACCCTGTTCGCCGGCGCCCACCGAGACTACCTGAACCAGTTGCAACAGCGGAACTGGGCGGATCAGGCCGCTCTGCCGGCACTGATCTGCACCGGTGGCAGCCCCGGATTGCCGCCGCCCCCCGCGGTTTGCCTCCAAGGCTTCAACGATCCTGATGAACCGCAACTGCAGCGGCTGCGGCAACTGTTTACCGATACCGGGATTCCCGTGCATTGTACCGGCCAGGCCCGGCTTCAGGGGCGGGCGGCGACTGTGGAATTTGCGACCCATCAGGACCAGTTTCGGCAGGCATTGTGCTGGGCACTGGCGCACTGGCACCGGCAGCCCCGGCACCGGATCGGCGTGGTGGTGCCTAATCTGCAGGCGCAGCGTCATCATCTGGCGGCGGTCAGCCGCGATCTGGCGGCCACCAATCCGAACCTGATCCCCGGCAGCTGGCATGACACCATTAACATCACAGCCGGCCAGCCCCTGGCGGAATACCCCCTGTGCAGTCATCTGCTGCTTTGGCTCAACTCCCTGGGCCCGGCGCTGCCCCTGACCCATTGGGAGGTGTTACTGAAAAGCCCGTTTTTTGCCGGGGGCCAGCGCCAGTTCCAGCATCGAGACCGTTTTATTCAGTGGTTGCGGCAACACAACCGCAGCCAGCTGGCCGCGTTTCAATTGCCCGCGTTGTGGCAGCGGTTTCAGGAGCAGGACAGCAACCCGGTGGAGGCGATTGCCGCGGACCCACCCCTGTCGCTGCCGGCCGGGCTGCAGGCGGGGCTGGGACGGCAGCAGTCACTGCAACAGTGGCTGCTCTGGTTGCATCAGGCATTGGATGCCCTGGGATTTCTGCAGGAGCGCACCCTGGACAGTGCCGGATATCAGGTGCAGCAACGTCTGTTGGAGGCGATGCAGGAAATGGCGGATCTGGATCCGTTACTGGGTGCCACCGGCTTCCAGGAATTTGTGGCTGAACTGCGGGCGCAACTGCAGAACACGCCATTTCAACCCCAGACCGAAGCCGCGCCCATTCAGGTCATGGGCAGTCTGGAGGCCGCGGCACTGAATTTTGATGCCCTGTGGGTGTGCGAATGCGACAGTCAGCAATGGCCGCAACCGCCGGTGGGTAATCCATTTTTACCCCGATCTGTGTTGCGGCGCCACGGCATGCCCGGTTCCGGCCCGGAACGGGAGCTGGAATACGCCAGCGCCATGTTAAGCGGGTTTCGGCAGGCGGCCCCGGAAGTGGTGTTCAGCTGGGGCCGGCAACAGGGGGACGCTCAATTGCTGTTGTCGCCCCTGTTGGTGGAATTGCCAGCCACTGCGCCACCGGTGTTTGACCTGTGCCCGAACACCCGGGAGCAGCAATTGTATGAATTGAGGTCCGGGATTGAGGAACTGGCCGCTGACGACAGCGGAGCGCCACTGCCGGGGACACAGGTCAGTGGCGGCAGCGGGCTGATCCGTTCGCAGTCGCAGTGCCCGTTTCGGGCCTATGCCGAATATCGACTGGGATTACAGGCCCCCGACCAGTTGCAGGATGGGGTTCGGCCCAGCGATCGCGGCACTTTGGTACATTGGGTACTGGAGGCCTTCTGGCAGCAGGTGGGGTCCCGCCAGCAACTACTGAGTCTGCTGGCGAACGAGGATAGCCTGCAAGCCTGTCTGGCGTCGATTTTGACACGGCAGCTGCAGCGGTTTCGTCAGCAGGTGTACCTGTTTCCCGAGGCGCTGTATGAACTCGAACGGTTGCGTACACTGCAGGTGGTCACCGCCTGGCTGCACAGCGCGGAAACTCTGCGTGCTGACTTTGCCGTGGATACCATTGAAAAACGCCAGACCCTGCACCTGGGGGGCCTGGCGCTGAATCTGACCGTGGACCGGGTGGACCGGCTGGCGGACGGCAGCCGGGTGATCGTGGACTATAAAACCGGCAACAAAACCACCAGCGTCTGGCTAGGGCAACGGCCGGAAGAACCGCAACTGCCGTTGTATGCATTGCTGGATGCGGTGCAACCACAGGGTATCTATTTTGGTATTGTGCGGCCGGACAAGATTCAATGGCAGGGTTTGCAGGCGAAGGAAACCCCGTTCAGCGATGCCCAATTGAAAACCGTAAACCCACCAGCGGAGGGCTGGAGTGGACAGGTGGCCGCCTGGCAACAGACGCTCACCGCCATTGCCGAAGAATACCGGGCCGGCGTGGCCAGCGTGACACCTATCAACACCTCGGTTTGCCAACACTGCCACCTGGACCCGGTGTGCCGTATCAAGGAGCTGGGCGATGTCGGTGACTGACCTGGAACAACGCCGACAGGCACTGGATATCAGCCACAGTTTTATCGTCCAGGCCCCGGCCGGCTCCGGTAAGACCGGCGTCCTGACTCTGCGGATTCTGAAATTACTGGCCCGGGTGGAAAACCCGGAAGATATTCTGGCTATCACCTTTACCAAAAAAGCCGCGGCGGAAATGCGGGTGCGGGTTATGGAGGCCCTGGAGCTGGCCCGGGCTCCGACACCGCCGGGGGACCCGTACCTGGATCAGTTCTATGAATTCGGGCGCCAGGTGCTGGCCCGGGATCAGCAACGACAGTGGGGACTGCAACACAATCAGAATCGACTGCGGTTGCTGACCATTGACAGTTTCTGTAGCGGCATCGTCCGTCACCGGCCGCTGGGTTCCGGACTGGGGGTTCAGTTTGGCGTGGCCGAGGATGCCAGCGAACTGTATCAGGAGGCCAGTGCGGCCCTGTTGCAATCCCTGGATGAAGCGGACGAACTGGGTGCCGCCCTGCGCCGGGTGCTGGGGTTTCTCGACAACCGCTTTGCCAGACTCAGTGCATTGGTGGGGCAGATGCTGGCGCAGCGGGATCACTGGCTGGAAGATGTCACCCGGGTGCACGGCGATCCGGAACGCTTTCGCGTCCTGCTGGAACAATCGCTTCAGCAATTAAACCAGGAGGCCCTGACCCAGCTGGAGCAGGCGGTGGGTCCACAGTTTATGAGCGAGCTGGTAGCGGTTACCGATTATGCCAGGGAGCAGCTGCGTCAATGCGGCCGTGACCATGCCCTGCTGGCGTCGCCACCGGACCCGCTATCACAACACAAGCAACTCTTGGGATTCCTGCTCACTAACAAGGGCGACCCCAGGAAAACGTTCACCGTGAAAGAAGGCTTTCCTCCGGGCCAGGGAGCGCAAAAAGCCGAAGCCGCGCGCTGGAAGGAACGGGCCCTGACCCTGGCCAACCAGTTGGCGGAATCGCCCCAATGGCTGGCGTTATTACAATGGTTCCTCAGCCTGCCGGCCATCGGTCTGCCCGAACGCCAGTGGCGACTGCTGCAGGATCTGGTACTCATCACCCGGTTTGCTGCCGCCCACCTGAAGCTGGTGTTTCAGTCCCGCCGCCAGGTGGACTTCAGTGAAGTGGCGCTGGCGGCGCTGCAGACCCTGGGTGGGGACGAGGCACCGTCGGACCTGGCGCTATTGCTGGATCACCGCATCGACCATATTCTGGTGGATGAGTTTCAGGATACCTCTCTGATTCAGGTGGAGTTGCTGGATCGTCTCACCGCCGGCTGGACCCCGGGTGACGGCCGGACCCTGTTCCTGGTGGGTGATCCCATGCAGTCCATCTACGCTTTTCGTAAGGCGGATGTGGGTTTGTTTCTGCGTCTGTGGCAGGAACAAATGCTGGGTCAGGTACCGTTACAACCCCTGGTGCTGGACACCAATTTCCGTTCTTCGGCAGCGGTTATCCAGTGGGTGAATACCGTCTTCAGCCGGGTTTTTCCTTCGCGACCGGACGCTCGCCGTGGCGCGGTACCTTATGCGCAATCGAATGCCCACAACAGCGCGCTGGCGGAGGACCAGGTCAGCCTGCAACTGTTCTGCGGTACTGGGGAACAAATGCAGTCCATGGCGGCGGCGGAGGGCGCCTGGATCGCGGAACGGATTCAGGCGTTACCGGCGGATTATTCAGTGGCCATACTGGTGAAGGGCAAATCCCACGCGGTCGATGTGGTACAAGCACTGAAACGGCAGGGCATCAGCTATCAGGCGGTGGACATTGAATCGCTGGCCGACAGCCAGATGATCACCGACCTGATGGCAGTGCTGCGCGCTTACCAGGCCCCCACCGATAATACCGCCTGGTTCGCGCTGTTGCGGGGCCCCTGGTGCGGACTCAGGTTAACGGAGCTGCAGAATTTCAGTGAACTGCATCCGGATCCCTGGACCGCGCTGCAATCGCTGCTCAATGAGACACCGGCACACTGCACACTGAGCCCGGCCACCATCTCCCGGCTGCAGCATGTGGCCCGGTGCTTTCAACAGGCCTATGAGCAACGCCATCGCCAGCGCTGGCAGGTGGCGGTCAGAGATCTGGTGCTGCAATTGGGCGTGCCGGCGGCCGCGGCCAATCCGGCGGAGCTGGAAGCCATCGGGCTGTTCTTCGATTTGCTGGACAGCATCGACAGCATTGCCGACGTTCCCAACTTCACGCAATTGCAACGCAAGCTACGGGAGCTCTACGTGCCGCCGGAGGTGATGCCACCCGGGCAGCGGCAGGTGCAGGTGATGACCATGCACAAATCCAAGGGGCTGGAATTTGATGCGGTGTTCCTGCCGCAGCTGCAGCGACTGCCCCGTACTGACGACAAACCACTGATTCTGGTGGACAAGCAAACCGCCATTGCCGGCGAGCCCCAGGAGTTGTTTGTGGCGCCGTTTGCGCCCCCTGACAGCAGCGGGGACGAAGACTCCATCTACCAGTACCTGTGGGGGCTGCACAGTCACCGCAGCAAAAATGAAGCGGCCCGGCTGTTGTACGTGGCCTGTACCCGGGCCAAACACCAGTTGCACTTATCCGGCGGCGTCTTCCGGGCCGAGGACGACAGCGACGGCCTGAAGCGACCCGATGGCCGCAGTCTGCTGGCGCTGATTTTTGAACTGCGGGACCGTTTCGATGGTACCGAACACCCGCTGGACGGTGAGGCCATGGAGGCACCACGGCGCCGGTTCAGGCGGGCCGCTGACAACTGGTGGCAACAGCTACCTTCTGCAGGCGCGCCGGTTTCCACCAGCGGGGGCGAAGTGCGCGAAACTGACCCTGAGGCCGGGGCAGGCCCGCTGTATCGTCGGCTTGCCGGCACCTTAACCCATCGGCTGCTGGAACAATTTCAACGCCAGCCGGGACTGTGGCAGTCGCTGCTGCCGGAACAGCAGCAACCGGCCTGGCACCGTGAGCTGCAACGTATGGGCCTGGTGGAAGAAGCGCAGCTGAACCAGGCGCTGGCTATCATCAAGCGGGCGGTACAGCGGCTGCGCCATTCAAGCCACGGTCACTGGCTGTTTGGCCAGGCCCATGAGGAAGACCAGGCGGAGCTGGCCCTGGTGTGCTGCCATCCCGAAGGCGGCCACGAAAAACTGATTATCGACCGGACCTTTGTGGAACAGGGCACCCGTTTTATAATCGACTATAAACTGGCGGAGACCGAGGGCGACATGGCGCAATTTCTGGAGCAGGAAATCACCCTGTATCGACCGCAACTGGCCCGTTACCGGCAGGCCATGCAGGCCCTGGATCCACGTCCGGTGCGGGCTTTCCTGTTTTTTCCACTACTGGATCAGCTGCAGGAGGTAACCCTGTAATGGCCATGACCTTCGATGGCAAGCTGGTGATTGCCACTTCCTCCAGTGCTCTGTTTGATCTGTCGGAAAGTCACCGGGTGTATAGCAACCAGGGCCTGGACGCCTATCGTCAGTATCAGATCGAGCACGAGGATACCCCCCTGGAGCCGGGGGACGCGTTCCCCCTGGTAAAGAAACTGCTGGCCATCAATGAACGGGTGAACGCCAACAGCGGCGTGGAAGTGATTCTGTTATCCCGCAATTCCGCCGATACCGGATTGCGGGTTTTCAATTCCATAGAGCACTGGGAGCTGCCCATCACCCGGGCGGCATTCTCCGGCGGTAACAGTCCGTATCGTTACGTGGAAGCTTTCGGGGCCCATCTGTTTTTGTCCACCAATCCGGAAGATGTGCGTAACGCTCTGGAGCTGGGCTATGCCGCTGCCAGCATCGTGTCTCCACCGCGACGCCATCCCCAGAACCTGGAAACCGAGCTGAAAATCGCGTTTGACGGCGACGCCGTGCTGTTTTCCGACGAGTCGGAACAGATTTTTCAGGCTCAGGGACTGGCGGCCTTCACCGCGTCGGAACGGGCGGCGGCCCATACGCCCATGCGCGGTGGCCCGTTCAAACCTTTCCTGCAGGCCCTGCACAACCTGCAATCCCAGTTTCCCGAAGCCTCCTGTCCCATTCGAACCGCCCTGGTGACCGCCCGTTCGGCACCGGCCCACGAACGGGTGGTTCGCACCCTGCGTAACTGGAATATTCGAATTGACGAGTCGCTGTTTCTGGGGGGGCTGGATAAAGGGGCGTTTCTCAAAGCCTTCGGCGCGGATGTGTTCTTTGATGACCAGGAAGGGCATTGCACTTCGGCCAGCGAACATGTGGCAGCGGGTCACGTGCCCCACGGTATTGCCAACCCGCTGCAGCGGGAATCCATTACCAGCTCATCAGATTGACGGCCACAGCTCCGTTTACCAGCAGTTTGTCGAGGAACTTTTCCGGGCAGCGTTCGACTTTCTCCCGGATGGCCTGGGAAAAATCCAGGGCGGACTGCAAGGGTGCCTGCACCGAAAAATGCGTCTCCAGTGCCTGTTCCCGCTGACCCCAGGCGACCGCCGTCGGGTTCCAGGATTGATAGCTGGCGGAAAAATCCAGACTGTGGCCCCGCATCAGATTGGTTTCCGCGGTAAACTGCAACCGTACCAGCGGCACCGCCAGCGCCCCGGAATGGGACAACGTGTTCATATCATAATTGGCCGGCGCGGGCATGTGGTATCCCTCCAGCAGCCGTGCCTGTTCCGGGCTCAGCGTCACCTGAGACAGACCGTTGTCGGCCGCCCCAACCTGCATCGACAGCAACCACAGCAGGGCGACGGTGAACCCACTGATATGTTTCCAGAAGCGATGTACTCTCATACTGCAACGACTACCCAAGATACGTTAATGAAAGCGCCCGGCGCAGGTTAAAAAGTAGATCCGGTTTGCCATCTAAACCATTTTGTTTCTGCCGGTTTGCGGCCTGATTCTCGCTTTTCAAAGCAGCCGCTCCGATTGGCATCCCGTTTGCGCACCTAACAGAATTTACTTCAGCAAAACAAAGATTTATCGACGCCCGGTTAAGGCAAAAAAAAGCCGGCCTGCTATGCTTCTAAACATGGTCAAAAAACACACATCCCGCCGTTGAAGTTTTGTGATTGAATGTTAAGAAATATCCTTTATGCCAGTGACTTGGGGCTGTTCGGGCCGTATTTGCTGGAGCATGTTTGTGAACTGGCGTTTCGTCATCAAGCCCGGGTCACCGTGATTCATGCGGTGGAGCCGGTGAGCGTATTCGCCGGTGCATTGCTGGAAACCTATGTGCCGCAAAAAGACAAGAAGGCATTGAAGCAACACGGCTATCAAGCGGTGATGGCCACCATCCGGGCCCGGGTACGGCAGGCGTTCGAGGAGGACTTTATTGATTTCCAGGGGCCCTTGGATTGTATTGCCGGAGTGGAGGTGCAGGAAGGGGATGCCTGGCAGGTGATTCTGGATACCGCGGAGCGGACTGGAGCGGATCTGATTGTCATGGGTTCCCGCAGCGGGCACCAATCCCGGGGCACCACCATTGGATCGGTGGCCTCCAAGGTTCTGCAGTTGTCGCCGGTGCCTGTATATCTGGTGCCCGTGGACACTGTGCAAAGGAACCCGGAGGCGACCCTCAGAAGAACGCGTACTTGACCCCCAGGGCCAGCAGCATGCTGGCCAGCAGCGGCTGCAGCAGTTTATCCGGCAGCCGGGTGGCCACCTTGGTGCCCAGGTAGATCGCCGGCAGCGATCCCGCCAGCAGTGCCCCCAGCAACAGGAAATCCACGTTCCCCAGCAGTAAGTGACCGGTGCCGGCCACCAGGGTCAATGGCACGGCGTGTGCCAGATCCGTTCCCACCACCTGGATGGACGGCATCCGTGGATAGAGCAGCAGCAGCACCGCGGCGCCGAAGGCGCCGGCGCCCACAGAGGAGAGGGTGACCATCACTCCCAGAGCCAGCCCCATCAACCAGGTGTAGATAATGGAATGGGTCTGAACATGGGCCAGAAAACCGCTGCCACCGTCCTGCTGGGCGGCCATTATGCGCCGGCGCATCAATAGCACGCCGGACGTCAGAATCAGCATCACCCCCAACATGGAAGTGAGCACATGGCCATAGGATTCAGAATCCGGGAAATAGGTATGCAGCACATAAATGGTGATCAGGCTGGCGGGCAGACTGCCGGCGAACAGCGTATACACCACGTTCCAGCGTATGGTACCTTGGCGCCGGTGAATAAACACCCCGCCGGCCTTGGTAATAGCGGCATACAGCAGGTCGGTACCTACCGCCACATGGGGGGGAAAGCCGAACAGGAGCAGCAGTGGCGTCATCAGCGAGCCGCCGCCCACGCCGGTGACCCCTACCGCAAAGCCCACCGCCGCTCCGGCGAGTATGTACATCACGAAATCCATAATCGAAGCCGGCTGCCCGTTTTCAGTTTGAATTGGATATAAACGAAAAAATTTAAATAATGTCAGGTTTTGTGGTTGGTAAATCTAACGATTCTGTCCTATTCTGCAAAGGAATATATTTTCATATTGTTATAACCCCAGTACTGAATAATAACATCGAGGGGGAGGGAGATTCATGAAGCTTCAGCAATTGCGTTACATCTGGGAAGTGGCGCGACACGATCTGAATGTCTCGGTGACCGCGCAAAGCCTCTATACCTCGCAACCCGGCATCAGCAAGCAGATTAGACTGCTGGAGGATGAGCTGGGTGTGGAGATTTTTTCCCGCAGCGGCAAGCATTTGACCCGGGTCACACCGGCCGGCGAGGCCATCCTCAAAATAGCCGGCGAGATCCTGCGCAAGGTGGACAGCATCAAGCAGGTGGCTCAGGAGTTCAGCGATGAGAGTCGTGGCAGTCTGTCCCTGGCCACCACGCACACCCAGGCCCGTTATGCACTGCCAGGGGTGATCGAAACCTTCATCGATAAATACCCGGATGTTTCCCTGCACATGCACCAGGGGACACCCATCCAGATTTCCGAGATGGCCGCCGATGGCACCGTGGATTTCGCCGTCGCCACCGAAGCCCTGGAGTTGTTTGGCGATCTGATCATGATGCCCTGCTATCGCTGGAACCGGGCCATCATCGTGCCCCGCAACCATCCGCTGGCCCAGTCCTCGAAAATCACCCTGGAGGAGGTGGCACGGCAGCCCATTGTCACCTACACCTTTGGCTTTACCGGCCGTTCCAAACTGGACGATGCGTTTCTGGATAAGGGGTTATCCCCCAAGGTGGTGTTTACCGCCGCCGACGCCGATGTCATCAAAACCTACGTGAAACTGGGGTTGGGTGTGGGCATCGTGGCGAAAATGGCCTGCGCCGACAATGATCCCGACCTGGTGGCCCTGGACGCCTCCCACTTGTTCGAGCCCAGCGTCACCAAGATTGGCTTCCGCCGCGGCACCTTCCTGCGGGGCTTCATGTACGAATTCATTGAGCTGTTTGCGCCCCATCTCACCAAAGAAGTGGTTAATGAGGCGGTGGAACGGCACAGCCGCTCCGAACTGGACGAATTGTTCAGCCACATTCAGTTGCCGAGCCTGTAACTGAGCAAAACACGTCTCCTCAGCAAAAAGGCCCTGGTGCGGCATGTAAGCACCAGGGCCTTTTTCTGTGGCATCGAGGCAGTGGCCAGCAGTAATCGGTCAGCCACCCCCTGTCAGAGAAAATCCAGATCCGGATTGTTGTGCAGTATTTCCTTCAGCTCGTCTTTCTCCTCGGTGATCTGATCCAGCACTTCCTTGACGAATTTGAAATACACGGTGTAGACCTGCTGGCTGCCATCGTCCTGCTCCACCACGAAGAAGGGAGCCCGGTCCACCTGCAGTTCCGCCGCCAGCAACATGCCGGCGCTGGTGGGATCGCGCTCGTCCGCCACCAGGATCTCGTCGATGCGATCCATGTGCCCGGATTCTTCCAGGCGATTAAACACCTCACCGCATTTTTTGCAGGGTGAACCGTCTGCCAGAATTTTCTTCACCAACGTGATTTTCATAGCAAGCCTCGTTATTTGTTCTCCACATTGATGGCGTGGAGTCCACATTCCTTGGCGGTGGCTTCCTCCCACCACCAGCGACCCTCCCGCTCGTGCTGGTTGGGCAGTACCGGGCGGGTGCAGGGCTCGCAGCCAATGCTGACAAAACCCTTCTCGTGCAACTCATTATATGGCACCTGGTTGCGACGGATGTATTCCCACACCTGGGCTGAACTCCAGTTTGCCAGAGGGTTGAATTTAATCAACTGATTG
>MDSW01149818.1_pt1 | contig 11122 bp, 12 predicted proteins | sample 811171 | NCBI WGS metagenome assembly MDSW01 (sample SAMN05326641, study PRJNA326480) | marine metagenome | isolation source: seawater | place: Atlantic Ocean: North West | collected 2012 | reverse complement strand
TAATTCCCTAATGGAAAATAAAATTATTTCTCCTTGTATTAGTATTTGTAGAACAGATCCTGTTACAGGCTTTTGTTATGGTTGCGCCAGGACTAATGAGGAAAAAAAGCAATGGAGAGATGAAAATTCAACTAATGAGTGGAAAGAAGAAAATTTAAAAATTATTATTTCGAGAATGCAAGGATGGCAATTAAATACTTTTAATGAGTCCTACGAGCATAAGAAAAATAAGGGTGTTTCGCTATTCAAAAAAAGTCTTTTAGAAAATAAAAGTTAATAATCTTTTTTCATTGAGTCCATGTCGCTCAAATGATATTTAAGGGCTTGGTTTGAAAGTCTTATTTCATGCATAAATAAAAAAATTGAAATAATCATACAAATACAACATCCAGCAAAAATGAAACGAGCAACTTGTAGGTTATCAAGATAAAGCATTAATACTGTTGTCATATTGAATAAAAAACCAAAAGCTGCGAAGCCCATGGTATATTTTAAATAATTAGTTCTTTTATTAAGAACGTGCAGTTGATTTTCCCATTCTGGAGGAACTTTTTTTTCAAAGGTATATTGATCGTGTATCTGTCTAATTAAAGCGCTTAATGTATGAAACCTATTGCTATACATCGTCATCATTAAAGGAATGGCAGGAAACATTAATGCAGCAACTGTATAATCTATGTCCATATCGAATCGAATTGATTATGTAGTTAGTGTTTGATATTTACAAGTAATATTTCATGCAACACTTAAAGATATTTGTAGATTTAACAAGATTAAATAAACCAATTGGATTTATGCTTTTATTTTGGCCTTGTTCATGGGGATTAGCATACGCTTATTTTGTAAACCAAAACTTAAACTTATTTTTGTACTATTTGTTATTGTTTTTTTTAGGTTCAGTTTTAATGAGAAGTGCTGGGTGTATATTTAATGATATTATAGACAAAGATTTTGACAAAAGAGTAAATAGAACAAAAGCTCGTCCGATTGCTTCAGGAAAAATCTCCGTAGCTCGATCACTAGTTTACGTTTTGATACTTTGTCTTTTAGCTTTTTTAGTTTTGGTGCAATTCAATATAATGACTATTGTTTTGGGCATGAGTTCGATGTTGTTGGCATTTTCTTACCCGTTTATGAAAAGAATTACTTACTGGCCTCAACTATTCTTGGGGATTACCTTTAATTGGGGGATTATTATGGCGTGGGTCGCATTAAATAATTTCATTTCTCAAGAAATCATTATTCTATACTTGTCAGCCATATTTTGGACATTGGGTTATGACACCATTTACGGAGCTCAGGATATGTCAGATGATGAAATAATTGGATTAAAATCTACTTCAATTAAGTTTAAAAAAAACATCAGCTTATTTGTGACAATTGCCTACTTAATTTCGATTATATTAATAATGTATTTATTTAACAATTTTATAGGTAAGAACATTTTTTCTTTTTTTTTAATATTATTTATTTTAAGTCTTTCTTATCAAATTATTGAGTTTAAAAAAAATAAATCTAATGATTATCTTAAATTATTTAAATTCAATAATATTTCAGGGCTACTTTTGTTTATGAGTATTTTTTCTTTAAGTTTATAAAATGAAATTCAACGAACTTAAAATTATTTTAAAAAGACTTTTTAAAGAATATGTAAAAAAACATATTAGTAGAATTCTAATAGCTCTTGTCTTGTCAATTGTTGTGGCAATAAGCACTTCGGGTATCGCATGGCTGCTAGATCCTGCTGTAAAAAAAATATTTATCGATCAAAATAAGGTTTTTGCATGGACGATACCATTACTCATCGTTATTGCTTTTTCAAGTAAAGGATTATCACTTTATTTTGCAAGAATAAATATTATTAGAGTCGGAGAAGAAGTTGCAGGAGCACTTCAAAAAAAAGTTGCAAATAATATCTTAACTTCTGATATTCAAACTTTAGATAATAGACATTCGGGTAAATATATATCGAATGTGATGTTTGATACACATCACGTCCAAAATCTTGTGAGCACCGGGTTTTTAAATCTAATGAAAGATACTTTTTCAGTAGTTGCCTTAGTGTCACTTATGTTTTATCAAAATTGGAAATTAGCTTTATTTGCAATTCTTATGATGCCTTTAGCTGGGGGTTTAGCAAAATCTTTAGGTAAGAGAATTGGTAAGGCTACATCAAAAGCTGGGGTATCTTCTGGAAATTTAGCAACATTTTTGACTGAGATATTTAAAGGTTCAAAAATGATTAGAATTTATCAAAAAGAAATTGATGAAAGAAAAAAAGCTAATCAAGTAATAGATGACCTTGTTGAAAAAAATATAAAAATCGGGAGTGTTATGATTAGAGCTACTCCAATAATGGAGTCTTTAACTGGCTTTATGATTGCTGGTTTTATAATTTTTTCTGGTACTCTTATTTCTTCTGGAGAATTAGGTATTAACAATTTTTTCTCCTTCTTAGCTGCTATGATGCTGGCATATCAACCTATTCGATCGCTTGCTACAATAAATATGGTGGCTTATCAAGGAGCTGCGGCCTTTAAAAGGATAAGTAATATCATAGACAAGGAAATTAAAATAAAAGACTCCTCTGAGTCACCACAACTTATTTTAAAAAATACAGATATTAAATTTAAAAACGTCGGTTTCAAGTATGACTCGACTCACGAAAAAGCTGTAAGAGAAATTAATATCGAAATTAAAGGTAATTCTATGGCTGCTTTTGTAGGTCATAGTGGAGCAGGTAAAAGTACAATAATAAACTTACTTCCTAGATTTTATGATCCACAAGAAGGCTCCATACAAATTGATGGTCAAGATATAAAAAATGTATCACTTGGGTCCCTACGAAAGAATCTGTCTTTAGTAAGTCAGGATGTAATACTTTTTGATGATACAGTTAAAAATAATATCGCTTATGCTAAACCTGGTGCTACAGAGGATGAGATTGTTCGAGCTTGTAAATTTGCAGCTTCTGACGATTTTATAACGAAGTTGCCGGAAAAGTATAATACCATGATCGGAGAAAATGGAGTCCGGCTTTCAGGAGGACAAAAACAAAGAATTTCAATCGCTCGAGCGATTTTAAAGGAGTCTCCTATAATTTTATTGGATGAGGCTACCTCTTCTTTAGATGCTGAATCAGAGGAAATTGTTCAAAATGCAATTAACAATTTAACCAAAAATAAAACAACTCTAGTCATTGCTCATAGACTTTCAACGATCCATAATGCAGATAAAATTTTTGTTTTAAAAAATGGAAAAATTATCAATTCAGGAAATCATAGTTTTTTAATTAATGATTGCGATGAGTATAAATCGCTATACAAAAAACAATTAAAATAAATGATACTGTTATACAGGATATTTACTATAATTTTATATCCATTTTTGTTTATATTTTTATACTATAGGAAATTAATAAATAAAGAAGACCCAATTAGATTCAAAGAAAAAATCCTTCCTGGATGTTTTAATGTTAATAAAAAAAATACAAAACTTATCTGGTTTCATGCGTCTAGCATTGGTGAATTCAGAAGTATAATTCCGATAATAAATAATTTAAGTTCAGGTAAAAAAGATTTAGACTTTCTGGTAACTACTTCAACTGTTAGTTCTGGAAATTTAGCAAAAATAGAGTTAAAGAAATTTAATAACGTCTATCATAGATACTTTCCTTTTGATGTACCTTTTTTGATGAATAAATTCATCCGCTTCTGGAATCCGGATAGAATTTTTCTTGTTGACTCTGAAATTTGGCCAAATTTAATTTTAACAGCAAAAAAATATAAAATTCCTATAGCACTTATAAATGCAAGAATAACTTCAAAATCATTTAAAAAGTGGCTTATTTTTTCTAAAACTGCAAAAAAAATATTTGGGACTTTTAAGGTTTGTATATGTTCAAACTTTGAAACAAAGAAATTTTTAGAACAATTGGAGTTAAAAAATATTAATTACGTAGGAAATATAAAACTAGCAAGTCAAATAGATGAAAAAAAAATTTATAATATTAATAAAGATTTTATCCAAAATAAAAGATTTTGGTTCGCCGCGAGTATACACAATGGTGAAGAAATTTTTTGTTTAAAAACTCATATTGAATTAAAAAAAAAGTTTAATAATATTTTAACAATTATAGCTCCAAGGCATATTGAAAATTCAAAAAAAATAAAATATCTGTCCGAAAGACTTAACCTTAAGACTCAAATATTAAATGAGAATGAAAAAATACTTAAAAATAAAGAAGTAGTAATTTTAAATTTTTTTGGTGCTTTACAAAATTATTTTAAGTACGCAAAAAGTGTTTTTATGGGAAAATCAATGATTGAAAAATTAAAAACTACTGGGGGACAAAGTCCAATTGAGGCTGCAAAGTTAAATTGTAAAATTTATCATGGTCCATATATTTATAATTTTGAAGAAATTTACAAAATTTTTGAAAAAAAAAATATTTCAAAAAAAATAAGTAATATTGGAGAACTAGTTGAGAATTTATCTTTAGATTTAAAAGATCCTGTTAAACAAAAAGGGGAGATTTCAGAGTCTATCAATGAGTTGGGGAATAAAACTTTATCAAGTACCATGAGACTTGTTGATAATTTTTTAAAAAATGAAATTAAATAAACCAAAATTTTGGGATAAGAAAATTGGTATTATCGCAATATCAATTTTTCCATTATCTTTGGTTTTTTGGATTTTAATTTTTATAAATAAAATAATTACAAAAGAAAAAAAATTTAAGATTCCTATAATCTGTATAGGTAATATTTATCTTGGAGGAACTGGTAAAACTCCAACTTCATTATTTATAGCTAAAGAACTATTAAGTTCAGGAAAACGACCTGCAATTTTAAGAAAAAATTACAAAAATCATGTAGACGAATACAATTTAATAAAAAATAGTTTTAAAGATTTAATTGTCGATCAAAGTAGAGTTGATGGATTACGTAAGATGGAAAATTTAAATTTTGATACAGCTATTTTAGATGATGGATTTCAAGATCATACTATAAAAAAAGATTTTTCTATTATTTGTTTTAATAAAAACCAATTAATTGGTAATGGATTACTCTTACCTGCTGGACCGCTTAGAGACAGCTTGTCAACTTTAAGAAATGCTGATGTAATATTAATCAATGGTGATAAAGATAAAGATTTTGAACAAAGAGTTTTAAAAATTAATAAACACTTAGAAATCTTTTATTCATCTTATGTTCCTTACAATTTAGAAGATTTCAAAAACAAAAAATTGCTTGCAATAGCGGGGATTGGAAATCCGGAGAATTTTTTCTCACTACTAAATAAATATAATCTTAATATCGAAAAAAAACTTGTCTTTCCTGATCATTATAATTTTTCAAAAAAAGAAATTGAAGATATTATTATGGAGGCAGAAAAAAAGAATTTTCAAATTATCATGACTGAAAAAGATTTTTTTAAAATTGATCACTATAAATTTCAGAATATAAGATATTTAAAAGTATCTTTAAAAATTAATGAAAAAGAAAAATTACTAAAAAAAATAAACTCATTATATGATTAGATTATTTAATTATTTTTTACAATCTTTGATAATTTATATATTTTTTTTTGTTGGTCGTATTCTTGGATTAAAAATAAGTAGAATTATATTTGCTACATTATTTTCTTATCTTGGTCCTTGTTTTAAATCAAAGAAAATAATTAAAAAAAAATCTTAAAATTTTTTCTAAATATAACCCAAATATAAATGAGAGACAAATTACTAAAAGTATGTGGAAAAATTATGGTATGACTTTTATAGAATATATTTTTTTGAAAATTTTTCGAAAAAGAAATTCACATATTACAATTATAGACAAAGGAAATGTATCACAAATTACTTTAAAAAAAGAACCTGTGATATTTATATCAGGACATTTTGCAAATTTTGAATTGATGTCAATGGAGATAACAAAAAAAAATATACCACTAGCAACAATATATAGACCATTAAATAATGTATTTTTAAATCCTTTTATGGAATATTTAAGAAAAAAATATATTTGTCCAAATCAAATTAAAAAGGGAATTAATGGGGTAAGAGAAACTATTGACCATATTAAGAAAAAAAACTGTATTGCTCTTATGATAGATCAAAGAGTTAGTGAAGGAGAAAAAATTGATTTTTTTAATGAGCCTGCTCTCACAACTACTCTGCCTGCTCAACTTTCAACTAAATTTAATTTAGATATTATACCTGTTTATATTGAAAGAGATTTAGATAATAATTTTAAAATAGAATTCCAAAAGAGAATAAGTCCTAAAAATTTTAAGGATAAAACAGAATTAACTTTAGAATTAAACAGAGTTCTGGAAACTTTGGTTTCCAAAAATCCACATCAATGGATATGGACTCATGATAGGTGGAAATAAAATTATTTTTTTAGATCTTTAAACCTTTTATTAACCTCAATTGCTGAAAAATAAGGCTCTTGTAAATCTACATTCCAGTAACTTAAATTTTTTAATTCTATTTCTTTGCCTGAAACGGCACAAAGTACATAATCACCCTCTTCAACTATTTCAAAATAATTGTGTCTAAAAATAAGTTTAGCTTTTTTTTTACTCATCAATAAATTATACAATATATATCCTATCATGAATATTGGATTAATTGGAAGCGGTGGAAGAGAGCATGCTTTATGCAAAAAGATAAGTGAGTCAAAGATAGTTAACAAAATTTTTTGCATGCCTGGAAATGCAGGCACGGATAAATTAGCGACTAATATTGATGTAAATATTTTAGATTTTAAAAAAGTTTTATACTTTATAAAATTTTACAAAATAAAATTAGTAATAGTAGGTCCAGAAGAGCCTTTAGTAAAAGGGATAGTAGATTTTTTAAAAAAAAATAAAGTTAATGTTTTTGGACCAAATAAATACGCGTCAAAATTAGAGGGATCTAAAGCTTTCATGAAATTAATCTGTGCGGAAAATAAAATTCCAACAGCAAAATTTAAGATTTGTAAAAAAAAAGAACAGGTTGAAAATTTTTCAAAGCTTTGCTCTTTTCCAATAGTTGTTAAAGCTGATGGTTTAGCTGCTGGAAAAGGAGTAACAATCTGTAAAACACAAAAACAGTTAATGAAAGCTTCTTCGGACATTTTTAATGGAAAATTTAAATCTTCTAACAAGGTTGTCTTGGAAGAGTTTTTAGATGGAGAAGAGGCCAGTTATTTTATAGTCGTTGATAATAATAAATTTAAATTTTTTGGCACCGCTCAAGATCATAAACGTGTTTATGAAAATGACAGAGGACCTAATACAGGGGGTATGGGAGCCTACTCACCTGCTCCAATTGTATCGAAAGAATTAGAAAAAAAAATAATATCAAAAATTATCATCCCAACTTTAAATGCACTCAAGAGAAAAAAAAATGCTTATAATGGTTTTCTGTATGTTGGTTTGATGATTAAAAATAATGAGCCATTTCTAATTGAATATAATATTAGAATGGGAGATCCAGAATGTCAGGTGATCTTACCAAGATTAAAAACCGATATAGTAAAAATTTTTATAGATACTATTAAAAATAAATTAACAAATACAAAAATAAAATGGAAAAAACAAAAAAGCATGACCATTGTTTTATGCTCAAAAGGATATCCTGGGAAATATAAAAAGAATTCACGTATATCAAATTTAAATCAAATTAATTATTCAAAAAATGATTATATTTACCATGCCGGCACTAAGCTTTTTAACCAAGAAATTAGGACTAATGGGGGCAGAGTCTTAAATATTACCTCAGTTGGTGATAGCTTTTCAAAGATAAGAAAAAAAATTATTAAAATAATAAAAAAAATTAATTGGAAAGATGGTTTCTATAGAAAAGATATAGGTTGGAAAGTAATTAATAAAAAATGAGAATAATAAGCGGAACTTTAAAAGGTAGATCAATAGATTTTTTAAAAAATTCAAATACAAGACCTCTCAAAGACTCTGTCAGAGAAAGTATTTTTAACATCCTGTATCATTCAAAGACTTTTAAAGTAAATCTCAAAAATTCAAATGTGCTTGATTTATATTCTGGAATTGGCTCTTTTGGAATTGAATGTATCTCAAGAGGTGCCGTTAGAGTAATGTTTGTGGAGCAAGATATTAATGCCGTAAAAATATTGAGAGAAAATCTAACAAAACTATCTTTGATAAATGCATCAAAAATTATTAATAGTAGTATTGAGAATGTTCTTAATAAAAAGATAGAGGAAAAATTCGATATAATTTTTTTAGATCCGCCTTTTAAAGATTTCAAATTTAAAGAAAATATTCAATTAATTAAAGAAAGAAAAATCTTTAAACCAAATCATATCTTGGTGATCCATAGAGAAAAAAAAACTAATGATAATTTTAAAGGACTTTTAGAAATAATTTCAACAAAAAATTATGGAAGATCAAAAATTCTTTTTGGTGTTATTGTTTGAGAATTTGTTTTGTAAAAATTTTTACTTGCTCTACAGCAGGCTGGTCATAAGGATTAATTTTTAACAACTTTCCAATAATAATTGTTTCAATAATAAAATAAGAAAACAATTGTCCAAGAGTTTCCTCATTAATTTTTTTAATCTTAAATTCTCTAAATGGGATATTTTTTTTTAACAATGACTTAATTAAAGCATTTTTTTGCGCAAATTTTACTCTACTTAATTTTTTCTTATCCAAAAAACTTTTTAAACCAAGATTATTTGTTCTTATTATTTTTTTTGAGTCTTTTTCAATACTAAAAATATTGAAAATTTTGTCTTTAGGGCCATCTAAATACAATTGCAATAAACTATGATGATCCTTTGGGACATTGGAAATAATCGGTAAAAAACCTTTATTATTTTTACCTAAGCTTTCAGCAATCAGTTGTTGGCACCAAAATAAGAATTTTTCTAACTCAGGAGAATAATTCAAAAAAACAAAATTATTCATTTTTTTGGAATTCATAATACATGCTAATTTAATTGAGCTTTCTTTCAGAAAAATCTTATTTTTCTTTATGAGAAAATTTCGAATATTTGATCTTAATTTTAGAATATTAATCCCCATTAAATAAGATGGAACAACTCCTACTTCGGAAAGAACTGAATACCTGCCACCAATAAAACTGTTATGCTCAATATAGAATAGATTATATTTATTTGCTAAGTAGAATAATAAGTTATTTTTTTTCTCAGATATAATAATAACATTTTTAGAATTTTTTTTTATAATATTAAGTAAAAAAGTGTTTGATAAAGTTTCTATTGTATTTCCTGACTTTGAAATAATAATAAATAAAACCTTAGAAGAAATTTCTTTTCTTTTAAAATCTTTTATTTGTTTCTCATCAAGATTGTTAAAAAAATATACCTTTTTTTTAATTTTATTTTCTAAAAATTGATAAATAGCCTCTGTACCTAATATAGAACCACCCATTCCAATTACAACGATTTTTTTAAACTTTTTAAAATTTTTTAAATCTTGAATTTTAAAATTAAATTTAAATTCTTTATTGAGTACATTTAAGGTTTTTTTTGAATCTTTCATATCTTTATTAATTTTTAAAAATATTTGTTCAAAATTTTTTGTAAATTTTTTAATAAAATTATTTTTCAAATATTTTTTATGGATGCGATTTTTTGAAAATAAATTATTATTAATCACTTACGTATCTGATTTAGTATTGACTCTTCTACTGAAGATGATTTGTTGCTTGAGGTATTAATTGATTTTGGTACTTTTAAGATCTTCTTAATTTTTTCGTCTTCACTTTCTTCTTTTCGAACAGTTGAATCGGGTTCAGGAATATCTTCAAAGTTAGGTGGTAATATAAGTGGATCTTTTTTTTTTACTAAAAATTCATCTGTGGTCTTGATTTTTTCATTTCTCATAACCTTACCAACTTCTTTTAATCCTCCACAAGAAACCAATAAAATTAAAGAAATTAATAAAAGATTTATATTTTTCATATTCTATTCTTTAACAAAAAAACTTCTTAATAAAAAAAAAATTATACCTAGTGAAATGAATATATCTGCTACATTAAAAGTAAACCAGTGAAAGTTTTTAAAATGAAGATCAATAAAGTCCGGGACTGCATTAAATACCAATCTATCATAAAAATTCCCCAATGCACCTCCAATTATGATGGTGTATATAATTTTATCCAAAATTTCAGAATTTAGTAAAAGATAAAAGAGGACTAATAAAATTGCTGCAATAACAAAAGAAATAAAATTATAAAGTAAATCTGACTCTGTGCTTAAAAATCCAAAACCAATTCCAATATTCCAAATTAAGTCTAGATTTAAATAATTATTAATAAAATATGTGCTATCACTAAAATCTTCTAAAATTTTTATTTTCGATATTCTGTCTAAATAAAATATTATTAATATCAAACATCCAAAAATAAAATTTTCCTTCTTTAGAATCTTATTTTTTATCTCTTTCAAATCAATCAAAGTTTTTTCTATTTAATTGGGCAGCTTTCTCTCTCACACTTTTTTTCTAAAATCTTCCAGCATCTTTCACACTTTTGTCCTTTAGCTTTTTTCACTTCAATTTTCATATCATCATTATTTGATAATTCTTTTTTTGCTTTTGAAACAATAAAATAATCCTCTAAATCTAATTTATCAAGAAGTTCGAATTTATCTTTTTTAAGAATAAAATTAATTTCAGCTTCTAAACTTGATCCGATCTCTTTTTTAGCTCTCTTTTCCTCAATAGCAATATTTGCCTCTTGCTTAATTTCAAATAAACTTGACCATTTTTCATTCAGTTTATCATTCTTCCAGTTAATTGGAATTTTTACAAAATTACTCTCATGAATGCTTTCTTTGTTTTCTTTATTCATTAAGCTATAAATTTCTTCGGAAGTAAAAACTAAAATTGGAGCAAACCACTTTAATAAGCTCTCTAAAATTACGTTTAAAATAATTACGCAATTTTTTCTTTTTTTTGAATTTATGCTATCACAGTAAAGAACATCTTTTCTAATATCAAAATAAAATGATGAAAGATCTATTGTACAAAAATTTAGAAGCTCTTTATATAATTTATGAAAATTATAATTTTTTAAATTTTCATCAACAGATTTATTTAATAAAAATAATTTATGTAAAATAAATTG
>MDSW01142847.1_pt1 | contig 11122 bp, 7 predicted proteins | sample 811171 | NCBI WGS metagenome assembly MDSW01 (sample SAMN05326641, study PRJNA326480) | marine metagenome | isolation source: seawater | place: Atlantic Ocean: North West | collected 2012 | reverse complement strand
TCGTGCACAAGACGAAGGACCAGAGGAACTTCGAGAAGATGGAGTCGGGCGACGACGACGTGATGTTCAACCAGTGGGTCTTCCGCGTCCTGGAGGAGACCCCCGCGTGAGCCACGAGACGGTGACGAGACGAAGAGGGAGTGCATTTTATTTTTTGAATGATGTTATTCGAGAAGACGACGAACAACCATGAGACGAGGAGTCGCGCCCGAAGTCGTCGCTCCTCCTGCCGGCGCGGGGGGAACAGTTCCCGGCTGGGGCGGCGTGCGGCACCCCGGGCGGCGGCGGCGGCGGCAGGCGGAAACGGGCGAACGTCGTGCTGCAGGTGTTGGACTTTGAGCAGGCGCAGTGGGATTAGTTCACGCTTGAAGAACCTGCCGGGACTGCTCCCGGTGGATTCTTGACGAGCCTGATGAGATCTTAACTCGAGGGATAGAATTTTTGTAAGGAGCTCGATGCTTCGTCGTTGTCCCGAACCCACTGCCCATGCCGCGCGGCATCGCTCCGGCGTCGCACGGGAACGATGGCGCGCACCAGAGCGAGTGGTCGCGAGGATACCGGCGATGTCGTTCCGCATGAGGAGGTCAGGCAAGGGTGCAAACCCAACGGCGCCCAGGCGTCCTGCGTGCGTGACTGGTTTATTTTTTGCTGCGTCGGTGCGAGGTTGAGCAAGGTGTTCGACGGCAAGTACTACAGGGGCACCGTGACGTCGTACGACGAGAAGACGGGCTTGTACAAGGTCGAGTACGACGACAGCGACTACTTGTATGAGGAGCTGACCCCCAAGGAGCTCTGGTCGGTGCTCACCTCGGCGCCGAAGGATGCGGAGGGTGGTGACTCGGACAAAACGCCCGAGTTGGTAGATCTGGTGTCGGAGGATGACGAGCCTTCCGACCCCGCCGACGTCGCCGCCGGGTGCTCACCGCCAAAGCGCCGCTCTCGCTCCACGCCGAGCGCCGCTCCCGTCTTCCGCAAACGATCGTGCGTCAACTTCCGCGCGCCGATCCCGGACGACCGCGAGGAACCCGACGGCGCTGGTCTCCCGGTCGAGGGATTGGAGCACATCTTCGTGCTCCGCGACACGGATAGCGACGGAAACGTTAAATACGTGCTCCGCGTGCTCTTTCCCCGCGAGAAGATGGGCGACGAGGCCGCGCGCCGACGGCCGGGGTACCACCGGCTCGGCATCGTGGAGACGGTGTGGGACGCGGTGAAGCTTTACAACGGCACGGCGCGGGCGGAGGGCGCGACGGAGCAGGAGCTGCTCGTGGAGCACCTCGACCCGTTGCACATCAAGTGCGACGAGTGGATCCACTCGGACCTCCAGGGCGCCGACGAGACGGGGATCAGGATGACCAGGAAGGGTACCTTCTGCGTCAGGATCGTCGAGCGAAGGGGGACGAGACCGACGACGTTGAGCCGCCACGACGACATCGACGCCGCCGTCGAGGCGTTCAACGCGCACGGTCGCGAGCGGCTGAAGCTGACGCGATTGGCGCGGGAGGCGGCGGAGAGGATGCGGACGGTTCGACTGGCCGCCAGGGGCGAGGCGCCGCCGCCTCGAACGACGACGAAAAAGAGGAAGAGAACGCCGGAGATCAGGCGGAACGTCTGCGGGATCAAGGGGCTGCACGTGTTGTACGAGGCGTTCACCGAGGACGTGGAGCGAACGCTGTTCACGCATCCCGAACTCTTTCCTTTCGGCGCGACCCGGGCGACGGCGTCGGAGAAACGCGTGGACAGCACGCTGGGCCTCGCGAGGATGCCCGACGACATCATGCGCGTCGCCAACGTGGTCAGGGACAGCGGCCTGGAGCCGGCGCTCATCACCCCGGATCACGTCTTGTCGCAGAGCTACCCGCCGCGGGTGGGGTTCATGCCTCACTTGGACTCGAACGAGCGGTGGGGCGAGGTCGTCGTCGGGGTCTCGCTGGGCGCCGACGGCGTGCTCTTCTTCACGCCCAACTGCAGGACCAACCGGGGCATCGGGAACCGAATTCGCAACGCCGCGCTCGAGAACGACTTCGCCGACTACCCCACGGAATCGGGCGTGACGGAGTCCGACTCGTGGCGCAACGGCCGAGGCTCGCGCGTCAACAAGGGACAAAAGTCGTGGGCGTTGGAGTTGGAGATTCCGCGACGCTCCGTGTACGTCATGTCGGGCGCGGCGCACACCAACCTGGAGCACGGCATCCGCGGGGTGAAAGCGCCCTCGCGCGCCCCGGCGTGGAACCCCGGCGGCGTGAGACGCTCGCTGACCATCCGCGCGCAGAAGCCGTACAGCGACGCGACGCTCGAGCATCTCGCGAGGGAAAACCCGCGGGACGCGTCCGTCTCGGCGCGGCTTCGGTCGCAGAGGTCGTTCAAGACGGCGTTTGAGGCGACGACGTACAGGAACACCGGGCGCCGGGGCGCGGAACAGGCGAGGGCGTTCGTGGCTAAGAACGCGGCGACGCGTCTTCGGTTCGAGCCGAGCCAGGTTGGGTTCGCGACGGAACCCGGCGCGAAGGAGGATCACGTCATCCGCATCGAACTCGTCGACGACGACGAGGACGAGGACGAGGAGGATGAGGACGACGAGCCGCCACCGCCCAAGATTCCGGCGACGGTGGATAACAAACGGAGGAGGAAGCGAACGAGCGAGAGGGAGTGGGGCGTGGACGAAATCGTCGGCAAGCGCGTGCTCGAGGACGGGGAGACGCAGTACAAGGTCGCGTGGTCCGGGACGGACGGCAGGGGACGGCCGTGGAAGCCCTCGTGGGAGCCCGAATCCAACCTGACCAGCTGTCGGGAAGCCGTCGAGGAGTACGAGACGATGTGCGGGGTGATGAAGCGGAGCGAATACTACTGGTGAGACTCTTCGCGATCGACGTGATAATACTTGTACACGCGCGTCAAACGTCGACCCTCTCTCGTCAACTTCGCGCCCGCCACTCCTAGCCGGGGTCTCTCTCTCCCTCCCCTTTCGCGCGCTAAGGACCAAATCTATCTCTCGAGCTATGCGCCGTCGCGACCGGCGGGCGGGTCCCGCGTCGTCGGCCGCTATCGCCCCCGCTTGGCCATCGTCGCGGCGCCGGGGAAGCGCAGCAGCGGCGCGTCGTCCCCCTCGCGCTCGTCCCCGTCCTGCGCCCCCAGGTTCGGCGGCGCGACCGAGGGCGTCGCCGCCACCGCGCGTATGCTCGCCGGCAAGATGCACGGCGCGCACGTGTTCGCGACGACGGCTATCCGCGCCAGGCGGTTCACCCACGGGGGGGGGAGCTTCCCCGTGAGCTCCAGGCACAGGTCCTCCACGAACACGTTGCAGTTGCGCTCGAGGAGGTGGTACGTGTTCCCGTGGTACGAGCGGTCGAGCTCGGCCACGACGTTCTCCACCTCCGCCTCCGTCATGTCCGTGTACCCCACGATCTCCGTCCTCCTGAACTTCGCCGGGGGGGGCGCCTCGCGCGGCTGCGTCGCGAAGATCCCGGACGAGGCGTACTCGTGCCCACCGAAGGAGTACTCCCGCCCGTGCACCTCCAGGCCGGAGTGGAAGATGCCCACCCCGAACGCGTACGCGTAGTCGTTGTACTCGTTCAGATCGTACACGTTGACCGCGACCGGCGTCGGCATCGCGCCAGGGCGCGGAGGCGAGGTCGCGAACGCGCCCGCGGACGTCCCGCGCGGGTGTTGTCTGATGCCCCGACAAACAAGGGCCGCGGCCTTTTCGTCCGGACGCGAGATCCGGCCGCTCATTCGACCGCGAGTCTCGGGGCCCGCGAGATTCGTCAATCACCTCTCCGCGGAGGATCTCGTCGACTCCCCGTCGGCACTCGCCCCCTTCAGAGCGTGCCTCGCGCGGGTTCGGGTTTCGCCGAGGGTTCGCCGCCGAGGGATCCCGCGCGTACGGCGACGCGCGGTCGGCGTCTCGTTCCGCGTCTCACCTCACGCGCGGGCGCTTCGTTCGGTGGTCGGGACCGGCGGCGTTTGTGTTTTTCGCGCGCGACGTTTCATTTAGGGCAGAGGCTGCACACGGGAGGCGGTCCGCGTCGCGTGGCGAGGGTTCCGCGGCGCGATGACGATCCGGTTCATGCTCCTCGTGAATAAGCAGGGCCAGACGCGCCTGGCTTCGTACAACGAGGCGGTCCCGATGGACGAGCGGCGGCAGATCGAGGGCGAGATCGTGCGCAAGTGCCTGACGCGCAGCGACAAGCAGTGCTCGTTCGTGGAGCATCGGAGCTACCGCGTGGTGTACCGGCGGTACGCGTCGCTGTACTTCTTAGTCGGCGTGGACGGGGAGGAGAACGAGCTCGCGATGTACGAGTTCATACACTGCGTCGTGGAGACGCTCGATAGGCACTTCGGGAACGTGTGCGAGCTCGACATCATGTTCCACCTCGAAAAGGCGCACTACATCCTGGACGAGATGGTCGTCAACGGCGCCGTCGTGGAGACGAACAAATCCATCGTCCTGCAAGCCGCCACGCACTTCGCTGCCGACAACCAGACCTAAAACCCACGACGGGCGCGGAGACGGCTCGAAGGACAGACGCGAGCGAAACCTTTTGAAACGTCGCGACCGCGAGCGTTGCGTTCGAAGTAACCCTTCCCAATAATATTTCATCGCTCTTGTCGTCTCGAGACGAAACCTCTCGCTCCGTCGCTCTCACTCCGCGCTCACGCGCGTCTCCCCCACCCTCGGGGCGGCGCCTTCTCATCTTCTCCTTCACAGCACCTTCCCTAACTCGTCGATGGCGGACGATCCGAAGGGCCCGTCGGTTTTTCCAAAGCCGGCGGGCCGCCACCGTCATATGACGGCGCGGTAAAACTTGGCGAGCAGAAACTCCGAGGACCCGCCCCGGACCCCTGGGCCCTTCGCCCCCGCGCCCCTCCCCGTTCCCTTCCCCCACCCCTTATTCACCTCCCTCACGAGCGCGAACGCCGCGTACGCCGCCGCGGGCGCGCCCACGACCATCGCGGGGACCCTCGCGAACGACTGATTCGTTTTCCTCGCGGCCCCACCGCCCCCGAGCGCCGCGGGGTCCGTCGTCGGCGCCGGCCACGCGCCGTCCGCGGGCCTCCTCCGCGGCGCCCCCGTCGCGTGGAAGTACCGAGCCAGGAACGCGTACGTCGCGTCGGGGTCCCACCGCACCTCCTCGTCCTCATCCTCCGAGTCGTCACCGGTCGATTCTGATTCGGCGCCGTCGATTCGGCAGCCGGCGCACTCTCGGACGCTCGGCCATTGGATCTTCGGGACGTTCGGGTCGCCGGCGCCGACGCCCTCGCCGCGTCGCGCGCGGCGGCGGAGGCGCGCGTTGACGCGGTTATGCGCCTTCCACGTCCACATCGCCGCGTCGCGCTTCGTCTCGATCTTCACCCCGGGCTCGTTCGCCATCCCCAGGAAGTGGTCGCGGCAGTCATCGCACGGGAAGAAGTGTTCGATCCACCCGACGAGCGCGGAGAACCACGCCGCGCCCGAGGTTCGGTCGCGGCCGTCGGCGCGCACGCTCGTCGCGTGAAACAGCAGCCACAACCCGCACGTGTACCCGCGCTTCCCCTCCTCCGACCCCGCGCACGACCGCCAACCCCCGCCGCCGCGTTTCTTCTCCGCGAGAACCCCGTGGTTTTTCTCACCGCCCTCGCCGCAGATTCGGAGCTTCGCCAGGGCGTCGTGCACCGAGGCGGGCGCGTGGTCGTCGCGGTCCCCCCCGGAGAGCAGAGGGGCGTCGTCGGCGCCGCGCTCGGGGGGCTCGGGCCACGCGTCGTCGAGCGCGGAGACGATGGCTCGAGCGCCGTCGGCGCACTCGCGAATCGGGTGGTTGGACGCGAGCATCTCGAGGAAGGCGGCGAACGCGGGGCGGCTTTCGCTCGTCAGAAGCGCCGCGGACGTCATCTCGCGGTACGCCTGGATCGTCGCGCGTTCGATGTCCAGGAGGTCCGCGTGCGCGTTCGGATCCGGCGCGTCGAAATCGGGATCGGAGGCGGCGCGTTCGGCGTTTTCGTCTTCGGCGTTTTCGTTCGTCTCCGCCGCGTCCGCGAGCGTGGACCCGTCGAGCCGGTACGACCCGCCCGTCTCCTTCGCGAACGCGGCGAGGATGCCCGGGGCTTCCTGCACGGGGATCTTCCTGAGGTTGCCGGAGCCTTTGGCGTCGATCTCCGCTTTGAACTGCGCGACCGTGCCGAAGAGGACCGTCGGATAGCCTCGGACGCTGAACTTTTGGCAGAGCTTCGGCTCCGCGACGCAATCGACGCTGAACACCGTGACCCGGGGGGTCGGACGCGTCCCGGCGGGGCTCGCCTCGACGCCCTTGTTGAAGTACGCCGCGACGCGCTCCCACGTCGGGCCGAAGTTCTGGCAGTGCGGGCACCACGGCGCGAAGAACTCGAACGCCGCGAACGCGGCGTCGTCCGTCATCTTGCCCATCTCGTCGTCCGCGCCCTTCGCGGTGAGGTGCACCGCGGAAGGCGCGAACGGGGACTTACCGAGCGCCGAGGTGGGGAAACACGCGCACAGGGCGAAGAACAGCGCCGCCGCGCGAACCGCGCGCGGCGTCGGAAAACGCGACATCGCGCGCGAAGCGCGGTGAGGAGTGTGACGGGAGGCCGCGGGGGACGCGCGATCGGCGCGGCTCGAAGCGCCGGACGTCGAGAATCACTCGCGACATGGCGTCGAGTCATCGACGTCCACTTGTACTGTAATTGTAGATGATATTTTAGGCTACGCACAGCTAGATAATTCCTGGGATCGATAGTACACGTTTTAAACCGCACCAGATTACCACGTCGACGATTTACTTTCGTACCTTCGAAGGGAGACTGGACTGTTGCATCCTGGGACGTTCCGCGTTCGGTGGTGCACACACCCCCCGGCGCGATGGGCCCCCCCGAGGGCGCCCATCCCTCGGGCTCGTCTTCGAGCGTCTGGTCGTCTCTTCCCTCCGTCCCGGACTCGCTTCGCGCGTTCGCGCGTTCCCTGGACGCCAGGCGCTGCCCCGCGGCGCTGGTGGGGACGTGGCGCATCGACGCGAGGCGCTCCGAGTCGCTGTGCCCCTTCGTCGTCGGGCTCGGCGTGCCGAAGGTGGCGTGCCCGGCGATCGGTCTCCTGGAGCGAACGACGGAGCTGACGATATCGTGCCCCGCCGCCGAGCCCGGCGAGGCCGACCGCATCGTCATCGAGGACAAGACCGCCCTGAGCGCTCGAAACGTCACCGCGGTGACCCTGGACGGCGCCGAGGTGGAGCGGGCGACCAAGACCGGGCGAAGACGGTTCATGCTCAGCGGCGCGACGCGCGCGGCGCCGACCGATCCGCGGGAGGCGGGGGGGCTCTCGTCCGAGACGGCCGTGGTGACGTGCAGGCTCTTCCAGAGGGGCCCGGGGTGGGCGACCAGGCAGGAGCGCGCGTTGGTTCGCGCGGAAGACGGCGGCGTGCGCTTGCGCGAGCGAAACGTCCTGACGCGCCCGAACGAACCCGACGTCGTCGTGGACAGGTTCTTCCGCCGCAAGGAACCCGAGGCGGACGCCGGATAGGTACGAGCGGAGGTGGTCTACCTGACGTGGTCAGAGACGGCGTCGAGTCGTTCCCGCGGAGGTCGGTCATCGTAGAGGTCACATAGCTCAGATTCTTCAACGCCTACTCGTATAGCTACTAGAGCTCGCTAAGAGTCCTACGCCGCCGACGTCGTCGTCGTACGACATCGGCGCTCGTCCGTCCGTCGTTCCTTCTACTCCCTCGGCGCGTCGAGCCTTCTCGGGAGCCTCGCGGCGAACACGGCGAGGGCGAGGAAGCACCCCGCGATGAGCGCGAACGGCCACCACGTCGGCGGCACCGCCTCCGCGAACGCCTCCGCCGCCCCGCCCCGGTGGATGGGTTCTTCTCCTCCCCCTCCCCCTCCCCCTCCCTCCTCCTCCGGCTTCACCAGCGTCCTCGTCGCGTGCACCATGCCGGCGACGAGCGCCCCCCCCACGACGGGCGCGGCGGCGCGCGCGACGTTGGTGAAGATGTTGGCGAACCCGTTCACGGCGCCGAGCTGCGCCCTGGGCGCGGAGTTGTTCAGGATGAGGCTCACGCCGCCCATCGTCACCGGGCCCATGCACCCGCGGCCGAGCGCGACGACGACCATCACCGCCCACGCCCCCGCGCGCGTGGTCTCGCCCAGGACCCACGCGAAGGGCATGGCGAGGTAGATGAACACCATCGCGAAGAGCCCCGCGGCGACGGCGCGCGTGGCGCCGAACCGCTCCGCGAGCGCCGCGAAGAGCGTCGCCGCGAACACGAGGATCGTCACCCCCATCACCGACCCGAACGCGCCGATGTCCACCGCAGTGAACCCGAGACCGCCGAGGGGCCGAGACGTCGCCATCCAGATCGGGGTCACCTCCGCGCCGGTGATGACAACGAACGCGACGAACACCTGGCAAAAGACCGCGACGCGAACGTCCCCGTCGCGGCGCCAGTTCGCCGAGTTTGCCGAGACCTTTGACGGCCGCTCGAGGCCGCGCCCCGCCTCGACGTCGTCGTCGTTTCTCGGCGCGAGGAGCGAGACCCGCTCGCCTCCTTCGGGATCGACGTCGCCCCCCTCGGGATCCCGGTCGAGCTCGACGTCGACGTCCGCCTTCTTCCCCTCGAACCCGCCTCCCGAATCGCTCACCCCCCCGCCCTCCCTCACCAACGCCACGGACGCGCCGGGTGACCGTTCGGCGTTCCTCGTTCCCTCCGCGGCGGCGTTCGTCTCGGTCATCTCCACCGCGCGTTCGCGTTCTTCCTCGGCGCCTCCGTCCCCCTCCTCGTCCCCGTCGACGCCGTCCTCCCCCGGGATCCTCAGCCTCACGAAGGCGTACGCCCAGAGCGCGGCGCCGACGACGAGGACCCACGCGCTGCTCATGAAGAAGGGGTACGCGCCCGCCCTGAGGTCGTCCGAGGGGCACCCGAAGGGGAACGCCGGGTTGGGCCGGGTCGGGTCCCGGGCGTTGGGGTCGCCGCCGCACGGGTACGCCAGCACCGCGCTCACCGCGGGGCCGACGGCGGAGCCCAGGCCGTAGTTCACGCCGAACGTGCTGAACGCGCGCGCGCTGTTGGTGCGGTCGGAGATCTTCGCCATCGCGGACTTGCTGAGGGTCATGACGCCGTCGAAGAACCCGCCGAGGGCGCGCAGGACGACCGCGGCGCGGAAGGAGGACACCGCGCCGACGCCCGCGGTGAGCACCGCCGTGACCGCCGCGGAGACGAGCGTCGTGCGCCGGAACCCGACGCGGTCGCCGAGCGTGCCCCAGTAGTACGAGCTCAGGGCGCTGAACGCGGGCTTCGCCGCGATGAGCGTCCCGGCGTGCGCCGCCGCCTGGGCCTCGTCCGTGGCGCCCCACTCCCGCACCATGAACACCGCCGTGGAGAAGAGATACGTCGTGGAGAGGATCGAGATCATCGAGAGGCTCTGCAGCGCGATGATGCACGGCCAGTCCAGCGGCGTTGCGTCTGGGGGAGGACCCACCGCGTCCTTCAACTTCTGAAACGACGCGGTGTGCCGCAACCGCCGCCAACCGCGCCGCATAGGCGACAGCGCGGACTCCGCCGCCGCCATCGCCGCCAAGTGTGACGCGCGCGAGAGTGGCAACGACCGAGGGAGAGACGAGGGGGCGGCGAGGGGCGGCGGAGGCGACGTCACCGTCGTGGTCAGAATTCCACCCACAGTGCCCAGAATGATGAGCCGTAGTGTTTGCCAGGTGGCGACTTTTCTTTGTCGTAGGGGAAGAACATATACACCGTTCTCGTCTCCCCTCCCCCTCCCCTCCCCGCTACCCTCTCTCCGCCTCCTCGGCGCGTTTCAACCTGGCGAACATCGCGGCGAACCTCGCCCTCCGCGCGTCCGCCTCCGCGACGACGGGAAGGTCCCCGAGCCGCCCTCGCAACCACTCCGCGTCCATCCTCGCGGCCGGGGTCCCGTCGCTGTCATGATGAGCATTCTCATCCCCATCGTCGTCGTCGTCGCGCCCCCCCCGCCCATCGACCCTCCCCCCGGACGCCTGCCTCTCCAGGAGGTCCCCGGGCCCGACCATGGCGTACGACCCGACGTTGCTCCCGCGCATGTCCACCCCGAGCGGGTCGCGGCACAGCGGACACTCGCGGCTGATGCTGAGCCAACGCAGGTAACACTCCTCGCAGTACGCGTGCGCGCACCGCGTCACGACCTCGTGCGGCGCGTCCATGCATATGGCGCAGCACTGGTCGTCGTCGTCGTCGTCGGCGAGCGCGTGATGAGTGGCGGTGTCTCGTGCCGGCGGCGCGGCGGAGGGTGGGAGCTCCTGGGAGGCGGAGAGCGCCTCCGCGGGGACGCGGTCGACGGCAATCTGGGAGAGCGCCGGGCGGAGCATCGTGTAGAACTCGGCCAGGGTCATCCTTCGGCACGCGGCGACGTGCTCGAACCCGTCGTCGTCCTCGTCGGCGTCGTCGTTCGCGGGCGAGACGCCCCCCTCGTCTCGCGCGGTTCGCCTCTCCGGGACCTCCTCGACGTCCACGTCCACTGACCCGACGAGCGCGGCGACTCGGGGTCCGATTCGGAGCGCGCGGAAGAACGCCGCCTGCCCGAGTCCCGCGCGGTACACGAGCGTGCACCGGTACCTCCACCCGGGTCGGGGGCGGACGTCCACCGCGGGGTCCGCGAGCGCGCGGTTCGCGTCCGCGACGTCGCGGAGGCACGACGAGAGGTCGAGCCGCGGGCCTCGGGGGACGCGGAAGTTCTTCACGCACTGCGCGATCGTCTCGCGCTCGCGGAGGATGATGGGGCCGACTTCCTCGAGGACCGCGCGAGCGAAGACCACGGCGACGAAGGCGGCGACCGCGGACATGACGGCGTTCCCGAGCGCGACGGGGAGAAAAAACCGGGAACCGCCCGCGCGTGAGCACTCCGGAGGGCGAAGGCGCGGCGAGGCGCGCGCCCGCGCGCGGACCTATGGCGCCCGACGCCCTGGAGAAACAACAATTCGTGGAGAATGAACTCGGACGAGCAGGTCTCTCGACTGTCGGTTCGCTGACAACGCGATTTTTTCGTCCTCGCGTCCTCCCCTCCGGTCGCCTACTCACCCGGCGCACACCCCCCCGCGCCCCCGATGTCGGTCGCGTCCCGCGCGGTCGCGTTCCGCGGCTCGGCGCCG
>MDSW01042379.1_pt1 | contig 11122 bp, 11 predicted proteins | sample 811171 | NCBI WGS metagenome assembly MDSW01 (sample SAMN05326641, study PRJNA326480) | marine metagenome | isolation source: seawater | place: Atlantic Ocean: North West | collected 2012 | reverse complement strand
TTCCGCCCATTTCAATTATGAAGTCGGCGATCTCTCTCACGCCATCCATTTGCTTTAAATTTGTGAAAATGAATCTCTTGTCTCCTCTCATTTTTCGGGCATCCCGGTCCATGACGTCGAGATCCGCGCCCACGAGAGGTGCAAGATCAATTTTGTTGATCACTAACAAGTCTGATCGGGTGATCCCCGGACCTCCTTTGCGTGGTATTTTATCACCTGCAGACACATCGATGACGTAAATTGTGATGTCTGCAAGTTCTGGGGAAAAAGTGGCTGCCAGATTATCACCTCCCGATTCAATGAAGATAATATCCAGGCCAGGAAACTTCGTATTCAGCTCATTAACCGCGGCCAGGTTCATCGAGGCATCTTCGCGAATGGCGGTATGCGGACAGCCGCCCGTTTCCACCCCCATAATCCGCTCCGGCACTAATGCGCCTGAGCGGGTGAGGAACTCTGCATCCTCTCGCGTGTATATGTCATTGGTAATAGCTGCCGTATTGTAATCGTCCCTCAGCATTTTACATAGGCGGTCAAGAAGTGCGGTTTTGCCGGTGCCAACGGGTCCGCCTATTCCGACGCGAAGGGGAGAGGTCTTGGACATCATGATCTGAATAACCTTGTATATTGTGTTTCATGTTGTGCCGATGTCCAGTCGATCATCGGCGCGGCACTACCCAAATCTTCGAGAGATTGAACAGCATTATTTTCTGCGCTCTCCGCCACCGGTCTCTGCAGTTGGGCGAGGATGCGCTGTCCAGACGTCTGACCGAGCGGGATCAGCCTGACGCCCGCGGAAACCAGATTGGCGGCCACGCTATGAAGGTAGGCCGTCAATGAGTCAGCTAGTGGTATGCCCGCAGATCCCGTAGCGACTGCTACTGCCACAGGATAGGACAAGGTGATTTCTGAGTGGGTCAAGAGTAAGGTCCAGCGCTCCAGCTCCAGTTCCGGCCACGCGGCAGAGACCGCATCAATGAACGCCACGCCTTGAGCTTCGTTTTCCAACGCTAACTCACCAGTTCCCCGATAGGCCGCGGCCAGTTCAGCGGTGGTCTTGAGCAAGGCCTCATCGCCGTCGCAAACGGCCCGCCAAGCTGATGCTAGGAAGATCGTGTCAGTGCGGCCAGTACCATACATCAAAATACCTTCAATCCAATCGCGCAGAGTTTTTTCATCCGTGACCTGGCCGCTTTCGACAGCAAACTCGATGCCGTGGGAATAGGCATAGGCCCCGATCGGAAATCCGGGTGACATCCAAGAAAGCAGCTTGTAAAGCATACTGGGTGTTATCGGTTCAGGAGGCATGAGAGTGATCTTCGGAATTCTTATGATCACGATCATGACCGTGACCATGAACGTGAGACTCGGCATACGCGCCGGCCTCGGGGTCGAATGGGGCATGGCATCGAACCACGTCTGCTCCCAAAAGGTCCACCATATCTGAGAGCACGTGGTCGTAACGGATGCGTAGACCCCCACCGGACAACACCTGAACGGGCGTATGGCGGTTGCCTAGATGCCAGGCTATCTTGGCTATCGTTTCTTTGTCCCGGCAAACAATGTCGAGAACGTCCTCATCTGCAGCGCAGACACGGATATGGGCTCCATCCTCAAGCCGCAAGCCATCCCCATCGCGGATCCGTGCTGTTTTTTGGAGATCCAAAATAAACCCCTCGCCACTATCGTCAGTTAGTTTGAGGCGGCGGCGGTGCCGATCATCAAAGGTCAATGTAACAGTAGCTGTTGCTTTCTCCTGGCGCCAAGTTCCAGCCGGCGTAATATCCCGCGCGCGCCGCATCAAAATAGAAAATATCGCTGGGCCATGGCCAATTCTTCGGCCGGTGCACAAATGAGTTGTTCGCCATCCGCGCGGACCTCATAGGTTTCGGGATCGACGAACATTTCTGGTGTTGCGTCATTGTGGATCATGTCTTTTTTGGTAATGGTCCGGGTGCCGGATACTGGCACCACATCTTTGGCAAGTTCCAATGTCGCCCCTATCCCGGCGTCGGAGGCGGCCTTGGAGACAAAGCTCACCGAGCTTGCCTGCAGAGAACGGCCTAGGCTTCCGAACATGGGTCGGTAATGGACTGGCTGTGGTGTAGGGATTGAGGCATTGGGATCGCCCATTGCTGCCCCCGCTATGGAGCCGCATTTCAGAATAAGGTCAGGCTTGACCCCAAAGAACATGGGCTTCCACAACACTAAATCGGCTAGTTTACCGACCTCTATGGAACCAACATATTCTGCAATGCCGTGGGTGATTGCGGGGTTGATGGTATATTTGGCGATGTAGCGCTTTGTCCGTAAGTTGTCATTATCGCCGGCTTCGCCCGGGAGCGATCCTCGTTGCTTTTTCATTTTATCTGCTGTTTGCCAGGTCCGGATGATAACTTCTCCAACCCGTCCCATGGCCTGGCTGTCCGAGGCAATCATAGAGAAAGCGCCGAGATCATGGAGAATGTCCTCGGCGGCGATGGTCTCCCGGCGAATACGGCTTTCAGCGAAGGCCACGTCCTCCGGGATCTTGGCATCAAGGTGATGGCAGACCATCAGCATATCTAGATGCTCGTCAACTGTATTTATGGTAAAGGGTCTCGTTGGGTTAGTGGACGATGGTAAAACATTGGCTTCGCCGCACACCTTGATGATGTCGGGGGCATGGCCGCCGCCGGCACCCTCTGTATGGAAAGCGTGAATGGTGCGGCCTTTGAAAGCGGCTACAGTATTCTCGACAAAACCTGACTCGTTAAGAGTGTCCGTGTGGATGGCAACTTGAACATCCATCTCCTCGGCAACTTTCAAGCAGGTGTCAATGGATGACGGTGTTGTGCCCCAGTCTTCATGTAACTTCAGCCCACAGGCGCCTGCTGTCACTTGTTCCGCTATTGCACTCGGCTGCGACGCATTTCCTTTGCCGAAGAATCCAAGATTCACCGGCAATCCATCTGCAGCTTGAAGCATTCGTGTCAAATGCCAGGGCCCTGGTGTACATGTCGTTGCGTTGGTGCCCTCCGCCGGGCCTGTGCCACCGCCAAGCATGGTGGTAATGCCAGAGTACAGGGCATCATCTATTTGTTGTGGACTGATCCAGTGAATATGTGCATCGATCCCCCCTGCCGTGACGATTCGACCCTCGCCGGCAATCGCTTCGGTGCCTGGGCCGATGATTATATCGACGCCGGGCTGGACATCGGGATTGCCGGCCTTGCCGATGGCATGGATTTTGCCGCCTTTTAGTCCAATATCAGCCTTAATAATGCCCCAGTGGTCAACGATCAGTGCGTTGGTAATTACCGTATCTACTGCCCCATCGGCCCGGCTCACCTGAGACTGGCCCATACCATCTCGGATCACTTTACCTCCGCCAAATTTGACTTCCTCACCGTAAATTGTTCGATCTTCTTCAACTTCGATGATCAGTTCAGTGTCTGCTAACCGGACCTTATCCCCAGTAGTTGGCCCAAACATTGCCGCGTAGGCACCCCTCTCTATTTCATATGCCATTTTCTGCTACTCCAACTTTCCTTGAACTCGGGCATTAAAACCATGGACTTCCCGATTCCCTGTATAGTCTATTAGGCTGATTTCTCTTGATTGCCCGGGCTCGAATCGGACTGCAGTACCTGCCGGAATGTCTAATCGTTTTCCACGCGCCGCATCCCGGTCAAAATCGAGGGCCGTATTGGCTTCGAAAAAATGATAATGAGAGCCGACTTGGACTGGACGGTCTCCGGTATTGATTACCATCATCGATGTGGCGTCACGCCCCTCGTTTAGTATCAATACACCGGTTTCTGGAATGATCTCACCTGGTTTCATTGTTGTCTCCTAACGGATTGGGTTGTGAACGGTCACGAGTTTGGTACCATCTGGAAAGGTGGCTTCCACTTGTATCTCGTGTATCATTTCCCCAACGCCTTCCATGACTTGATTGCGGTCAATGACCGCTGCACCATCCCGCATCAAATCCGCGACCGAGGCACCGTCGCGAGCGCCCTCAACCACATAGTCACTGATCAAAGCAATCGCTTCGGGATAGTTCAATTTTACACCTCTTGCGAGACGTTTGCGGGCGACTTCTGCAGCCATGGCTACTAGAAGTTTGTCCTTCTCCCGGGGTGTTAAATTCATTTATTTTCTCCTACTCGTTCGATCGATGTCTACATTTCCCAAAGGCGAGGCATTTTAGCCGGTAGGCCCGAAACGCCGTGCCTAAAATTTTGCCAAAACAAACCAAAGGCAGTGCGTAGTGAGAATGTCTCCCGTCCTAAGAAGCGGATAACCAGCACGCCATTTACAATAGTCGCTGAGGATTTCACAAGATCTCCTGTACATGAGATGAGGTTGCGCGCGAGGTCAAGGTGCATCGAGGCATCTGGGCCGAGATAGATGGCTGTTGCCATTGCGACAGCGCCATCAAAGCCGGCAGGGTGGTGAAGGGCACCGTTCTTCGGGTCGTTGAGGAGTAGAGTATCTGCCCAGGTGAGGCGATTGTCCAATCTGACTCGCCAGGATTCGCTGAAAAACCCATTTCGAAAGGACTCACCGCTTCCACGGCGACCAAAAACTATTATTTCACCTGCGAGGACTTGGGAACCTGGCATCGCATCAACACTGGTAGTTCGGGCGAGTTTAGCTCCGTCAAAAAGTATAGTTTCTTGAGGAAGATACTCAAGCCAGGCATTAGACTCTGCAGCCAAAGCTACATTGATTTGCACATTCTGGCCTGTCGAACGGTAGATTTTCTCCGCCGCCTGAGAGGCTATCATGGCGCGTGCGGATTGTTTAACAGCGGTTGTGATAGCAATCTTATCACCGCCCGTGAGTCCTCCTGAGGTGGTAATCACAGTGGCTTGAGGAATATCACCCTCGGCTGGCGTAGGAAACACGATCCGTACGGGGTCATGATGATACAGATGGTCAAGACAAGTACCGTGTTCACCAAGTTTAAATCTAATTTCAGCTCGGCCGTTTACTTGGATGACAGGATCTTCTGGGCTGGATACATCTGCTTTGGCATCAGATTGTGAGATAGCGGCGAACATCTTCCTCCACCATTTTGCTTCCCTCACCATACAGAACGACTTCGCCCCGGTCTATTACGACGTAATCATCTGCCAGGTCACGCGCAAACTCGAAATATTGTTCGACAAGCAGTATTGCCATTTCACCTTTATCTCGAAGATATGTGATTGCTCTGCCGATGTCTTGAATAATTGATGGTTGTATACCCTCGGTCGGCTCGTCAAGTAGGAGGAGCTTTGGGCGCGTGATCAAAGCCCGCCCTATCGCAAGTTGCTGCTGTTGGCCGCCAGAGAGATCTCCCCCTCGACGTCCCATCATCTCCTTGAGAACAGGGAATAACTCATAAATCTCATCGGGAACGGCCCGCTCCGATTTAGGGAGGCAAGCAAAGCCCGTTTCTAGGTTTTCACGCACCGTGAGTAGCGGAAATATCATACGTCCTTGTGGAACATATCCAACACCAGCGGCTGCAATGACATGTGGCGGTGGCATCAGGATTTCTTGCCCACATAGTCGATAATCTCCGGACGTACGATGATGGGTGCCAGAAATTGCTTTAAGAAGGCTGGTTTTGCCAACACCGTTAGTTCCCATGACGCAGGTTACCGCGCCCTGCTCCGCCGTTAGATTTATATCGAACAGGATTTGCGATTGCTTATAATGAAGGCACAGATCGTTTATCTCCAGCATCGAACTCATCTCCCGAGGTAGACCTCTATGACATTCTTATTTTTGCTCACAAAATCGAGTGAGCCCTCCGCTAGAACTGCTCCCTCGTGCAACACTGTCACTCTGCAATCAAGCCTACGAATAAAGTCCATGTCATGCTCAACCACAACCACGGCGCGCTCTCCGGCGGTGCGTTTTAATAAATCCGTTGTATGTTCTCGCTCCGCAAGGGTCATGCCAGCAGCAGGCTCGTCTACGAGCAGCAGTTTCGGGTCTTGGGCGAGAAGCATACCGATCTCAAGCCATTGTTTTTGACCATGGGACAGCTCACCTGCGACTCTGATCAGGCTCTCTTCAAGGCCTATCTCGGCTGCGATTTCTTCAACACGCAAAAGATCAGACTTGGTTGCGCGATAAAATAGCGCAGAGACTGGGTTGCGGTTCTTCTTCAACGACAAAATCAAATTATCCTGTACAGTTTGATCTTCAAAAACCGTTGGGCGTTGAAATTTTCGTCCGATGCCCAGCCGCGCGATCTCGCTCTCTGACATTTTTAAAAGGTCACGGGTTGGCCATCCCCACTCAACCTTGCCGCTATCGGGACGTGTTTTGCCCGTAACTATGTCCATGAACGTCGTTTTGCCTGCACCATTCGGACCGATAATTGCACGTAAGTCACCTTGGTTGATGGAGAAGGAGAGGTGATTGATTGCTTTGTAACCATCAAATGAGACAGACACGTCATCCACTTCTAAAAGGGCGCTCATTAGCGGTTATCCTTGCGCACGAGACGGTCAATTAAGCCGCCAAGTCCCTGCGGTGCATACAAGGTGATGATCACGAAACCGAACCCTAGGAAGACAGTCCACCAATCCACCCATTGTAATGTTGCGAAGCCAAGGGGTAAGTCGGGGACTTGACCACCTGTGAAAGCTGAGGAGAGAAGGGATACTGCCGCCGCACCGATGACCGCGCCATATAACCGCCCTCGCCCCCCGATGGCGACCCAGACGGCAAGATAGATCGACGCTATTGGCGCCAATTCGGCTGGATTAATTATCCCGGCTTGGGGATAGTATAAAGCTCCCGCTACTCCGGAAATCACAGCGGTAAGAGTAAAGACAAATAATTTGTAGGTTTCCACCGGATAACCCAAAAACCTAACACGGGGTTCATCATCCCTTATACCTTCGATGATATTTCCAAATTTACCGGAAACAATCCATGCTGCTAACAAATAACCCAGTCCCAGCGCCATTGCTGAGCCCCATAAAAAGCTCACCGAGACAATTGATTGGGGAACGGCGTCAAGACCCGGAATATTTTGAAGTCCCGATAGGCCATTGTTTCCTCGAAGTCCTGAGTCATTTTGGAAAAGGTATAGGGCGAGTGCAAGCGTCATCGCTTGGGTCAGGATAGAGAGGTATACTCCTGTGACGCGTGACCGAAATGCAAGCCAACCAAAGGCTAAGGCGAACAAACCCGGGATCAGGATTACTAGCGCAATCTGTGCTCCAAAACTGTCGGCAAAGTGCCAAATAGCCGGGATATCCGAACCACCCACAACCCCGAAAATTTGGGTTCCAATAGCGTCTCGGATTTCTTCTGTTGTTGGCGGCAGGGGTTGGCCAGATAAAGACTCCAAAACAATGTCCTTAGTGCGCTCGAACATAAGCCACATCCCAATCATGTAGCCTCCCAAGCCGAAGAACGCAAAATGGCCAAGAGATAAAATTCCACAATATCCCCAGACTAAATCCATAGCGAGGGCGACAAGGCAAAGGCAAAGCGTTTTGCCAAGAATTTTGATGAAGCTCGTCGAAACTATGCCTACACCAAAACCTTCCGATAAAATTGTGGCAACTAGAGTGACGATAGATAGAACGGCCATAAAAATCAGGACTGAGGGGTTCCGCTCTAAGAATGGTCTCGGCTTTTTCAAGGTGCGCAAACTTCGAGCCATGGATTAATCCCCGGCCGCGCGACCTCTCAAGGCAATGATGCCCCGAGGTCGAAACTGAATAAATATAATGACAAAAATAATCATGTAAGTCTGGGCGGCGAGTGTATTCGATGGGTTGAACCATTCGATTACTTTTTGCAGAGAGCCAATCATACTAGCACCAGCAAGCGTTCCAATAATGCTGCCTACACCCCCTACAACCACTGTCATAAATGACTGAACAATATAGTTGGCGCCTAATTCCGAGGTGACCTGGGCAAACAAGCCTATTGCAACTCCTGCGACACCGGCAATACCAGAGCCTAACCCAAAAGTAAGCATGTTTATGCGGTCTGGATTGATACCCATAGCAGAGGCCATACTTTGGTTCTGCGTTACCGCACGCACTTCAAGCCCAAAGCGAGTTTTTTTTAATATGTAGACCAGTAAAGCGCAAAATATTGCTGCCAAGATAATAATAGATATCCGAATGTAAGAGATAGAAACGATGTCATTAATGACTAATGAGCCGTCTAGCCAGGACGGAGCTGTAAGCGGCACTGCCTGAGTGCCAAAGATGTTCTTGGCCAGTTGCTGTAGGGCGATTGAAATACCGAATGTAGCCAGGAGTGTCTCCAACGGGCGATGCATTAGGTGCCGAATGACCAAACGCTCCATCATGACGCCAGCGAAAAACGTGATAACGAAAGCCGTCGGCAAAGCCACGAGAATTGACACTGTGTAGTTGGTGATAAATTTTTGGACAACAAACCCCGTGTAAGCGCCTATCATGATAAATTCACCATGGGCCATGTTAATTACACCCATGACACCAAATGTTATGGCGAGTCCGATGGCGGCAAGAAAATAAATAGCGGCCAACGAGAGAGCGTCGAGCCCAAGATCAAGTAACTGATTACTGCCAACGGCTCCCTTGATGGAGGATAGCGTATCAAGCGCAGCTTCTGTCACTCGGGCGTCCGGCTCTTTGTAGATTTCAAAAAAAATGTGTGAACGGATAAGCACCGTCAACGCCTCTTGCGTCAAAGACGGGGGCACCTTCCCCGCATTCGCTAGCCTGCGATATGCCTCCTCCCGGGCTGTCTCAGTGCTTAAATTCTCCACTTTTAGGTCCGCGACCTCTCCATCAATTATGTTGGAAATGATCGCTGCATCGCGAGCCGCCTTTTTAGTGGGCTTTGGTGCAAGGCCGGCAAGGGCTAATAAAAAGTGGGCCTCAGTTTCGCTTAAGTCTTCTTGAACCGATAGTACGCGTGCAATATTTTTGTCCTTTGGAACGGACGCGGCGACATATCTGGTGGTTGACAGCAGCGGATTGAGCTTTGCTCGAACATCTATCCCCACATCGCCAGCAAAACTTTTTATAGCTTTTATTCTCTCAGCAGGTGTGCTGCCAAAAGTAATAGTCAACAATCTCTCAAGTCTTTGTTTGCGAACTTTAAGTGCTGGATCAGTCTCCGAGCTTATGGAAGCTCTTAGTGGCTGCAACTGGCTTTTGTTGGCATCTCTCTCCAATGTTTGAAGGGCGGCTGCCCTGGTGTTTGGATCAGGATCAGAGAGCTGAAACCTCACAAGCGCTGCCCCAATTACCGATCTTACTCCAGAATTAGGTTTAATTTGCTTTAGGGACCGTGACGAGAAATTCCCGACAACAGCGCCGGTGTCGATATCAATAAGTTCAATATCCCCGCGCTTGTCAGGACCAAAAAAGAACTTGCGACTTTGTTTATTAAACCAGACCCGCTTTTCACGCCATCGTTTTAGAAATCTTGGAACGCCATTAGCACCCGAACTGAACAGTTTCTCGATTGCTTTATCAACTGTCCTGCGCGATGGCCGCTCAATAGATTTGGAAATCTCGGCCAAAACGGGTTGCAGGTCATTGGAAATAGCTGGAGATGGAAGCGCAGCACAAATGAAGCCTGTGAGGAAGACGAGGAAAGCAACAAAATGCATTACACTGCCAAATATGGTGGGAAGTAACCGGGGCACGTCAGCCCCGGTTATGACACTAGATCAATAGTTAGACTTAATTTGTACACACTTTTTAGTTTTTGTGTTGTACATCCCGCATCTGAGACCTTTCCAATCGGATTTAAGCACCGCTGACTCTGGTAGAAAGTCAGTCCAGGCATCGCCGGGAACAGGCTTTGTTTGCGATATAATGTCGAACTGGCCATTCGCTTGAATTTCGCCGATAAGAACTGGTTTCGTCAGGTGGTGATTAGGCAGCATTTCTGCGATACCACCTGTCAGATTCGGAAACTTCTGACCGTACATGGCACTCCGAACAGCGTCAACATTCGTAGTTCCCGCCTGCTTAACCGCATTAACCCACATATTAAACCCGATGTAATGTGCCTCCATTGGGTCGTTTGTGACACGTTTGGCGCCCATACGTTTTTTCCAAGCTTTGATAAATGCAGTGTTTACGTCGGCGTCTGCAGATTGGAAGTAATTCCATGCAGCAAGGTGCCCAACAAGATTTGATGTGTCGAGACCGGATAGCTCCTCTTCTCCAACGGAGAATGCTACAACTGGGATGTCATCCGCAGAGACGCCCGCCGCAGCCAGTTGCTTATAAAAGCCAATATTCGCATCACCGTTAATAGTCGAAACTACGCCTACCTTCTTACCGTCTGCACCGAGCGCTACAACGTCCGCTACAATCTTCGACCAATCAGAATGACCAAAAGGCGTGTAATTTACGAAAATGTCCTTGGCGGCGATACCTTTGTCTTTTAGATACTGCTCCAAAATTTTGTTTGTTGTCCGCGGGTACACGTAATCTGTTCCCAAAAGCGCAAACTTCTTAACGCCCAATTCCTCAAGGTAATAATCTACTGCTGGAATGGCCTGCTGATTAGGTGCCGCACCTGTATAAAAGACGTTCTTTGAGGACTCCTCACCCTCATATTGAACCGGGTAAAACATCAAACCATTTAACTCTTCCAGTACTGGGAGAGCAGATTTTCTGGACACGGAAGTCCAAGACCCAAAAATGATGTCAACTTTCTTTACCGTTAATAGCTCACGAGCTTTTTCGGCAAATAATGGCCAGTTAGAAGCTGGGTCTACGACGATTGCTTCAAGCTTCTTGCCCAGCAGCCCACCTTTCGCATTTTGCTCATCAACGAGCATTTCAACAGTATCTTTAAGTGTAGTCTCGGAAATCGCCATTGTTCCCGAGAGCGAGTGAAGCACACCCACTTTTATCGTGTCAGCGGCTTGCACCATTCCGGTTGTTAGGGTGGTTAGCGCGATAACGCCAGCACCCATTAAAGTACGCACATCAATTTTCATCAAGAACTCCTTGGTAAGATGTTTTTATTGTCGAAAAGTTACTTTCCTCTGCTGCTTTCTTTCAGATAAGGAAGCAGACTCTACAGATTAGTGATAATTCGAAGTGCGCCGCTCTAACTAGTGCTAACTATGGAAAGGGGGGATGCTATTTTGAGC
>MDSW01213663.1_pt1 | contig 11123 bp, 8 predicted proteins | sample 811171 | NCBI WGS metagenome assembly MDSW01 (sample SAMN05326641, study PRJNA326480) | marine metagenome | isolation source: seawater | place: Atlantic Ocean: North West | collected 2012 | reverse complement strand
CTTGAGGTCTTGATGATTGGCGATCACCGGTAGCTCAATGCAGGTGTTGTGGGTGGTGATGCCACGCAGGCCTTTCAGCATTTCCCATCCCTCGAGCGTGATGAATCCCTTGCTGACTGCGTGTTTGGACACAACCGTTGCGTTTGCCGAATGGGTATGCAGCACAGCACCACTGCCACATGTTTCGACAATGGTTAGGTGCATCAACGTTTCCGCACTCGCTTTCCCCAGGCCGCTGAGCACCTCTCCGTTGTGATTCACTTCGATCAGCATGTTTGCTTCGACTTTGCCCTTGTCGACTCCACTTGGTGCCATCAGCAGGGTTGTTGGCTGCTTGTGCAGGACAACGCTGAAATTTCCGCCTGTGCCGTCGCACCATCCACGCCGGTGCAAATCCTGAATGGCTTCAATCAGATCCTGATGGGGCGTCACCACCGGCTGCGTCTCGCTTGCGATAGCCCTGATTGATCTCAGTGCTGACAGTTTGGGCACCAGTGGGTGCTTCTGCCCACCAGTTTCTCACGCTGGATTGGTGTCCCGCAGACGTGGCAGGGCTTGCCTGTTCGCCTGTAAACAGCTGCCTGGCCTCCGTAGTTGCCATTCACGCCTTCTAAGTCTCGAAAATCGCTGAACGTGGTGCCGCCTGCACCGATGCTTTGTTGGAGTACGGCGGTCAAGCAGTCGCAAAGCCGATCGAGCTGCTCTCGGTTGAGTGAGCCGGCGGTGGTGTGAGGATCGATCCCTGCTGCAAAAAGGCTTTCATCGGCGTAGATATTGCCGGCTCCTGCCACAAGGCTCTGATCCAGTAACGCCGCTTTGATCGAACGGCTGCTGCCTTTTAGTCGTTGCTTTAAATAGCGTCCATTGAAGGAGTCGCTGAAGGGTTCCGGCCCTAGCTTCTTCAGCCCGGTGATGATTGCTTCAGCTGGCAACTCGGGGGGAACCCACCACATCTCGCCGAAGCTGCGCATGTCAATAAAGCGCAGTTCGTGACCGCTGGGGTCCCAGAAACGCACTCGTGTATGGCGGCAGGGCTCCTGCTGCTGTTCGCTATCCAGCCATAAAAACTGGCCTGTCATGCGCAGGTGCACGCCCCAAAGGCCTCGACTGGCGGTCTGGTCGCCATCGCTGTGGTCGTGCAGTTCGGCATAGAGGTATTTGCCGCGTCGGTGCCACCGACCGACCCATGCTCCTCGGAGACCTTCTGCGAACACAGAAGATCCTCCGGGACTGGCAATGGCCCTGTCCCGGAGGATTTCAACATCGTGAATCTGAAATGAACTGAGACGGTCTGCCAATCCGCGGCGAACCGTCTCAACTTCAGGCAGTTCTGGCAATGGCCTCAGGCCTTTTCCAGTTCAGCTTCAGCGAAGTTGTTGGTGTTGATGCCACCTTCTGAGCCGGAGAGGCCGTTGTAGTTCACCTTTTCAAAGCGAACCACAACTGGGTAACGGATTCCGGATTTGTCGATTGAGGCCACAGTGCCCACATCGTTGAACCAGTAGGACTCAGGGCGCTTGATGCGCACCTTGTCACCTCGGGAGATCGCCATCGCTGCGCAGGAACGGGATGCAATGGGACGATATCTCCGGGCGGGTGCTCCCACGCCGTGAGCGTCACACAATGTCGTTCGCCGTGGCAGCATCCAGCTCCATCTCTGATGCCGCTGTGAGTTCCAGTCTCAGTCCTGAGCCCCCCATGCTGCAGATGGATCTCCCTGATCCTGAGCGGGATGACATCAGCACGCTGGAGTTCCTTGAGCAGCTGGACCAGGCCTGGGCAGTCTGTGATCGGTTCGACCTCCAGACCGAGATCCTCAGGGGGCGCATCCTCAAGGCAGTTCGCGATCGTGAGAAACGCGGTGGCGAAGGTCGTGGTGCTGGCTTTCTGCAGTGGTTACGCGAGCGTGAAATCAGCAAGACCCGGGCCTACAGCCTGATCCAGCTCGCTGAATCCGCCGAAGATCTGGTCGGGGGCGGCATGCTCGAGCAAGAGAGTGTGAACCATTTCTCCAAGCGGGCCTTCCTTGAAACGGCGCAGGCGGCCCCGGAAGTGCAGCTGATGATTTCAGAAGCTGCCAATGAGGGCCAGGAGATCACGCGCAAGCAGGTGCGGAGGCTGACCGATGAATTCACGGCGGCGACCAGTCCCCTGCTGCCCGAGGAGATTCGCGAGCGTACCCAGCAAAATCTGTTGCCACCCAGAGTGGTGGCTCCGCTCGTGAAGGAGCTCGCAAAGCTGCCAGAACTGCAGCAGGAGGATCTGCGCAAGGTGCTGCGCGATGAGCCTGAACTCGACCGGATCAAGGATGTCACCAGTACAGCTCGTTGGATCACGAAGGCCACCGAGAGTGGTGTGGCCGTGCGTGCCTTCCAGCAGGGGGAGCTGGACCTTGAGAAGGCCATGCAGGAGGCGCAGCGCCTGGATGCCCTTGGATTGCTGGCCGATGCCGTTGGCCAGGCCCAAGCGCTTGAGTCGGCGGTTCTCAAGTTGCATACCTCCTGGCGTCGGTTGGGGGGGCTGCAGGAGCGCCTGTGGGTCGAAAGCGGCAGCAGCACTCCTTACCTGCGCGATGTGCTCTCGGCGCTGCAGAGCTTGAGTGGCGCGACCATGCGGGTCTCGTTAGGTGAACTGGCCGGTGGCAAGCGGGTGCGATTGCAATTGGTTGAGGAGTCGCCAGAGCAGCTGGAATCGCCGTTGGTCCCCTAGATGTAGTGGCCGTTAAGCTGAGGGCCCTATCGCTGGTGTGGTTTGGATCCGCTGCTGGCGACGCTGCATGACCACTACGGCTGGGATGATTTTCGGCCCGGCCAGCGGCCGGTGATCGAAGCCCTCTTGGCTGGCAGGGATGCGCTGGCTGTGCTCCCCACCGGTGGTGGTAAATCGCTTTGCTATCAGCTGCCGGCACTCGTCAAGCAGGGGTTGGTGCTGGTGATTTCACCACTGGTCGCCTTGATGGAGGATCAGGTTCGACAACTCCGCAGTCGTGACATTCCCGCCGCCTGTCTGCATGCGGGGTTACTGCCGGAGCATCGCCAACAGGTCTGTCGTGCTTTGGTGGAAGGCGAGCTCCGCTTGCTCTATCTCGCCCCAGAACGGCTTCAGTCGGCGCAGATCCGGGAGCTGATCGCCAAGACGCATGCCGAAGGTCGGCTTGTGGCGCTGGCTGTGGATGAAGCCCATTGCATCAGTGCCTGGGGGCATGATTTCCGCCCCGACTATCGACGTCTGGGCGACGTTCGTGCCCTGTGTGAGGGTGTGCCAGTGGTGGCGCTCAGCGCGACCGCCGCGCCGCGGGTGCGAGCCGACATCCTTCGCCTGCTCGATCTCCAGCGTCCTCTGGTGCAGGTGGCTTCCGCCCAGCGGGACAATCTTCATTACGTCATGCGCCGACGTCCCAAGGATCCGTTGGATCAAGTGCTGAAAGCGCTGGACAACTCCCGTGGTGCCTCGTTGATCTACGCACGCACCAGGCGATCGGTGGAGCGCTGGGCCGTTCGCCTGGAGGCCAATGGGGTTGAGGCGATCCCCTATCACGCCGGTTTGGAGCCCGGGCGGCGTCAGCAAGCGCTCTGCCACTTCCTGGAGGCCGAGAGGCCTGTGCTGGTGGCCACGGTGGCCTTCGGTATGGGCGTTGATCGAGGTGATGTGGGGCTTGTGCTCCATCTCGATCTGCCGGCAACCCCCGAGGGGTACCTCCAGGAATCTGGCCGGGCCGGCCGTGATGGCCATCCTGCTCAGTGCATCGTGCTGTTCTCTCCGGGTGATCGCACCAGCCTGGGTTGGGCGATGCAGGCTTCATTGCGCCACGCGTCGGGCGATCAGCAGGCGGACCGCAGTCGCGTGGAACTGGCGCAGCAGCAGTTGCGACGGATGGAAGCCGTGGCGGAAGGTGAGATGTGCCGCCAGCAGGCGTTATTGCTAGCGGTCGGCGAACTGGCTGCGCCCTGCGGTCGTTGTGACCGTTGTCAGGAGAGCCTCCCTCGTCATGATTGGTCGGAAGCGGCTCTCGCCGTGCTTCAGGCCTTGGAGAAAGACCATGGCACTGATCTCCGCAGCCTCAGTGACACTCTTGCCGAGGTTGAACCTCTGCGCTGGGGATGGTTGACCAGGCGGATGGTCCAGGAAGAGTTGATCAGCGAGAGCAATGACGGGGCCCAGAGGCTGTTCTTAAGGGACAGCGGTCGACGATTTCTGCGCCAGCCTTGGCCGCTGCACTATGTCGCCTGAGGGCAGGCTGTCTCAGGCGCCGCTTCCCTGGCGGCATCGGTCCTTGACAAGATCCTGCTCGTAGTTGTTTTGGGGTGCATTCCAGGTTTTCCAGGCGCCATTAGCTCCGGTGACGTTGATCTTGCGCGCTCCGCAGTTCACAGCGATGTACAAGGGCTTGCCGTCAGCATTAAGGGTTGGGGCTACATCACTGCCCGCCATGGTCTGCCAGTTGCTCCAGTCCACTTTCAGTGGGCCGTAGCTGCGCCAGTCGGCCTGATTGGGGGCTACCGATGCAGCTGGTTTGGTAGAGGCCTTGGCGATGAGGTCGGATTTGCTGGCTGTGGTGGCCGGTTGCACAGCAGCGTTGGGGGTGGCGCTGGTGATGGAGGCCTCTTCGACGGAAGAGGAGCTCGCTGTTTCCCTGGCAGAGGTGAGCTCATCCCGCCCTGGAGCTACGCCGGTACTGATGGCTTCGTTACTGGTGGCGTTGCTGTTGCTGGGGCTGGGTTCGATCACCGACTGGGTGCTGAGGCTGGTGGCAGCCTCAGAGGGTGCCTGTCTGAGCAGCAGCTTGGTGCCCACCTTCACCTTGTTGGGATCAGTGAGGCCATTGATGTCCACCAGGGAGGCAACCGGGACTTCGTAAGCCTTGGCGATTTGGGTCAGGGTTTGGCCGCGGGCAATGGTGTGGCTGCTGGCGTTCGGAACCGGATTGACCGGCACAGGTTTGGTTTTGGCTGCTTTGGGTTGGGGCAGTACTGCATTGCTGGGCAGCCGGAGCCGTTGGCCCACCTCAACATGGTTGGCATCGCGGAGATGGTTGAGGGTGATCAGATCTCTTTCGCTGACGCGATAACGGCTGGCAATTGTGCTCAGGCTTTCGCCACGGGCCACGGTGTGACGGCCGGCTCCAGCTGTGACCCTTGGGCCCGGCACCCTGAGGCGTTGCCCGGCTTCAACATGATTGGAGTTGCGCAATCCGTTCAAACGCATCAGCGATCCCACCGACACCCCGTAACGGTCGGCAATGTCGGAAAGGGTGTCTCCACTTCGCACCGTGACAGTGCCGCTGAGGGCCTGAAGCGGCATCAAGGCCGACAGGGCCAGGGCTGCAAACAGGGCTCGGCGCATGTTTTTATTTCCTCTCGGCAAACCATAAGGTGATTCAGCAAGGGCGCCAGTCCCGATTCAGCCAAGGATGCGTCGCATCAGATCCCGGCCAAGCCGGTAGGGGGGGTAGCGCAGGCGCAGATCGAGGAAAAATGGCCGTCTCAACACTGAGCGTTCGTGGGAGAAGGTGCGGAAGCCTGCTTCGCCGTGGTAGCTGCCCATCCCACTGGGCCCCACGCCTCCGAAGGGCAGGTCTGGAATGCCCACGTGCATCACCACGTCGTTAAAACACACACCGCCTGAACTGGTGCCCATCAGCAGCTCGTTCTGCTGTTGCTGCTTTCCGCCAAAGAGATAGAGGGCCAAGGGTTTGGGCAGGCGGCGGATCCGTTCCATCGCCATGGCCAGATCGCGAACGGCGATCAGCGGTAGCAGCGGTCCGAACAGTTCTTCTTGCATCAACGGATCTTCAAGCGTGTCCACCGTCAGCACGGTTGGGGCGATTCGCCGGCTGTTGGCATCGCTTTCGCCGCCGATCAGGACCTGGCCATTGGCACGGGCTCCATCGAGAAGAGCCTCCAGCCGTTGATACTGACGGTCGTTGATGATCCGGCCGAGGTCGCTTGATCCCACTGGATCCGTTCCATAGAGATCGACTCGGGCCGCTGCAAGGGCTTTGACCAGGGGATCCCGCAGGCTGTCTTCAACCAGTAGGTAGTCGGGGGCGATGCAGGTCTGGCCTGCATTCAGCCCTTTCCCCCAGATCAATCGTCGTGCTGTGACGGCGAGATCCGCACCTGGCAGCACGATCGCGGGGCTCTTGCCGCCCAGCTCCAGGGTGACCGGTGTGAGATGCCGTGCGGCTCCAGCCATCACCTTGGCACCAATGCTGCCTCCGCCAGTGAAGAAGATGTGGTCATAGCCCTGATCCACTAGGGCAGCTGCTGTGGACCCGTCGCCTTGCACCACCCGCACCACCTCAGGGTCAAAGGCGCTGCCAAGCAGCCGCTCGATGAGGGCAGCTGTGGCTGGAGCCTGCTCTGAGGGCTTGACCACGGCGGTGTTGCCTGCCGCAAGGGCGCTGATCAGTGGTTGCAGGGTGAGATGGAAGGGATAGTTCCAGGGGCCAATGATCAGAACGCAGCCAAGGGGTTCGCGGATGACTTCGGCCCTGCCCGGTTGCAGCGGTAGCGGGACCGGAACCCGGCGTGGGCGCATCCAGCGGCGCAGTTGCGTGTCACAGAGTCGCAGCTCTTGCCGCAGGGCCAGCACCTCCACCATCCCTTCCGTTGTGGGTTTGCCCAGATCTGCCCGCAGGGCCTCGAGGATCTCGCCCTCGTGTTGATCGAGCAGGGCGCGCATCGTCTGCAATTGTTTGCGACGCCAGGCTTCCCCGCGGGTTGCACCATGGGCGACCGGCCCTCGAAGCGAAGGCAAGTCTGGCAAGCTCTGGGGTGCAGGCGGTGAACTGAGCGTCATGGGCAAACCGTTACGGCGCCATGCTGGCAATTCATCCGGGCGAAAGGGCTGACGTCGGTCTGATCCGGGTCTAGCTATGGGATTGGCTAACGCAGAACGGAATGCAGCAGCCCTGGTGGAACGGCGCCGTGATCTACGAGCTGATCGTGCGCAGTTATGCCGATGGCAATGGCGACGGTATCGGTGATCTTCAAGGATTGGCTGGGCGTCTCCCCTATTTGCGCTGGCTTGGGGTGGATGCTCTGTGGTTGACGCCGATCTACCCCTCGCCCCTGCAGGACGGTGGATACGACATCACCGATTTCACCGAGATTCATCCCGACCTGGGGGACCTTTCAGCCTTCCATCGTTTTCTCACTGCTGCTCACAAGCACGGCATCAAGGTGGTGCTCGATCTGGTGCTGAATCACACCAGTACCTTGCATCCTTGGTTCCAGCGGGCCCGCTGGGCGGCTAAGGGCAGTCCTGAAAGGGATGTCTACGTCTGGAGCGATGACCCCCAGCGTTATGCCGATGCCCCTGTGCTCTTTCGCCATTTCGAATCTTCGAATTGGGAATGGGATGAGGTGGCGCAGCAGTATTACCTGCATCGTTTCCTCAGTCATCAGCCCGACCTGAATTACGAGAACCCTCTGGTGCAGGAGGCAATGCTCGAGGTGGTCGACTTTTGGATCGACCGCGGTGTGGATGGCTTTCGCCTTGATGCCATTCCCTTTCTCTTTGAAGAGGAAGGATCGCGCTGTGAGGGCTTGCCGGCCACGCATACGTTTTTGAAACGACTGCGGAAACGGGTGGATGCCCACAGCCGGGAAGTGCTTCTGCTGGCCGAAGCGATCCAGCCGGTGGATGAGGCGGCTCCGTATCTGCAGGATGACGAGCTGCACGGGGCGTTCAATTTCGCTCTCACTGCCCATCTGTTTGCGGCCATTGCCAGTGGTCGTACCGAGGCTCTGCGCGTTTGCCTGGATGAAGCACAGGAGGCTGTGCAGGGTTGTCGCTGGGCTCTGCCCTTGCGAAACCACGACGAGCTCTGGCTGGGGGATGGTCACCTGGTCAGTGATGACGTGGTGCAGACCATCAGAGCTGGCTTGCATCAGGGCCAGGGGCATTGGCTCAACTGGGGCATCAATCGCCGCCTGGCTCCGCTCCTGAACGGTGATCCCGGTTCCAATCGGGTGCTGCATGCGCTGATCTACAGCCTGCCTGGAATGCCCTGCCTCTATTACGGCGATGAGCTGGGGATGGGCGATTGGCCTGGCTTACGGGACCGGGATCCCAATCGCACGCCGATGGCCTGGACCCCAGCGCGCAACGGCGGCTTCTCAACCGCACCTGACCCCTTACTGGTGCTGCCCTCGATCACGGCTCCTGGTTATCACCACCGGGTTGTGAACGTGGAGGTTCAGAAGCAATTGCAGGGGTCACTGCTCAATTGGCATCGCCGCATGCTCACTTGTCGGCGATTGCTTCCGGCCTTGCGGCACGGGGGTTTTGAGTTGCTGGATTGCAGCCATCCGGCAGTCATTGTCTACGTGCGAACCAGTGAGTCGATGACCGTGTTGGTGGCTGCCAATCTCTCGGCTGCCGGCGCCTCGCTTCGCTTGGATTTGAGCCGCTGGCAGGGCCAGCGCACTCGGGAGGTGCTCTGGGGCAGTGAATTCCCTGAGGCGGATCAGAATTGGTTTGTTTATCTGCCTGCCCATGGCTTCAGCTGGTGGCTGATCGGGGAAGTGGATGAGGAAGCCGATCAGGAATCGGTCCAGCAGGACCAATCGGTCAGTGCGCAAGGTTGAGGCTCTGCCCACCGGCTGCATACCCCTGGTCCTCCAGTAGCTCATTCACGAGAGGCACGAGCCGCTCGGCTTCGCTCTGATCCACCATCGCCAACCGGCAGCGTCGGGCCAGTACATCGGTCGCGCTGCGAGCGTGTTCGGAGTGGATGGCGTGATGGAGTTCGCCTCGGCAGATGGGGATGACCTCGCTGAGAGGTTGGCGATCGCTCTCGCTCCAGCCACCCACCAAGGCTGGGGCCCGCAAGCCGAAGTTGCTGTGCAGATGGTTGGCTTGAGCGGTGCGCAAGGCCGTGTTCGGAAGCAGTGCCTCTAGCTCCTGCCGTTGCTGGCTCAACAGGGCACTGGTCTGCCCGGGCACCGTGGCGGAGCCCAGCAGAGGCAGCGCTTGCCGGGGCGGCAACGGTCTTTCAAGTTGCACGGCCACGGCCTCGAGGGTGTCGATTGCCATGGGTCTGCAGGTCGTCCACTTTCCCCCCATCACGCTCACCAGCCCGCTTGGCAGGGTTTCAACCTCGTGTTCACGCACGACCCGACTGCTGTTGCGGTCGTCGCCCGAAGGCCGAAGCAGGGGGCGGCCACCAGCCCAGCAGCTGCCGACGCTGAGGTCGCTGAGCTGGGGAAACCAGCGACGCACATAAGCGAGCAGATACTCCTGCTCCTCGGCGGAGGGAGCTGAGGCGGTCGCGATGTCACAGGCCGTGTCGGTGGTGCCGACAAGGGTTCGGCCAAAGAACGGCAGCATGAACAGCACCCGACCGTCATCGGTGGCGGGCAGCAGCAGGCCGACTCCCTCCGGGCAGAGGTTGGCCTTCAGCACCAGGTGCACGCCTCTGCTGGTGAGCATGCGCTCTGCTAAGTCGGGATCGGCCATGCGCCGGATTGCGTCGGATTGCATGCCTGTGGCATTGACCACCACCCGCGCGCTCCAACGTTGTTCTCGGCCATCAGCCGTGATGCTGATGGCACCGCAAATGCGTCCTTCAGGGGTCTTCTCCAGCTTGGTCACACGGCAACCTGTGTGGAGCTGTGCACCGGCTTGTTCGGCGCTGAGTGCCAGTAGAAGGTTGAGACGGGCATCGTCAAATTGCCCATCGCTATAGGCGACGCCACCATTGAGCCCAGCCTTCAGCAAGGGAAGAGCTTGTTGAAGTTGCGCTTTGGACAGCCAGCGACTGGCGCCGATGCCTGTGCGCCCTGCCAGGGCGTCATAAAGGCCCAGCCCAATCCGGTAATAACCCTGTCCCACCACGTTGGTGGTTGGTAGGGCTAGCTCGAGTCTGTGGGCTAGAAACGGAGCCTGTTCTAACCAGTGGCCGCGTTCCAATAGGGCTTCGCGCACCAGGCGAAACTGGGCCGGGTCGGCGGTTTTGAAGGCCAGTTCTAGATAGCGCACCCCGCCGTGCAGCAGCTTGGTGCTGCGGCAACTCGTGCCAGCGCCGATGTCGGCTCCTTCCAGTAGGGCGACCCGAAGGCCGCGGCACACGGCTTCATAGGCCACGCTGGCGCCACTGGCACCCCCACCGATGATCAAAAGGTCGAGGGGGTCGCTCATCCCTGCCCTCCTTCGCTCCAGTGCAGGCTGCGGCGCACGGCCTCATCCCAGCGTTCGCACCAGCGCTGACGCTGGTTGCTGTCGAGGCCGGGCTTGAACAGGTCTCCTCCTTCCATCTTGGCGGGTACCAGGTCGCGCAGATCTGCAATCACCCCGGCCTCTGCACCTGCCAGAAGGGCGACGCCCCGTGCTGTGCTCTCGAGGCTGGCAGGACGTCTCACCCGTAGGCCGGTGCTGTCGGCTTGGGCCTGCAGCAGGGGATCGGAAGCGGCAGCACCGCCATCCACAGCCAGTTCCCCCAGGCCATGGCCAATCGATTGTTCGGCGAGCTGCACGAGGCTGGCCACTGACAGAGCAATCCCTTCCAGGGCCGCGCGGGCGATGTGACCAGGTTGGCTGTCGCGGGTCAGGCCGATGAGTAGGCCACGTGCGCTGGGGTCCCAGTGGGGCGTGCCCCAACCGGTGAATGCGGGCACCAACATCACCCCTGCCGCAGAGTCGACGCTGGCGGCTAGCGCATTGATCTCAGCGGCTTCACGAATCAGTCCCAAGCCATCCCGCAGCCACTGCACCACGGTGCCCGCATTGAACAGGCTTCCCTCCAGGCAGTACGTGGGGGTGCCGTCGGCATCGGTCCAGGCCAGCGTGGTGAGCAGTCCAGCATTGGATCGGCGCAGCTCTGAACCGGTATTCACCACCAGGAACGCCCCAGTGCCATAGGTGCATTTCGCTTCCCCCGGTTCGAGGCAGAGCTGGCCGAGGGTGGCGGCCTGCTGATCTCCCAGCAGGGCTCTGATCGGAACGCCGGCAAAGGGCAGCCCCTCGCTGATGGCTCCGAAGTCACCGCGGCACGGCACCAGCTCGGGCAGGGCTGAACTCGGCAAGGTCACTGCATCACAGAACGCCTCCATCCATTGGCGCTGTTCCAAATCCATCAGGAGGGTCCGACTGGCATTGCTCATGTCTGAGTAGTGCAG
>MDSW01174583.1_pt1 | contig 11123 bp, 11 predicted proteins | sample 811171 | NCBI WGS metagenome assembly MDSW01 (sample SAMN05326641, study PRJNA326480) | marine metagenome | isolation source: seawater | place: Atlantic Ocean: North West | collected 2012 | reverse complement strand
TGCTCCGTCACGCTTTCGCGCATTGCGGAATATTCGTTACTGCAGCCTCCCGTAGGAGTCCGGGCAGTGTCTCAGTCCCGATGCTGCGGGTCATGCTCTCACACCCGCTACCCGTCTTAGGCTTGGTGAGCCATTACCTCACCAACAACCTGATAGGACATTCCCCGCTCTCAAGGCGCCCGAAGGCTTTGGTCCGAAGACATCATCGAGTATTACTCCCAGTTTCCCGGGGCTATCCTCGACCTCAAGGTACGTAGGAATGTATTCCTAGCCCTTTCGCCACTTCATGCACCCCCGAAGGGGCTTTCATCGTTCGACTTGCATGTTTTAGCCATGCCGCCAGCGTTCAATCTGAGCCAGGATCAAACTCTTCAATTGAATGAATAACGCCATCCCGAAAGATGGCGAAACCTTCGATTAACGAAGTTGACCTCTGGCGCCCCCTAGCCGGCATCATCCCGAAGGATTCAACGGACCAGGAAGCGGTCATTTCCACATTTCCCAACCGAAGTTGGTTCCAGTGCCGGTGAACGGCCAGTTCACCGGAAGTTTCAGACATCACTACAAACTCGCCAATCGTGGGAGATTGACGAGTGTCAAAAATTGACTCTTGCATCACAAGGATGTCCACGGAAATCCGGCTGTGAATCCGGACAACCGATGGGTTTCAACCTGTTACATCAGTGCTGTGAAACACCGACGTAAGCAAGTCACATCCTCGCGGCTTGTCATCCAACTGTTCACTTTTCAAAGAGCTCAAGGCGTTTCCGGACATCGCTTGAAAAAGTTCAAGCTTCAGTCCAGGCCATACCGACCACCCAACCGATCGCCGGGCGAGACGGCAAGCCCGCCAGTGTACCGTCATCCAGATCCTTGTCAACCTCATCAAGAGACCAAGATTCAGATCAAGATCAGTTTCCGAGGGCCGATAACGGGCTTTTCGGAGATCGGTTGTCTTCGGTGACGGCCAGGGCCCCTGCCACGATTCGATCTGGGCCGAGCCGCCTCAGAAGTGAGCCTGCAGCACACATCGAGCGACCCGTGGTCAGGACGTCATCCACCAGTATGACCGAACGGCCTTGCAGGTTCGGCAGGACGCCCCCGAATCCCCGGATTCCCTGACGTTTCAACCTGTAGTCCTTCACGGGGCTCTTGCGGCGACGAGACCGGGGAAGCCCCGCCTGCGGCTCACCGCCGACCTTTCTGATGGGCCTCAGGAGCTCCAGCCCCAGTTGCCTGGCCACAGCACCTGCGATCAACCCCGCATGATCGACTCCCCGGTACCAATGCCGCCATCTCGGCATGGGCATTGGAATGACGACCCAGATCACCTCCGATCGGCGGCTGCAGACACCCCCCCTCAGTTCATCTGCCAGCAGATGACCCAATGGCTTGGCAAGTTCCCAGCGACCACCGTATTTCAAGGATCGAATCAGCTGGGCCAATTGCCCGGTGTAGGCGCCAACTCGCACAACACCATCCAGGATCGCTGCAGACTCTCGGCATGAACCACACCCGGACAGTGTGAGCTCACCGCGCCCGACCCCCTGTCCGCATCGATGACAGCATGCGGAAACAAAGCCCTCTCGTTCAAGGGTTGTGATGCTGGAGCCCACGGAAGGATGGGATAGACCAAGCCATTTGCCCAGAAACTCATCCACTTCACTGACGACTTCAGGCGTGAACACCCGGGCATTGTCACCAAGTATCCGAGGCTGAGTTGAAAGCGACATGGAGAAGCCACAGGAAGCCAAAGGGCCTCATGGAGACCACTTTGCCCGCCAGCGGCCGGAGGCAGCTATTGTCTGGCAACCATGTCAGCCCCAGGCCAGACAAGAAGATCCCCGGAAACCCTCGAGGCCTGGAGATATCTGCTCAGCCCGGAAGGACAATCGCTTCTGGAAGCTGCTGATTCCTGCCAACAGGGGGATGTTGGCCAGATCGCACACCTGCGTCGGACCTGGTCCCAGCAGCAGGTTTCTGCCGCTCTTGAGCTCTCCCAGGCCCGTCGACGAGCACAGGGCAAGATGGCCAATGCGAATTCGATCGTGTCAGACACCTTGGGACTCGAACAGGCCACAGGAACCGTGATTGCCACCTACAAGGCCGATCGCATCCACTCTCTCGGGATCCGCCAGATATCGGATCTGTGTTGTGGAATCGGTGGAGACGCCATGGCCCTTTCGAAGACGTTGTCGGTCATCGGGATGGACAGCGATCCATTGAAATGCTGGATGACCGCCATGAATGCCGACTGCCCTACGGAGTGTGTCGACATCACCGATGGCTCGATTCCAGAGGGTCCGATTCATATCGATCCTTCGAGACGTGATCCAGACAGGTCGAAGAGGCGACATGAGCCCAACGAGTGGTCACCGTCAGCTGATTATCTGAAGCAACTCGTCCAGACTCACCCGGATTCAGTCATCAAGATGGGACCGGGAATTGACCAGAATGACCTGCTCTTCAGGCCAGAGGGAAGCGAAGTTGAATTCATCAGTTCCGAAGGCCATCTGCTCCAGGCTGTTCTCTGGACTGGTTGTTTCCAGTCAGCTCGACGCCGAGCGACACAATGTGATGCAAACGGCTGCCGATCTCTTTCGAGTGATGACATCCATTCTCCACCAGTGACTGCGACCAACTGGACATCAACATGGCTTCACGTCCCTGATCCAGCCGTCGAAAGAGCAGGTCTCCTCGGACTTCTCTGCAGTGAATGGAATCTCGCAGAGCCGGCTGCAGGACTTGGCCTGCTGGTTGGAGATCAAGCGGCTGACACTCCATGGCTGGTTCCCTATGAAGTTGCTGATCAGATTCCATGGAGAGTCGAGAAAATCAAGGCTTGGCTCAAAGCACATGACGGTGGTCCTGTCGAGATCCGGACACGAGGCCGAGCCGTTCGAGATGTCGACCGCCTGCGAAACGAGTTTCAGGGCGATGGCCAGACCAGATGGACCGTTTTCGGTCTGAGATTGGGCGAGCACCGCGTTGCCGTGCTGACGAGACCACGCAACCGGGATGCGGCTCAGCCTGATTCGGCATCCAAACCCGCCAACGCGAGTTGAAGAACAGCCTCACGACCAACACGCCTCGGATCACCGACGACACGAGCGAGCTCGTCGGGACGCATTCTCAGGTCGCCGGCACACTCGGCCAGCAGGCCGGCCGCCAGGACATCCAGTGAACCAAGCTGCCCCTCGGCTTGCCTTTCAAAGAGTCCCAGACGATGTGCCAAACGCCTTCGATGGTGAAGGGAGCACGCCTGAAGCCAACCGATCACGATGTTCTTTGTTTCCTTCAATCCGAGACTCCATGCCTGATTTCAACCCCCTGGGGCCCATCATGCCCCTCAACAGACCCAGGATCCGCCTCTACGCAGCCTGGGGCGATCAGGATCGGGCTGCTGATCGAGAATCAGGCCCCATCGCCCTTTTTTCAGGCCCCTTGGCGGTTTGATCAAAATTTTCACAAAGAAACGTCACACGCTGAAAGAACACGCCTGCCGGGGTGTTGTCTTGGCGTTACGGGACAGAGATGACCTCGATGACGAGGCCCTCTGAAGGGATCTTGGAAAGGGTAGATCGTGCCACAAACCACCTCAACAGGACAGATCCTCGACTTGTTCGAACGGCATTACGAAGAGCTGTATTGCCACCTGCGTCGATTCACAACACCGCGGGAGACCGAACAGTTGTGCCGTCAGACCTTCAACGAACTGATTACAGGTGAAACACTTGGTCCGGTTGTTCCGGATCGAAAGCACCTGTTTCAGGTTGCCGAGGCATTGGTACGCGAACGGTACCGACCACTTCGCCGTATTGCCGAGGCATTGAGCCAATTGAATCTCAAAGGGGATTGGAAACCAGGAAAGGAAACCGAGACCTCGAGGCGCAAGTCGCCCGTAGCGACACGCCTGCTTCGCAAGATGGAACGTGAAATGAGACAACTACCGGGTGATCTTCGTCAGGCATTGGTCCTGCTGGTTGGCCAGCAGGTTCCGATCCAGGAAGCCTCGAACCGGATGGGAGTCTCCGAAGAACTTATCGACAAATGGGCCACTCACGGCCTTCGTCGACTGACACAACGGATGTACAGCCATGGGAACTGAAAGTGATCGCAACATTATCGACAGGCAACTGCATGAAGAGGCCATCAGCAGCAAGGAGCGTGTACGCCAGCAGCTGCATCGGATGATCGAAGAAGCAGCTGCCGAGCCGGACTTCTCCATTGAATCGGAGTGGACAGACATGTCACCATCCGGCGAGTTCGAGGCCATCCTGGCCTGAATAGAAGAACTTCCCCCCGACACTTCTGGACCACGCCACTCAGAAGTCAAAGGAAAAAACCCTCCGTAGGCGAGTGCCTGCGGAGGGTTTCTCATTTGATTGCGAGTGCCCTGGATGGCTCAGTCCATCGCCATGCGACGAAGCACCGTATGAAGAATGCCACCGTTTCGAAGGTAATCGATCTCGACCGGCGTGTCGGCACGAACCATGGCATCGAACGTGATGACGTCTCCCGTATCCGTGGTTGCCGTGACAGTCACCATCTGCTTTGGCTTCAGGGAGTCATCCAATGGAATCGAGAACTGCTCGTGCCCGGTCAATCCAAGTGACTGGGCTGTTTCGCCGTCCTTGAACTGCAGCGGAACAACACCCATGCCGATCAGATTTGAACGGTGGATACGCTCATAGGATTCTGCGATCACCGCGCGGACCCCCAGGAGATAGGTCCCCTTGGCGGCCCAGTCCCGTGAAGAGCCCATCCCGTAATCCTTGCCGGCCAGGACGACCAATGGAATACCTGCTTCCTTGTATGAACAGCTGGCGTCATAGATGGATTTCACCTGGCCATCCGTGAAATCAGTCGTCCAGCCCCCTTCTGTTCCCGGTGCAAGTTGATTGCGGACCCGGACATTTCCGAATGTGCCACGAACCATGATGAGGTCATTGCCACGCCTGGAACCGAAGCTGTTGAACATGCTCACAGGAACCCCATGGGCCTGAAGCCACTGGCCTGCGGGAGAATCCTCACCGATGGCTCCAGCCGGTGAAATGTGATCGGTCGTGACGGAATCCCCCAGTTTGCAGAGGACACGAGCGGATTCAACCGTACGGATACCGGGCAGCTCGGCCGTCATCCCCTGGAAGAACGGCGGATTGTGGATATAGGTGCTTTCATCCGACCAGTCGAAGAGTTCCCCTCCACTCGTTGGAATGTTCTGCCATTCCTCGGAGCCTTCAAAGACGTTGGAATACTGCTCGACGAATTCCTTCCGTGTGACCGAACTGGTCACCATGGCATCGACTTCTTCCTGGGTCGGCCAGATATCCGCCAGATACACGGGCTCACCACTGGAAGACTCACCGATCGGCTCACGCTCGAAATCGATATCGATTCGACCCGCAAGCGCGTAGGCGACGACCAATGGCGGTGACGCCAGGTAGTTGGCTCGCACGTCCGGGCTGATTCGACCCTCGAAGTTCCGATTGCCGCTCAGCACGGCGGCAGCAACCAGATCGTGCTCATTGATGGCCACGTGGATTGGATCAGGCAAGGGCCCGGAGTTGCCGATGCAGGTCGTGCATCCATATCCGACGACATAGAAACCGGCCGCTTCCAGATCGGGCAGCAGTCCTGCACGCTCCAGATATTCGGTCACGACCTTCGAGCCGGGAGCCAGGGAAGTCTTCACCCATGGCTTGCGGGTGAGACCGAGCGAAGCGGCCTTGCGAGCCACGAGTCCGGCACCAACCATCACATCAGGATTGCTCGTATTCGTACAGGACGTGATGGCCGCAATGACCACACTGCCATCGTGCAGTTCGAAGGTTTGACCATCATTCGTGACCTTCGCAGGTGCGGTGGCGATGGCGGTTCCACCCTCATCGCCTCGGCCAAACGTACCGGAAAGATCGGTATTCCACTGCTGCTGCATGTCCCTGAGTTCGATGCGATCCTGAGGCCTGCGTGGACCCGCAAGCGCCGGCGAGACTTCGGCAAGGTCCAATTCGACCACGGCGGTGTAGTCGATGGCCCGTGCAGGATCATGCCAGAGCTTCTGGGCACGGTAGTACTGTTCGACCGTCTCGATCAGGGCTTCGTCGCGCCCACTGAGCCTCATGTAATCGATCGTGCGTTCATCAACGGGGAAATAGCCCATGGTGGCACCGTATTCCGGTGCCATGTTGGCGATGGTTGCTCGATTCGCAAGGGGCATGCTCGCCAGGCCTGGACCGAAGAACTCCACGAACTTCCCGACCACGCCATGTTCTCTCAGCAGCTCGGTGACGCGGAGGACCAGGTCGGTGGCCGTACAACCCTGAGCAAGTTCACCCGTCATCTTGAAACCGACGACCTCCGGCAGGAGCATGAAGATCGGCTGCCCCAGCATGCAGGCCTCCGCTTCGATGCCGCCAACGCCCCAACCCAGAACACCGAGACCATTGATCATGGTCGTATGGGAATCCGTACCGACCAGACTGTCCGGATAGAGCCATGTCCCATCATCCCAGCAGACTTTCGCCAGATACTCCAGATTCACCTGATGAACGATTCCTGTGGCGGGCGGAACAACACGGAAATTGTTGAATGCCGACTGACCCCACTTCAGGAAGGTGTAGCGTTCCTGGTTGCGTTCGAACTCCTTCTCGGCATTGATGCTCAGCGCCATGCCGGAGTTGAAGGCATCAACCTGTACAGAGTGATCGATCACCAGATCGCAGGCCACGAGTGGATTGACCTTGGCCGCCGCTGACGAGTCCCCGGTCATCTCGACAATGGCCGATCGCATTGCAGCCAGATCCACCATGGCCGGTACACCCGTGAAATCCTGCAGGACCACGCGACCGGGATTGAATGGAATCTCCTCGTCGACGACTCGACGGGCGTCATACGCCATCAACTTGCGGACATCATCCGGCGTGACGACGCCACCACCACAGTGACGAAGACAGGATTCCAGAAGAATCCGGATGCTGTAGGGCATGGAGGCGAGTCCACTGGATTCGGACTCCAGAGCCTCCAATGAAGCGATCTGTCGCTTGCCAAGGGGCGTGTCCAGTTCGCGACAGGCGTTGAATGGGTCTTTGGACGAGGCAGTCATGTCAGGGCATCCTCCGGAAGGGTTCAAGGAGCCATTGTAACTGCATGGAACTGGGAGCGATCAGCGATCCCATTCACTGCGATCGAGGAGTCGCATCTTGGCCTTGGGCCCTCGAACCACATGATTCGGGGGTACGGAATGGGTCAGAAAGACCCCACCGTTGACGGTCGTACCGTGACCAATTCGGGTGTCACCCCCCAGAATGGTTGCACCGGCATACACAGTGACGTTGTCCTCGAGCGTGGGATGCCTCTTGACTCCCCGCCGCAGACGCCCCGCTTCATCGACCGGAAAACTCTTGGCACCCAGCGTGACCCCCTGATAGATCTTGCAATGATCGCCGATCTTCGTGGTTTCCCCGATGACGACACCAGTGCCATGATCGACGAAGAAGGACTCGCCGATTTCAGCTCCGGGATGGATATCGATACCGGTTCTGGAATGCGCATGCTCATGGAGCATTCGAGGGATCAGCGGCACTTCCAGAATGCGAAGCTGATGGGCAATGCGATGAACGGTAATCGCCAGAATGCCCGGATAGCAGAGAACCGCTTCATCGGTATGGGTTGCCGCTGGATCACCATCGTAGGCGGCCTGGACATCCAGACTGAGAAGTCGTCTGATCTCCGGAAGGCATGAGACGAATGCCTTCACGATCTGCCGAGCACGGTCTGCCGTCTCCTGCTGTGCCCCCTGTGGGCGACCATCATGCTCGACTGCATCCGCATATCTCAGAGCGCCCGCGACCTGTGCCACCATGTCGGCCGTGATGTCCGTCAGCAAGGTGTTCACATGGGCTCGTAGCTCATCTTCCGGAAGCTCCCGTGGACCATGAAAACCTGGAAAGAGGAGTTCCTGCAGCCGATCGAGGATCCAGAGAACGGTGCCTTCATCCGGCAGGAACGGGGTGAACAGATGCCGAAGCCTCTCGTCTTCCAGAATGGAAGTCGCCAGAACATCACTGACCTGGTCGATGTGTGACTGATCCAGTGGCTGCTGTTGATCTGGCATTGAATCATCCTGCATGGTCATGGTATCGGCTCCAGTCCCGCTTCAGCATATCCATTGAGATCATGAGCCAGGCACCATCGGTACTGGATCAGGAATGGAATCGATGACTCCCGCTTCCTGCAATCTGCGAGCCATCTCCGCCATGTTGTCCTTGAGGTAGGGCATCAGTCGATCGTCGTCCTTATCACGCCATCCATAGGCCTTGAGCTCATCTCGCATCGACGACGGATCTTCTCCGCGAACCAGAAGCCTGTAGAAGATCACAGCAACACCAGTTCGATAAGCCCCAGCAGCACAATGGACCAGAACCTGTCGACCGCCATCAGCCGCCTCATCCATGGCCTTGACTGCCGTGACGTAATGCGCGAGATCACCCGTACCGTCTCCAACGAGATCGAGCTCGATGAATTCGATTCCAAGATCGCCCACAGCATCCCGTTCCGCCTGATGATCTGGATGATCCGGTTCATGCGGACGAAGGCAGACGACGACATCGATTCCATGCGAGTCGAGCGTGTCCTTCACGAGATCACGATGCAACTGTCCACTGCGATAGATGCTTCCGGGCACGACTTCACCCCATCGCTTCGGAAAGAAACGATGACGATTCTCAGCCCACCACCAGACGCCGCCACCGATGATGGCCGCGATCAGAATGATCACGATGCCTGGTTTGGGATCAAAGGGCTTGCGTGACATGCTGGAAGCCTAGCAGGAGTTTCAGCCGCTGCAGGGGCCCCAGAGGGCGATCATGAGGAGGACATCCGTGGAATCCACAAGACCGGAGCCATCCAGGTCGCCCGCACAGGATCCCTGGCACCCCCAACCTTCGGAGATCAGCCCGAGGATGTCATTGACGTCCACATCTCCGTCGAAGTCCAGATCTCCCAGACAGGTCGTACATTCATCAGGAATTCCATTCCCGTCGAGATCCTGACTGACGCCCAACACGAGATCACGGACATCCCATTGACCATTGGCATTGCAGTCCGTCTCGATGTCATCCCAGGCAGCCGGCAGCATGTCGAGATCGCCTTCGTCCACCTGCCCATCACCGTCATGGTCATGCACCGTGCAAGGATCATCGGGACCTGGTGATGAGCCGAAGCAACTCAGAAATCCAGAGGACTCTCCCTGAAGATCTGATCTGAGGACCACACCGTCGCGATCAGCGTCGAATGGTCGCCGCCCGAGGGACAAGAGAAACTCGATCAGCAGATCCTGTTCTTGCTGCGGCAGTGATGCGAATGCCGTCGCCGAGTTCACCGCCTGGGATCCAGCTGCTGCATGTTCCGAGATGGCACATCGAATCCGATCAGCTGAATTCAACTGGGCACATCGACCGTCATGCCAGGAGGTGGGCTGTATGGCCAGGCCCCAGAGCGGAGACGTCCTCATCCAGGTCTCTTCCACTGGTCCGTCCTGGATGCCATCCCCCGCCTCACCCATGTCGTGAAGCAGAAAATCCGAATAGGCATGAACCGGCTTGTTTCGAAGCGCGTCTTCAAGTTTCAGCTGTGATCCCGTCATCAGGGTTGGCACATGGCATGCTGTACAACCAATGGTGTCCATGATCGCTTCACCGGCCATGCCGGACGCCGGGATGCGAGGGGGCGGTGCCATGAACCGCTGAAAATCGGTCACGGCCCCCAGGTAGTCGAAGCCCTCGACCTCCACACCGGTTTCAGGATCCGGAACATCATCACAGGCATCGAGCAGTTCCATGTCACCGTTGGGTGCAGGCTCTTGCTGGACCAGCCACGTGGTCACCCCCATCTCAGCCGATGCGGCATCGGCTGAAAACGCCAGGACGGTGGCCTCCTGTGCCTTCCATCCGAAACGACCGATGCGAGCCGGATCACCGGGAGCCGAATCGATTGAATCAACCCAACGCTCGATACCACGAATATCCGGTGGCTGTAAATCGCGAACAGCCAGAAGCGCCTGATCGGGTATCGCTTCGATCAATCCATATCCGGTTGCGCCCGTCGTGACTCGGAGCGAAAAGTGATTGCTTTCATTCGGAATCACCTCACGACAGTCATCCACTCCTGTCACACCGACATGCTGCCACAACGTGTCTCCACCAGGATCAACGGGCGAGAACTGTCCATCCTCACTCATGAATCCATAACGCGTGACACGTTGTTCACCCCAGCCACCAACGGGCTTGAAGTGACACGCTCCACAGGAGGTGTTGTTCGTTGTCGGACCCAGACCTTCGGAAGCATCGAATTCACGTGCATACTGCACCCGACCGAATTCAAATCGCGCTCGCTGAGGCGCTTCGAGTTCTCGCAGAGGCTCGCCGGCACGCCAAGGGCCCACATCTGCCTGCATGGCAGCGAGGGCTATCAAGCCAGTGAACTGGAAGGAGAAGAAACCGACCATGTGTCAAAAGTAGCACCCGTATCGAGAGAAGAAAAACCAATTCTTGCCTGATGTCTCCAGACGGCCAATCCGAGGGCCGATCCGACGACCAATCAAGGAAAAAACCCATGGCAAGCCATGGGTTTGAGAAAGCGGACAGGGTGGGATTCGAACCCACGATGACCCGAAGGCCATACTGGTTTTCGAGACCAGCGCGTTCAACCGCTCCGCCACCTGTCCGTAGGGATCGTGACAGATCATTGTAACCGCCCTGAGGAGAGAATTTTCCACTCTGCTGGCTCGACAGTTGTACCCCCTGCTGAGGAACTGAAACAATACATAAACAGAGCTTGTGTACGATTCCTGCCTCAATGCTGGAGCCTCAGAAGACCGTACACAGGACCATCAGACGTTCACTCCTTGCGAGGGCACGATGACTGCTGAAAAACAATGTGAAGCCACTTTGATCGCCCGACTCGCCGTGGAGTTCCTGGGAACCTTCTTCCTGCTCCTGACGATCTCGATGGTCGTCGTCAAGGCAGCAGACCTCTCGATCATCGCACCACTTCCCATCGGTGTCGTTCTTCTGGTGCTCGTCTATGCAGGAGGGCCGATCAGTGGCGCTCATTACAACCCT
>MDSW01093460.1_pt1 | contig 11123 bp, 8 predicted proteins | sample 811171 | NCBI WGS metagenome assembly MDSW01 (sample SAMN05326641, study PRJNA326480) | marine metagenome | isolation source: seawater | place: Atlantic Ocean: North West | collected 2012 | reverse complement strand
TGCTGCTGTTGTAAATGCCGAGGATATCAATCCGATGAATTATCACTATTACGGTGTTTGTTTAAAGAACAACGGGAAGTTTGATCAGGCTAGAGATTGGTTTCTAAAATACAAGGAGCTTGATTCCCTGGATTATTTCAATAATTTGAGTTTAAGCGAACTGGACTTTCAAAAAAGCCAATACGGGATAAAGGAGAGGTTAGAGCTTACCAATTTGGAGACAATCAATAGCGGTTTATCTGAATTTTGTCCGAGGTACTACAAGAACGGTTTCATGTACTGCGATGAAGTGAAGTTTGATGAGGACAATAAAAGGCCCCACATTGATTACGGAAACGACAGTATAGATCTTGAATCATTAGAATACGGCTCTGCTGAGCGCCCGTTGGCTGAGCTTTATTTTGTTCCTATAACAGGGGACATGCATGGACAGCCTGTTCTGATTGCAGAGGACGAACATTTTCACATTGGTGATTTTGATATTGATGAGGTGAATGGGGAAATCTATTTCACAAAGGTGGACGTGCTGAATAGATGGAATCCGGATGCAAGGAGCCATCCCCGCTTATTTAAAGGAAAGCTCGATACGGTGAACAAGAAGTTGGTCGATGTGCAGAGGGTAAAGATCAAGAAACTTCATAACGAGGATGGTTCGGGTCACCCGGCACTAACAGAAAACGGACTAAAAATGTATTTTTCTTCAGACAGGCCGGGTGGTGAAGGAGGATCCGATCTGTACTATGTTGAAAAACTACCCAATGGAAACTGGGATGCGCCTGTAAATCTGGGGCCGGAAGTCAATTCTCCCGGTGATGAACTTTTTCCTTATTTGTATAACGATTCAACCCTTTATTTTTCATCAAACGGTCACATTGGCTTCGGAGAGCTGGATCTATTCAAAGTGATTGTTATTGATGCGGTTGCCAAAAACCGGGAAATACTGCCGAGACCGCTCAACTCAGAGGCTGATGATATCGGTTTGTTGATCAGCAGGGATAATCCGGACGAAGGGTTTGTTGTTTCAAATCGTTATCACGGTGGATACGGAGATGATGATATGTTTAAGTTCAGTTTGAAGCTGGATGATTCTTATGTTAAAGGAATTGTTGTTGATCAACAAGGTTCGGCTGTAGCAAATGCATTGGTCAAATTATTGGATGAGAACGGCAAGGAAATTGAACAGCTGAGGACGGGAGAAGATGGAACGTATCTGTTTGATATTGACACAAATAAAACGTATCGATTGGTTGCAACCACCAATGGATTTGCTGGAAAGAAAGACATTGTTACGGATGAAAACTGGCAAAGTGAACAATCGATTGAACTGCAACTCGAACCGACCCCTACTGCGCAGGGATTTGTTCGAATGGAGACGGGTTCAGTGGTCAAAGATGCGGAGGTTGCATTGTACGACTCAGATCGTAAGCTAATGGTCATTACCAAAACAGATGATGAAGGTCGATATCAAGTTGCTCTGGATGAAAACAAGTCGTATACAATTGTTGCTCGAATTGATGGTTTTCAGGGAGAACAGGAAGTGGTTACTGACGACAGTTGGGACACAAATGGTGATACCGATATTACTCTATTACCAACCGAAACAGTTCAAGGTGTAATTACCGATTCTTTGGGCAATCCGGTAGCAGGAGCTTTAGTAAAGTTACTAGACACAAATGGTGTTGAGGTTGGCCAAGTAAAAACCGATTCCAACGGCTACTACATTTTTTCAGTTCCTCCCGGTGATTATGAATTAGTAGCCAGCACAATAGGGTTAGGTGCACGCAAGAAGATCGCAATTGATGAGAATTGGGATGGAGAACAATTTGTTAATATGACGCTTTTGCCCTCTGATACGGTTCAGGGCTTGGTGATGAATGAGGATGGAACACCGGCTTCCAATACAATGATCACTTTGTATGATGATCAGGGCAATGTTTTGGTACAGTCATGGACCGATGATGAAGGCAGGTATCAGTTTCTGCTGGAAGAGGACAAAACCTATGATGTTGTTGCTCAAAAAGGAAATTTGAAAGGTAATGCACATATTGTTACAGACGATAATTGGGATACGACCAAGTCAACGGACATCAAATTAACCGATTCCACTTTTGTGTCCGGTACGATCTATGATTCTGACGGCAAGCCTGTTAATGGAGCAACTGTTAAGTTGTATGACGACGAAGGGAATCTGATCGCAACATTTACTACTGGTGCTGATGGCAAGTACAACTTTGTGTTGGATAAAGATGAAAATTACCAAATAGTAGCTTCGGTTGATGGTTTTGATGGTATAGCAAACATTTTCACCGGCGATAATTGGGATGGGACCAGATCCATTGATATTGACCTTCAGCCTTCTGGGGTTCCCGCCGATGGGTTTGTAAAAAGTAAAGCCGATGGAAAAGGGCTAGATAAAGTGAAGGTCACGTTGATTGATAATGAAACGGAACAGAAACTTGTTGTGTTCACAGATGGCGAAGGAAGATTTAGCGTTCCCATGACACCCGGTAAAAAGTATACACTTAACTTGGAAAAGGAAGGGTATTACCCAAAATCAATTCAAGTGAATTCAAAAGATGGTCTAGGAAACATTGATCTGAACAGAGATCATGATCTTAGTATGGATTATGCGGGTTATGCGGTCGATAAAATCTATTTTGATTACAATAAATCATCATTAACGAAAGGTTCAAAGGATCAACTGGATAAACTGGTTGTAAAGCTGAATGAAAACAAGGACGCAAGGCTATATATTAAATCATATACGGATTGTAGAGGTCCCGACAAGTACAACGAAAGCTTATCTTGGAAAAGAAGTAAAGCGGTAAAAGAATATCTAGTGGACAAAGGGATTGCAGCAATCCGAATTGGCACAAAATCGATGGGCGCGACAAATTTTGTAAACAATTGTTACAAGCCTGAGGATTGCACCGAAGAGGAGCATGCGGTGAACAGACGCTCAGAGTTTGAGATCAAATACAAGTAGCGCGCAAATTTTCAAGTCTGAAGATGAAATGAGTTGAAATTTCCTTTAATTGAATTTGTGTGGGACGGCCATTACAAATTCCGGAATTCTGACCCGAAACATTTCTTCCGTAGTTGTATTTTTAAAGAAATAAAAACCTTTCATAGAACCATAATCCGTTTTCAAATCACAAGCCGATTCATAATTGTAAGATTCCCCTGGCTGAATTATCGGTTGTACGCCAACAACACCGTCTCCTTCTACCTGACGATTTTCAGCGCCGGAATCCACAATAAACCAAGCTCTTTTCATGAGCTGAGCCGGAAAATTATTGGTGTTTTCGATCGTGATTGAATAGCTAAATAAGAAATGGTGAGTATTGGGATCTGAGTAATCTTCCCTGTAATCGGTGCTAACACTAATTCGTATTCCCTGGTCAATGGCTGTAGTCATAAATGCCAAATAAATAAATAATTCAATTCGGTCAACAAATTTTATATTAAAATCAGTTAACGAGTGTTAAGTGAGTTGAATAATCTGACCCCGATCAATCGTTCATAACGTTCCGTCGGGTCATTATAGTAAACAAAAATCGTGTAATCGTTTTCCGTTTCAAAGTGACTTCCTTCTATAAAACTCACTGAACCTTTACTTTCATTGTCTTTCAATAGCACGTAATGATAGTTGTAATAGCCTTGCTTTAGATAGACATTTCCTTCATAATATCTGCCTTCTTCATTGTATACCAGTTTACATTCATTTTTAAATTGCCAGTTGGAAAGAGCGCCAAATATAAAAAGATCACCCCCTTCTACTGGCTCAGGATATTTCAGCTTGAAATGAACAAGTCCGTAATCTGCATCAAGATCGGGATCTGAACAATTTTCACAATCAACTACATATTTTCCATTCAGTTCACGTACTGAATAGTAGTTCGAATAGGTTCTTTTCATGTCCATCTTTAAGTCCACAAAATTGGTGGTGTCATTTTTAGAATAGCGCTGTACGTTGATGGATTGGTAGTTGAAATTTTTAAAATGAAACGACCTGAATTCATTATTGCCATCAAATACATTTTGTTCATCATAGTCATAGGTCAGCTCATTGTTTTTAATAAACAACGGCTTCAAATCGGAAATTTGGTTGTCAATTCGGCCATTCTGCTGAAGTACTATTTTCAGGTTGGTTATCGGGTTAATTACGTTCAGTGCACCATAAGTCAGGTTGAAGTCAATCTCTTGTCTGAAATCCCGATCAATAATTTTACTTGCAGGTTTTAATGTAGGTTCTATAACAATCCCATTTTCGCTCACCATAAAGCGTCGGGTCAGTATAGGATTGTCCTGATCATTATCCTCAAAAACATAGATCAGGTAATTGCCGGATTTTGTGATGTTCACATCTTCATTGGGAAACACAACTTCATAGTGAATATACTTTTGCAATGTGTTAAATGAATAGGCATAATTTGAGATGTAGTTGTCGTAGAATCCATCCAGATATTCAGTCTCCATCATGTCGCTTGGTTCCCAGCTACTATTGCAATGAACAACTGTATAATTGTAGTCCTTCATTTCTCCGGTTAGGTCGTCAAATCCAAGTACAAGCCGATCATTGGAATTTAACGCCAGCAGATTACCGGAAATTGGATTGCCAGGTTGATAGAAGGTTACCGACTTAATGTAATCCTTGTATTCTCTGTCTTCATAGCGCATGGTGGTATTGTCGAAATACAATTCTGATGGATCGTTCTCATTTGTTGCATTTTTTTTACGCTCTTTTTTTTGCGAAACCCCCTCAATGCAAATTAGCGCCAACACTATGATCAGAACACTTTTCATACTACTCTGTACAATTTGCTATTTAGACTCATTCTAAATTAGATTAATAATTTCCTTAATGCGTTCAATTTGACGCTTCGCAAGGAACAAATTTATAATTTTAGCGCCTCTAAAACTCTGTTTTAAATTAAGATTAAACTATGTCGAAAGCCGTTAAGATTCGTAAAGGCTTGAACATCGCACTGCAGGGAGAAGCAGACAAAGTCTGTGCCAATGCAAAACAAGCAAAGCAATACGCGATAAAACCAACTGATTTTCATGGAGTAATGCCAAAACTTTTGGGTAAGGAAGGGCATAAGTTGAAGGCCGGATCAGTGCTATTTTACGATAAGTACAATGAGAATGTGAAGTATGCTTCACCCGTTAGTGGTGAAATTACAGAGATCAGAAGGGGAGCAAAGCGAAAGATTCTGGAAATTATTATCACTCCGGATGGAAAAGATGCTTTTGAGACGCATGATGTGGCGGATCCCAATGAACTCACTCGGGAGGAGATCATACAGAAAATGTTAGACGGTTGTGTTTGGCCTTTTATCAAAATGAGACCGATCGACATTGTAGCAAATCCTCAGGATAAACCTAAAATGATTGTCGTTTCTTCTTTTGACTCACATCCTTTGGCTCCGGATTACAACTTTATATTGAAGGACGACAAAGCGGCTTTCCAAACGGGAATAAATGCTTTGGCAAAATTGACGGAAGGTGCTGTGCATCTAAATGTCCGAGGTGAAAATAAGCAGAGTTCTGTTTTTGAGGAATGTGAAAATGTTGAAATCAACTACTTTGGGGGAAATCATCCATGTGGCAATGTGGGAGTTCAGATTCACCATATCAGTCCGATCAACAAAGGAGAAGTAGTTTGGACAGTCAATCCTGCGGATGTTGCGACCATTGGGAAGTTTTTTATGTCTGGGCGTTTAGATACGGAACGCACTGTTGCGATCACTGGATCAAAAGTAAATGAACCCAAATACGTAAAGGCCAACATCGGTGCCCGAATGGACAGTTTGTTTGCTGGAAATGTAGACGAAGAAAATGCTCGTGTGATTTCAGGAAATGTGCTGACAGGTGAAATGACTAGCTCAGAAGGATTCATTGGGTATTACCACCATCAGGTCACGGTGATCCCGGAAGGTGATCGTCACAAATTCTTTTTGAAAGACGGATGGTTGAGCTTAGGGTTCAATCGATTTTCTATGTCTACGGCATACCCAACTTTGTTGAACCCACCAAGCAAAAGATGGGATTTGGATACGAATTTGAATGGAGAGAAACGATCATTTGTGGTTACGGAACAATATGAAAAAGTATTTCCTTTCGACATTTATCCGGTTTACTTACTGAAGTCGATCCTTACCAATGATATTGATGGAATGGAGAAGCTCGGTATATATGAAGTTGCCCCGGAAGATTTTGCGTTGTGCGAATTTGTTTGTACGTCCAAAATCAACTCGCAACAAATTGTAAGAGACGGTTTAGATATTATTAAAGAGGAGTGTTTATAATAGCGAAAAATGAAGTTATTAAGAAATATATTTGACAACGTTCATCACAAGCTGGAATCAAATGAAAAAACGAAGAAGTTTTGGCCATTGATTGATGCTTTTGATACCCTGATGTTTACTCCGAAGGATGTCACGGAGAAAGGATCGCATATCAGAGATGCGATAGACCTGAAAAGAACGATGATGCTGGTGATCACAGCCATGATACCTTGCTTGTTATTTGGAATCTACAATGCAGGTTATCAAAGTTTGAGGTTAACAGAAGGCGGTTGGGACGCCAGTGTATTGGATTGTTTTTTAGCAGGGCTACCTAAAGTTTTGTTGCTGGTAATTGTTTCCTATGTCACCGGTTTAACGATTGAGTTTATTTTCTGTATCCGAAATGGTCATGCCATTCAGGAGGGATTCCTTGTTTCAGGAATGTTGATCCCTTTGATCATGCCAATTGATGTCCCTTTGTGGATGGTTGCAGCTGCAACTGCTTTTGCGGTTTTGATTGGTAAGGAGGTATTTGGAGGTACCGGAATGAACATTCTTAATGTGGCCCTTACAGCACGTGCCTTTTTATTCTTTGCTTATCCAACAAAAATGTCAGGTGACAAGGTTTGGATCTCCGATTTTGAAGCAATGAAGGAGAAAAGCAATGCGGTAAAAGCACAACTGGCTGACGGTACGCCGATTCCTGAGCATTTAGCAAATACACCGGAATTGGTAGACGGCATGTCAGGTGCAACTGCAATGGGAGAATTGGCTTCTACCTTTGATGCCAGTGCAGCTAAAGCTGAATCGGTAGCATCAATGTTCGCTACAGGAGGACAATTTGATATGGCAAATTCTTTCTTCGGTTTAATACCTGGTTCAGTTGGTGAAACTTCTGCCTTGGCTTGTTTGTTGGGAGCGGGATTGCTCTTAGGAACTGGTATTGCTAGCTGGAAAGTGGTTGTTTCTTTCTTCCTAGGCGGTCTGGGAATGGCTGGAATTCTGTTTGCGGTGGGTGGAAATCCTTATTTCGATCTGAATCCGATTCATCAGCTGATGCTGGGAGGGTTTATGTTTGGAATGGTATTCATGGCAACAGATCCTGTTACAGCGTGCCAGACCGGAACGGGCAAATTCATTTATGGGTTTCTTGGTGGTGCATTAGGAATACTCATCCGAATATTAAATCCGGCGTATCCGGAAGGAGTGATGCTGGCAATTTTGATTGCAAATGTATGTGCACCAATGATCGATCATATGGTAGTTCAATCCAATATTAAACGCAGATTAAGTCGACTTAAAACCGCTTAGCTATGGGAATAAATAAAGAAAGCAATTCATATACAATACTGTTCGCCGTAATTATGGTGGTAGTTGTGGGTGGTCTATTGGCCTTCACATACGAGTCAATGAAAGGAACCATAAAAAGCAATCAGGAGAACGAGAAAAAACAAAACATACTACAGGCAATCGGTATTGCCGAAACCAGTGGGGATGATTTTGATCGAAAAGCGGCGCAAGAAGTATTTTACGACTTTGTGAAGAGAAGAATTACGTTATCCTACGATGGAGAAATATTGAGTGACCTATCTTCAGACGATATCATTGACTCTAAAAACAAGATGGATGCCTTTAATATTGATTTGAGGAAGGAATACAAATTGTATGGAAAGAAAGTAATTAAGAACAACAAAGGGAGTAAAGAAAAACTGGCTGCAGGCCTAGCTGCAGAAGATCGAATTCATTATCCTTTGTTCGTTTGCGAAAAAGGGGATTCCACATTTTACGTCGTATCGGCAGTAGGAACCGGTTTATGGGATGATGTTTGGGGATACATAGGAATCAATTCGGACTGTGCAACCATCAGCGGTTCTGTTTTTGATCACAAAGCTGAAACACCGGGATTGGGTTCAAAGGTTACAGAAGATTGGTTTCAAGACCAGTTCGTAGGAAAACGAATATTGGCAGAAGACGGTGTAACCCGTTTGAACTTAGAAGTTAAAAAACCCGGAAACGAATTGAATGAGCATCAAGTTGATGGAATAAGTGGAGCAACGTTTACAGGTGCGGGCGTTGCGGAAATGCTGGAAAGATCGTTCGTGGTCTATCAGAATTTCTTTGATAATAATCCGGAATTCAAAAAATAATCGTCATGGCAGAAGTTGAAGTTAAAGAAAAAGAGCCGTTATTCTCAAAGAAGAATAAAAGACTGATTACCGATCCGTTAAATGACAACAACCCGGTGACCATTCAGGTTTTGGGAATTTGTTCGGCATTGGCAGTAACCGTTCAGCTAGATAATGCAATTGTAATGTCGTTAGCAGTTACAGCGGTCTTGGTAATCGGGAATATCGTTGTTTCTCTCTTAAGAAGTTTAGTACCGCCGCGAATAAGAATTATCGTGCAATTGGTTATTGTTGCTTCTTTGGTGATTTTAGTAGACATCGTGCTAAAAGCATTTGTCTACGACGTGTCGAAGCAGCTATCGGTGTTTGTCGGACTCATCATTACCAATTGTATCATTATGGGCCGTTTGGAAGCTTTTGCTATGGGTAATAAGCCTTGGGCCTCTGCCTTGGACGGTGTCGGAAATGGATTGGGCTATGGATTTGTTTTGATCGTAGTCGCTGTTTTTAAGGAGCTTTTTGGTTCAGGATCATTAACAGTTCCTGGATTTGATAAGTTTCAAATATTTGCCGAAGGTTCGGGTTACTTGCACAACGGTTTAATGCTGTTGCCACCATCTTCTTTGGTTTTGGTAGCAGTTTATATTTGGATTCAGAAGACTAGAAATAAGAAATTAATAGAAGAACACTAAACCTAAGAAGAATAAAATGGAGTACTTTAAATTATTCATACGTGCTGCCTTTGTAGACAATATGATATTTGCATTTTTCTTCGGAATGTGCTCATATCTTGCAGTTTCAAAAACAGTTAAAACCGCCGTTGGATTAGGTATGGCGGTCATATTTGTCCTTACGGTAACTGTTCCTGTGAACTGGTTATTGGATACCTATGTGTTGCAAGAAGGTGCCTTAGCATGGTTGGGACCAGAATACGCAGATTACGACCTAAGCTTTTTGAGTTTTATCATGTTCATTGCTGTAATTGCTTCTATAGTTCAGTTGGTAGAAATGATCGTAGAGAAATTTTCACCGGCACTATATGGGGCGTTGGGAATCTTTCTTCCCCTTATCGCTGTGAACTGTGCAATTTTGGGTGGAGCACTTTTCATGCAGCAAAAACAGTTTGGAAATATTGGAGAGGCGACTACTTATGGACTTGGTTCCGGCTTTGGGTGGTTCATTGCGGTAGTGCTGATTGCAGCCATTCGGGAAAAGATCAGGTATTCTCACATACCCGCTCCATTGAAAGGGGTCGGTATGGCATTTTTGATCACTGGTCTTATGGGATTGGCATTTTTAGGGTTTTTAGGTTTTAACATTTAATTGAGTTAAAGGATGAGTCAAGTAATAATAGCAGCAATTGTAGTTTTCTTGGTTGTAGTGGTTTCACTAACCTTGCTCTTGTTGTTTGCAAAGGCAAAGCTGGTTTCTTCCGGTAAAATTAAGATTACCATAAATGGAGAACGCGAACTGGAAGTTGAAGGTGGAAATACGCTACTGAATACGTTAGGAACCGCAGGGATTTTCTTACCGTCTGCTTGTGGTGGTGGAGGTACATGTGTTCAGTGTATATGTCAGGTGCATTCCGGTGGAGGTTCTATTCTGCCAACTGAAGTCCCTCATTTTTCCAGAAAAGAAATCGCTTCCAACCATCGATTGGGATGCCAGGTGAAGGTGAAAGAAGACATGGAGATTGAGGTGGAAGAAGAAGTTCTTGGTATCAAGGAGTGGACTGCGAAAGTAGTTTCTAATTACAATGTGGCAACCTTTATAAAAGAGTTCATCGTGGAAATACCCGAAGATATGGACTACAAAGCGGGCGGATACATTCAGATTAAAATACCAAAGTGCACGATCAATTATTCAGACATGAATATTGACGCGCATCCACAAGATCACCCGGGAGAGCCGGATAAGTTTAAAGCCGATTGGGACAAATTTGGACTGTGGCCATTGGTAATGAAAAATGATGAGGAAGTGGTGAGGGCGTATTCAATGGCTTCTTATCCAGCAGAAGGAAGAAAGATCATGCTGAATGTTCGTGTTGCCACTCCACCATGGGATAGAAAGAACAACGATTGGATGAAGGTGAATCCCGGTGTAGCCTCCTCTTACATTTTCAATTGTAAAGAAGGAGATGATGTGACTATTTCCGGACCTTACGGAGAATTTTTCATCAATGAATCGGATTCTGAAATGCTTTATGTGGGTGGAGGTGCCGGAATGGCTCCAATGCGATCTCATTTGTATGAATTGTTTAAAACAATAAAAACGGGAAGAAAAGTAACATACTGGTACGGAGGAAGATCCAGAGCCGAGTTGTTTTATATTCACTACTTCAGAGATCTGGAAAAAGAATTTCCAAATTTCAAATTTTATTTAGTACTGTCGGAACCGCTCGAGTCAGATAACTGGGTGGAGAAAAAAGACATCAATGATCCTAAAGGTGACGGTTTCTTAGGATTCGTGCACAATGCTGTAATTGATCACTACTTAAGTAAGCATGATGAACCGGAAGAGATAGAGCTGTATTTCTGTGGACCTCCATTAATGAACGTTGCTGTTCAGAAAATGGGTGAGGACTTTGGTATACCCGATGAAAACATCCGATTTGATGATTTTGGAGGATAAGAAATCACATCGAAACTTTAGAAAAAGGTCCCGCATTGTCGGGACTTTTTTGTGTTTACTTTTTACCTGTAGTTGT
>MDSW01139672.1_pt1 | contig 11124 bp, 7 predicted proteins | sample 811171 | NCBI WGS metagenome assembly MDSW01 (sample SAMN05326641, study PRJNA326480) | marine metagenome | isolation source: seawater | place: Atlantic Ocean: North West | collected 2012 | reverse complement strand
TTGTAATCAATCCAAGCTGCAAAATTTTGAAAATTGGAGTTACTATGGATTGCCGTAAGTTGATAGAATTGACCTATATAGAAGGTGTCAATATCACAGGTAAAATCTGCATAACCTTCAGTAGCATCCAAGGAGTTTCTTGAAATATTTCCAAAATTAAAAGAAGTAATTCCCCAACCAGCAAAACCGTTCTGAGAGTTAGGTGTACAGGAAGCAGGTGAAGGGTTTTGAGACCCAATATTTACAGTTACAATGTTGCTGAGAATAGTGGTGTCAGATCCAAATGCATTGGAAGCTACAAGTGTTACTGTGTAAGTTCCAGAGGAAGTGTAAGTGTGTGTAGGGTTTTGGTCTGTTGAGGTATTTCCATCACCAAAATCCCAAGACCAGGATGTAGGTGAATTAGAAGTTAAATCGGTGAAACTTACAGTGCCGCTACAGGAACTAGTGGTATTTAATGAAAAATTAGAAATAGGTGGACTACTTGGGTCAACCCATTCAAATCTCATATTTGGACGTTGAGTTTCAACACCATTAATCCAGTTGTTTTGACAGGGAGAACTATTTTGATTTCTTCTGTAAATGAGTGTATTGTAACCATAATTGCTCATGTTCATAATGGCATTTTGAGAATTACCTGAACTGTAAAAACAAGTTTGAACAACAATATTTGAAATGCCGTCCCAGTAAAAAGGAGTGTGGAAGTTGTGTTGATTCCATCCAGTTATTTCATTGACTGTGGTAGGGCCAAAACATGTTTGTAAGTTGTTGTTGCTCCATGCACTCAAAGAAACTTGGGTAGTTGATTTTAGTTCTATTTCAAAATTTGATATAGTTCCACCACTGGGAACAACTACATCAAAGCCAAGACCAGTAATATTACCTGCTGACATACCAGCAGCTTGTAATTCTGATGCTTTAATTAACATTTGGTGTTTTACACCTCTGAACCAATTTCCGTAAATAGATGGATATGCAGTTGTAGAACTTTGCAGGTTGCCGGTTCCAACTATGTGAAATGAGCCTTGTGAAAATATAATACTTTGTATGAACAAAGCAATTAATAGGATTATCTTTTTCATTTTAATCTACGTTGTCGAACATGTTAAAATCAGTAATTAATTTTAAACTTTCACTTTGTAACATATGACGTATTAATTTGCAAAAGGTTGGTTAAATTAATAGAAATGTATTACATATTGACAGTAAAACAATTTATTTTTTGTTTAAAGTTAATTAAAAAATATTAAACAAAACTTAACATAAGATAAATTAACAGATTTAAATGAATTTTTTTGAAGCTTTTAATTCTTCTAAAATTGAATCCTTATCTGCTTTTTCGATGTCCAATTTAGAAATAGAGTTATTGTAAAATTCAACAACTTTATCTAAAGACTTTTCTATTTGAAGTGGGTCAAAAAACATTAAGCCAGTTCTTCTTACATAGAAATCAAGAAGTGAATTCACTCCTTCATGGTCAATGCAATATTTTAGTTCACAACAAATCAGGACTTTATTTTCTTCTGATTTAAAATCATTTAAAATTGAAATTGCATTTGTACCATAATTTTGAATAAGGTAATCTGATGTTAATTCATCAATCTCAAATTCATTACACAAATGAGTTTTTAAAGCTTGGTATGAATCATAATCATTATTAAAATTACCGTCAATAGTTATTAAATGTGTTTTACATTGATTTTTTTCATCAATCATATCCACTACTTTCTTAGCCATTAACCTGTAACCTGTCAACTTGCCACCTGCTATAGTGATCATTCCAGAATCAGATAAAAATATTTCATCTTTTCTTGAAATTTCGGTGCTTTTTTTACCTGGTTCTTTAATCAATGGTCTCAACCCTGCCCATGATGAGATTACATGTTTTTCATCTAAAATACTTGAATTAAAAACTTTATTAGCTCCATCAATTAAATATTTGACTTCATCATTTGAAATTTTTATGTCATTTATATTTCCATGATAATCATCATCAGTTGTCCCAATATATGTCACTTTTCCTCTAGGTATCGCAAAACACATTCTATCATCCTCCATTGTATAATAAAGGGCTTGTTTCAGCGGTAAAACTTCTTTTGAAACTACTATGTGAATTCCTTTAGAAAGATGAATATTACTATTAAATTTTTCATTTTGAAGCAGACGGGTTTTATCTGCCCAAGGACCAGTGGCATTAATTAGGTTCTTACAATGTAGTGTTATATTTTTTTGATAAACATGATCAAAACAACTTATGTTGAAGTTCCCAGTTTTATTTATGGATTTCACTTCCAAATAGTTAATGGCACCTGCATTAAATTGTTTTGCGGTTTTAATTAAACTTATGGTTAATCGAGCATCATCTGTTCTATATTCGGCATAATAACCACCCCCTATTAATTCCTCCGCATTTAGTTTACTTTCAAGTTCGAGAGTTGCTTTTTTTGATAAAATTTTTCTTCTGTCTTTTTTTCTGACATTGGCTAGAATGTCATATAGTTTTAAGGCTACACTCAATTGCCATTTTTTGAACCCCTTTTTTTTATAAAGTGGAATGAGCATTTTTTCTGGTCTTACTAAGTGAGGTGCGTTTCTAAAAGCAATATTGCGTTCTCTTCCCACGTCACTCACCATTTTAAATTCTAAATTTTTAAGATACCTCAGACCACCATGAATTAATTTAGTTGATTTGCTGGAGGTACCTGATGCAAAATCATTTTTTTCAATGAGTAAACATTTTTTTCCTCTTGATGAGGCGTCCAACAAAATTCCTGCTCCTGTTATTCCACCACCAATTACAATTAAATCAAAAATAGTATTCTGATTTCCTTCAATAAATTTTGTTCTGTTTGCTAAACCAATCATTAATTATTCTTGGTCATAATAATTTACAAGAGATGAAATGGCTTTATTCCAAGCTTTAATTTTCTCATCGATTTTAGTAGACTTTTGAGGACTGAAAGTGGTTTTACTTTTAGAATTTTGGGATGTGTTTTTTTCAAAAAATCCACTCTTGTGCCCAGCAAGCATAGCTGCGCCTAAAGCAGTTGATTCAATCTGAACTGGTTTGACCACTTTACAATTTAATACATCTGCTTGAAATTGCATTAAGTAGTTGTTTTGACAAGCTCCACCATCTACAGCTAAAGATTTCAGCTTGAAATTAGCATCTTTTTCCATAGCAATTAATACATCTTTACTTTGAAATGCCAAGGACTCTAAAGCTGCTTTAGCTATTTCTGCAATTCCAGTATTTCTGGTAATCCCAAGGATTGCTCCTTTGACATTCATATTCCAATATGGAGCACCTAGTCCAGAAAAAGCAGGAATAAATAAAACATCTTCATCCTTTGTTGTACAAGCAAGCTGTTCAGTTTCGGATGCATGGTTAATAATTTTAAGTGAATCTCTAAGCCACTGAATGGCCGCACCAGCAATGAATACACTTCCTTCCAATGCGTAATTTACTTCTCCATCGACTGACCAAGCAACTGTGGTTAATAGACCATTTTTACTTGATATTATATTTCCCCCAGTATTCATCAACATAAAACAACCTGTCCCATAGGTGTTTTTTGCCATTCCTTTTTCAAAACATTCTTGTCCAAATAAAGCTGCTTGTTGGTCGCCAGCAACTCCTCTTATTGGAATTTGATGGTCTTTAAAATTCCAATGCCCAAAATCGTCAGCACTTTGCTTAACTTCTGGAAGAATGGATGATGGAATTTGAAAAATTTCCAAAAGTTCTTTATCCCATTTTAATTCATGAATATTCAATAATTGGGTTCTTGATGCGTTGGTAACATCTGTAAAATGTTTGCCAGTTAGATTCCAAATTAACCAAGTGTCAATGGTGCCAAAAAGTAAATCACCCTTTTCTATCAGGTCTTTGCATTCAGCAGAATGATTTAGAATCCAATGAATTTTAGTGGATGAAAAGTAGGAATCTACCACCAACCCAGTTTTGTTTCTTATGATTTCTTCATGCCCCTCTTTTATAATTGATTTGCAAAAATCAGCCGTTCTATTGTCTTGCCAAACAATGGCATTATATACTGGTTTTCCACTTTTTTTATCCCATAAAACTGTAGTTTCTCTTTGGTTAGTTATCCCTATTGAGTCTACATTTTCAATGTCAATATTAGAATTCTGGATTAATAGATTTAATGTTTGAAGTTGTGTGTTTAGAATTTCAACCGCATCATGCTCAACCCATCCATTTTCTGGCATAATTTGGGTAAATTCTTGTTGTTCTACATGAACAATATTCTTGTTTTGGTCAAATAGAATTGACCTACAACTTGTAGTCCCTTGATCCAGTGAAATAATATACTTTTTCATAAGAAATTAAGGGTTAACTATCCACTTAGATTTATTATTACATGAATTGTAAATAGGATCTATTGAAACAAATGTTGTTTTAGCTGTTTTGGTAACCCAACCATCCATTGTGGTTATTTGTTTTTGTGATAATGCATATTGTTGGATAAACTCATAATCATCATTTAAATTAGCCATATGTGGCGAAGTCCTATCTAATAGTTTAAAAATTCTGTAACCTATATTCCCACTTGGATCTTCGTAGTATTGAGGTTTAGAAATTTCATTAACTTCTAACGTTGATATCCCAAAAAATAAACTTTTATCAATGGTTTGCATATCCCAATAGGCTTCTCCAGTTGTTTCATTAAACACAATTCCATTGCTTTTTGTGTTTTCTTTATTGGCATATGTAGTTATTGCTTTTTCCCAAGAAATCTCTCCTTCAGCTATTTCGGAACTTATTTTTTCTAGATTTTGTTTGATGGATACAAGGTCTTTATCAGAAATTTTATTTTTAATTAAGATGTGAGATCCATAGTATTGTTCTCCTCTTCTCTTTTCAATAGATAGTATATGATAACCATATGGGCTTTCAAATACTTCTGAAACAGTGTTCAAAGGAATGGTGAAAGCAATGGCATCAAATTCAGGGACAAAATCACCTCTGTCTACCCACCCAAAGTTGCCTCCATTAACTTTTGTTCCTGGATCATCAGAGTAAAATTCAGCTGCTACTGAAAATGAAATTTCATTGGATAAAATTCTATCTCTTATTTTTTTGAGCTTGTTTTTAGTTTCTAACTTTTGTTGATATGATAATTCTGGTGCTAAAATAATTTGAGAAACTTTAACTTTACTATTGATGTATGGAATGCTGTCAATGGGAATTTGATTGAAGTAATTTCTAACTTCTTTTGGGCTAACAACAATTTCACCAATAATCTCTTGCTGCATTTTCTGAGCCTTCATTTTATCTTCTATTTGAATGTAAAACTCATCTTTAATTTCTTGCACAGATTTACCATAATAGTCTTCTAACGCATCTATGCCTCCAATTTGAGCAGAAAAATATTGAATTCTTTGATCAAGTTCGCTTTTGACCATGTCTTCAGTAACTTCAATACTGTCTATTTCAGCTTGGTGAATTAATAACTGTTGTAACATGAGCTCTTCTAGTAGGAAACAATCCATATCTTCAGTAACTTCCATGCCTTGTTGTAGAATTTGAAGTTTTTGACTTTGTATTTGTGAATAGAGTATAGGCTTTTCTCCAACAACTGCAATTACTTTATCTATCACTTCTTGCGAAAAAAGTGTAGTTAGTTGAAAAAATAGGATGATATAGCTAAAAACGATCTTCACAATTAGTATTTTTCAATTAATTGATTTTCGAGAGCGTCATCATATAAATCGAGTCTTAATTTTTTTCTCAACTCGTTTGCTCTTTGATTCAATATTATACTTTTTATTTTATCTTTTTCAAAACTCATTGGTGATGTACCGTCTTTTATAATGTAATCGTAAATATTCACAAAATATAATTCATCATCCACTTCTAATATTGTCTTTTTTTTCTTTTTGATGAAATTAATTTTCGTGAACTTTTCAAGGGCAGGTATTTGTTTTAATAAATCATCGAAATATATCCATTCTTCTGGATTGTAGTAAAATGTTGTTGCTTCCTTCTGAGCTAATGTAAGGAGATTATCCAACATTTTTTCGTTGTAAATATGATAGTATTTTTTAAAATCTTTAACTTTTTTAGATGACTTAGGTAGTTTGATGTAAAGGCACTTAACTACATAATCGTTTAGCACAAAATCATCAAGATGATTATTATAATAATCTTGGATCTCAAAAGCATTAATGTTAGTGTCTAATCTTTTATTAACGTAAAATTGCTCAAACTCATGAGCAATTAATGACAACTTATATTTTTCTATTTTCTTTTCTACTTTTTGTACTTCACTCGGAATAAGTTCTGCAGCCTTATTTGAAATTAAATGATCAACCACCCAATTATGAATGTAGTTTTGAACAAAAATTAAACTATCGTCAGTGTTTAGATTTATTGGTGTTTCATTTACCAATTCACTTTTCAAAAGTTGGTGATTTTGAACTTTAACAATTACAACTTCATTATTTTCCTCTTGACAGGAGGCTAAAATGGTTAAGATTCCTAATATGAAAAATAGTGGTTTAAAATTCAATTTTTCGGCTTTTCTTTAATGCTGTATAATGATTCATAATTTACTTCAATTTTGTTTTCTTGTCGTAAATTATTTATCCATTCTTTTTCTAAATGGTTTTGGTAAGCAGAAACAATAATTCCTTCTGCTTCGTTTAAATATTTTTCTCTTTGTGGAAGTTTGTCAATGACATTAAGAATAATCCATTTTTCATTTTGAGAAGTAGGTTTGTTAGGACCTAATTTCAAATCATTATATGATGTTGCATATGGTATAAAGTCATCAATGGTTTTCTTGTTTAATTTTACAGCTAACTGGTCATTATTAACCAATTTCATGATAGAATCATAGTTGATTTCTTTTTTTAAGAATTTAAGAATTTTTTTAGCTGTTTTTTTATCATCGCACGTGTAAATCTCAGCTTTAACTCGGTTATCATACTTCCATTTAGATTTATTTTTTTCGTAAAATGATTTTAATCCAGCAGTGTCTTTAATTGCTTTACTCCAAATCATTTGATCAGAAATATCAAATAATAATATTCCATCTCTATATTCTTTAAGTAACGCTTTAAATTCAGGATATTTATTGGGTAGTTGAGTTTTCTCATACTCAATAAGTGAATAATTTAAATATTGGTCATACATTTTTTCAAGCATCTCAGAATCAGTCTTATAAACGGATATGTACTTGGATGTTTTAGCTAAAAATGCAATAAATTCCAGGTTAGTGAATTTTTGGTCAGCAAATTGAATAATGATGTCGTATATAGTTTTTGGTGTCTTATTTCCCAAAATATTAGTTGTATCAAAAGACTTGTGTTTAAGAATAGATTGAATTTTTTTCGCACTGAAATTCCCCTCTAAGTTATAGGCTATTTTAAGGTTGTTAATAAAGGACTTTCGGGTCTTCTGTGCTCTTGCATCTTTTTGTATTTTATTTTTTAATTCATACCTGAGTTCATCATATGATTTAACAGGCTCATAATCTAAACGTTTTACAATGTGCCATCCATTTGGTGTCTGAAATGGTGCTGAAAATTCATTGTTCTGTGAAAGATTAAATATGGCATTTTCAAATGATGGATAAACATTACCACCAGAGTTTATCCAACCTAGTTCACCACCCTTGTGTGCAGAGTTTCTATCGTTTGAAAATTCTTTGGCTTGTTCTTCAAAGGATGCGTTGTTTTTTAAATTGTTGTAAATAGTTTCAATTTTATTTTTGGCGACTTCACATTCATTTTCTTTTTTGTTGTCACAAACAATCATGATATGTGCCACTTTTACTCTGCCTTTTGCTTTCCTTAATTTGTTTGGTTTAACTAAGTGGTAACCAAATCTTGTCTTTACCACATTTGAAACTTTGTTAACAGGTGTATTGTAGGCTGCATTTTCAAATGGATACACCATTTTAAATGCACTAAAGTAACCTAAGTTTCCTTTATCCATTTTACCTGATGGACATTCAGAAATTTCTTCTGCAACTTCACCAAAAGAAACATTTGGATTTTTCAATAGTCTAGATAAAGAATCCATTATTTTCCATGCTTTTAAGGTGTCTTTTGGTGTTGAGGTGGCTGTAACCTTAATCATGATGTGACTAGCTTCCACTTCGTTAATGGTTCTGTAATAAGCTTCTTTAATTAGTGCTTCATTTATAGCAGTGTCAATAAGGTATGGTTTTTCTAGTTGAATTTTGTATCCATTCAATTCATTGATAAATTTCTTGACTGTATCAAGACCTAATTCTTCTGCAGCAAGAACTTTTAACTTGAAGTTGATGAATAACTCAATGTATTCATCAAGATCCTCTTTTGTTGCTAGTTTTTCTTTTTTATTTTTCCAATAAATCTGTTCGAACTCAGATTTGTATATTTTCTGATCATTTATACTGAGTATATGCTGATCTTGAGAAAAAAATGTAGAGCTAATAAATATAATTGAAAGTAACCAAGTCAATTTCATATCAAATGGATTAGTTTGTTTATCTAAGGTTGTAGTTTGGTGCTTCTCTGGTTATAGCAACATCATGTGGATGGCTTTCTACTATTCCAGAATGGGTGATTTTAACAAATTTGGCTTGTTTTAATGCCTCCAGATTTTCTGAACCACAGTATCCCATTCCTGCACGTAAGCCACCTATAAGTTGGTGCATCACTTCTTTTAGTGTTCCTTTATATGGGACTCTTGCAGAAATACCTTCAGGGACTAATTTCTTAATGTCATCTTCATTTTCTTGAAAATACCTATCCTTTGACCCTTTCTGCATAGCTTCTAAGGACCCCATTCCTCTATATGATTTGAATTTTCTTCCCTCATATATGATAGTTTCACCTGGAGATTCTTCTGTTCCTGCAAACATAGAACCCATCATAACACTTGATGCACCTGCAGCTAATGCTTTTGGAATGTCTCCAGTAAATCTTATTCCTCCATCTGCAATTATGGGGATTCCAGCATCTCTAATTGCATTGGAAACATTAATGATAGCAGATAGTTGAGGCATTCCAACACCAGCGATGACTCTGGTTGTACAAATTGAACCTGGTCCAATACCTACTTTAATGCCATCAGCACCTGCATGAGCAAGATCTTTAGCTGCTTCACCAGTTGCGATATTTCCTACAACAACATCTAGGGATTTAAATTTCTTTTTTACTTCTTTAAGTAGTTTTATTACACCTTTAGAGTGCCCATGAGCCGTATCAATAACAATGGCATCTACACCTGCTTCAACTAAAGCTGTAATACGTTCAAATGTATCCTTAGAAACTCCTACAGCAGCTGCAACTCTCAGTCTACCAAATTCATCTTTACAACTTAATGGATGTTGTTTTACTTTAATGATATCTTTAAATGTAATGAGACCAACTAGCTGACTGTTGTCATCAGTGATAAGTAATTTTTCAATCTTGTGCTTTTGAAGAATATTTTCAGCCTTGATTAAATCTACGTCTTCTTTTGCTGTGACTAAATTATCTTTAGTCATAACCATGCTTACTTTTTTATTCAGATCTTTTTCAAACCTTAGGTCTCTGTTTGTAACAATGCCTTTCAAGTGTTTACTGTCGTCAATAACAGGAATACCACCAATTTTGTATTCAGCCATTAATTTTAATGCATCATCTATAATAGCATCTTCGTTAACAGTAATTGGATCTAGAATCATTCCACTTTCAGATCTTTTTACTTTTCTAACTTCTTTAGCCTGCATTTCAATAGGCATATTTTTATGAATGACTCCTATTCCTCCTTGCTGAGCTATAGAAATAGCTAATTCATGTTCTGTAACAGTATCCATTGCAGCAGAAACAATAGGGGTGTTTATTTTAATATTTCTAGAGAAGTTTGTAGAAAGAGATACTTGGTGTGGTAAAATTTCAGAGTATGCAGGGACAAGTAAAACATCATCGTATGTCAATCCTTCTCCAATAAATTTGTGTTTATTTTCTTCCGTCATATCATATAAGTTGGGCAAATTTAGTAAAATCGATGTATAAGTGAACTAACAGCCATACTTTTAAGAATAGTTTAACATATGTTGATTATAAAGTTTATTTTTGTAATCTGTTTTTATACTTTCGCAACGATTTGAAAAAAAGCATATTCATACTGACTTTTATTCTTGTTGGACTTACCAATTTTATAAGTGCACAATCTGATGCTTTGTATAGTCAGTATATGTTTAACCAATTCACTATTAATCCTGCTTATGCTGGGTCTAGAGATGCGCTAAGTTCTGTATTACTTTACCGTAGTCAATGGACTGGTTTAGAAGATGCCCCAAAAACAGTAAATGTTTCTGCTCACTCTCCATTTCATCGTAAGAATATGGCTTTAGGGGTGAATTTTATGATGGATGAACTAGGTCCTTCTAAAATTCAATCTGTTCAAGGTACATATGCTTATCATATCAAAACCAATTTTGGAGATTTCTCCATGGGAGTTAGAAGTGGTATTATTTCAGTAAGAAATAATCAAAATGAGTTAAATTTTTACAATGACCAACTTTATGGTAACAATACCATGGTTAATACCATCATACCAAATGTTGATTTTGGACTTTACTTCTTTACAGACCTTTTTTACGCTGGGGCAAGTGCAAGCCATTTATTGGAGGACAATTTTACGCTCAATAATAATCAACAAGATAGTTTAATGAGTTTCGAATTACAACGGTATTTTAATTTAGCTTCTGGCGGTGTTTATGAGATAAACAAAAATATCTTATTTAAACCTTCTTTTATGGTTAAATTTTCTCCTTTAAATCCAATTAATTTTGATATTAACTCAAGTATCTTATTCAAAAAAGTTTTATGGGTTGGTTTTTCCTACAGATCTACTAAAAACTTGATTTGTTTATTTGAACTTAATGTAACTGACCAATTAAGATTTGGTTACAGTTATGATTATGATTTTAGTGCTGTTCGCACAATAAGTTCCGGTTCCCATGAAGTTTTCATTGGTTTTGACCAGTTAATGAATAAAAAAACACCTAACGTTTCTCCTAGATTTTTCTGATGACTCTTTTTCGTAAATGCATATTAACATTATTGATTTTTGCTTTCATAAGCAATGTTTTTGGAGTGGAAGGTGATTCTTTAAGAGTG
>MDSW01029424.1_pt1 | contig 11124 bp, 6 predicted proteins | sample 811171 | NCBI WGS metagenome assembly MDSW01 (sample SAMN05326641, study PRJNA326480) | marine metagenome | isolation source: seawater | place: Atlantic Ocean: North West | collected 2012 | reverse complement strand
GAACGAGAACAGCTCGCCCTTGTACTCGTACTGGTACCAGCGCGCGACGGCGAGCAGCGGCGCCGAAATGTTGGCTTCCGGGTCTTCCCAGCAGCGGGAGATGAACTCCTCCACCATCATGTCCTTGCGGGCGGGTTCGGGCATGGTGCCCTTGCGGTCCTCGCTCTGCAGGTAGATCATGTCGATGTCGGACAAGCCGTGCTGCCGGAGGAGCATCTGGTGGTGCAGCGGTTGGTCCTGCGCGTTGGCGGACTCGAGCATGCCGATGGACGTGGGCATGTTGCGCGCGCCGTTCATCAACGACTTGAACTCGAAAAACCCAAAGGAGGTGCGCGGCGGGCGGTTGAATGGGGTGGTGCGCGCGTCGGGATCGTACTCGACGGGGTCGGACGGCGTGTACACGACGCGCATGCCTTGGAAGGCGTCAAAGTCAAACCCGCGGGGGCGCACGTAGGGTCCGTCGCCTTCAAACCCGGCGGGCAACCGGAACCGCGGGTGGTGTGTCTGAAAGGTGATTTCGGTGCCGGCGTTGTCGGGCAGCTCGCGCAGGTACACTTCGGGTTCTGCCACCGTCAGCATGAAATAGTCGAGCAGGTACTTGTTGTAAAAGATGCCCGGCTGCAGCAGGTTGGGACGGATCCGGAGGGTGTACTCGGGGTGGGGGAACACGTACCCGTCGTGCTCCACGTTGGGCACGTCCTCGTGGTCGAACAGCGCGTTCTCCATGCTGAAGATGTTGGTGGGGTTGAGCAAGCACTCGCCGGTCTCCTCGCCGTCTTCTTCGTAGACCGAGTCGAGGATGGCGGACATTTTGGTATTGTTGTTGTAAATGTCGCACACCTTGGTGACGTACTCGGGCAAGGTGGAGATGTTGTAGTGCGTCTGGTGCTCTTCCAGCGGTTTGTTCTTGGCGAGGACGCTCGTGTAGTACTCGAGCTGTTTGCGCAGCGTGCGCATGACGTCGGGGCAGCGCGTGGTGAACACGTGGATACGCCAGCCGACGCAGCGCTTGGTCGTGTCGGGGTGGGGCACGTACTCGAGGATCACCACCGTGTCCTTGCCGCTGTTCACCGGTTCGTTCTTGCCGCGGATGGTGGAGATGCGGTGCATGAGGTCCAGGTAAAACCCGAACGCGTTGTGGTAGCTGGCGCCGCGCGTGTTCTCCGCCGACCCGTCCGGCTTGCGGTACTCGCCGTAGAGCACCGCCGACTTGCGCATGACGCTGCGGGGGATGCGGAAGACGAAATGGTGGAAATTGGGATGGGAGTGCAGGATCCGGATGTGGCGGCAACGTTCGTAGGGACCGTTTTTGAACGTGTGCTGCGCATGGAGCCGAGACTGGATACTGGCAAACGACATGTCTGTTTTTGGGGGACGGGTGGCGGCGGATATACTCACCACGTGAGAATCAAAAACATTCTTGCATAATATCAAAAGACTCCCACGTCTTGTTTAAACGGACATTTACCAAGTTGTGGGTCAACCAGGTCCACACACGCGCGTCCTCCGCGGTGCGCACATACTGTAACGGATAGGGATGGAGTTGGAGCAAGGACTGGAAGTGTTCGCGACAGTCCAGGCACGGGAAGTTCTCCCGGTAGTCGTGCACCGTCCGCACCAACGCGTCGGCGGTCTGGCACGCGTGGAGACGGTCCCACCCGTAGGAGAACGCCGACGCCGTGCCCAACACCAACCATACCCACATGTTGCAAGAGACGCGCCGCGCCTAAATACTACAACCGACACGTGCCGTGCTTCTGGACGGCGGTGGGACGTTTCTCGAGCTCGGCGACCAGATCCGCGTCCGACACCGTGCCCAGGAACTGCGCGCGCGCCGTGGTGGAGACGCACTCCAACGACGAGACCGCGCCACGTCTCACCGTCACCGTGTTGTACGGGCAGTCGGTACAGCTCGACCCTGCCGCGTCGTTGTACGTGTGCATCGGACACTCGACGCACAACGAGGTGTTGGTGATCAACGAGGTGTTGGCGAACGTGCCCGCCGGACACGCGGCACACGCCCCGTCCACTCTCCCCTCGTTGGCGGCGCACGGGGCGCAGCGATATTTGTTGCAATAGTAATTCAACCAAGAATTCGGATCCGGCGGAACCATAGTACAGTCGAACGAACAGGCATAATGGATCATTTGCCAGGTTTCTATCCCGTTTACGTCCCATGTGCTGAGATCTTGGCGGAATGCCGCCGCGTTCATGAACATGCTGCCCATATTCGTGGCGCTGCTGACATCCCAACCGGAAAGATCTTGGTTGAACGCCGTCGCGCCTTTGAACATGTAGCCGAATTGGGTCACACCGCTCACGTCCCAGTCGCCAATGGGTTGATTGAACTTGGTGGCACCGTTGAACATACTGATCATCTGCGTAACGCCAGCGGTGTTGAGCGTGGAAAGATCGGTGTTGAAATCCACGTCGTTGCGGTACAGTCCGGACAAAATGACTTCGGGTATGGTCCAATCGCTCATATCACAGCCGTCGCACAAGGCGATGGCGCTGCGCAGATCCGCGGAGCTGGTGATCGATTTGCAGGTGGAGAAGGTAATCTCGGAAATGCGCAGCGCATCGCCCATGTTGGCGGGCTGGATGGTGATAGAGTTGACAGATGTACCTATAAGATTCGCGTTGCTTCCATACTCTCCCCATGTATTTCCGTTATAGATATCAAACCTGGTCGCGGTGGTTTCGTAGTTGTTTTTGGTGGGCACAGCGATGTCAACCTGAAGGTCGTTCACAGCGTCGGCGAACGTAAAGTAGATGCGCTTGTCAGAGTTGGCTAAACGCGTGTCGTACATGACGGTTTGACCGATCACCTTACTGTTGTCAACTCCAATGCCAAGCACTCTTTCACATACAAATGTTCCAAAGTTATCACTGCCACACTTGTTCCAATTTTTTTCGCCGGTGGTTGATCCCACTTTGAGTACATTACTTTTAAAATAGTGTTCATACCCGTTCATACCTGCTTCTGTTGGTGGATATAAGTGAGTAAACGTTTCGTCACTATTGTCGAACCATGCACCGGGGTATGTTCTCACGTAAGCGCGCGCCATGTACCCAAAGCATGTACAATCAGAACAGAAACCTGTTTCAACGATGCGAATGTCGGTAACATGGACATGTTCAGCTTGGTACTTGCTTGCGGGGGCGTGGAAATAGGTGTCGGTGTTGCCATCCACCGCCAGCGAGGGGTTAAAGTCAGCGTTGAACGCGGCAACGCTGCTGGGGGTGATTTTCACGCGGACTTGACCTGGGGTGCAGGCGCGGACCAGCGGTAGAATAAGGAGCCACCACATGATTTATACAAAAATAGGTTGCCTTAAATACCCCTGCACGTGGTGTCATCCCTTGTGACGTTTCCGTTTCTTGAGCTGTTGCAGCAGTGTGTTGGCGGCGGCGGCGCGCGCAGTAGCATCTTGAATCGTCAGCGGGCAGTCGCCTTGGAACCCTGCCAGTGCGGCGGTGGTCTCCGTCAGGCACGGGGGCACGTACGTCAACTCGGGCGGCAGCGGTTTGCCATAGGTGCGCGGCTTTTTGCCAAACAGTTTGACGCGGTTCGCCCAATGGCTGGTCATCCTGCCCTCGAGCAACGCGATCTGTTTCTTCTTGCGCAGGCTGTCGGTGAGCCGGTCGGGTTGCATGCAGACATACGCCACCATCCGCAGGTTTGGCGCGGCTCTGCCTTTGCGCGGCGCCTTACCGGCGTGGACGGTGCGTGAATCCCACACGACCATCGACCCTGCGGGGCACGTGATGTCCACCTGTTCACAGTCGTACCAGTCCACATGTTCTTGGGTCAACTTGAACCAATCTTGTTTCTTTTGGTGTTTGACTTTGGTGCTGTCGTCCGGCAGCACGCGCAGCGAAAAGCGGTCGGCAAACTCTGCGTGTTTTTTATGACTGCCTTTCAGCACGGTCAGTGTACCGTCGCCCTCGCGCACGTCGAGCGGAGTCACCCAGCTCTGGTACGCCTCGAGCCCGTTGCGGGTCGGACTTTGGTCGAGGTGTAGCCAGTCTTTGTGGTGCCAGCCTCTGCCGGTGACTTCGGGGGGCACGCCCATGGAGCCGCCGTCGAAGGACGTGGTCAGGCGGTCGGTGCCCCAGAGGTCGGCAAAGATGGGTTTGACTTTTTCGCGCACGTCCCATATGGCTTGGCAGTGTCCAAACCCGTAGTGTTGGATGAGCATCCCATGGTTGGGAAAGTAGTTGTACAGGTTCTTCCACGTCGACGGGTCGCGGGTGACACCGCGCGCTTGCCAGAACTCCCAAAACCCGTCTTGCATGCGTTGGCACTCTGTGGCGTTGAGCACGTTGGGCACGATAACATAGCCATGTTCGCGGAGGTGGTCCATCGTTTTGCCGTTTGGGTGCCCTTTCGCTCACCACGATAAAAGTGAGTGATTTTCCCCCCAAGTGTGCCACAGAGCGATTTTCCCAAAAGTGAGTGATTTCCCCCCAAGTGTCCACAAAAGTGAGTGATATTTACATGGGGTGGTGCCTTGCAAATGATCTTGTTGGCGATTGGGTTAGCAGCGTTGCGCGCGTCCAGGTGCCGTGAGTTCCACTGCAAAGGGCTCACCACGTGCGTGGACAACACCTGCCAGACGTTTTTGCGGGGCGACCCCTGCCAGGTGGACACGCGGGACGTGGAACTCCACTTTGACTTTTACTACTCGAAGGAGATCGAGGTGACCACCACGTGCTGGAAGGAGTACGTGACCTACCGCATCCGCGAGTTGGGCGACAGCCCGGGGATGACCGAGGCAGAGTACGACGCGCAGAACCAACACACGCTGCGACGGGTGGAAAAGGACGGGGACGACTGGGCAGCCATGGGGCGGGTGGTGCGCCAGAAAGGACTCGAAGCGTGTCGCACTACGATGGACGATGCAGTGATAGATTACGTAATTCCATTGTTGGACCCAGACGACCCAGCCTTGAAGCGCACGTTGCGGTCCTTCGAAAAATACGGGTTGCTAGATATCATTCGCAATGTGTATGTGATTACAAACGACCATTCGACGCACGCGACACTCGCGCAACAATACAACGGGCTCAACGTGTTTGCATTGCAAGATATCGATGTGCCGTATGATTTGACCAGCGTAAAACACGAAGCATGGAAAAAATTATTCGCAGCGCCATTCATCGAGGGTCTGGCAGACTATTACTTGATGGGACCGGATGATACCATACTCAACACTCACTTCAAACGTGATTTTATATACGATTTGAAAAAAGGTCTGCCATATGCACACTCATTTGGTAGTTCGCGGACTGGAAACAACATGGGGTTTCGCAATATCGCACCGAATCATGGACCAAATGTACTGAACAAATGTGCAATGCAATTTATCATTGACAAGTATAAGAATGTACGACCACCAATAGATCCTGTATCCGTGTGTATTGGCACACTTCACACAGAACACTTATTGGCAGGCATGTATGGGTACCATGATAGACGTTTTCGTCAAGTCGCGGGTGTGGATTATTTTTCGGAATGTCATACGAATGGAGGGTGCAGGCGACCAAAATTTGACGATTTATTCGTAAATATACAAGGCAATGGTATTTCGATCGAATATCCACCGTCAAGTCCGTTGAAACATACATTTGAACAATGGTTCGAGACGCAATTCCCCACACCATCCAGGTTCGAAAAGAGACAAATGGATCCGATAGATACTACCACGGAGTACGACGCGCAGAACCAACACACGCTGCGACGGGTGGAAAAGGACGGGGACGACTGGGCAGCCATGGGGCGGGTGGTGCGTAAATATACTATGAAACAAACCACTTGCGATATACAGCGTTTTACAAGTCAAGCTGCCAATCTGTGGTGGATTGGCAACGAACAGGGGAAACAGTGGAATCCAGAATGGTTGGACAAATCCAAAAAATTCGCATACGTGTGGTGGACATCTCAATCTGACTACACCTGGTCTGCGCTAGTTGCAATCAAATCATTAAAGTCAACGAATCCGTCTGAACAAATCGATTTCGTGCTTATACACACGATTGCGCTCTCGGACAAACAAAAGCAATGGTTGGACGTGTTTGGCGTGAAATGCATTTCGTTTGAAAATACAGTCGCTGTCAAAAAATCGTATTACAAGCATGCAAATAATAAGCTGTATATTTTCAAACTGACGCAATACGCCAAAGTTTTGTTCATGGATGCCGATTCAATGCCATTACAAAACCTTGACCACATGTTTATGTTTCCAGATGCGCCTATTGTTGCACCCTGCTCATACTGGGAACCCAATTTACAACCAAAGTTTGTGTCGTGGATGATGCTGATCATGCCAAACGAAATATCGTTCAACATGTTAATTCAGCGAGCATCTGACATGCCACAACAACCGGATATGGAGACATTGAATGATGTTTTTGTTTCAGACGTGATATTCTTGCCTTCTTATTACGGTTTACTCAATTCCGAATGGGAGAACGACGGGAACGGTGCCTTTCATAATCACGATAAGGACATTTACAGTAAAGTGCCAATAGTACACTATACAATTAAAGGAAAACCATGGCAACATCCTAAAGAGTTTTTCAGAGGTGATTTGTGGGATGACGAGGCGAACGCATTGCATACACGTTGGTGGAAGTTTCGCGATAGTTTGAAAATCTCGCACGGAGCGCCTCGTTGTGAACAGATCCGCGCGCGTGCGGTGGCGATGGTGGAGGATGACGGGTTCGTGCCGACGGGTGATATTGATGACATGTGGATTCGGGATAGCGCGGCGCAGGTGTATCCGTTGTTGGACAGTCATCCAGCGTTGGTGCGCAAGGTGATCGAGAAGCAGGCGTTTTACATCGAGTTCGACCCCTACGCCAACTCGTACGGTCGCACGTTTCGGGAACCTTCGATTCTGGGCAGGCACGGGTGGGTGACGACACGCAACTACGAGCTGGACTCGGGCGCCTACTTCATCAGGCTGGTGCACGCCTACTGGAAGCGCACCGGCGAGACGTTGGGGGCGGCGGCGATCAAGAAACTGTTGCACGTGTGGCGCGTCGAGCAGCACCACGCCCACAGTCTGTACCGGTACGACGAGCTGCAGGGCGGGGTGGGCACCCCGGTGGGCTACACGGGCATGACCTGGACGGGGTTTCGCCCCTCGGACGACAAGTGCACCTACCACTACCATATCCCGGACAACGTGTTCGCGGCGGTGGCGTTGGGCTACGTGGAAGAGATGGGCTTCGAGGTGGGCACGCTGCGCGACGACATTGTGCAGGGGATTCACATGTTCGGGGTGCACGACGGCATCTACTGCTACGAGGTGGACGGGTTGGGCAACTGCAACAAGATGGACGACGCCAACCTGCCGTCGCTGCTGTCCCTGCCCTATCTAGATCCTGACCAGACGGTGTACGACCGAGCCGTGTGGGAGCGCACGCGTGCCTTCGTGTTGTCCGACGCCAACCCCTACTACTACGTGGGCAAGTACCGCGGCGTCGGCAGCCCGCACACGCCGCCCGACCACGTGTGGCACCTCTCGCTCATCGTGCAGGCGATGCAGGGGGATTCGGAAGCGTTGCAGACGTTGGAGGAGACCGCGTCGGAACCTGGTCTCAAGGCATCCGCGTTTCACGAGAGTTTCCACGTCGACAACCCCGCCAAGTACACGCGCAAGTGGTTCGCATGGGCAGACGCTCTCTACCTCGAGTTGTGTCATTAGAAAATTAAGGTCCATGATTGTGTTTATTGAGTACATTTAAGGCGGGTCTTGCAGGTTTTTTGTTCTTCAAAAACTGGTTTGCCTTCGTTGTGATATCTTCCGGAAATGGTGTGAAGTCAAAGGTGTTGGCAACTTCAACATGGTTTCCAGATCCATGCGCGCCATACATACCATAATGTAACGCCAGACTTTTTTTGGGGACAATGATTTTGATGCCTTTCATTTCAAAGTAGTTCACAAACCCCCAATCAAACGCAGCAGTTTTATGTTTTGCACTGTGCATGTTGAGCAGCATATCCTTAACTATTCGACGCGTCATTACCATGCCCATTGACCCAGTACTTTTCTTTTCACATGTGACGCCGTTGCAATTGACACTCTTATGATACGTGGCTGCCGAGTGATACAGACTGAGCACTCCACTTGTGGTTATATGTGTATCAATAAACGCATTCCAGTTCGGGTGCAACAGTGTATCGCTATCTATCGTGATCAAAATGTTGTCGTCGCTCTCATCTATAAACCATTCGAACGAGTGTCGGATCGTCATATCAGGATGACGATGGTCCGATTCGTGCACTTGTGCATATGGAAACCAGTCATTTAGATCCTGTATGCTAAAGTCTGTAGATCCATCATCAAAGACATGGATATGCGCATGTTCGTATGCCTTTATATATTCGAGCGAATCTGCCAAAAGTCGAACATACCCATATCTGTTCTTCGTGGTAAATACCAGTGTCTTGTTGATTATATGTTCCAGCTCCACATCGTCTACCCTTTCCTCCACTATTCGATCCGCCTTCACCGCAACCACCGCAGGCGCCGCAGGCACAGCAGCAGCAGGCACCGCACGCGGCGCGCGGACCACCGGGAGTTGTCGTCGGATGGTGTACTGCGGGCGTTCGTACATGCTGTCCAGCATCACTCCGATGGACATCAACCCAATCACGATCATCACGGTCAACGGAAACACCAACCACTCCAACATTTCTGAAACACACTGCTGGGAAGTATCCCCCCGTTGCATATTTACGTCCGCACAACACACCCCAACCCATATGCTCTGGCTCCTGTTCGTGCTCCTCCACATGGTCGCCGCCCACGTGCCGGTCACCGACGACAACCTGCTCCACCAAGACGTTGTGGGGAAAAGCTGGGGGGTCTACCGCCACCTGTGCAAAGGTGAGCACATGCTCCTGCGGCTCAACGTGGACAAAGGCGAAACGCTGTCCTTCTCCGTCAACTTGCTGGGCAGCATGCCCTTCGTGCCCGGTGTCCAGTACGTCAACGTCACCCTGTTGGGACACAACACCACCGACATCGATCACACCGAAGGATTTACCGGATGGGGCAGGCGCCTCGACGCCAAACTCGACAAGATGCGCGTCTTCCCCGTGGACACTGCCGACAACGGGTTTCACTACGAACCCTTCGGCGTCGGACTCTACCGCAGCCTGGTCGCGTTCAACGGCACCGCCGTCGTGGGCGACGTGTTCAACCTCACGGTGACGGCACTCGAAGACGTGCGACTGTCCGTCGGCGTAGGCATGGCAGAATCCTTCTCGCTCTACGACTTTTACAGCATGTCCCCTGCCATCGCCGCCACCTGGGAACTCGACGGATGGTCACCCGTGTGGGGCGTCTTCTCCATACTCTTCGCCGTCTGCATCCTCACACTGGTCCAACGCGAAGACCAGCACGAACGTTACGGTGTGCGCGCCGTGCTGCTGTTCAGCGCCCTCCAGTTCTGCGCGCGGTTGCTCCAAGTCGCGGCGTACGGCGGACCGCTCGCCTACGATGCACTCTGGCTCACACTCGGCGTGCACGTCATTTTGCCATTTTTGGTGTTTGCAGGGTTGCCGTGGATGTACCACAAGACGGCACTCTGGACACGCTTCGCGATGGTCGTCTACTCGTTCTTTTTGCTCTGGCAAGGGTACCACCTGGTCGTGTGTGGCTACCTAGTGCTGTGGACGTGGTACCACGCCAAGAAAGACGTGCGCTGCCACCCGTTCACCGCCCTCGGCACCGCCCTCCTGCTCGCACTCTTCGCCACCGAGTGGTCCCTCTACGTGCCCGGCAACGCTGCCATGTTGCTCCTGCTCTCCACCGCACAAGGATGGGTCAATGACTTCGTTCTCCCCTGCATGCTCATCGCAGTGTGGTGGGTGTGGATGCTGGCAGCCCCCTGGCAAGTGCTCGTCACCCTATTTGTAATCGACATCATTGTGTTCGCATCAGTGCAACGCGTCCACAACAACAAATACCCACAACAGATGCGTGTACTGTAAAGCGGTAATTTTACGGACATTTTCGAACAGCATTGTGGTGTATAAAAAAAATAAACAAAGTACAATTTGATGCCCAAGTGCAGTGGTGGATGTGGCAACCCCGGATGTACCAAACACTTTCGAACAACACAACAATACAAACGACACGCGGTGAAAGCCGTGCGTGACAAAAGCAATGCGAAGCAACGGGAGCGGCTGCGCGCAATACGCCAATCATGTCCAGAGTGTGGGAAAATAATTAAAGGCGGGAATCTGGGCAGACATATGAAAAGCGTGCACGATACCGTAATCTCCAAACGGTTGCCCGTACCCGAACGATTCAAGCCACACAAACACATGTTCCCCCATGTAAAAAAACAAGTCCACGCGAATATTCTAAACGATATACGATTAATGAAACGTTGGTCGCCTGTCGAACAACAATCCTTGGTAAACAACGACGCAGACAAGCACCACATCGCCATCCAGATATGTGACCGGGTGTTGGCATTGGGCGACAAAGACGATTACGGTGGCAATATTACTGGCATTACCAACATAGTCTTTGAAGGACATTCGTTGTTCTCGCTTTCGCAGGATCGTTCCGACGACACGCGCATCCATTATGTGGACCAAGGAGTGTCCAATATTTTGCTGACCATCAGAGGTATGAATGTGCACAGTTCGTTGCGCGAATGGTCGTTGGCGGTGGATGTCCGCAAAGGACGCACGCCGGATGTGCATAATGTGTGTGAGAATTTGAGGGACGAAATGCGCCGCGTGGCGTCTGCAGAAGAAACCGCGGAAATCATGGCACGCGAAAAAACTTCGAGGAACAGAGCCCTTGCAAGATCATTTGGCAAACCGCCACGCGATAATTGTCTGTACGCGAGTGTGCATCATGCGTTCGAACGTGATGAAAAAGCCCGAGACGCGTATGGGTCAGTTGGCAATATGTTTGAGCGGGTGTACGAGGATGTGTACGAGGTGGTGTGTCCGATTTCCTCGATTACGATGAGCGGACATGTCTACAACCGGGTGTTCAACGGCAAATCACATATCCCGCATCCGTTTCAACCTTCGTTAAGTGTCATCGACCCTATAAAAGGGCATGTCCCGGGGAATCTGCGGGTGGT
>MDSW01008389.1_pt1 | contig 11124 bp, 7 predicted proteins | sample 811171 | NCBI WGS metagenome assembly MDSW01 (sample SAMN05326641, study PRJNA326480) | marine metagenome | isolation source: seawater | place: Atlantic Ocean: North West | collected 2012 | reverse complement strand
GGCAATTTCTGAAAAAATTTATTCGCACATTGCTAATTTATCGGACAATAAGTCATATTTAAGAATCCTAGATGCTGGAACAGGAGATGGAACAATCTTCTCAAACATTATTAAAAGCTTTCATAAACACCACCCTTACTCATCTCTATTAATTACTGGTAAAGAAATCAGTTACGAGGATCTGAAAAATACGCTTGAAAAAATGCCAGATAGATTTGTCGAACATCCGAACCTATTGATAACAATGACCAATGTAAAATTTTCTGAGTTGGGTTTAATTGAAAATTCAGCCAAAATTAAAGATAAAAAAGTAAAAGAATTTAATCTAGTCCTTAAAAGCAATAATTCATTTGACTTTAATTCTCAAATAACAGGAAAGCTTTTGGGTAATTTTGTTAAAAAGAATTGGGGAATAGAAATTGATAAAAAAGATCGTACTTCTTACTCATCACCATGCATTATTAGAGTTTATAGAGAAGATAATGAAAAGCATTTAAAAAAGTTCTTGAAAAATGATTACAAAAACAATAATTACGATCTAATTATTGCTTCCCAAGCATATAGAGCAGCATCATCTGTAAACATTAAAGTTAAAAATGTAATAGGGCCATTGATGCGGTTATTAAACAAATCTGGAAAACTTTTAATAACTCATTCAATTGGGGGTGGCTCCATACAAAAAGTCTTGAAGACAGCTTTTAAGGACAAAGAAGCTTTTCCAAATAAAGCAAAAGATATTATTGAGTACCTAAAAGATAATCCATTTGGAGAAAACAATATTTACAACTTTTCCAAAGTTCAAACTTATCATTTCAAGTTCAAACGGGCACCCGATAAAACAGTTACAGAATTATTTGGTCACAACACAGATGCTAAATGGTCAAATATTTTATATGTAGGCCAAATAGCAGAAAAGGATATACAAGCATTTGAAAAAAATCGAAGACTTCAAGATAAAGTAAGAAGAGCTATAGATAGATCAAAAGATATTCAATTTCAAAATGAAATTTTTAGCATTACAAAGCTAAGATAATCTTTAATTTTTAATATGTTTTATTTGTTTATAATACATTTGTACGATAAGGTATTTTTATAAAATATTTTAAAGATAGATGGTGCAAAGACACTAAGGGTAATAAATGAAATCACGAGAGATAAGAAGCAAAATTACGGACCAGGCTAAATTAGAACTATCTATTGAGAAAATCGAGGTAAAAAAGCCAGTTGGAAGTGAGGTATTAATTAAGATGCAAGCAAGTCCTATTAATCCGTCTGATATAGGGCTTTTGATAGCCTCTGCTAATCCAACAACTTTAAAAAAAATAAGAGGGGCTTATCCTAAAGTCGCAATGGATATAGATAAATCTCATTTATCTTTTTTTGCTAAAAGATTAAACAAAAGCTTAGCAGTTGGAAATGAAGGCGCTGGTAAAGTGGTTGATGCTGGCAAAGATTCTAAACATCTTATAGGAAAGATCGTTTCGGTTTCAGGGGGTAGCACCTTCTCTCAATATAAATGCACAGACTCATTTAACTGCATTGAAATGAAAAAAGGGATAACTTCTAAAAAGGCCTCCTCAGCATTCATTAATCCTCTTACAGCCTTGGGTATGGTAGAAACCTGCAAAATTGAAGGACATGGTGCGATAATCCATACTGCTGCAGCGTCTTCTTTGGGACAAATGTTAGTAAAGATTTGTAACGAAGATAAAATTGATTTAATCAATATAGTGCGAAGAGAGGATCAAGTTAAACTGCTTGAGTCTATAGGAGCTAAGTATATCCTCAATTCATCAAGTCCAGATTTTATGCGGGATTTAATAAAAGCCATACTAAAAACTGGTGCAACGATTGCTTTTGATGCAACGGGCGGAGGGCAACTTACTGATCAGATTTTAACGGCAATGGAATTTGCCACTTCTGCACTAGAGCAAGATTCGCCAATATCTGTTCAAGGTTATAGTCCTTATGGATCCTCAGCATACAAACAAGTATATATTTATGGGGGTTTAGATCCCTCTCCAATAACTCTAAATAAAGCATACGGTATGAACTGGAGTGCGGGAGGCTGGCTACTTTTTCCATTCTTAACGGCTTTAAGTCAAGAGAGGCTTGAAGCTCTTCGAGAAAGAGTAAAGAAAAATATTGATACAACCTTCAAATCTACATACAAAAAAACAATTGGTTTGGAAGATGTGCTTAATCCAAAATATATGAAAGAGTATTTAAAAACAGGCACTGGAAATAAGTATTTAATAAATCCACAAGTTAAAAACATCAAAAAATGAAAAACATTGAGTTAGATAAGAGTCTTCTCACTCATGCGTTCGTTGAGCCCAGAAAAACAAAGCTTTTTGGCTCTCAAGAAGTTGTAGGCGGTAAAGGCATTAGTATTAAACTCTCTGATGGAAGAGAGCTGATCGATGGGCTGTCTGGTCTATGGAATATAAATGTTGGTCACGGCAGACAAGAAATTGCTGAAGCTGCTCATAAACAAATGAAAAAACTATCTTTTTATCCATCTGCATTTGAATATACAACTGAGCCCCCAATAAAACTTGCACAAAAACTTACTAAAATTTTGCCTAAAAAGTCTGGTATTAGTAAATTTATGTTTGGTCTTACAGGGTCAGATGCTAACGAGACTGCTTTTAGGTTAGCACGTATGTATCACACGATAAGAGGAGAGAGCAAAAGAACAAAAATAATTTCAAGAAAATATTCTTATCATGGCTTCACTAAAGCTGCGCTTGGTGCTACAAGACTTCCCATGTATCACATTTGGGAACAACCAGATCCGAATTTATATTTTGAAGTCTCTCCATATGACTTAAATGAACTAGAAGATCTAATTATTAATGAAGGCCCTAAAACAATTTCAGTTTTTATAGTGGAGCCGATCATGGCAAATGGAGGAGTCCACATACCTCCAAAGAATTATTTAAAAGAAGCTCGCAAAATTTGTGATAAACATGGAGTTTTAATGGTTTTTGATGAGGTGATTACTGCATTTGGAAGAACAGGAAAGTGGTTTTGTATGGAGCATTATGATTGCTATCCTGACTTTATTTCTTTGTCTAAAGGTCTTACAAGTGGTTATCTTCCATTAAGTGCAACTGGTATATCGAGTAAAATTTGGAAGGAAATTGAAAATAAGATACCGCCAGGACTTATTTTTGCAAATGCTCTAACTACCAGCAATCATGCAACCTCTTGTGCCGTAGCACTAGCCAATATCGAAATAATTGAAAAAGAAAAACTTGTTAAAAATAGTGAGCAACAAGGAAAATATCTTTTAAATCAATTAAAAGCAAAATTTAAGAAAAATTCGATGGTTAAAGAGATTAGAGGATTGGGGTTAATGGCTGGCATCAATTGGAAGAATAACAGAGATGCGCCAGAAAATTACATGGGTAGAAAAAAAATCCTTGCAAATAAGGTATTTGCTAATGAATTTTCAATGAATTTTGTATCAGAATGTCTAAAAAGAGGGCTGATCGTAAGGCCAGTTGGTCCAAATACAGTTGTGGCTCCTCCGCTATGCACCTCAAAGAAGGAAGTGGATAAAATAGTTTCCATAATGGTTGAAAGTGCAAAACATACCTAGAAAATATCGATTTCATGATGTCTTTTTTCAAATTTAAAGCTGGAAATAGAATTTTATGACTAATGTTAAATCTATAAATTCAAATAATTGGCGAAAACATCCTAATAATCAATGGAGTTTTCAAAATATAGAAAAATTATTTTCTACACAAAGAATTAACAAAGGAGATCGAAAATCATCAGAATTTTTAATTAAAAATAAACCTATAGATAAAATTGTGTTTTCAAACTTAGAACAAAAAAAACAAACAATAAAAGAAATGCTAGTAAACGGATATGCAGATTCATTTCTTGTTCTGCAAAGAGGCAAAATCATCTATGAGGAATATTTTAATGGTATGAACCAATCCTCGCTTCATTTAATAAATTCCATATCAAAAAACTTTCTTGGAATGCTTACAGGTATTCTTCATGAAAATAAGCATATAGATGTTGATAAAAAGGTTTCTGAATATCTACCAGAATTTAGTCAATCTGTTTTTAGCGAAACTACTTTAAGGCATGCTTTAGATATGACCGCTGCAGTAAAATACGATGAAACTTACGACAATCCTAATGCTGATTTTTGGCATGAAACATCTACTGTTGGATGGAATCCTTCCTTAGAAAAAGAAAATCCTTCTAATTTGCTTGATTTTGCTTTATGCCTAAAAGAAAAAGAACAATTAGATGGTGACTCTTATCACTATAGAACAATTCTCACAAACATAATTGCAATTACTATCGAGGCAGCAACTGAAAAAAAAATGTCTAACTTGTTGGAAAATTTACTATGGCAAAAACTTTTTCCAGAACAAGACCTGTTGATGGTAGTTGATAACAAAAATTATCCATATATGGGCGCTGGTTTAAATGCGTGCACAAGAGATTTAGCAAGGTTTGGACAAATGTTATTGCAACAAGGTGTTTTCAATGGGATTGAGGTGATTCCGGCCTCTTGGATTAAAGAGACAGCAATGGCTGATAATAGTTACAAAGAAAATTTCTCGAAAGATCCATTTGGAGAATTATTTCCCAATGGCCACTATAAAAATCAAACAATTGTAGATAAAAATGGATGTTTTTATTGTCTGGGTATATATGGTCAATGTATTTACATAAATCCTAAATATGAAACTGTGATCGTTAAACTTTCATCACAGCCAGGGCCAGCAATACCCATGCTTTTAATCGATTCAGTAATAGCAATGAACAAGATTGCATCCTCTGCATAAAAATTAGATTATTTAAAGAATTATTTCCTTGTATTAAACTGAGACGCATTATGAAAAAAATTTTACTTATACTTTTAGTTTTTTCTTCTTTTTCTTATGGGCACAGTGCAAGCAAGGGAGACTTTATGGGAACCTGGAGACTTGTTGAATATGCAGTAGATGGTAAATATCAAGATGTGCCTAGCCCCACTCCCATTAAAATGTATATGAATGGTGAGTTTGTAATTATTTTTTATCTAGAAAATAAAATTCACTTTAACAAAGGTAAATATGCTCTCAAAGAAGGAGAAGCAACCGAAACAATTTTAGCAAGCAGCACTGAAACACTCATAGGCGAAGAGATATCTTTTAGACCTAACTTTATGGGTGATAAAAACTCATTCTATATAAATCTTGATTTAGGAGATTATAAAACATTTGAAAGATGGGAAAAAACCCATTGCGATGTTGTAAAGTGCGCAAAAATTAGAACTCGAAAGAATTAAAGAAAGTGTTAATTGTTTAATTAAACCTTTATTCTATCAACAATTTTTCTAATTTCTTTGATGTGATCAGTCGTTGTTCTGCAACAGCCACCAATTACTGAAGCTCCATTATCAATCCACTCAGAAACAAAATCACTATACTCTAAATGGCTAATATGTTGATGATTATGATAATGCCATTCGTCGGAGTCAGTAACAAATCCCTCAAGCTTATTCTTCCTGTATATAGAAGAATTTGCATATATGCCGAAGCTTTTTTCTTTTTTAAGTTTTTCAATCGCCATACTTGCGGTATCTGCGTGAACACAGTTCACCAATTGACAATCAATATCTAATTTTAAACCTTCGTCAATTGCAAGATCCAATAATTCGGTACTTGGAAGTCTGTTAAGTTTATTTCCTCTTGTTGTCCAACTTAACCAAACTATATCTGAAAAACTTTTCGCAGTTGATGCGGCAATAATGCCCTCATATATTGATGCCATTGTTTCACAAATAATCAAATCAACGTCATCTTTATAAATTTCACCTAAAGTTGAGTAAAACTTTTTAAGTTTTTTTTCTTTTGCACTTAAGTCAGGCCTAAATGTTATATGGATTGGTGGATAGCATCCAGCTATCTTGGTGTTCGCACCAGTTTTAATGACAGCTTCTTTACAAAGTTCAAGTGATTTTTTTGCTAGATCTTCATATGGTGGGGCAGTTTTTTCTCGTATAAGCAATTCTGGCGTAGCTTGATAATTTGAGGTTGTAATGATGTCAGCACCAGCTTCAATATTATCAATATGTATTTGCCGAATAACTTCTGGTTTATGAATTAGACAGTGTGCAGACCATATAGAAGTTTTAAAACTTGGAAGATATTCTCCACGGTTTTCAAGCTCAGTGCCCAAAGCTGAATCCAAAATTAGTGGTTTTTTAATTCTCTTTTTTATAGACATTCTTTCCTCCTTTATTTGCCGAACGCCATATCTTTTTTCCACCTTGCCGGAGTTGGCAGGTTGGAGAGGAAATAAATCCTTCTCATGATATACATATTATTTTATCAAAAATTAATGATATTTAATCCAAAAACTTTCAATTTTTAAATTGCTGGATCGCTCTCTGGAAAATGTTTTATCAATATTTCCAGATGATTTGCATAATTCTTCCAATAATCTAAACCTGTTTTATACATAGGCTGCCGTACTTGCTCAGAGCTGGCGGTTTTAACTGGGCGCTTTGATTGGTAAAAATTTAAACAGTTTTCTTCAAATTCAACATTACAAAACTCTAATAGGTCATTAATTCTTTCATTAGGATTTTTGATAATATCCTCATAGTTAATTGTAAAAATTTCATTTGGAAAAAGCTTTTTCCAATAATCCATAAGTCTAATATAGTCTTTGTAGTATCTTGCAATATCATCTAGATCATAAGTAAAGTGCTGTCCTTTAGCAAAATATTGTTTAAAGCAGCTAAAGCATGCATCCATTGGATTTCTTCTTGCATCAATTATTTTAGCTTTTGGCAAGATCAATTTTATTAAGCCAATGTGAGCAAAATTATTAGGCATTTTGTCAATAAAAAATGGTTTGGAAGACCTGGCCCATTTCGTTTCATCGATGTATTTTTTCCCTAAGTCAGTAAATGATGATTGATCAAGACTAAGTAAATTATTTGGGTAACCTTTTTTTGGATTAATTAACTTTATATCTCTTGATATAGCCAAGATATTTGGTAGTTCTTGAGTGCCTTCGATTAACGAGTGAGAAGCTAGAATCTGTTCAATTAGCGTTGAGCCTGATCTGGGTAGTCCTAAAATAAAAATTGGATCGTTGAACTTTGAGTTTGCTTTTAGTTTGTAAATATCGTTATTATTTTCAAAAAAATCTATTAGCTCATCGATAGAAATTTTATAATCCTCAGCGTTGTAACTTATCTGCTTTCTCTGTTGCCAATTTCCCTCAGCATAATGCTCAAATGATTTATCAAATTGTTTATTTGATTCATACGCTTTTCCAAGAGCAAAGTGCATCTGAATCAACTCATTTGGATGTATGTTTTGTTCAATAGATAATTCCATATTTGCAATTTCCTTTTTTGAGAATTCATAAGTCTTAAGATTTGCTAAGCTCCAATATGCCTCACCGGACAATGGAAAATATTTAATTGCATTTTGATATGCATGTTCACTCTTTTTTCTTTCTCCAATAGTTTTTAAAGCGTGGCCAAGGCTGAGATAGACTCTTGGATTTTCTGGTTTAATTTTTAATGACTTTTCATACAAGTTTATGCCCTCTTGATATTTAGACAATTTAATATAGACGGTTCCCAACGATACAAGCGCTTCAAAGTTTCTTGGGTCTAACTTAATAAGATTTTCAAATGCTGGAATTGATTTTAAAAGTTTATTCTGGACTCTATAAAGTTTTGCCAAATTGTCCCAAGCCAGAAAGAAAGAGGAATCTAACTGAAGCACCTTTAGAAAAAGTTTTTCGGCAATGTCATAATCTTTTGTTTTAAAAGCGAGTAGTCCTAACAACCTAAGAGCATCAATATTATTTTTATCTTTCTTAAGAACCTTTTTATATGCCTCTTCTGCTAGTCGAAGTCTGCCTGCTTTGACATGTCTGATACCTTTATAAAGATCTCCATAGGTTTTATCGGATTCAAAGAAATTTTGAATTACTTGATCAGATTCTTCCTCTCTATCATTCTCAATGTGAATATTAGAAATTAATCTTGCAGTTGTAATCGAGGGAAACTGTTTATGAAATTCAATCAAAGCGGATTGATATGCCTGATCATCATTAAGAAATTTATAGACTTTTATTAATTTTTCTTGATATTCCTTATTGTTCGGATCTAATTTAATTAATTTTTTAATCAGCTCTAATGCATTTTCAGGTTTATTTTGTTTTATGTTGATATCTAATAGCAGGGATAAAGCCTCTAAATTAAGAGGATGTACAGATAAAATTTCTTCAAGTTGTTCTATGCATTCATTTAAATTATTATTGCTTAATAAATCAGTGGCGTTGTCTAATGCAATCTTGAGGTTGGTATTCTCTGACATATGTTTAAAGAAATAAGCTCGGAATGGAATAAAACTATTATCTCCCTTTCGATTGTACTATCTTTACTCTTATCAATATATGTATTGTCTGATCCTGTTGGAAGTTCAAAGCTTCTATTTAAAACATATGACTCTTTAGCAACATTCTTTGAGTCTACTTATATGTATGGGAGCTTTTGTGTACTAATTTTTTTAATTTTTATTGCTCTATCTAAATATGGCGAAATAGAAATTTTATTAGAAAATAAGGAGACTTACTCTTTGTTTTCATGGGGCTCGATGCTCTTTGCTGCTGGAATAGGAGCAGCGCTCTTGTATTGGGCAACTGTCGAGTGGATAGAATATTTTAATATATTAAATAAACAAAACTTAGATCTTGATAGAGCATTGCTTTACTCAAGAGCTTATCCCATTTTTCATTGGTCATTTACAGCTTGGGCTATATATTGTTTGCCAGCAATTGCATTCGGCTTAGCAATCACAATCAATCAGAAATCAAAATTAACATTTTCTGGAATATTTAATGTTAAGAATAAATTCTTAGAAGTTGTATTTGACTCATTGTTTATTGGAGCAATACTGTGTGGTGCCGGGGTTGGATTAGGCCTGTCCTTTCCATTAATATCTTCGATTTTATCTAATGTATTTAATATTGATCGCACAATAAATCTAGATATTTTTACAATATTTGTTTGTCTCTCTATTTTTGCAACAAGTGCATACCTTGGAATTCAAAAAGGAATAAAAAGGCTAAGTAATTTCAATATTATTTTAGTTTTTACATTTTTATTTGTTATTTTTATTCTTGGCCCAACTCAATATATTTTCTCTAAATCAATGGAGAGTTATGTTTTTTTATTCAAGGAATATGCTGAATTAAGTTTTGCAACAGGCACAACAATAAGCAAAGATTGGACTGTTTTTTATTGGGCGTGGTGGATGGCATTAGCTCCAATGGTTGGTGCATTTATTGTGAATATATCCAACGGCAAGTCATTGCGAGCTATTATTTTAGGAGTAATATTCATTGGCAGCATGGGCTGCATGATTAGCATGTCCATATTGTCGAATTTATCAATTTATTTATTTGAATCAGGTATTTTAAATGCTCCCGCTCTTTTAGAAGGGGGTACATTGAATCGAGAACAAATAATAATTAGAACCTTGTCTACCTTAAGTTACAGCAATTATCTTCTGATTGGCTTCGGTATCATTTGTATTATCTTCTTATGCACAACCTACGATTCAACCTCTTACATTCTTGCATCTGCATCCATGAGGAGCTCAAATATTGAGAGTTCAGGCAATCTAAGATTGATTTTTGCAATATTACTGGTTATTCAGCCAACGCTCTTAATGTTTCTTGGTGGAGTTGATTCGTTTAAGTGGATAATGGTTATATTCTCTGTTCCATTATTACTTATATATCTTATGCTTATGATTTCTGTAATTAAAAATATTATTGCGATTAAAAAAGCATAGTATTAAATTTTTTATAGATTGCATATTTTGCATGGAAAATTCTAATTATTTTCCATGCTGCTGAAGAATTATTTTTAATATCTGTACTTGAATCTTACCCCTATAACTCTTGGTCTATTTTGAGTTCTTCTAATATCTCCAAAGTCGTTATATCTGGATAGATAGCCATTTTCATCAGTTAAATTGCTAATAAAGACCTCCATGGACCTATTATTTGATTCAACCCCTACTCTCATATTTGCAATAGCATATGAGGGCAACTTAAGTTCATTGGCCTGACTAGTATATCTATCACCTGTGTATGAGTAATCAATAGACATGTATCCTGGCATTCCAAAAATACTCAGCACTTTATCTAGCCCGAGCACGTATGATAATTCAGGCACATAGGCGAGCCTATTTCCTGAGTTTGCCTGAAGCACTCCAGAGACATCATAATAATCCTCTGATAAAGATGGATCATTGGAAACCACATAACCTGACAATGTTAATGTGTCATTGGGTTTATAAGTTGCATCAAGCTCAAGACCATTTATTTCTGCGTTACCAACATTATCGACAAAAGCGACTGTTGAATAAGCTAAATTATAGGTGGTAGATTGAAAATCACTCCAATCCATCATGAAATAAGCCCCATTAAGAATTAGCTTCCCATCAGCTAAGGTTGATTTGAAACCAAGTTCAAGACTCTCTAGATAATCAGATTCATATGTTTCAGGAATAAATGCAGTTTGAGCTGGTCTTACCCTATTGATACCACTGGCTCTAAAGCCCTCAGAATAGGTTCCATACAGCATAACATCATCATTTAAATTGTGAGCTATGTTAACTTTTGGCACAACTCCTGAATCACTAGAATTAAATACCTTATCTACACCATCAAATACGCCAAAATAACCATCTTTAGCATTCACCATGGTGTCTTGATCGTATGATCTAAAGCCTAAAGTTAATTTAGTTTTTTCATTAACACTAAAACTACCTTCCCCAAAGAAAGCCTCTACATCCTCCTCTCTTGTATTATCAAGATTCCACCACTGGCCATTAGGAACATTCCATGACAAATTGCCTGGATTTGATCCAGGCCATAGATAAGCAATTTCATAATCTCGTTTAGATGATTCACTAAACGCTCCAAGTATCCACTGGAAGCCTGAGTCGCCCTTGGATTGGATCCTTATCTCATATGAGTCTCTTTCATGATTATCGATTTGCGTGTAAGACATCCTTGGATCCTGACAGCCTGAGATGTTGTAATAATAATAGTAGTCATAATAAT
>MDSW01154105.1_pt1 | contig 11126 bp, 5 predicted proteins | sample 811171 | NCBI WGS metagenome assembly MDSW01 (sample SAMN05326641, study PRJNA326480) | marine metagenome | isolation source: seawater | place: Atlantic Ocean: North West | collected 2012 | reverse complement strand
TGAACCGCGTCAGTGGTCGCTTTGGTGGCGTTCTGAACCGCGTCAGTGGTCGCTTTGGTGGCGTTCTGAACCGCGTCAGTGGTGACTTTGGTCGCCTCCTTAACGGCGTCCGTAGTCGCCTTAGTCGCCCCCATAACGGCGTCCGTGGTGACTTTGGTCGCCTCCTCGAACCCCCTCTTGGTCCCCTCCGCGACGCGCTTGTGGAGCGGCGTCGGGTACGCCTCCACCGTCAGAATCACCCGCGCGCGCGTCGCGAGGTCGCGCATCGCCTCATCGACCTCGTCGCGATCCTCCGACCGCTCTCGTTCTCGCTCTCGCTCGAGCTCGCTCGCCCCGCCCCCGCCCCCCCAGGGAATCGTCTCCACGCGCACGGCGACGAACCCCTCCTCGCTGGTGAGCCTCGCCGCCTCCCGCCTTCGCCGCCTCGCCCGCGCCGCCCACTCCTCGGCGAGCAGGGACGGGAGGAACGTCGCGACGGAGGCCTCGGCGACGCGCGCGGACATCGCGCCCGCGACGACGCTCGTGACGTCCGCCTGCGTCGCCGCGAGCCACACCGGGCCGCAGACGACCATCGACAGGCGCGCCGCGAGCGACGAGGAGCGGTGGCGGACCCAAGCGAGCCGCGCGAGACGGTCCGCGTCGAGACCGAGGTCCAGCTCGAGCGAGCTTGACTCGAGCTCGCGTTCGCGTTCGCGTTTGTGTTCGTCGTGGGCGGCGCGTTCTCCTTCCGAGTCCCCGCCGCTGATGTAGTTTCCCTCGAGGAACCCCTCCTCGCGTATCTCCCGGACGATTCGCGCCGCGCGCCTCCGCGCCTCCGCCGCCTCCGCGCGCGCGTCCTCGTCCGCGAGGCGCGCCGCGTCGTCCGCCGCGCCGGTGACGCCCTCGACCGCCGCCCGCGCCGCCCGCGCCGCCTTCGCGCGGAGCTTTTCCCCGTTCGCCGCCAACGCGCGAAACGCCGCGCCGACGGAGCCGCCGAAGGCGCTTTGTGGAGCCGACGGTGGTTTCGATGAAGAAACCGACGAAACCGACGACGACGACGCCTCCTCCGCCTCCTCTTTCGAAGAAGTGACCGGAACCGACGACGACGCGTGCGAGATGGAAACCTCCTCCTCCTCCTCTTCCTCGGATCGATCCCGCGCGGCGGATCCCGTCGGACGGCGCGCGACGAACCCGTCGTCCGCGCCACTACTCATCCAGTAGTCGCGCCTCTTGAACCCGTCCCGCACCGCCTTCCCGTCCCCCCCCGCGGCGACCGCCACCGCCGTCGCCACCGTCGCTGGCGCCAGGACGCTCTCGCCGGCGAGCGACGCGCAGCACAGCGCCATCCTGAACCGGTTGGTGAAGTGCGCGGCGTGCGCGGCGAGGGGGCCGGGCACCGCCCAGCTCAGCACGAACCCCGCGGCGTACTCCAGCGCCCCGGCGCGGTACAGCGCGTTCGTCAGGCGTTGGCGCTCGTCCTCGGGGTTTACGTGATGCGCCTTTTCGTTATTATTCGCGTTTTTTGAGTGCCGAGAAAGAGTCCCACTGTGGCGCTCGGCCAGCTCCTCCGCGCCCGCGAACCCGACGGAGCGGATGCCCTCGACCGCGGTCCGGAGGAACGAGCCGAGGGAGACGAGAGACGCGGCGAGGCGCGCGTCGTGCGCCGCGGAGGCGATCGACGAGGCGGCCGCGGACGCGGAGGAGGATGAGGCGGAGGAGGCGGAGGCGTCGACGTTCGGGGGATCCGTCGTCGAATCCGCCGCCGCCGTCGCCGCCTTCGAAGACGCGTCTCCCTCCGGAGATTTTCGCTCGGAATCACTCGAGACGGCGCTCTTCCTCGAGAGGACGGCGCCCCCTTCGGCGAAGGCACCCCCCTCGGCAACGGCACCCCCCGGCTCGGCACCCCCCGGCGCCATCGCCGCCCAGAATCGCACGCAGTCCCGGTCCGCGGCGAACGCCGCCGCGTACCGCGCCGCGCGACGAAACGCCCACGCGCGATACCACTCGCTCGCGCCCTCGCGCCACGCCGCCAACCGAGCGCTCGCGCCGCGCCCCGAGTCGTTCAACACTGAGCACCCCGTCGCCGCCGAAACCAAAACGCGCGACGAGGGGCCCAGCCCCGCGCGCCTCGCGATGAGACGCGCGACGGCGTCCGGGTCCGCCGGGTGGTGGTCCCGCGACGACGGCGGCGGCGCGGCGGAGGCGGAGGCGGAGGCGGAGGCGGCGGAGGAGGAGAACCAAGACGCGACGTCGAACGCGGAAGAGACGCCGCCGCTTTCGCCGCCGCTTTCGCCGCCGCTTTTCGAGGAGGACGCGCACTTCTTCGCGCCGTCTTCGCCCGAGGGATCGTCGGCTTCGTCGCGCGCGTCGTTCGCGGACTTTGACGTTCGCGGACCTTTCGTTTTTTTCGCCTCGAGGAGGACGAACACGCCGGGGAGGCGGTCGGCGCGCATCTGCGACGCCGCGCGGCGGAGCGCGAGGATCCGGGACGCGGGGACGGGGAGGTCCGCGATGACCTCGGGGACGGAGACCCCGGGGACGGAGACCTCGGGATGTTGCGTCCCCGCGGGGACGCCGCGTTGGGGCGGCGTTTCGGCGGCGGGGACCCCTCCGTTTTCCTCCTCCGTTTCGTTTTCCTCCCCGCGTCGTCCCCTAAAAATCGTCCCCTCGTCGTCCCCGTTCTCGTCGTCCCCGTTCTCGTCGTCCCCGTCGTCCTCGTCGTCCCCGAACCCCTCCCCCGCCCTCGCGATGACGACGACGGCGTCCGCGAACCACCACGGGGCGACCTTCCCCGGTCCGCCGGCGGGGCGCGCGCAGTCGCCGACGATCTCGGCGTCGAGCGTCGGGGGCAAAGCGGCGACGACGTCCGCGGGCGGGGGAATCGATCTCGTCCATCTCGAGAGGCGACCAGGCTCCTCCTCGGGGTCGCGGGGACCACCACCGCCCGCGGCGAGGCGCGCCACGTTCGCGTCGGAGGACGGTTCGAGGCCAGGGTTCGCGGCGAGGGCGTCGTCGTTCGTCGGGTCGTCGTCGTCGTCGTGATAGTCGTCGTCGTCGTCGCGCCAGTCGACCGCGGCGACGATCGCGCGTCGGTCGACGGCGATCTGAAGCGCGCGGCACCGATCGAGGAGCGCGCGCTTCGCCGCGCACTCGGGGAGGACGCGCTCGCCGAGCGCGACGTGGCGCCGCACGTCCTCGCGGAGGCGCTCTGCGGCGCGATTTCGTCACGCGGGGGAGGATGGAGGGGCGGGGGGGGGTCAGGAGGGCGTCAGCGTCGGCGTCGGCGTCGGCGTCGCGTCGCGCGTTTCGAGGGAGACGCGGTCGGGGCCGCGGGGACACGACGACGCACCGAGCGCGTCCGCGGCGCCCTCGCGCGCGTCCAGGAGGTCGAACGCCCCGAGGTCGCCGCGCGGCGAGCGCCCCGAGCTCGGCCGCGAGGTCGGCGCCCGCGTCGACGCCATCGCGCCGAGACGCGACGCGCGAGCGAGCGCCCGCGTCAAGGTCGAGTGCGACCGCGCGGCGTCCGAGCCGAGCGTGAGTTATTTATTACCCGCGCGAGTGGTGTCGGAGCAGAGAGTCGCGGCGTCCGTTTTTCCTCGTCCTTCATTCACACACGCGGGTGTTTCGCATCTCACCGTGGCTCTCCTCATCCGGCGCTCCGCGCTCGTCGCTCTGGGCGCGCGCGAAAACGAGGATTTGAACGCGGCGTCCTCGGCGGGGCGCGCGCCACACCCGCGCCGCGCCCGCGCGCGCCCCCCCGCGTCTCTCGGGCCCGCCCCATGCCCTCCCCCGCGTCCGCGCCCCTCGCGGACGTCACGGACGCGAACGCGCGCCTCGCCGCCGACGCCGGCGCGCCCCCCGCCGCGGCGAAGCCGCCCGAGCGCTCGGCCGCGTCCTCGCGCCCCGCCGCGCCTTCGCCCCGCGGCGGGTCGACCCCCTCGCGACCATGCGGCGACGATGCCTCCGCCCCCGCCGTCGCGTCCACGCCCGCGCGCCCCACGACGTCGACGGCACCCCCCCCCTCCGACCCCCCGGCCGCGAAGAGGCGCCGCGCGAACGGGCACCACCCCCCCTCCCCCGCGCCCCTGGTCGACGGCCCCCTCCCCGAGTCCCTCGCGGAGTGGAAAGATCTCGCCGAGTCCGCGCTGCGACAGCTGTACGCGCACAAGAGGCAGGGCCTGCTGGACTGGCCCCTCGTCAAGGGCGCGATCAACTGCGCGATCGTCTCGTGCCCGATCGCGAGCCACCGCGCGGAGATGCGCGCGCTGAGGGATAACGGCGTGTACGGCAGCTCCATGGCGCCGTATCTCGACGAGCTGCGACGCGTCTACGACGCGACGGAGGCGCGGAAAGCCGAGGCGGAGGAGGCGCCCGCGGAGTTCAGCGAGAGCGACGAATCCGACGAAGAATCCGAAGACGACGCGAGCGACGACTCAGACGACGAGTCCAAGGAGGATTCCGAGTCGGAGTCGGACACGGGGGAGGACCAGCTCGTGGAGGTGGCGGAGGAGACGCGAGGAGGCGCGGCGGAGGGTGGTGATGATGGGTTTGAAGACGCGAGGGTCGCGACGGGGTCGGAACGCCGCGGCAAGCATCCGGCTCGAGCCTCCGCCGAAAACGCCGGCGAGAAGAAGGCGACGGCGACAGGCTCGGGCGGCGGCAAGCAGAGACCCTCCGGCGGTCTTCTTCGCGGCGTCGAGAAAAATAGCGGCAACCCTCCGAGCGCGTACCAGCTCGAGATGCGCGCCAAGTACAAGCGTTTCTCGCGGTTCCTCGGGGAGTGGTTCGCGCGGGAGCGGATGGAGCAGGCGACGGTGGCAGCGCTCTTGGCGCACCCGGACGCGGCGCCCTTCGCGGACGAGCAGGTGGCGGCGTTCTTGGACATGATGCAGCGGGAGAACAAGATCATGCTGCACGAGGGGACGGTCATGATCATCTAGCGGCGAGAGCATCTATGTACCGGCGAGAACATCCATCTACCGGCGAGATGAGGGGGGCGGCGTCGTCGTCGAGCGCGTTTGGAGCGAGCGAGCGAGGCTTCGGAGTAATATGATGTCTTCTTCGAAACGGTTTCGCGCCTTGTTTTCGTCCGTCTTTTCACGCGTCTTCTTCCTTCTACGGAGACTCGGCGCGTCACACGAACGCGCACTCGTCCTCGAGGTCCTCCGCCGCGACGTCTCGCGGGCCGCTGTACGGGTCCCAGGTGTGGCACACGCCGTCCTCGCAAAAGTCTGCGGCGGGATGTCGCGTCGGGGGAGGGGCGTCGGAGGGTGAGATCGAAAACAAAAAAAAAAGAGGCGGCGACGCGGGACGCGCGAGAGGAGAGTTTGTCCGGGGCATCGAGACGATGCGGGGGGGCTCCGGGGCGCACGCACACACGAGGACTTCGTGGTCGTCGCGCTCGAAGGCGTCGCACGTCGTCTGGGCGCCGAAGCGCTCGCCGGTCGGGAGGACGTGCGCCTCGTCCACGAAAGACTCGGACGCGGTGTGGAACCTCGCGCGGCTGTCGAAGCATCCCTTGAGCGTGGTCCAGCACGAGCGCTCGACGACGTTGTTGGTTTGACGATGCGACGCGTGCATCATCATTTCCGCGGTCGCGGGTCGGGCGCCGCCGCGAGCGGAGCGGGCCCGAGGACGCGCGGACGCGAGGCGCGCGGGAGGAGGGGTGCGCAGGACCGAAGGCATGGAGGGAGGGAGGGGGATGTGCGTCGGTCGCGCGGGGCGGAGTGCGCGCGCGCCCTGGGGGCGTGGGGCGATACCGTTGTGCTTTTCTCGACACGTCAGCATGAGATTCTCAACTTTATTTCACCGCCGCCGCGTCACATGTCTGATTATTTGACGAGCAGCGCTCGGCGGTGTGCTCGACGAGGCGGCACACGCCGCCGCGCCCCGCACCCTCCCGCCCCGGCGCCCCGGGCCGGGCGCCGCTTCGGGCGCGTCGCGGGATGCCCCCGGGGAAAGCGGCGAGCGGCGTCGCGGGTGCGCGCGCGCGCGAACCCCCCCGCGACCTCCCCCCGAACGCCTCCCGCGAACGCGCCCGCCTCCCTCGGCGGGACCGACGAGGGACCCGCGGTGCCGTCTTTCTCACGCGAACGCCCCGTCGCGCCTCCCCCCCTCTCCGCCCCTCGTCGCACTCCCGACAGGCGTTCGCAACGCGTACGCCGCGCACGCCGACGGCGCCACCGGGTACTACGTCGACTCCGGCGCGACGTACTCGAACCCGCACGAGCGCGGCGTGCGCGAGGCGCTCTTCCGATGCGTCCGCGCGCGCCCCGATTTGTTCTTCGACGACGCCGACCGCCCGTCCTCCGCGCCTTCTTCCTCCGCCGCCTCCCCGCGCGCGACCGACTCGGTTCCTCCCGTCCGGATCCTCGACCTCTCGTGCGGCAGCGGCGAGGCGACCGCCGCGCTGATCGACGCGGGCGTCCGCCCCGACGCGATCGACGCGTTCGACCCGTACACCCGCGTCGCGTTCGAGCGCAGGTTCAACGACGACGACGCGCGACGCCGCGTCGCCGCGACGACAAGGCCTTCGACAGCTGTGTCATCCGGGGACGACAGCTGTGTTCTCGATACTCCCCTAGTAGGCGGTCGCGACGCGGACGTCGAGAAGTACACTCGATCGAGCACGACGAGAAGGATGACGTGCGAGGGGTACAGCTTCGAGGACATCGCGCGGGGTGCGGTGGCGGACCGTCGCTGGCGGACGGTGGTGTGCTCGTTCGCCATGCACCTGTGCGCGAGGGATTTCCTCCCGACGCTGTGCGTGATGCTCGCGTGCTCGGCGGAGTTTCTCGTCATCCTCACCCCGCACAAGCGGCCGGCGATCGAGGCGGCGTGGGGGTGGCACCTGATCGGGGAGGAGCGGGACGCGGAGTGGCGGGTCAGGACGAGGGTGTACGCCACGGACGCGGAGCGCGCTCTGGAGGCGGAGGCGGAGGAGGAGGGAGGGTCGTCCGGAGGAGAAGAAGGCGCGGGGGAGTAATAAAACGGTATTGTTCTCTGCTACTACGTTGGCTCGCGGCGCGCCTGCGTAAAAAATGCTTCGTTCGCATCTGTACGGCGCGCACTCGTTCGTGCCCGCCGTCTTTTTCGCGTCGGGCGTCGCGCGCGGCGCGATCGTTCGCGGGCGCTCGCACTCCCCGCCGCGACGGACCGCGGTTCGCGTTCGCGCGCGCCTCCGATCGCCGCGCGCCATCGGTCGCCATGGTGCGTCGCCGCCCGCGGAGCGCCGGCGGCGCCTCGTCCGGCCCCGCCGGCGCGCGCGGTCTCTCCCGCGCGCGCGCCGCCCTCGATTTTAGTTATCCGCCTCCGCCGACGCACGGTCCACCGCGCCGTGGACGGGTGGACGATCGCGATCGGCGACGACGCGCTCGCCGTCGCGCCCTCCCGCGTTCGCTCTCGCCCCGACCCCTTCCTCCGGATGATCGCGGCTCTGACTCGGGAACAACCCCCCTTCCCCCGCCCGCGCCTCCGCCGCGACCCCTCCTCGTCCCGCAGCCGACCGTCAACCTGAACCGCGACCAGCTCTTCGCCGCGCTCGGCAAGACCTACACCGAGGCTGAGTTCGACGAGCTCTGCTTCGAGTTCGGCATCGAGCTCGACGAGGTCACGAGCGAGAAGCAGATGAACAGCAAGTTCCTGGGCGCCGGTGCCGGCGACGAGGCGCCCTCCGATGGCGCCGCGATGGACGTCGGCGGTCCCGAGGAGGACGAGGTCATCTACAAGATCGACATCCCCGCCAACCGCTACGATCTGCTGTGCCTCGAGGGCATCGCCAAGGCCCTCAACGTCTTCCGCGGCGTGTGCCCCGCGCCCACGTTCCGGCTCGTCGAGCCCCCGTGCGGCGCGCCGAGGCAGAGGATGATCCAGAAGCCCGAGACGCTCCTGATCCGCCCCTTCGTCGTCTGCGCCGTGCTCAGGGGCGTCAAGTTCGACAAAGCGAAATACGACTCCTTCATCGACCTGCAGGACAAGCTCCACCAGAACATCTGCCGGAGGCGAACCCTGGTCGCGATCGGCACGCACGACCTGGGTAAGATCAGGGGCCCGTTCACGTACGAGGCGAAGCCGCCGGAGGACATCGAGTTCGTGCCCCTGAAGCAGACCGAATCGTTCCGCGCGGACCATCTCATGGAGCACTACAAGAGCGACCAGAAACTGAAACACTTTCTGCACATCCTGGAGGGCAGCGCGGTGTTCCCCGTGATCTACGACGCGGACCGAACGGTGCTCTCGCTGCCGCCCATCATCAACGGCGCCAAGTCCGCCATCTCGCTCGACACCACGGACGTGTTCATCGAGTGCACGGCGACGGATCTGAACAAGGCCAAGATTGTCCTGAACACCGTCGTGACGATGTTTTCCCAACACTGCGCGTCGCCCTTTTGCGTCGAGCCCGTCGACGTCGTCGACGCGATGGACGAGGAAAAGGCCTACCCGGACTTCATGACGCGCTTCGTGGAGGTGGACCCCGAGTACGTGAACAAGCGAATCGGGGTGGACATCGCGCCGCGCGACATGGCGGCGCTCCTGTGTCGCATGCAGCTCCCGACGAAACTCGCGGAGGGTTCTTCGCCGCTCTTGCGCGTGGAGGTTCCCCCGACGCGGTCGGACGTGCTGCACCCGTGCGACGTCGCCGAGGACGTCGCCATCGCGCACGGGTACAACAACATCCAGCGCACCGTCCCGCCGCTGACCACCGTGGGGGCGCAGCAGCCCCTGAACCACTTCTCCGACCTGGTCCGTAACGAGATGGCGTACCTCGGGTTCAGCGAGGTGCTCACCTGGATCCTGTGCTCGCACGACGATAACTTCGCCAACGTCAACCGCGTCGACAACGGCGTAGACTCCGCCGCGATCGTCGCCAACCCCAGCGGCATCGACGTCCAGGTCGCGCGGAGCTCCCTCCTGCAGGGGGTGCTCAAGGCGATGGGCGCGAACAAGGACGCGCCCGTGCCCGTCAAGCTGTTCGAGGTGGGCGACGTCGTCCTGATCGACCCCGACGCGGACGTCGGCGCCAAAAACGCGAGGAGATTACTCGCGCTCTTCTGCGGAAAGACGAGCGGGTTCGAGGTCGTGCACGGGGTGCTCGATCGCGTCATGGTGGTCGTCGGCGCGGCGTCGAAGGGTACTACGGGAGGCCAAGGCGGCGGCGCGGGGTTCGACGACGCGGGGTACGAGGTGCGGCCGTGCGCGGAGGCGACGTTCTTCCCGGGGAGGCAGGCGAAGATCGTCAGGGGGGGGCGGGAGATTGGGACGCTCGGGGTGGTGCACCCGGACGTCCTCGCGAGGTTCGACGTCGTCAACCCGTGCTCGGTCCTGGAGCTCGACCTCGAGCCACTCATGGACGTGGGCGGGGAGATGTGAACGAACCACAAGGCGCGTGGGAGGAAAAACGCGGACCGAGGGACGGGACGAGCTTCCGAGTCGAGTCTCCGTGTGACGATCGAAGGGACGGGACGATCTTCTTAGTCGAGTCTCGTGACGATCTTCAGTCTCTCATCTTCGCCGACGCTCCCTCTCTCGGAATCGCGCGTTCGGTCTTTTGCTCCTCCTCCTCAAATCGACGTCGTCAATTTTTAGACCCCGATGGCCGCCTCCTCGGGCGGCGGCGTCTCCTTTAGTCCCTGATGGCCTCGACCGCCGCCTCCTCGGCCGGTGTCTCCTCGCCGATCGCCCCGACGACGCGCGCGACGACGTCGGCGTTCGCCGCGACGGGGCGTCCCCCGAGACGAACCCACGCGACGAACTCCTCGAGGCTCACGCGGCCGTCGCCGTCGCCGTCGAGCGCGTCGAACGCCGCCGAGACCTCCGCGGGGTCCGCGAAGTCGACGTCCGACGAATCGAACGACGTCGAGGGACGAATCGAAGGACGAATCATCGGTTCCGCGAAACCTCCGCCCCCCCCCCGCGCGTCGTCCTCCTCCCACGCCACGCGGTTGAGCTCGCGCAGAAGCCTCCCGAGCTCTTCGGCCCCGACGAAGCCGTCGCCGTCGTCGTCGAAGTCGGCGAAGAGCGCCGCGAGCCGCAGCGCCTCCGACTCGGAGACGCCGTACGCGCTCGGGTCGAACCCGCGCTCGGTCTCCGCGGCGGTGAGCTCGAAGATTGCCGCGAGGCGCTCGACGCTCGATCGGCCGGGGGAATCGACATCGATCGCGGCGTCCTTCGCTCGAAGCTCCGCGTCGACCGCGGCGCGAAGCCGAGCCAATCGACGCGCGACGCGAAGCGACGTCGCCGCGTCGCGGACGGACGCGACGCCCGGGACGATCGACGACGGAACCCGGCGGAACCCCTCGCCGCCTTCGCCGCCGCCTTTTCCCCCTCCTCCTCCTCCGAGCTTGAGGACCGCCGCGGAGAAGGCGTCGAGGTCGGCGAAGCCGAAAAACGTCGCCGTCGCGATCATCGATCCCGCGATGGTCGCGTGCGCGAGCGACTCGATCGCGAAGACGCCGCCGAGCGCGAAGGGACCGAACTTGGCGAGCGTCCGAAGGATTCGATCCATCGCGAACGGTCCCCCTCCTCCCTGGGGGGGCGCTGCGAAGAAGTACGACTCCGCGGATTGGAAGAGGACGTACATGCCGAACGCCACCGCCGCGTTCACGGCGATCGCGACGAGCTCGAAGAGGATGTAGTTGGCACTCGCGCCGACGAGGAGCCGCCTCGCCCGCGCGGGGGTGTCCGCGCCGAGGGCGACGAGCTCGCGCGCGATCGTCCGCGCGGCGGAGGAGGACATCGTCGCCCGGACGATCTTCTCCATCGCGCGGAGCGCCTCGTCGTCCGTCATGGGCTCGGAGGGCTCGGAGGGTTTATTCTTTCCGTCTCCGTCGCCGGCGTCTGGTCCGCTATCAACGGGTTTTTTTATTTTCTTCTCGGCTTCGGCTTCGGCGGCGAAGATATCGGGGTCGTCGTCGACGGCGTATTCGACGCCGTGGACGACGACGACGGGCTCGTCGTCCTCGTCGTCCTCGCGGTCGTCGCCCCTCTCGTCGGCGGACGCGCGGGCGCGCACCGCTCCGCCGCCTGGCGCGCGGCGCGAGAGGAGAGGCGGGCGAACCGGGCGCCGCGCGCTCCGCGGCTGCTCGCGGGGCGGACGCGGTTCGCCGCGCGCGTCGTTCGTCCCCGCCGAGGGAGGGAGGCGAGGCGCG
>MDSW01046680.1_pt1 | contig 11127 bp, 7 predicted proteins | sample 811171 | NCBI WGS metagenome assembly MDSW01 (sample SAMN05326641, study PRJNA326480) | marine metagenome | isolation source: seawater | place: Atlantic Ocean: North West | collected 2012 | reverse complement strand
CGTATTGGAAAAGAAGTTGCAATCCGTGCCCGCGCCTTTGGCATGTACCCAATTGGGTACGATGTGTATTGGGACGACGAGTTTGCTTCCAAGCATGGTGTTGACAGATGCGAAGACATACAGGATTTGTTCTCTCGTGTGGACTATTTGTCCCTCCATACGAACCTTACACCAGAAACGCGTGAACTTGTACGTGCCGAGACAATCAAGTTTCTCAAGCCAGATGCCATTATCTTAAATTGTGCACGGGGTGAGATCATTCATACTGCTGACGTCGCCGAAGCCCTTCAGTCGGGTGCACTGCGTGGCTACGGTACGGACGTCCTTGATGAGGAACCACCATCTGAAGAGCATCCATTAACCAATCTCCCAAACTGTCTTGTAACGCCTCACATAGGGTCGAGAACCCTTGAAAGTGTTCAGCGTCAGGCAGTCGCAGCGGTCACCAACCTCTTAAATGCTATGCGTGGTGAGGCACCACTCGCGCAGGTTAATCCAGAAGTTGCTGTACAGCGGTGCGTTGACTGAGTTTTATTCAAAGGACAGGTTTTGAGCCTGTAAAAGAGAATGTCAGAAGAATTTTATGTTGTTTCCGTTGAAGATCATGAGCGCGTGGTTCGGGCAGCGTATTTGAAGCGAGGATTTACATCCAGCGAAGCAGAGCAGGCTGTAAGACTAGCAACAGCAGCGACGCAGCATGGTATTCGGACACATAACGCAATAAAAGCAATACACCTTGATGATTTGTTTGGGTCGGCAGTTGGTGGCTGTGTGCCGGGTGCCAATATTGAAAAGGTTAACAGTCGCTTTGACGCCGTAGAGGTTTGGGATGCAAAAAAGAAGCTTGGGCAAGCTGTAGCATGGGAAGCGATTGATCGCTGCATTGAAATGGCCGAGAAACACGGCAGCGGAACGGTGTCAGTTGATAATGCATTTCATTATTTATGGGGTGGCGGCTATGTGATGGAGGCCGCAAAAAAAGGATTTATAGCCGTGACTAACTGCACAGCATCACTCGCCGAGGTTGTACCGTTCGGTGGAAGTTATCCAACTCTTGGAACGAATCCACATTCGTGGGGTTTTCCAACAACAGATGCTGTTGGGTTTCCAGTTGTTATTGACTGGGCGACATCAGTTATCGCCATGGGAAGAGTCCAGCAATTTCAAAGAGAAGGTAAGCAACTTCCTCCTCATGCAGCGGTAGACAAGGATGGAAACGCTACCACGGATCCCAACGCTGCTGTGTCGCTTGTGCCATTTGGTGCACATAAGGGATACGGTTTGGCATTAATGAATGAGATTGTTGCGGCTTTCATTGGCGGTTCTTTACCTACAATACGAAGCCGCCAACCTATAAAGGGTGAAAAGCAGACATGCAATTTCTTTTTTCAGGTGATCCATCCGGAGGCACTCTCATCGGGTGATTTCGCCAAGAATCGAACTCAGCTGGAAAATGTAAAGGTTGTCATTGAAGATATTCTTGGTCACGGGAACGATTCGTGTTTACTCCCAGGACAACTTGAAGCAAACTTTGCCCGCCGTAGTGAAGTCGCTGGCGGATTGCTCTTTTCAGCAGCAGAAATTGATGCCCTCAATGAAATTGGTCGTGAGGCGAATGTTGATTCGATCGATAGGCAAGGTTTGGCGACCGTTTGTGTAGAATAATAAGAAGGGAGACGAAATGGGTTTGCCGTTAAAGAACCGCGATCAGTGCGGGTTTGATGCCGTATCATTAGGCGAGGTAATGCTTCGGCTTGATCCCGGAGAGAGTCGCATACGAACCGCTAGACGATTTCAAGCCTGGGAGGGCGGCGGAGAATACAACGTCACTAGAGGCTTGAGGAAATGCTTTGGGTTGCGTACAGCAGTGGTTTCAGCATTTGTTGACAACGAAGTTGGTCATCTTATCGAAGATTGCATCATGCAGGGTGGCGTATGTACGGATTTCCTGGTTTGGCGCGACGATGACGGTATGGGACGAACGGTGCGTAATGGACTTAATTTCACGGAGCGCGGCCACGGCATCCGTGGTGCTGTAGGGAATCCAGACCGTGGGAATACAGCGGCGAGCCAACTGAAGCCAGGTGATGTTGATTGGGACAAAATCTTTGGTGAGATTGGATCCCGTTGGTTTCATACTGGTGGTATCTTCGCCGCTTTGTCAGAGACCACTGCTGCCTTGACAATCGAAGCTGTAAGAGCTGCCAAGAAATACGGAACAATTGTGTCCTATGATTTGAATTACCGCCCAAGCCTTTGGAAGAGCATTGGCGGTATTGAAAAAGCACGCGAAGTGAACCGAGAGATTGCGAAACATGTTGATGTGATGATCGGTAATGAAGAAGACTTTACGGCATCCCTCGGCTTTGAAGTAGAAGGTGTTGATGAATCTATTAGTGAAATAGAAACAGATGCGTTTAAGCGGATGATACAAACCGCTGTTGCAGAGTTTCCAAATTTTCAGGTGGCAGCAACCACGCTAAGGCGAGTTCTTACTGCAACGCGGAACGACTGGTCAGCGATCCTTTGGCACGACGGTGAGATCTACGACAGTCAGAAATTTCCCGAGCTTGAGATACTCGATCGCGTCGGCGGAGGCGATAGCTTTGCTAGTGGATTAGCCTTTGGGTTTCTTGAATTTAATGATCCACAACAGGCAGTTAATTATGGTGCGGCGCACGGCGCGCTTGCATCGACTACACCGGGTGATACGTCCATGGCGACAAGAAAAGAAGTCGAGAAAGTGATCTCTGGAGCTGGCGCACGAGTGGTCCGCTGAACGAAAGGTCACAAAAAATCCATTGCTTTATCTAGTTGAATAAGAGGGAACGTCCAGATGGAAGTAGAGAAAAAGTTCTGTTGGGTACTCCTTGCTGCGTGTGCGTTTTATAGTTCAGTTTTTGCGAACGAGAGTGCAAAAAGGGATTCCACTAAAGCAGCATCTTTGGATGTGAACGGAGCAGGGTTCAATGGTGTTGCCTCGGCAGTCCGAAAAGGGAGACGTTTGCAGATGGTTCCTTCGCAGAATGCGAGGGCCCAGCAGTATGTGACGACCCCTCGGTTCTACGCGGCTATTGAGAACGTGGGATGTCTTGGGCGACCGGATATCAAGGTCAAAGTGCATCCAGAGCCGACAAGGTGGCGCGTGCAGTGGGATTCAGCGTTGCCAAAAGATGGGGAACTAGTCATCACTTTTGTTGCTGCACCACTGCTTGTATCAGAACAACAACGAGTTGGGGCGGCACCCGATGGCTCCCTTTTGCTGAGAGCCTGTGAAGCCCGGACACGTGGGGAGAACTTACGATATGAGCCACAGCCTTATAAAAATACAGTCGGCTTTTGGGTTGAACAGACTGATTCGGCAGTGTGGGAATGCCACATTCCGGAATCGGGTTGGTATTCAGTAGCTTTGCTGCAAGGCTGTGGGAAAGGGCAGGGCGGAAGTAAGGGTAGGATTGCTTTTATTAAAGATGGCGAGGAATGCGACTCGACCTCCTGCGTAGTGAAGGAAACAGGCCATTTTCAAAATTTCAATTGGGTACAAAGTGGTCACGTGCTGCTTGAAGAGGGTGGCAACTACGATGTTATTGTCCAGCCGATCGAAATTAAGCAGAAGGCATTTGGCGATATCCGTGCTGTATCAATCGTTCGGCAGCAAAAGCAACTTGTGACAGAGAATTGACTAACTCAAAAACAAGAAAGCGTGGCCTGTATAACAGGCCACGCTTGGTCTTATTATAAAAACGTACCTTTTGCAGACAGTTTGCTATGTAGCTGCAGGATCCTTCCCGTCTGTCCACGGTCCTGCCAACGACTGGTATGGCTTTGGTTTGAGTTCACTTCCCGTTTCACCAGCCTGCCAACCTGGGACGTGCCTCGGTTGTCCTCGATGTTCTGAGAGAGTCTCCCAGCGATCGGCCCAGGCCGGACTTCCATCGGTATAGCGACCGCGTTCGGCATCGAAATGATAGACTTTTCCATTCCTGTAACTCATTGCGCCGAGAATAACAGTTGTTACTGCGGCAGCGCCTAGATCAGGAGGGTTGTTGCAGGCAAGCGGATCATTGGCTTCCATTGCAGCAAGCCAATTCGCAAAGTGCAGTTTGGTAGTGCCTTGTTTTTGTAATGCCGTTTCAACGAGGTCACTCTTTATCGTCTCGTCTTTTATTGAGCTATCGAGTGTGACCTGTGGGCGTTCGGCAAGGAACTCAAACTCTTTAAACGTCTCTCCATTTCCAAACTCGAAAGAGCCGTTGTGCCCGCGGATAGCCTGCTTGATGCGCGAACGTTCATTGCACATTGTTGCAGTGATCAGCCCCTGACAGCCTTCGTTGTAATCAGCAACAACAGTAGCAACGTCGGGTACATCTCGAGTATCAAGTTCGAGGTAAATGCCCCCAGCTCCAACCACACGTGCAGGGAAGCGGAGTCCAGTTGCCTTGAGCATGGCAGTGGTACGGTGCACAAAGAGATCGGTGAACATGCCAGAACCGAATGGCCAGTAGCATCGCCACTGACGATAGACAGCCCGGTCGAAAGGAATTTCTTCCGTAAGACCGGCGTCAACTCCGAGCCATCTCTTCCAGTCGATCGTCTTGGGAGTCATGTCTTTCGTCAATTCATAGTAACGCCACTGCCCGACGTTTGAATTTCGGAAGTACTCTGTTTGATAACCAAGTACTTTGCCAAGTTTGCCTTCGTCAATAAGTTTTCTGGCTTGATCCCAAACTGGGAGGCTCGTGGATTGGACTCCAACCTGCATGACACGGCCTGTATCCTTCCAGACTTTGACAACGTCGAGCGCTTCCTCGACAGTTTTTGTCATGGGTTTTTCGGCATAGACATGCTTGCCTGCCTTGAGTGCATCAACAATTTGGATGCGGTGCCAGTGGTCAGGGGTGCCGATGCATACTGCATCAACAGAGTCGTCGGCCAGCATATCCTGATAGTCGAGATAGCGTTTTGGATCAACACCTGTCTCTGCCTTGATGTACTCACAAACCTTATCTTCCTGCGCTTTATAGACTTCACTCACAGCGACAAGGTCAATGTTTGCACCCTCGTTGCGAAGTTTCACAAGCGTTTTCACATGTGCGCCAAAACCTCTGCCACCAGGGCCTATGAAACCGATTCGTATGCGATCACTCGCTTTTGCAGCTTTACTTGTCGCAGCTGCGGTAAGTGTTGTAGCAACTGTTGCACCAGCTGCTGATTGGGCAAGAAAGTTGCGTCGATTGACATTGTGTGGTGTCAGTGGCTCGGGCGTAGACTCGCGAGGTAGTTTCATGGATGAGCTTTCTTTGAGCTGAGGGTAGGTGATGTTAGGTAATGTTTGGTACGGGGCGGTAATGCAAAAAGGAACGCCGTCGAAGAAACGATCGATCCCCACAAAACCTTCTCCAATTAACAATATAGTATGAACTGTCGCGGACTGTACACGTTTTGAAAAAAAGCCTTGTATAGCTACAGTTCGGGTGTTGGAGGCCCACTTTTCCAGAGTTTTATAGTTGTTGTGTCATTTGCTGATGCAGTTCCGATAGTACTGCGGCCAGCGTCAATATCAGTGCGCAAACGGGTGTAGAGTTCGTGGGCAATATCACGATGCTCACTGCCCACATTATTGCTTTCAGTTGGGTCGGTTGTCATGTTGTAAAGTTGATACGCTGGAAGTTGCTGTTGTTTTGCGGCACCTTCTTTCGGTGAAGTCCATCCACCAGAGCCCCTCGCGAGGAGAAGTTTCCATGCGTTCATGCGATAGCCAAAGTGCCCGCTTATAGAAGAATGGATAATGCCTTTTCGCTCTGTCACAATTGCTTGGTCATATAATGCAGGCAAAAAGCTGACACTGTCTTCGGCAGCCAAGGGTGGGATGTCGTTGAGTAGCAAGTCCGTAAGCGTTGCAAAGAAATCTGTAAGGCAGATTGTCTGGTTCGAATATGACTTTTGCTTTACGGTGTTGGTCCAGCGTACCAAAAATGGCACGCGATGGCCGCCCTCCCAGAGATCAGCTTTTGAACCTCTATAAATTCCACTGACGTGATGGCCTTTTTGCTTAAGTTCATCAATGTTTGCAGCTTTAGAACAACCATTGTCGCTTGTAAAAATGATGATTGTTTTTTCAGCTAAGCCGTTTCTATCAACGGCTTGAATAATCTGGCCGACAACGTCATCGGTTTGCATGACAAAGTCTGCATAGTCACTGATGCCACTTTTTCCCAGCCATTCTTCACTCGGAACAATCGGTGTATGGGGAGAACTAAGAGGTATGTAGAGAAAAAACGGAGTTGTATCTTTAGCTGCCTCTTCGATATAGCGAATAGATTGATTGGCTAAGCGAGGAAGCATGGTAATCGCATCATCGTGCTCAATTACGTGGGTATCCTCAACAATGGCGTCCATGTCACGGCTATGATGAAAACCATGAAAAAAATCAAAACCGTGGGCTAACGGCCCATCAGGAATCTCAGCACCGACAGGCGGCAATGAATGGTTCTTACGGTTGAGGAAGGCTCCGGTTTCTGGATCTTGATATTGGTAGTTAAGATGCCATTTTCCAATGAGTGCTGTTTCATATCCCTTTGCTTTTAAAAAGCTGGCGACGGTAGGGCGGTCATCTGCAATAAGACATGGAGCAAATCCCTGAACGACACCGTTCTGAAGCTTAGTGCGCCAGCAATGACGCCCAGTGAGAAGCCCATACCGGGTTGGTGTGCAAACGGCGGAGCCTGAATGAGCATCAGTAAAGGTCATCCCAGCGGCTGCTAGGGCGTCGATGTGAGGTGTTTTAATTTTCCCTTGGTGGGGGTTGAGGCAGTGAACATCGCCGTAGCCAAGGTCATCACACATGATGAGCACAACGTTTGGGCTGGATGGTTTTTCCTCAAGGAGTTCGCAGAGGACAGTTCGTTTTGGTGGTCCACGTAACCAGCCGAGACTCGTCAGAAAGTGGTCCATTTTGAGTATCGTGTCTACGAAACAACGGGGTGATTTCGACTCATTAAAAAAACCGTGTGGTTGGCCGGAGTAGACGTGTAACGCGGAACGCACCCCGACTCTTTTCAGGTCAGCATCGAATTTTTGAGCTGTTGAGACGGGAACGAGTTTGTCTTTTGATCCTAGAAAGACAAGGGTTGGTGGATCGTCTGAAGTAATGTTATGAGCTGGCGAGATTGCCGGGAAGTGTTCTATGACTCGGGAATATCCATATCCTTCAGGTCCGTTGTCATACACGGGGTTGAAGAGTAGCAATGCGTTGGGTTTTGAACTGATTTCGTTATTGTTGTCGGTTGGGTCTTCAAACCCGTTGCAGATGCCAGTTGCTGCTGCAACGTGGCCACCAGCTGAGCCGCCACCAGCTGCAATCTTGTTTGGGTCTACGCCAAGTTGAGAGGCATTGGCACGAACCCAGCGAATAGCAGACTTTCCGTCCTGAACACATGCGTCGGGATCCGTTCCGTGTTTTTTCTTCACACGATAGTCGGCAAGAAAAATAACCATACCGCGACTGGCAAGGTATTTAGCATGTTTTTCAAATTGTCGAACCGAGCCGCCGTTCCATCCACCACCAAAGAAAAAAACGGCAGCCGGCCGTTGCTCAGTAAGAGGCTCATGTCCGGCGGGTTCGAAACGATAGATTTGCAGACCATGTCCCGATGCGTGTTTATACACATCTACAGGGATATCTGGTATGGCTACATCCGTTGCAGATTGGTTTCGAGGTTCTGCCAGGAGTGAAGGTGCGCTACAAAAAGCGAGAGCAATAGCAAAGGAAATTAGTATATTGATGGTTCGCATGGCAGAATCCAAGACAAGGGAAGAATTGGTTATGAAGACATATTTCATGAGACACAGTGTATTACATCCCATGTTGGGTTTAGCAATAAGTGTGATGGGAGCAACGATGCTCGTTACACGTGTTTCCGCTGACGATGGAACTGTCTCTTCAAAAACTATTTTTCAAGATCAATTCAATCGAGAAGAGGAAGCTGGAGCCAAAGAGAATCCAGGAAATGGATGGGGCACAAATAGTAAATCACGCGCAAAGGGTAAAAAGCAGGTATTTCTTCGTGATAATGCGATGTATATCAAGCGGGCGGCGGTTGCTGATCATGGAGTCTCAGTGACTCAGGATGTTTCTTTTCAGGATGTCAAAATTACTACGCGGTTTATGTTGCCCCAGCAGGGAGATCTCGGCGTAAACATCGCCGATATGAACGAACCGTCTGTTCATGCCGGTCATATTTGTATGGCACGTATTAAACCAGCATCGCTTGAAATTGTTGATCTTAAGACGGGTAGGATGCGTAAAGAGATACATGAAAAAAACAAAGCAAAGACGTTGACTAAGGCGGAAAAGAAAGACATCTCAACCAAGTCAAAAATAGTGCCACTGAAACTCAAAACCGACGTATGGCATAACTTAGAAATTGTTATTGCCGGAGACACGATGTCAGTAAAAATTGATGGGCGGCAGATTGGCCGGATGACATCGGCTGGTATTGGTCATGAGACAAAACGACGAATCCGGCTTGCTGTGAATACTGAGGCATGGGTGGATGACTTCAATGTGGCTGTCCCTCAATAACAACGTTGTATAGTGATCGTGCAACACTACAAGTTCAATCAGTTGTTTTGCGATCCTGCTGGTTCTTTTTGATTGCATCTATCACATATGCCGTCGCGAGTGCATCGGCCTCAGCACAGGTTGACGCATGCGCCACAACTGCTTGCCCTTTTATTGGAAATTCTAAGAGTCTGCCTGTTGTGGGATCGACTATCGGCTTCCCAGGCACAGTGGTAGAAACCGCGAGTGCTTCACCATGGTCGAGTGAAATAATCTTGGAAGGCGTGTTTTCTGCTTCTCGAATGGTGACAAGCCATTTCCGGCTTGGGCTAGGTTGTCCCCAAGCGCGGACTTCACCACCTAATTCTACGAGGTGGGATGAAGACCCCAGTGATACGAGGTATTCACCGATTTGATCAACCGCATAGCCTGCTCCAATACCAGATAGGTCGATAGCAACATCGGCGTGAGTCTTCTGGACGAGCGGGTATTCGGAGTTTGTCGACTTTTTTATCCGCAGATTCTTAAAGCCAATCAGGTTCATAACGTCTGCTGGTGCTGCTAATGGATTTAACTTGTTTAAAGTTGAATCGGCAGTGTTGGATTGGTGCCACCAGTGGATGAGTGGTGCTGCTGTGATATCAAATTGTCCCTGAGTTTGTTCGCAGAGCTGGGCGGCAATGGTAAGTGTATTTGTGAGGTGATAGTCAAGCTCGATAGGCGCGTAGGCGGCCGCCTGATTGAGTTTTGTTACTAATGAATCGTCTCTCCATGTGCTTAGTGATGCGTCAATCTGTTGAAGCAGTAGATCTATCTCACGATGAACTTCACCAAGTGACTTCTCCGGGATTGGGGCTGCTAAGGTAAATCGATAGGTGGTGCCCATTGCTGGTCCAGCGCATGTAGGATAATTTTCCCCGGCATTCACAAAAGCTGCACAGCATAGAAGTGAATAAAAGTAAGTGAAAATCTTCCAGATGCTCATTGTCCGAGGTCTCCTGATGACCAAGCGTTTAACAATGCAAGGAATAAGCACCCGCATAAGATGATGTCGTGCCAAGTAATTTTGGAGGAGTTACGATTTAGCCGAATGAAGTTGAGGAAAGCTCCTGTTGGGCAGGCGTGTCGACAATACGCCATGGGTGAGATGACGCTCAGCACAAGGCTGCCGATGAAAATTGAAATAGCAGCCGGTCCGGCAATGGTCGGAAGGTATGCATCAAAAGGCTCAAGGTCAACCAATGAAACGGGTGTATTGAATACTGTTAGTAAGAGGCAGAGTATAAAAAGCATCCAAGGCAGGATATGTAGTTTTTTAAGAATCGGTGTGATCCGTTTCCGCAAGCCGTATGTAATTCCTGCATGACGTTGAGGAATAGCTATTTTCAGAAGTTGTTGTGCCGAACCATGCGCGCACAGTTGTGTGCAGTAGACGTTACGCCCCGAGGTGGCGGGTGTCAGAATTGCGATAATGGAAAGTAGTAACAGCACTGGGGCAGCCTGAGGAACCCCATGAGCTGCCCAGCCCCAGAGTTGGGCCTGTGAGAGTAACGCGCCAGAGCCAAATCCGAGGTAAGCAAATGCCACAATTGGAAACGCAATGCGTCCTAACCAATGACCACGAAGATGGGTAAATCCAACGACGAGACCACATGCAATTACAAGAATTGCTCCCCACTGTGGTGGTTCAATTGTGCTTATGCGTGAAAATATCCTATGGCCAACTGAACGAGTTGCTTGTGTTTCATATGTTGCTTGGGACGCTGTAACAATGGCTTGTGCAATCGCCTGACTCGTCATCGTGGCACCACTCACACCTTCTGTAGAAGGAACTTTTTCAGTGGTGCTGGCGAGGCTCTCAAAGGTCTGTCCGATGAAGTGACGCCCAAATGCACGGTCATCACGGACATACCCAACATATGGTTCATTATCAAAACTTTTCAGAATAGAGAGGCCGACCACGTGGCCGGCCGGGTCAAAGCCAATCAGTGTATCTGTTGGCCCTTGATACCCGATAAGGGAATCAGCTGCGGGGCTCGTGCGAAGTGTCCAGCCGATCGGAATATACTCACGATCGTAGACATTTGTAACAGAGGTGTCTCCGGCATCCACACGGAGGTGTTTGGCTTGTGGGAAAATATTCTGAATGTCTGCCAATGTGGGGTCAGTTGTAAATCGTCCTGACGGCTCAGATCTGCCGAGGCGTAGGCCAATTGATTCGACCATTGCATGACTTGTAAGAGTAGCCCCGGCAGTTGCATGCCATGGCTTCAATGACATGTGCTTGACGTCATCAAGAGTCTTGCCAAGAAATTGTCCCCAAAATGCATCATCTTTTTGAACCGACAAAACATGGTCGCGGGTGTCTGTGCTGGAAAGCACAGTAATGCCACAGATACTGTCTGTTTGATCGCATACGAGAAGAAGATTTGACGGTCCGGAAAATCCAATCACCCTATCACCCACAGGTGAGGTCTGAAAACAGTAGCCAACCCTTCTGCCGTCATTGTTAGTTAGTTCAACGGCTCCCTGAACCGTCCGTGAAGGTTCCCCAAACCCAACTG
>MDSW01178698.1_pt1 | contig 11128 bp, 17 predicted proteins | sample 811171 | NCBI WGS metagenome assembly MDSW01 (sample SAMN05326641, study PRJNA326480) | marine metagenome | isolation source: seawater | place: Atlantic Ocean: North West | collected 2012 | reverse complement strand
TGTTCTCCTTCCTGCCGGTGGTGTGAGCTAACCGGCAACCTCCTTTGCTATGTAACTAATATGACAGGTCAAGGTAAACAAAAGGTTAACTGAAGGTTAACTTTAGGTAAATAGTTTGGAACCTTGAACGTAAACAAGCGGGAGTTATTTAATGACACCCATTAAACAAGATGCTCCCTTAATAATAGTCGTTATTATTTACGGCGCATATCACACGCCGCCGCAGCGCTGAGACTTCTCTAATATATAGACCTTGTATTTTGCTGTATTTGTGTTACATTTGTGTTACAATCCCACCGTTAAATTCGCTGTTCTTGATGCGATTATCGTCTTTTTTGTGGTAGGTGATTGACTCTTTATATATATGGGTTACATTGAGGACTCAACATATTAACTGCGAAGGAGGCAGACAATGCTAGATATATACAACCATCAAGTAGCTGAGGGGGTGTATTCAGAGTATGAGCGTGTCCCGTCATTTATGACAGAAGAACATAGCGGAGGCGCCCTAGTAGAGATGGGCGACCTGTGCATAGCTCACTACTGTGACTGGGAACCCTATTCTCTGTGCTACTACACGGGAAGCATGAGAGACACTCACTACAACCCATCTCACAGGTGGTACTACTTTAAGACAATTCAAGGCGGTTACACCTCATGGAACCCGCACAGAATACTATCAATGAAGAGAGTAATGGCTAGACCTGACTACCACGTACACGAGGCTATCGCAGAGCGTGACTCATGGGTTCTCCCTGTGTCTGGTAGGTTCAGCTTAGCTAATGCTGAGGCGTGGATACACGAGTATCTCACAAGCTAGCTACTAGCGTCTCCCGTCTACCACATGGTAGGCGGGGGCGCTTCTTTTTTCGCCGCCGCAGCGCTCAGATTTGCTAATATATATTACAAGAAAACCCCACCCTTTCGGGTGAGGCTTCCTGTCTCAGTGCACGTGTCTGGCACCGTCTGGGATTATTCCCAGTGCTAGCCCTAGTGCTGCTAGGGCAGTTAGCCACATGATGACTAACCAAACTCTGTCACTGTTTATTATTTCCATTACCTTCTTCATATCCTTCACCTTCCTTTCTCCCCCTGTTCTGTTGCCAAGTCGGGGGCGACTCCGAGTCTTACTCAGTGAGAGTAAGGTTGCTAACCCTTACTCTTGTAGCCACATGTCGTAGTACTTGCAGAGATAGTATCTCATGTGTACTGCGTGTGCATCACAAGCTTCTAACGGCTTGATGTTGCGGATTGATGGGTCAAACAATTCTGGGAATTGTAGGACAATCATATCGCTTACAACATTAGGGTGTGTTTGCGCTTTCGCTAGTGCGTCTAGCGCTACTGTCACTCTAGATGATAGCTCTAATCTTGGTAGCTTTTCCATGCTCTTGCCTCCTTTCATGTAACTACTATTACAGGTCAAGGTGAACAGAAGGTTAACTGAAGGTTAACTTTAGGTTAATAATTTTTTATTTCTGTGATTAATTCAATGAATTTAATTTAATGAGGTCCATTAATTAATTGAATGATCTATCAATTAATTAATGACATACATTAAATAGGGGGGCACCCCCCTTGGTGGGGGTGGCTATATATTACCCGTCTTTTTCTGGAAAATGCAAACACCTAAAGGTGCCAATATACCGTTTGAATGTGTTACACTTAATTGATAGCTATTTTGAAAGGAAACGATGGCACTTAAAGGTGATGATGTAACGGTTGCAGCTTCTGCTACTTTGCTATTTACTGCTACGTCCGCTGCATCTGCTACGAACCCCCAGAAGATTATTATTCAGAACAACACAAGCACTGCATGCACGGTTGGCGCTTCTGATGTAGCTGCGGGTTCTAATGGTATTGTGCTTCCGGCTAGTGGGAACAACAGCATTGAACTAAACTTAACTCAGCCTGCTGAGGAAGTTTACGCTATTTCTTCTTCCGGTAACATATCTATACAGTATTTAGTTGACAACGTGTGAAGCTACTACCTCCTGAACTGCTTGCTCATGCTAGCCCGCAGGAGTTAGAGCTTTACGAACATCAACTACAGTATGAGCTAGCTAAGCGTAGCCCACTTGATCTTATGTGCTGGTTGTCTCCTGAGACAGTTAGAGCACCACATTTGGAGTATTTGAATGAGATCATTGTTGCGTTTACCGAGTACCGACTCTATAAGTCCGGAGTTGGACCAGCACCTCTATGGGTATATACGACAGATGGAGAGGACCGTCATGTTGTTGACAGCCATGATGATGTGCCTTTTGATAAAGCGCTTGACTTCTGGGGCGAGAACCCTGATACAAAAGAAAGGGCGCTTCTACGGTTAGCTATCGCTATGCCGCCTAGACACGGTAAGTCATATCTAGTGTCTGAGCATCTGCCGTTGTGGTACTGGTTAAAGCACCCCGACAACCACATAGCCTTCGTCACGTACTCTGATGACTTTGCTACTAAGACGTGGGGCAAGAAGATGCGTGACAAGCTGTTAGAGAACGAGGATAAGCTAGGCTTGACGCTAGCAAAAGGCGAACGCCACGGAGCCGACCACCTGTACTTTAACGAAACCAAAGGCGAAATGTTCTTGGTTGGTACAGGAGGAGCGTTAACTGGTAAGGGCTTTCAGTTAGGGATTATTGACGACCCTATCAAAGATGCTGTAGATGCTTTGTCACAAGCTAACAGGAATGCAGCAGGTAACTTCTACTCGTCTGTGTTTATTAAACGAAAGACACGTTTGCCTGAACGTGGTCTGCCATTAGAAATTATGATGTTTACGAGATGGCATGAGGACGATCTGGCAGGCAGGTTTGTGTATGACGAAGACGGCACAGCCAGAGACGACTGGTATGCTGTACGGCTACCGGCTATAGCTGAGGCTGACGACCCGCTAGGCAGAGAAGAAGGCGAAGCGCTATGGCCTATGGTTCGTACCAAGGCGCAATTACTAGCTGAGCAGAAGGAAGACCCGATGTGGTTTGCTGCTCAGTTCCAAGGAACGCCTACGTTCGGGGAAAGCGGTATGTTCCCTAAGTTTCATTTCTACAAGAAAAGCAAAAGCGAAGACGTAGAGCTGTACACATGTGACGCAATAAGTGACCACGAAGTGTCAAAAATTGTACGAGCAGACGAGTGTATCAGGTACGCTACGCTGGATATGGCAGCTACAAACAACAGTTGGTCCGACTACAGCGTATACAGTGTGTGGGATTTCCACAGGGCACAGCAGGTTTTAATACTGGTAGACTTTGTACGAGAACGTGTAACAGTAGACAAACACGAAGAGTGGTTACGTGCCTGCTATAGCAGGTGGCCTAGCACAGCGTTTGTCGGTATAGAAGACAAGACGTTTGGTAAAGGTTTACTACAGCAGATGGTACGTAGAGGTGGTATGACTGTACGCCCGCTTAAAGCTGACAAGGACAAGGTAGCTCGTGCTATGCCGTACGGTCAAGCTGCAGCTAATGGCCAGATATTCTTTCCACAAGCTCACCCTAGAATACATGAGTGGACTAGCGAGCACGCCCCGTTCCCTAACGGAACCCATGACGACATGGTAGATACAGGAGGGTATGCGTGGGCTATAGCTAGCACAATGCCACATCTAACTGTAAAACAAAACACGGCTCCTGCTACTACTGAAGAAAAATTAGAACGTTATATTGAGAAAAGAGAGAAAAGTAGAAAACGGCGCAGTACACTGTATGGTACACTAGGGCGATAAGCGAAAGGACAGATTCCTATGCCATACACTATTCACCATGATTTTGACCAGAACACTGCGTACGGGGCACGATGTACGTGTTGTGGGAACATAAAGATGCCCAACCACGAAGGAGTGTTCCGTCCAAATACGATGGACGACTTTGACGGCTTTCACGACATTTGCCAAGCCTGTGTAGAAGAAGCTGCTAACGATTTAGGGTTTGCTGCTCCGTCTGTTAACAAAAGACTTAACACTACCATAAAGAATTTACGAAAAGATTTAGCAGAAGCACGAGAGTTATTTACAGAATCACAAGAAACTATACGTAATTTATGTAGGGAAAACAGCAATTTACAGGAAGAGTTGACTGATTTAACGTCTTCGTTTGAGCCTGTAGAATGATTATTGTTGTTTGCGTTTTAGCATTTTTACCGTTCTGTTCTGCCATAGCTATGGCGTATGTTAATGTATACTTGTATAAAGAAAACGTTAAACTTAACGAAGCGTTGATGCGGGTACAGAACCCTATAGCTGTTAACGCCATAAAAGCGTCTGAGTCAGTAGAGTTACCTGACAAGCCGCAGCCACCCCAACCAATATATAGATAGTATGGTACAATTTTAATATGGCTGATTACGACAATAAGACCGGCTATGTACGTGAGATGTACAGTGACGGCGTTAAACAAATACGGGAAGAACTCCGATCATACTGGTTAAACCACGCATTCTTGCTAGGGTATCAGTGGGTGTTCTGGAACACAGACAGCCGAAGACTAGATATTATTAATCAAGACTTTGACCGTATACAGCCGACAATGAACCGTATGCGAGCCAACGCTCGTACAATTATTTCTACGCTGACGCAACGTCAACTTACGTTTGAGAATCCGCCAACATCTTATGATGATGCTACAATACAAAGCGCTCGTCTAGGTGAAGCAATTATTAAAGACATACATGACGAGCATAGTTGGGAAGTCAAACGAGAGCAGCACATGATGGCTACTCTAAAAGGCGGAACAGCAGCTATAAGCGTTGACTGGGACGCAGAGAACAAGACCACCATAGAGCAGGTTCTGCCTATTGGTGATTTTTTAGTTGAGCCTGCAGCGCTAGACCCTGAGACAGCTAGGTGGTGGATACGTAAACAGGCGTTACCACCTAAGCAAGTGCAGGCTATGTTTGATTTACCAGAAGAGCCACCGGCAGACGGAACTGCGGCTATAGACCCCTACATGCAACGGCTAGTAGCTGACCACGTAGGGAGCGGAACAACAAACGTGCCACGCACATTTGTTCTTACATATTACGAACGACCCAACCCTCTACGCCCAGAAGGTCACTTCTGTGTAGAGATAGACAACAAAGTTATTCAGCACGGAGACTGGCCGTTTCCTTGGAAGGACAGGCTTAACATAGTCTGTGCTACTGAAACAGCTGTAGAGAATCGTTGGCATGGAGCTACAATTCTAGACGATGTTCGTCCGGTACAGGTAGCGTTGAATGCTACGTGGGCTAACTTACTAGAGCATTTACGAGATGCTGGCACTGCCAGAATGCTAATACCACAATCAGCGTCAGACTTAGTAAACCACTTATCTGACAGTGCAGGAGAGATGATAGTGTACCCAGACGGAACACCACCGCCTATGTACATGACACCGGCACAGCTAACTAGCTGGCTAAGGGAAATGCCAGATAAGCTAGCCGAAATGATAGATGACTTGATGGGGGTTCACGATGTGTCTCGTGGTATGGCACCACCAAACATTGAATCTGGTCTAGGTCTGTCTATTCTAGCGGAGAAGGATAGCTCACCTATAGGACGTATGATTAAAGAAACAGCTCGTTGTTGGTCACGTGTTGCACAGATGGTGTTACAACTACATCAGGCTGAAACCAAGAAACCTAGAGAAACAACGTTACTAGACGGAAGCACCCCACTTAGATTTGTGTGGAAAGGTTCTGACATAGGCGGTCAATTTGGAATACATGTACCGCTAGAAGCTGTGATACCTAGAAGTAGGGCAGCTATGCAGGCTTTTGCAGACAAAGCTATGCAGATGGGTTTAATATCCAACGTGGTGCAATACGCTAGAGTCGCTGACTTACCCGATCAAAAAGATATAATAGCTGCTGCTGCTCCCGATGCTGCGAAGGCTCGCAGGGAGAATGGTGCTTTTGTGATGCAAGAAGTCATGCTCCCTGCAGCCTTTGACGATCACACAATTCATATTGAAATGCACAATGAGTTTAGGAAGACACAACGTTACGAGCAATTAGACGAAGAGATACGTGAAGTAGTAGATTTACACATTCAAGCTCACGAGACAATGGCGGCAGAACAAGCAGGTAGAGCGACAATGCAAGCAAATGTTAATCCTGCTTTAGCTGCTGCACCTAACGCAGACGGGTCTACACCTCCGGTAGATATGATGGGCAGTATGCCTCCTGCTCCTGCTCCGGCTTCTCCTGCAGATTTTTCTGGAGGCTTACCCGCTGAAATGGACCCAGCGCAAGCTATACTAGGAGCGCTAGAAGAAAGTAATCCCCCACCTGTACAAGGAGGCTAGATGCCTGAAGAAACAGAAATGCAAGAACAAGTTGTTGAAGAACAGCCTGTAATAGAAGAAGCTCCAGAAGAATCATCAGAGGTAAGTATTGATGATTTACCTGAGAATATTAAAGACTACATTCATGAGTTACGTGAGGAAGCTAAAGATAGACGTAAAGCTCACGAACCTTACAAAGAGGCGTTCAAAGACTATAATGATTCTGAAAAAGAATATTTATTAAATTTAGTTACAACTCTTAGCACAGACCAAGAAACAGGAGCTAATGCTATGAAAGAGTTAGCGCAACATTTATTAGGAGAAGAACCTCAAGTGGACCAATTAGACGAATTAGAAGTACATAACGATATTGACATTCCAGAGTCAGATTTGGTTTCTAGTGAAAACATAGCAGCGTTAGTGCAAGAAGAAATAGAAAAAGAACGTATGATACAAGATGTGTACGAGCAGTCACGTGCGTTAGGTTTTGAACCTGAAAGCCCAGAGTGTGAAGTGTTGTGGGATTTAGCTTTGACTCCTGCTATAAACGGAGATTTAGAAAAAGCTGCTGAATTAGCTAGAGCATATCTAGGAGATAAAGCTCCTGCTAACCCAAACGCAGAGCCTGTAGTTGAGCAACAAACCTTGTTTCCAGCGTCTGCTACTGCAGCAGGGACAGGGACTGTGGCAGATATTGAGCCTCAAGAGGTTCCTAGTATTAAGTCTGACTCTATGCGTGAGAAAGTTCTTGCAAGATTAAAAGCACAAGTTGGCGAATAATTATGACATAATTGTGTCAAATGTGTTATCCTAGAGGTGTAGAAAGATTCTACTTATAAGTTCGCCTCCTGCAGATGCTGAGGTCGTGCGACAGTCATATTCAAGTCACTTAACTATAAAGGAGAAACAGTGGCACTAAACCTATCAGCTGCTGATTCAGCGCTCAAAGAGGATTACCAACCGGCAATCCGTGAGCAGCTTAATCAGGAGATTATGATGCTCAACCAAATTGAGCAAAATACTCGTGATGTTGAAGGACGTAGGGCTGTACTTTCAATCCACACTGGCCGTAACAGCGGCGTTGGTGCTAGGGCTGAAGGCGGCACTCTCCCAACAGCGGGTAGTCAGCAATACAAAGAAGAGAGAGTAGGGCTTAAATACAACTATGGTCGTATTAAAGTCACTGGTCCTGTAATTAGAGCAATGAAGTCAGACAGTGGTTCATTTGTTCGGGCGATTGAGTCCGAAGTAAGTGGCGTTGTCATGGACCTCAAGCGTGATGTTAACCGTCAGATCTTCAACGATTCACAAGGTGCAATAGCACAATGTGCATCTGTATCTGGAGCTGACGTTACTCTTACCTCGCCTACAGCTACGCAACTGCGTCAGCTAGAGATAGGGTCAAAAATTGACATTGGTACAGTAACAAGTCCAACAGATCATGCTAACGGCTCAGAAATTACTGCAGTTAACACCTCAACAGGTGTGATAACAATTAGCCCATCAGCTTCTGCTGGTGTTAGTTCTTCAGACTTTGTTTTCAGAAGTGGTGCTAAAACCACAACTGATGGTACAACCCATGAACTCATTGGTCTGCAAGCTATTGTTAACAACAGCGGTACTTTGTATAACATTGACCCAACATCAGTAACCCTATGGAAGTCAACAGTTAATGGTAACAGCGGTACAAACCGTGCAGCTACCGACAACTTGTTTGAAACCGTCATAGACGACATTGGCCTAGAGTCTGGTACATCACCAAACTTTATTGTCACAACCGTAGGTGTACGTAGAAACTATGCTTCACAGCTCAAAGCTCAAAAGCGATTTACTGATACAACAACGCTAAAGGGCGGATTCTCCGCACTTACCGTTGACGCAGGGAACGTCAGTCTTCCTCTGGCAACAGACAGAGACTGCCCTAACAACAAAGCGTTCTTGCTTAACACTGACCACATCATGCAACATGCTTCTTCCGATTGGGAATTCATGGACGAAGATGGTTCAGTACTAAGCAGAGTATCTGGTGAAGATGCTTACGAAGCAGTATTATTCAAATACCATGAACTAACCACTGATCGTAGAAACGTCCACGGACGAATTGACGATTTGTCGGAAAGCTAAACCAAGGAGTAAATAATGGCAATAGCAATTAGTAACGAAGATCGCACAGTAATGGGCGACAGAGTTGTAATCTTTGCTACGGTTACCTTTGATAACATTTACCCGACAGGTGGTGAAGCCATTGCTGCTTCGGATTTTAGCGGTCTAAACCAAATAGACTTTATCCAATGTAGTGCCCCTAGTATTGACGATCAACCCATTAATGGCGTTGTGTACGTTAGGTCTACGGGCAAACTTATGGTGATAGATGCTGCAGGTGCCCAAGAGGGTAACTCTACAGATTTATCATCAACAACTATGGACATAATAGTTTTTGGTAAATAGTTCTCTCCAAGGGGAACGGTAGAGAAAAAAGGGCCGCCCATTACGGGCGGCTCTTTTATTTGTTATAATAGAGTAGACGATTGGAGTTATCATGCCTAAAGTAGGGACCAAAGAGTTCAGCTATACCACTAAAGGTATTAAAGCTGCGAAAGCATACGCCATGAAAACTGGCAAGAAAATGAAAAAGACTAAGAAAAAGAAATACTAATGGCTGAGTCAAGAGTTAATGAAGCTGGCAACTACACAAAGCCAGCTATGCGTAAACGTTTGTTCAACCAAATTAAAGCCGGTACTAAAGGCGGTAAAGCAGGTCAGTGGTCTGCTCGTAAAGCTCAAATGCTAGCTAAGCTGTATAAAGAAAAAGGCGGAGGCTACACTAACTAATGGGTCTAGCTAAGTCTCAAAAGTCGTTAAATAAGTGGACTAAAGAAAAGTGGAGGACTGGCTCAGGCAAAAAGTCATCTGACACTGGTGAAGTCTACGCTCCTGAAGCAACGATCAAACGACTAAAGTCAACACCTGCTGGTCGTAAAAAACTAGCAGAAGCTAATAGGAAAAAGCGTAAAGCAACTAAAAAAGGAATACAGCACGCTAGGCACGGATTACATAAAGGCAGAAAGTAATGGCTAAAGATTCTAGAATGAAAGCACTAGGTGTGTCAGGTTTTAACAAACCTAAGCGTACACCTAATCACCCTACAAAGTCACACGTAGTGTTAGCTAAAGGTGCAGGCTGCCCTGATGGTAAGACTATTAGATTCGGGCAGCAGGGTGTGTCAGGTGCTGGTAAGAATCCTAAGTCTAAGAAAGACAAAGCTAGACGTAAGTCCTTCAAGGCTCGTCACGCAAAGAACATTAAGAGAGGCGTTTGCTCAGCAGCATACTGGGCTAACAAGGTGAAATGGTGAAAACAGGAATACTTGACACGATACGTCATTCTGCTGTAGGCGGAGACATGCAGCACATGTTGACTTACGGAATACCTGAGATAGGTTGGAACGGTGACCCTTGGATAACACTATGCTGGAACAAGTTAGAAAGCCGTTGGGAGATATGGAGCACACGTGACGAACCATACTGTGTGCATCGTTCCCGACCAATGCACGAAGGTGAGCTACCAAACATATTTGAATTATGTGCACACTTAAGAGATCACGACTTACATAAGGTTAAAGTAGAAGACGTACTTAACCGAGTAGATAAACACAACGACAAGCTAATTAAAGAACAACAAACTAAAGTTAAAGAAGCACAGATAGAAGCACTAGAGAAAGTGTATTGGCATGTCGCTAAAGAAGTCGGGCATCACTACTAAACGGCTGTGCTATAATTGAACTATGTTAACTGAATCACAAAAGGCCCAAGAACTAGCTAAAATGCGTAGTAAGAAAATGCGGTTCCCTTCCGTAGCTATGAATCAGAATCCTAAGAAAAAGAAAAAGAAGAAACAAGAGGACGTAGATGCAGCTCCAGACTATCAGGGCTAACGTATATGACCGTTTAGGTATGGCCAGCACAGACAATGCTCTGACAAGCTCAGTACTAGATAACCTTATAAACGGTGCACTGCGTCAAATAAGTATGCAGTTTGATTGGCCGTGGTTAACACATACAGATACTACGTTTACAGCAACTGTCGCAGGCACGCAAGACTATACTCCACAAAATATATGGAAGTCTACACAGTACATAATCACTGACACAGATAATTTACTTAAAGCAAAACAACCAGCAGATGCCGCACGGTATTCTAACTTTGAAGGTTATCCTCAATTCTACTCCATTGAGGGTGGGAAGATACGACTGTTCCCTGTGCCTGATGCCGTGTACACGGTACGCCACGTGTTTACTAGGTATGAGTCACCGCTTACTGGGGATACAGATGAACCGCTAATGCCAGACTGGGCGATAGATTTGCTAGTTATAACTACAGCACACATGGCTGCAGGTAGGTTACGTGACAGAGATTTACAAGCAGCTTTAAGACCAGAACTTGACAGACTGATGTCAAGTATTAAAGACGAAGTACGGAGGACTCGTGCAACGGTAGACCCACAGCACCGCCGTGATATTGGGTGGGGTTAATGGACCGTCAACGCATAGAGACTAGAGAATTTGATAGCTGGCGTAAGGGTCAGGTATTTGCAGACGTAACACGTATGCCTCGTAATGACGATTCATACTGCTCCATGAACATGCAAGTATACGACTCTGGTGCACTAGGCCCACGTCCTCGGCTAAGGAAATGGGCAAACACAGGCTTTGCTGATGCTAGTGATTTAGTTTTGTCAGATAACAGCTGTATACAGTACAAAGAAAGTGACACCACAATGGGTGACGCTTACGGTCATCTTTACTTATATAAGATGAGCGTTGGAGGTGCTGCTGCTCAAGCGTACTATTATAATTTTGATGACACTA
>MDSW01175284.1_pt1 | contig 11128 bp, 9 predicted proteins | sample 811171 | NCBI WGS metagenome assembly MDSW01 (sample SAMN05326641, study PRJNA326480) | marine metagenome | isolation source: seawater | place: Atlantic Ocean: North West | collected 2012 | reverse complement strand
GGGTTAAGTAAAAGTAATCCAATCGTTAGTCTTTCTATTTCAATAATAATGCTATCTATGGCTGGCATACCTCCTTTCATAGGGTTTTTTGGAAAGTTTTATGTTTTCATTGCTGCAATTGAACAAGAGTTATATTTACTTTCAGTTCTTGGTGTATTAGCTAGTGTTATTTCTGCATTTTATTATCTAAGAATTATTAAGATTATGTATTTTGATGAAAGTATAAATGAGGAAATAATTAATTTTAAAATTTCTTTTCAATCAAAAATAATTTTGTCTTTAAGTTTATTTCTAATTATTTGTTTTATATTTTACCCATCTTTATTGATTAATATATCAGCAAGATTGATCATTTGATTAATGTCATTAGATAAAATTAAAATTTTATTAGATAAAAATAATTTTGATTTTTATTTTATTGAATCTGTAGATACTACAATGTCAGAAGTTAAAAAACTTATTTCAAATAGAAATATATGTTTGATGGCAAATGAACAAAAAAAAGGATTTGGAAGACGTGGAACAATCTGGCAAAGCCCAAAAGGCAATGTATATATATCTATATTAACAAAAAATTTACTTCCAATAGAAAGTCATTTTTTGAACAACGCTTTTATAACTAATACAATTTGTTCTGTTATTGAAAAAAACTCTAATATTAGAACTCAAATTAAATGGCCAAATGATATATTAATTAAGAATGAAAAAATTTCAGGAATTATCTCAGAAATATTTGATTATGGTAAAAATAAATATATAAATACTGGATTTGGAATTAATATATTATCCTCACCAAAAATAAAAAAATACCCTACGACCAATCTAAATAAATATAATAAAGAAATTAATAATTTCAATTTTGTGTATCAATTAATGGAAGAGTATTTTAATAATTTAAAGCAATTGCAAAACGATCATGAAATAATTATGAAAGATTATAAAAATAGATTATTATATTTAGGTTCTAATATTAAGTTAAAAATTGATGAAAAAAAGATCAAGTACGGAATTTTTCATAATTTAAATTCAGATGGTTCGATCATTATAAAAGATAAAGATAATTTTGAAAATATCTATAACGCTAGAATAATTATATGATCGTTATTGACGTAGGTAATTCCAATATTGTTTTTGGATTATATTCAAAAGATAAATTAATTAAAGTTTTAAGGCTCAAAACTGAAAAAAAAATAAACAAAAAAATAAAATATTAGAAAATTTTTTTAGTTCAAAAAAAAATTTATTAAATAACATTGAAAATAAATATTGTATACTATCCTCTGTTGTTCCTTCTCTTAATGAAATTTTTAAGAAGTATTTTCACAAAAATAAATTTAAATTTTATATTATTAATCCACAAAAAATTCCATTTAATGGAAAAATTAAATATAATTTAAATCAAATTGGATCAGACAGGATAGCTAATTATGCATATGCTTTTAAAAACAATATAAAGAACTGTATTATAATCGATTTTGGTACTGCTACAACCTTTGACGTTATTAAAAACAAAAATTATTCTGGAGGTCTAATTTTTCCCGGTATAAACCTTTCTATGGATACTCTTATTAAAAATGCTGAATTAATAAAACATACTAAAATTTCTAAGTCAAATAAGATAGTTAATAATAACACATCTGCATCTATAAAATCAGGCTTCTATTTTGGATATTTGCACGCAATAAATGGTTTATTGCATCAAATAATTAGAGAAAATAAATTTAATCCAAAAATTTATCTTACTGGAGGTTTAGGAAAAATATTTAAAGATAAAATTAATTTTAATCCTATATATATAGAATATTTAACCATTGAAGGAATTAGAATAATTGGAAAGCAAATTTATAATGAAAAATAATAATGCATTAAGTGATATTCAAGAAGGTCTTCATTTTTTATCATTAGGTGGAATTGGTGAGATTGGTGCTAATTGTTACTTATATGGATGTGATGGAAAATGGATCATGATAGACTTAGGGTTATCATTTGCTGATGAAAAGTTCCCTGGAGTTGATTTGTTACTTCCAAAGATAGATCATATTGAGAGTTTACAAGATAATCTAGAAGCAATAATAATCAGTCACGGACATGAAGATCATGCCGGAGCTGTTGCTTTTTTAGCTAGTAAAATTAAATGTCCTGTTTATGCAACAAAATTTGCGATGTTACTTATTGAAAATAGACTAAAAGAATTTAATAAAGTCGAAGGTTTTTCTTTAAATGAAATTGATCTAAACAAAAAACTCTCATTAAACAACTTTACTCTTGATTTTATTCCTACAACACATTCTATACCTGAGCCAAGTGCAATTATAATTTCTACAAATTATGGTTCGTTACTTCATACTGCAGATTGGAAAATAGATTATTCTCCAACTTTAGGTGACTCTTTTTCCAAAAAAAAATTTGAAGATATTGGAAGCAATGGTCTACTTGCATTAATCGGAGATTCAACAAATGCAAATGTTCCTGGTTCATCAAAATCAGAAAATGATGTTAAAGAAGAATTAAAAAACGTGTTCTCTAGATTTTCAAATAGAATTGTAGTCACTTGTTTTTCATCAAATATCGCTAGAATGAAAAATATTATTTATGCGGCAAAAAAAAATAAAAGAAAAGTTGCTTTGGTAGGAAGAAGCATGAAAAAAAATATTGAGATAGCAAAAAGATGCGGTTATTTTGATGATAATGATGTGTTTATAAATGAAGATGAAGCTTCATATATACCTAGAGAAAATTTAGTTATAATCTGTACTGGAAGTCAGGGCGAAAAAAGATCTGCTCTTTATAGAATTGCATATAATTCTCACCAACATTTACATTTGGAGTCAGAGGATGTTGTAATATTTAGCTCACGTGACATTCCAGGAAATGAGAAATCTATAAACAACTTAAAAAATTTATTAATTAGGCAAAGAGTTGAAATAGTAACTGCAGATGATGATTTAGTTCATGTATCAGGACATGGGTATGCTGAAGAAATTAAACAGATGTACAATTGGACTAAGCCATATATTTCAATACCTGTTCATGGTGAACCAATGCACCTAGAGGCACACAAACAGTTATCTAATTCATCACAAGTACCATTTACAAAGATTTTAGAGAATGGAAAGTGTCTCAAAATTGCTCCAGGTGAACCAAAGATTGTTGATAATTTTGTTACTGGAAAATTAATTGTTGAGGGTAAGAATATATATGATGCAGAGTCTACCTTCATCAAGGAGAGAAGAAAATATTCTTTTGAAGGTTTGGCATTAATTTCATTAATCATAGATCAAAAAGATAACTCAATTAATAAAAACATTAAAATTACTTTTAAAGGTTTGCCAGAAATCGATGAAAACGAAATAATAAACAATTTTAAAATAATATTTATAGAAAATTATATTAAATTAAATTCTTCTCAAAAATCATCCGATCAAATAGTATCAGATTTAATAAAAAACAATTTAAGAAAAATTATGAAAAATTCATTCCAAAAAAAGCCTGAGATTGAAGTACATTTAATAAGATCATAATGGCAATATTTACTCATGTTTTAATATTTATTTTAATATGGTGGATTCTATTTTTTATTATACTGCCACTTAACATAAATGTCCCAAATGAGTCTAAGCCCGGACATGCAAAGAGCGCACCAACTAGACCGTTTTTGTTAATTAAATTCTTACTGACCTCTTTGATATCCAGTATTATCTTATTTTTTTTGATTTTCTTTGGTTTTGATTTATCAACTATATTTAATAAATGAAATATTCTAATTTTTTTCTTCCCACTTTAAAGGATTATCCATCAGATGCTGAAATAATTTCACATAAATTAATGATAAGGGCTGGAATGATAAAACAGTCTAGTGCAGGCATTTATTCATGGTTACCATTAGGCTTAATAGTTTTAAAAAAAATTGAACAGATCGTAAGAGAAGAACAAAATAATGCAGGAGCAATAGAGCTTCTTATGCCTACTATACAATCTTCTGACTTATGGGTTAAATCAGGTAGATATGATGATTATGGTAAAGAAATGTTAAGAATTAAAGACCGTAGTGGAAGAGAAATGCTTTATGGGCCAACTAATGAAGAATTAATTACTGATATTTTTCAATCACACATTAATTCTTATAAAGACTTACCTAAAAACTTGTATCATATTCAGTGGAAATTCAGAGATGAAGTAAGGCCAAGATTTGGAGTAATGAGAGGAAGAGAGTTTTTAATGAAAGATAATTATTCATTTGACTTGAATGAAAAGGAAGCAAAAAAGTCATATGATGTTATGTTCAAGGCATATATCAAAACTTTCATTAGAATGGGATTAACACCAATTTCTCTAAGAGCAGAAACAGGACCAATAGGTGGCAATCTAAGCCACGAATTTCAAATTCTTGCAAAGACTGGTGAAAGTAAATTGTTTTATGATAAAAAATTAGAAAGTTTAAATCCAGAAAATTTAGATCCAAATGAGTTACAATCATTTTATGCTGCAGTAGATGATCAGCATGATGAAAAAAATTGCCCTATATCAAAAGAAGATTTAAAAATTTCTAAAGGAATTGAGGTCGGTCACATTTTTTATTTTGGTACAAAATATTCTGAAAAATTAAATGCTTTTGTACAAGATCAAAATGGAAAAAATATTCCAGTTCATATGGGTTCCTACGGAATAGGTGTTTCAAGACTTGTAGGAGCTATAATTGAAGCATATCACGATGAAAAAGGTATAAAATGGCCTCTTTCTGTTGCACCCTTTAAAATATCTATTATTAATTTAATGCCTGAAGATCAAGATTGTGCCACAAAAGCAATGGAATACTATGAATATTTTATGAAAAAGTGTGATGTAATTTTAGATGATAGGATATGTAGTATTGGAAAAAAATTATCAGACAATGAATTAATAGGAATACCATTACAAATTATTATTGGTAAAAGAGACTTACAAAACTTAAAAGTAGAATTTAGAGATCGTCGAAATAATCAAATAGATAAAATTGAAATAGATCAATTAATTAATTTTATTGATAAAAAACTAGAATCTTAATGTATTCTAGGTCAGAAAGATTACTGATTATTAGATTTTTATTTTCAAAAAAATCTGATGGTTATGTATCAATTTTTTCATGGTTTTCAATAATTGGAATAAGTTTAGGTGTTGCAGCAATTATTATAGTTATGTCTGTTATGAATGGTTTTAGAATAGATCTAACCAAAAGAATTATTGGTTTAAATTCACATTTAAATATTTATTCATTAAATGAGAAAATTAATGATTATGATTTAAACAAAATTTTTTCAGATTTAGACAAATCTTCTTTTCTTAAATATTATAAAGCAATTGAAGGAAATGGACTAATAATTAAAAATAATAACTCTAAAGGTGTTTTAATAAAAGGTTATGATTTTTTTAACAATAATCACTATATTTTAAATTCAATTATAAAAGGTTCAGTCATTAAGAATAATAAAAATGTTTTACTAATTGGTGACTCACTAGCGAGTGAAATGAATATTTCTGTTGGAGATAAAATAAAAATTGCTATACCTAAAACAGACAAAACATTGTTAGGAAATATTCCTAGATTTAAAACTTTAGAGGTAATAGGTATATTTGATCTTGGTTTGTATGAATATGACTCAAGATTAATTTTTATACCATCTGAAGTATCTAGAAAATTACTTCTATATGATGATAATATTTATAACAAAATTGAATTTTATATAAATGATCCAAATAATATTGATCAATTTAAAAATGAAGTTCAAAATAATATTGATAAAAATGAATTAGATACTTTTTATGTTGTGTCATGGAAAGATGTTAACAAAACTTTAATTAATGCCCTAAAGGTAGAAAAAAATGTTATGTTCATTATACTTTCCCTTATTATTTTAGTAGCTTCACTAAATATTATCTCAGGTTTAATTATATTTGTTAAAGAAAAAAATAAGGATATTGGAATTCTGAAAACAATGGGAATGGAAAATATTAGCATTGTAAAAATATTTTTTACAATAGGTGTTTCTATAGGATTAATAGGCTCTATAACCGGTATAGTTATTGGAGTAATATTCAGCATTAATATTCAATCAATTCAAATTTTTTTAGAAAATTTTTTAGATACTAAATTATTCTCAGAGGAGGTTTATTATTTATCATCTCTTCCATCAAAAGTAAGAATAAATGAAATTATAGCTGTTTTTATAACATCAATTTCAATATCAATATTATCTACAATTTTTCCAGCTTTAAGATCTGCGAATGTTGATCCAATAAAAAGTATTAGAAGTGAATAAACAAAAATACATAATTGAAATATCTGATTTAAATAAAAATTATTTATTAAAAAATAATGAAAAAATAAAAATCATAAAAAATTTAAATTTGAAGATAAAATATAATTCTAAAGTTTCTATTTTAGGACCATCTGGGTCTGGCAAAACAACACTACTGAATATTTTAGGTCTTCTAGACAAAGAATTTGATGGTAAATACTTTTTAAAAAATCAAAATATTTTATCATTATCACAAACACAAAAAAATAAATTAAGAGGCATATCTATTGGTTTTATTCATCAATTTTTTTATTTGATACCTGAATTATCAGCTATTGAAAATATAATGCTTCCAATATTAATTAATAAAAAAGAAAACAATGCTTATGATATTTCCAAAAAAACTATGATAGAATTTGGTTTAGGAGATAGAATAAATCATAAACCATTAAGTCTATCTGGCGGTGAACAACAACGTGTAGCTATTGCAAGGTCTTTAGTAAATAATCCTGACATTATTTTAGCTGATGAAATGACTGGTAATCTTGATGAGGATACTGCCAACAACATTTTTAATTTTTTTATAGAATATATAAAGCAAAATAAGAAAACATTAGTATATGTTACTCATAACAAAAAATTTTCGTTATATGCAGATGAGGTTTATAATTTTAATAATAAAAAACTTATACTAAAAGATGACTAAACCTTTCATACATCTTAGAACGCAGTCATCTTATTCTTTATCTGAAAGTTCATTAAAGATTAAAGATATTGTATTTCAAGCTAAAAAAAATAACATGCCAGCAATAGCAATTACTGATAATAATAATATGTTTGGTGCGTTTGAATTTGCACAAGAATGTATAAATAATAACTTACAGCCTATTATTGGTTCGTCTATAAATTTTGTTGAAATAAATAACCAAAATAATTTTTCTCAATTGACATTTTTGGTTAAAAATAACATTGGATATCAAAATTTACTTAAACTAAGTTCTATATCTCATATAAATAATAATAATGCCGTTGGAGTTAATTTAGAACAAGTTAAAAAATATTCCGAAGGGCTATACTGTTTTATTGGTGGTGAAAAGAATCCATTATTACTAATAAATTCTAAAAATAAAAAAAAAATTTATCAAACTATAGAAAATTTCAAAAAAATTTTTGATGATAATTTTATATTTGAAATACAGAGAATTAAAGATCAAGTAATAGACAATTTTGAAAGTGATTTTATTAGTTTAGCTAAAAAATATGATATAGCATTGATAGGTACAAATAATATAAAATTTAGTAATAAAGAGGACTTTTCAGCTCATGATGCTCTTTTATGCATTGCTCAAAAATCAACTATTAACAATTCACAAAGGATTAACTCAAATGAAAATATTTATTTTAAATCTACCGAAGAAATGAGCAAAATATTTAGAGATATACCCGAAATAATAGATAATAATTTAAATATTGCACTATCATGTAATTTTTTTCCTGAAGAGACAAAGCCTAAACTTCCAAAATTTGTTAATGAACTTAATTTATCTGAAAATGATTATTTAACAAACTTTTCAAAAAAAGGATTAGAAAATAAATTACAAAAATTAAATATCAAATCAACTCAAAATTATTTTAATAGACTTGATTATGAAATAGAAATTATAACAAGAATGGGTTTTGCTGGATATTTTCTAATAGTAGCAGATTTTGTAAATTGGGCAAAAGATAATCTGATACCTGTAGGTCCTGGAAGAGGATCAGGTGCGGGAAGTGTTGTTGCTTGGTCTCTTGGTATTACTGATTTGGATCCATTAGAGTACAATTTGCTTTTTGAGAGATTTTTAAATCCTGAAAGGGTGTCAATGCCAGATTTTGATATAGATTTTTGTCAGAATAGAAGAGATGAGGTAATTGACTATGTTAGAAATAAATATGGAAGTGATTGTGTTGCTCATATTATAACTTTTGGAACATTAGCTTCTAGAGCAGCAGTCAGAGATATTGGAAGAGTATTAGAAGTTCCATATGGCGAAGTTGACTCCTTTGCTAAATTAATTCCTTTTAATCCATCAAACCCATTAACATTAAGTGAGTCAATTAAGTCTGAGAGATCTCTTCAAGAAATTATTAAAGGTGATGAACGAATTTCAAATGTCGTTGACATAAGCTTAAAATTAGAAGGATCTCACAGACATGCTTCTACACATGCTGCAGGTGTTGTTATTGGACATGAAAATATTTCAAACGTAGTTCCCCTTTATAAAGATCAAAATACAAATACTAATGCTACTCAGTTTTCAATGAAATATGTTGAAAAAGCAGGTTTAATAAAATTTGATTTTTTAGGTCTTACCACACTATCAATCATAAATGATTGCGTAAAACTTATTAAAATTGACAATCCAAATTTTATTTTAGAACAAATACCTATGAATGATATTAAAACTTATAATCAATTAAGCAAAGGTGAAACTGTAGGTATTTTTCAATTAGAAAGTTCAGGAATGGGAAGTGTACTTAGACAGCTTCAACCTGATAAATTTGAAGAAATAATTGCTGTAGTAGCATTATTTAGACCTGGACCCATGGATAATATTCCATCATTTTGTAATAGAAAACATGGCAGAGAAGAAATTGATTATATTCATCCAATGATTAAAGAAGTTTTAAAGGAAACTTATGGAATTATTGTTTATCAAGAACAAGTAATGATGATTGCTCAAGTTCTTTCAAACTATAGTTTGGGAGAAGCTGATTTATTAAGAAGAGCAATGGGTAAAAAAATACAAAAAGAAATGGATCTTCAAAAAAATAGATTTATTGAAGGAGCAGTTTCAAATAATATTGATAAGAAAGAAGCATCAAAAATATTTGATTTAGTAGATAAGTTTGCTGGTTATGGTTTTAATAAAAGTCATGCAGCTGGCTATGCTTTAGTCGCATACCAAACTGCTTATTTAAAAGCAAATTTTCCTCATGAATTTATAACTGCTACACTTAATTATTCTATTGATAGAACTGATAAAATAATTTCCTTAAAAAGTGAGTTGGAAAGATTAAATATTAAGTTTTTAAAACCTGATATTAATAACTCAGAGGAAAAGTTTACAATTGAGTTTGACAATAAAGATAATAAATCAATTAGATTTGGACTTGCTGCTATTAAAGGAGTTGGATTTAAATCTATATCAAGTGTAATAAAAGAAAGAAAAAAAAATAAGTTTACTAGTATTATAGACTTTTTAAAAAGAGTAAAAAACGAAGTTATAAATAAAAGACAATTAGAAAAACTCATTCAAGCAGGAGCATTTGACTGCATTGAACAAGATAGATCAAAATTATTTAACAATGTATCTAGATTTGTTGACTTATTTGGTGGTGACAAATTTAATAATCAAAATTTGCTTTTTGATGACCAAGAAATTGACTTTTCTGATAAAAATTTATTTAATCAAAAAAATATTCAATGGAGTAATCCAATAAAACTAAAAAATGAACTAGAAGTAATAGGTTTTTATTTTTCAGATCATCCAATAAATGATTATCCTAAAGAATTTTTTACAATTAATAAAATATACGATTTCAATTCTGTTATATCTAATGAAAAAATAAGTTCAGCTAGATTATGTGGATCAATTTTAGATATCAAAGAAAGGTCAAATAAGGATGGAAGAAAATATGCCTTTCTAATAATATCTGAATTAAACTTACAATTTGAATTATCAATTTTCAGTGAAAATTTAACATCATATAGATCATTACTTAAAGAAGGAAATGTTTTAGTTTTTGACGTAGATATATTAAGAGCAAATGACAACATTAGATGTGTAATAAAAAAAATTAAATCATTAGAAGATATTTTCGAAAGTACTAAAAAGAAAATTAATATTTATACTTCAACTGATACTTTAGTTAAATACAAAGATGAGATTCTTGATCTAGGTAAAAAAAATGATCAAAGTATTGATATATTTATAAATATAGACAAACAGTTAGTTAGTTTTAAATTTGAAAATTACTATATCAAATCTTTTAAGAGCCTTAATAATTTAAAGAATTCAAAAATCATTGATTATTCATTAGAATTATCTTGAAATTTTAAATTAATGTAATAGTAAGCTTGATAAATAAACTAACACACAGAAAAAACCGGTGTTTTTTATTTCTGTGGAGGTACAACCGGAGGAAAAATGAATATACCTGAAGTTAAAATCGAAGATCTTCTTGAGTCTGGAGTGCATTTTGGTCACAATGTGAGAAGATGGAATCCAAAAATGAAAGAATATATTTTTGGAGTTAGAAACAATATACATATATTTGATTTAAGAATTACGATCGAATCATTAAATGCTGCCTTAAATAAAATTCATGAAACAGTAAGAAAATCAGGAAAAATACTTTTTGTTGGCACAAAGAAGCAATGTGCTGATCCAATTAAAGAACTTGCGCAAATTAACCAAGACTTTCATGTAACTAAAAGATGGCTTGGTGGAACTTTGACTAACTGGAAGACGATATCAAATTCTATTCAACGTTTAGAAGAACTTGAAACTTTTGTAAACGACACAAATTTAGTTAAAAATATTTCAAAAAAAGAATTACTTGATATCACAAGAGAAAAAGAAAAATTAGAATTAAATATTGGCGGAATTAGAAAATTAAAAGGAAAACCAGATTTAATAATTATATTTGATGTTCTTAAAGATAAAATAGCTGTTTTGGAAGCTGCAAAATTAAATATCCCAGTAATTGGAATTGTTGATTCTAATTCAGATCCAGATCTTATTAATTATATTATACCAGGTAATGATGATGCATTGAGATCAATTAATATTTATAAAAAATACTTTAAG
>MDSW01199178.1_pt1 | contig 11129 bp, 10 predicted proteins | sample 811171 | NCBI WGS metagenome assembly MDSW01 (sample SAMN05326641, study PRJNA326480) | marine metagenome | isolation source: seawater | place: Atlantic Ocean: North West | collected 2012 | reverse complement strand
CCATTCGTTACTCTTTTCCAAAAATGAAACATTTTAACATCAACAGTTTGGGCAACAGCATAAGCTATAACGGAAGCAATGACACCAGCTCTCATAAATCCATAAACTTCATCATAAATAATTGTGCCACCTGAAATTCCAGCATCATCTAAATAATTACCTAGTGACATAACAGCTAGCATGAAAAAATTCATAAAAAATCCTACAATAACTAGGTTTTGAGCTCTTTTTTCACCATATAACTCACAGATTAAATCTGTGGCTAAAAATGTAACTGGAAAAGCCAATGTTCCGATTGGAATTGTCAATCCAAAAATTTCAACAAATTTAGTTACACCAATTATATTACCCATAATCATTGATGTTAAAAAAATACCGCTTAGAAATAGAAAGAGTTTTTCTTTAAAGTTCAATTTTTAACCGTAGTAATCTGTGAAAATGGTTGGAGTTTCACGTAGCCTAATCCGATAAAGTGTTACATCCTTCAAATAAGGTTCTATTTGTGACCAAATGAACTGAACCAAATTTTCTGAGCTTGGTTGTTTATCATTAAACCATTCTACTTCTTTTTCAAATTGAGTGTGATCTAAAATGTTGATAACATTGTTTTTGACTACTTCTTTTAAATGACCTAGGTCAACTATAAATCCTGTATCATTATTAACTTCACCTGTTACCATTACCTCAAGTGTATAATTGTGCCCATGAACTTTTGAGTCTGGACCAAAAACATTCCAATTTTTATCATCAGACCAATCATCATGACCATATTGATGAGCGGCATTAAAGTAAAAAATTTTTGTTAGAAAAGGGTTGTTCATTTAGTTGTATCCTACAAATAATTTGCTACATTAAATTTACTCATTCCAAGTTGCTGGGCAAAGGATTATGATGCTATTAGTTAATTAAAATATTAAATCTTTGTGATAATACTATCAATTTGTTCAACTGCATTATCTATATCGTCAATAGTATTATATAAATGAGGTGAGAACCTAATGGCTTTACCTCTTTTTGAAACATAAACGTTTCTATTTTTGAGATGTTCAATAATCTTATTTGAATCTTTATCTTTATAATAAGCAGTTATAATCGATGAGCGACTATTATCCAAAGGTGAGGTTATACATGCAGATTGAGAACGAAGTTTATCGATTAATATATCTGCTAACTCTCTATTATATTTAAAAATATTATTAACACCTACTTTATTAAGAAAATTTATTGATTTAGAAAGGCCTAAAGCGCATCCAAATGCCATTGTACTAAACTCAAATTTTTTGGCTGAATCCGGATATACAATTCTAGAGGCATCTAATTCCCACATTTTTTTATGACTTCTAAATCCTACTAATCCTGGTTCTAATTTTTCTGAAAGCTCTGGAGTAACATACATAAAGGCAGCTCCAAAAGGACCACAAAGCCACTTATAAGCTCCACAAACTATTGCATCAATAGGTGTTTGCTTAACATCAATAGGAATAGCTCCTGCTGATTGAGTAGCATCTACAATTAATAACGCATTATGTTTATGTGCTGCCTTAGATAGCAAACCTAAATCAAAGACTTGTCCATTACTGTATTCAACATGTGAAATACATACGACCGATGTATTATTATCAATTAGGTCAATAATATTTTGGCTACTAATAAAGTTGTTTTTTTCTTTAACCAATCTAATTTCAGATTCAGTAGAACTAGCAACTCGCATCCATGGATAGACAGTGCTTGGAAAAACTATATTTGTACTTACAATATTCTGATCTTTTGATGGCATTATGGCCCAAGCTAACGAGCTGAGTAATTCTGTTGCACTTGATCCAGCAGCAATATCAGATGGAGAAGCATTTAGTAATTTTGCTGCAGAGTTATGTAAACTACTAAAAACATCCTCCTCGGCTATTTCGTTAAAATTATTGCTACCATTTGTTGCGAGGTCTTTTACCCAATCATTAATTTCTTTCTCTGCCTTATTTAGCATAAGACCAACATTAGCAGTATTCAAGTAGGTGAAATTCTTAGATGATGGAAAATCTTTATTAGAAACTATATTTTTCATGAAATCCAGCGTAAATAGCCATAAATATTCATCCCCATTAAAATAAATGACATAAGTGCTGTTGAATAGGCTTTTTTATAAATTGAATAAATTCCAACTAAGGCATTTCCTAGCAACCAAACAATCCAAGAAGATAAAAACTCATTAGCATTAAGATAATAACCAAAAATAACTAAAGTAGCTCCCATCCATCCAATAAGTTTAAGCTTTAAAGGCTCTGAATTACTTTTAAACCAGTTTTTCATATTTAAATCTACAAATAAAAAACACCAGTAAATAAACTGGTGTTTTAATAACGACTTATATCTATTAACCTTAAATCAAATATTTGATTATTTATTATATTTGTATTTCTTCAAATAACCATGGATTTACATTTTTATATTTCTTTTCAAAAGAGAAAATTTTATCTTTTTTTTCTAGAGTCTGAGAAATTTCATCCAGACCATTAATTAAACAAGATTTTTTATATTTATCTATTTCAAATGAGATTAAATCACCAGATGATAATTTTATGGATTGTCTTACTAAATCAATGTGAATATTGAAGCCATTATTTTTCTTTACTTTTTCAAAAAGATTTTCAATTTCTCGTTGCTCTAAAACAATTGGTAGAATTCCATTTTTAAAACAATTGTTATAGAATATGTCCGCAAAACTAGATGCAATTATACTTTTAATTCCATAATCTAAAATGGCCCAAGGTGCATGCTCTCTACTAGAACCACATCCAAAGTTTTTTTTAGTAAGTAAAATTGATGCTCCTTGATAACGTTCTTGATTTAATACAAAATTATTGTTCAAAGGTCTCTCTTTAATAGAAATACCAGGTTCTCCTTTATCTAAATATCGCCATTCATCAAAAAGATTAGGACCAAAACCTGTTCTTTTTACTGATTTTAAAAATTGCTTTGGGATAATTGCATCTGTATCAACATTAGAGCGATCTAGAGGAACAACGATTCCTTTAAAATTTTGAAATTTTTTCATTTATACTTGATCCATAATTTCACGTACATCAATAAAATGCCCTTTTACGGCTGCAGCTGCTGCCATGATTGGACTTACCAAATGCGTTCTTCCGCCATGACCTTGTCTACCTTCAAAATTGCGATTTGAAGTTGAAGCGCAACGTTCTCCAGGTTCTAATTTATCTGCATTCATTGCAAGACACATAGAGCAACCAGGCTCTCTCCATTCAAAACCAGCATTGATAAAAATTTTGTGAAGCCCTTCAATCTCTGCTTGCCTTTTTACCTCTCCTGATCCAGGTACTACCATTGCAAGCTTAATATTTTCTGCAACTTTCTTTCCTTTAATAATTGTTGCTGCAGATCTAAGGTCTTCAATTCGAGAATTTGTACAGGAACCAATAAAAATTTTATCTAATTTGTAATCTGCCAATGAATCACCACCTGAAAGACCCATATATTTTAACGCATTATTAGAGCCATTACTTTTATTTATTGGAATTTTTTCACCAACATTTAAACTCATTTCAGGAGAGGTACCCCAGGTAATTTGAGGAATAACACTATTTGCATCTAATTGAATAATATTTTGGAATTCTGCATCTGAATCTGAATGTAATGTTTTCCAATATTTTATAGCTCTTTTCAAATTTTTACCTTTAGGTGCAAAAGGACGATTTTCTAAATATTTAATTGTTTTATTATCTGGCCCTATAATACCTGCTCTTGCACCAGCTTCAATTGCCATATTACATACTGTCATTCGCGCTTCAATTGATAAATCTTTAATTGTATCTCCTGCAAACTCAATTGTATAACCTGTGCCACCCGCTGTTCCAATTTTTTTAATAATTTGAAGCACTAAATCTTTTGCTGTAACACCTTTTTGTAATTTTCCATTAACTAAAACTAGCATATTTTTTGATTTTTTCTGTATTAGACACTGGGTAGCTAATACATGCTCAACTTCAGAAGTTCCAATTCCAAAAGCTAGAGATCCTAAGGCTCCATGGGTTGCTGTATGAGAATCTCCACATACTATTGTCATACCTGGAAGTGTTGCTCCTTGTTCTGGTCCAACTACATGCACAATACCTTGACGAACATCATCTATGGGTATATAAGGCACATTAAAATCTTTACAATTCATGATCAATGTATTTATTTGCAGAGCAGAGATTGGATCTGGTATTCCTTTATTTCTATTCACTGTTGGAATATTATGATCTGCCACAGCTAAGTTTGCTGATGCTCTCCACGGTTTACGATTTGCAAGCTTTAACCCTTCAAAAGCTTGCGGCGATGTAACTTCATGAATTAACTGTCTATCAATATAAAGCAACGCATTACCATTTTTATCTTGATCAACTAAATGAGCATTCCACAATTTATCGTAAAGTGTTTTACCCATTATTTAAGGTGTAGTAACTGCTTCTAAAAGTTCATTTATTTCTTGTTCTACACTATACTCGTTAATTGCTTGAAGATAGGCTTTTGCGCTTGCTTCTACAATATCAGTTGAGACACCTCTTCCAGAAAATATTTTATCACCATTTTTTAAACGAAGATGCGCTTCACCCTGCGCTGAACGCCCAACAGTCACAGATCTAACTTGATATGATTCAATGTGAAATTTAGAATTTAAAGCTCTGTCTATTGCATTAAAGCATGCATCTACAGGTCCATCACCTGTCGCTGACTCTTCAACTAATTTTTGATCAGATTTTATTCTTACCGTTGCTGTTGGAATTGTCGTAGTACCTATATTTACATGTAAATAATCTAACTTGTGGGCATAATCTTTTTGAGTTACCTCTTGCCCCATTAAAAGTCTTAAATCATCATCAAAAACTTCTTTTTTCTTATCTGCTAATTTTAAAAACTCATTATATACTTTATCTAACTCTTCTTCAGAAGGATCAAAACCAATAGATTTTAATCGAGAAATAAGTCCGTGCCTTCCTGAATGTCGACCCAATATAATTTTAGATTCATTGACACCTACTTGTTCAGGGTCCATTATTTCATATGTCTTATTATCTTTTAACATTCCATCTTGATGAATCCCTGATTCATGAGCAAATGCATTCTCACCAACAATAGCTTTATTAGGTTGAACAACCATACCAGTAAATGATGATACCATTTTGCTCGCATTAAAAATCTCTGAGGTATTAATTTTCGTTTCTACATCCCATAAATCTTCTCTAACAGAGATTGCCATTACAATTTCTTCCAAGGAGGCATTACCTGCTCTTTCACCAATACCATTAATTGTGCACTCTACTTGACGAGCACCATTTGAGATTGCCGATAGTGAATTAGCCACAGCCAATCCTAAGTCATTATGACAGTGAACACTTATTATAGCTTGATTAATGTTTTTTACTCTACTATTTAATTCAGCAATCTTATTACCAAACTCTAGTGGCATTGTGTAACCTGTTGTATCTGGTATATTAACTGTTTTTGCACCAGCTTCAATTACGGCTTCAACTACTTCCGATAAATAACCAATATCTGTTCTCCCTGCATCTTCAGGTGAAAATTCAACATCATCTGTAAATGTCTTAGCTAATTGAACAGCTTCACAGGATATTTTTAAAATATGTTTACGCTTTTCTTTAAGTGTTTTGCCATAACGATCATTGCCAAATTTTCCCATCATATGTATATCTGATGTTCCAGCAAAAGTATGGATTCTAAAAGCTTTAGAATGCTTTAAAGCATCATACACAGCTTTCACATCTTTTTCAACAGTTCTAGCGAGGCCTGCTACAACAGTATCAACCGCATCAGCAATTCGTTGAACTGCATCAAACTGTACTTTAGATGATACAGGATATCCTGCTTCAATTACATCAACATTTAGTTTGTTTAACTGTTTAGCAATTTCTATTTTTTCTATTAGGTTTAGAGAGCATCCAGGAGCTTGTTCACCATCACGTAAAGTAGTATCAAAAACTACAATTTTATCCTTCATACGACATCCTTACCATTTCAATTATTGTATCTGATTTATCTGCACATTTTTCTAATATTAGATTTTGCATAACTGAAGTGCTTACAAGATTTGTATCTTTTGTGCTAATATCTAAAGTACGATAACCCAACTCTAGCACTTCATTTATAGCCGAATAAATCATTGCTGATGCTTGAGGTAAATTAAATGAATATTCAAGCATCATAGCTACAGATGCTACCATCGCTAGAGGGTTTGATTCATTATTACCTGCAATCTCAGGAGCTGAGCCATGAACTGGTTCATAGAGTGAGTGTTTAGATCCAAGACTTGCAGAAGGCAACATTCCTAAACTTCCAGTAATCATAGCAGTAATATCACTTAGTATATCTCCAAAAAGATTTTGTGTTAAAATTACATCAAACTGTTTAGGGTCTTTTACTAGCTGCATAGCAGCATTATCTACATACATTTCATTTAGATAAACATCGGCGTATTCCTTGTGGATACTCTCAACAACATCTTTCCAGAATTGTGAACTTTCAAGAACATTAGATTTATGGACTGATGTAACTCGATTATTTCGTTTGCGTGCTAATTTGAATGCAGTGTGAGAAATTTGTTCTACCTCTTCACGTGTATAACTAAGGGTATTCCATCCTTTATTCTTATCTATCCCTCTAGGCTCACCAAAATAAATTCCACTCGTTAATTCCCTTACAACCATCACATCTGCTTTACGAATGACATCAGGCTTTAATGAAGAAGCATTTATAAGAGGGCTATAGATTTTTGCTGGACGAAGATTAGCATAAAGACCTAATGACTTTCTTAATTTTAAAAGTCCTTGCTCTGGTTTCTTATTATGTGCTTGCTTTTCCCATTTAGGTCCTCCAACAGCACCTAATAGAATTGAATCCGCATTTTTACAATTATTAATTGTTTCATCTGTTAATGGAATGCCATACTTATCAATAGAGCACCCACCAAATAATTCTTCTTTACAATTAAATTTTATATTGAATTTGTGTCCAACTAAATCTAGAACACTAAGAGCTACATCCATAACCTCAGGACCAATTCCATCGCCAGGTAAAACTGTTATATCGTATGATTTCATTTATGTATGACCTAATTAAATATTCTCAGGTCTAAGTGGTCTTAATTGTTTGCCGGCCTGCCACATTTCCTGATTATTAATTTCTGCTAATTCTTTTTCTAATTGTTCACGATAATCTTCTTTTGAGTTTGTTTCTATTGCAATTCTTGCTTCATCACCACTAAGAACACTTTGGTAACAATCTTCAATTACAGGTTTAAGTATATCTTTAAATTTTGGTGCCCAGTCTAAAGCTCCTCTTTGAGCTGTTGTTGAACAATTTGCATACATCCAATCCATTCCTTTTTCAGCTATTAAGGGATATAAACTTTGAAGAGCTTCTTCAATTGTCTCATTATATGCCTCTGATGGTGAATGACCATGCTCTCTAAGAACTTCATATTGAGCTAAAAAAGCTCCTTGCAGTAAGCCCATTAGTACACATCGTTCGCCAGTTAAATCAGAATGAACTTCTTTTTCAAAGGTAGTCTCAAATAAATGCCCTGAACCAAATGCAAATGCCGTTGCTATGCATCGGTCTTTTGCTTCTCCTGTATAATCTTGGTGAATAGCATAAGAGGCATTTATTCCTCTTCCATCAAGAAAATGGTTTCTTACAGTTAAACCACTTCCTTTTGGTGCCACAAGAATCACATCCACATTTTCAGGAGGAATAATTTGAGTATCTTCATAAAAAACTATTCCGAACCCATGTGAAAAATAAATAGCATCACCATCATTTAAATTTTGTTTCACCATTGGCCAAAGTTGAATTTGAGCAGCATCAGAAACTAAGAACTGAATGATTGAACCTCGTTTTACAGCATCTTCTAATTCAAATAAGTTTTCATCTTCAACCCAACCATCTTTAATTGCATTATCCCAGCTTTTACCGCGTCGTAAACCTAGAATAACATTAAAACCTTGATCTCTCATATTGAGACCCTGTCCTCTACCTTGCGGCCCATATCCAAGTATAGCAGTAATATCTTTATCCAGAATCTCTCTACATTTTTCTACAGGATAATCAGAGCGCTCTACAATAGTTTCCTGATGTCCATTAATATTGATCTCTTTCATAATTTATTATTCCTTAATTATGGTACACGTTTATTTTTTCGGGTTGCCATTTTTCTAGTTTAGATTTAGTATTGTCTGATGATACATTATGAGTCATTCCTCTACGCATCGACATTTTACCAGTGCGCATAATTTCAGTAATATTATATGGTTCTAAAGATGCAACTAATTGATCAAGAATTTCTTTTTCATCAGCTGCTTCTACTATAATTGACTCCGAACTATTTTCAACAACTTTCGCACCATAATTATTTACTATATATTCTATTTCATTAAATTTTTCAGTATTAGCTTCAATTTTTACCAAAATAAATTGACGTGTAATACAAGGGAGTTCAGATACATCTTTTACTGCAATAACATTTACGAGGTTTAATAAATTATAATAAATCGTTCCTCTTTTACTTCGGTCAACTTCATCAACTACAATTGTTAGGCGTGCAATTCCAGGTGTTTCACTACTTCCAGAGACAACACTTACTATATTAAAGTTTCTTCGGCGAAATAAACTAGCAATACGATTTAAAACTCCAGGCTTATCTTCTACTAAAGTTATTAGAGTTTGCTTCATACTAAAGACTCCTCTTCCCTTATGGTTTTTTTTAGATTATTAGTGCTTGCTGGCCTTTCAATCATTTCATGCAAGTCTGCACCTGTAGGAACCATTGGATATACCATATCTTGTTTCTCTACGACAAACTCAATTAAAGAAGGACCTTTTTGTTCTTGAACTTTCCGCATAGTAGGGAGAACATCATTTAATTTTTTAACTCTAAAAGCTTTAATTCCATAAGCATCAGCCAACTTTATATAGTCTGGACTAATAATTGGCGTTTCAGAATATCTAGCATCATAAAACATCTCTTGCCATTGTCTAACCAATCCAAGATAGCCATTATTAATTATCGCAATATTAATATTTCTATTTTCTTGGACAGCCGTTCCTAATTCTGTCATCGTCATTTGGAAACTTCCATCTCCAACAATAATCCAGACTTCTCTTTCTTTTTCATGGAAACTTGCACCAATACCAGCAGGAAGGCTAAAACCCATAGTTCCAAGTCCACCAGAAGTAAGGAGCGTCCTTGGATCATTATGTTCATAGTATTGTGCTTCAAGCATTTGATGCTGTCCTACATCAGTCACTATAAGTGCATCTCCTTTTGTCCCCTCCCATATTTTACGAAGGACATGCGCTCCCATTAAGGTATCCGTATTTTGATGAATTATATCTCTACTTGTTGATTCACTCTTCCATTCATTAATTTGATTAAACCATGGACTATGATCTTCGTTGTCTAAGTGAGGTAACACTTGATATAAAACTTCATTTAAATCGCCAAGGATTGGAAGGTCCACCCTAACATTTTTATTAATCTCTGAGGGGTCAATCTCAATATGAATTTTTTTAGAGTTTGGTGAATACGTTTTCAAGTTTCCAGTGACTCTATCATCAAAACGCATTCCACAAGCAATTAGAAGATCTGCTTTTTGGATCGCCTGATTAACCCAAGAATCTCCATGCATTCCCATCCAACCAACAACCAATGGATTACTTTTTGGAACTCCGCCAATGCCTAATAAAGTAGTCCCAATTGGAATTTGTGCTTTTTCAGACATCTTCATAAGGTTTGATGTTGCTTCTGACATAATTACACCATGTCCAGCTAAAATAAATGGTCGCTTTGAAGCTTTAAGCATTTCAGCAAAACTTTTAACTTGTTCTTCATTCGCACCTTGATATTTAACTTCTCCAGGTAATTCAACCAAATCTTCAGGATAGCTATAGTCAATAGATTTATTTTGAATATCTTTTGGAATATCAATTAAAACAGGACCTGGGCGACCACTTCTTGCAACATGAAAAGCTTCTTTAATTGTTGATGCTAATTCATTTATATCCATTACAAGATAATTGTGCTTTGTTACTGGTAAAGTAGCACCTGTGATATCAATTTCTTGAAAAGCATCGGTACCAATAACAGATGAAGGAACTTGACCAGTGATACAAACAATTGGAATAGAATCCATCATGGCAGTAGCAAGGCCTGTAATCATATTAGTTGCTCCAGGGCCAGATGTTGCCATTGCAACCCCCACTTTACCACTGGCACGAGCAAAACCGTCTGCCATATGTGTTGCACCCTGTTCGTGCCTTACAAGGACATGATGAATTTTATCGCGGTATTTTTCTAATGCATCATAAGCAGGTAAAATAGCTCCTCCAGGATAGCCAAAGACTACACTAACATCTTCTTTAGCAACACAATCCCAAATAATTTCTGCACCAGTTAATTGTTTTTTATTCATTTTATTTTTTTATATCCTATTTTAATACTGCACCAGTATTAGCTGAAGTAACCATCCTTGCATAGCGACCTAAATAGCCACTTTTAATTTTAGGCTCAAATTCAGGAAGAGCATCTAGTCGTGATTTAATTTCTTTCTTTGATAAATCAACATCGATAGTTTTTTCTGGAATATTAATATTAATAATATCACCTTCATTTAAAATAGCTATTGGACCATACACAGCAGCTTCTGGTGAAATATGTCCAATGCAAGCTCCACGAGTTCCTCCAGAAAAGCGGCCATCTGTTATTAATGCAACTTTATCACCCAAGCCCATTCCCATAATAGCACTTGTTGGAGATAACATCTCTGGCATGCCAGGTCCACCCTTTGGACCTTCATAACGAATGACAACTACATCTCCTGGTTTCACCTGTTTTCCTAGAATACCTGAGAGCGCTTCTTCTTGAGACTCGAAAATTCGTGCTGGACCTGAATGAATTAACATTTTTTCATTCACGGCAGCTGTTTTAACAACAGAACCATCTGGAGCTATATTCCCAAATAAAATAGCCAAACCTCCCTCTTTAGAGTAAGGATCTGTAACAGTTCGGATTATATTTTTATCTTTAATAGTAGAATTAAAAATATTTTCACCTAAAGATT
>MDSW01165914.1_pt1 | contig 11129 bp, 9 predicted proteins | sample 811171 | NCBI WGS metagenome assembly MDSW01 (sample SAMN05326641, study PRJNA326480) | marine metagenome | isolation source: seawater | place: Atlantic Ocean: North West | collected 2012 | reverse complement strand
CCAGGTTCCCTGTAAGCCAAATTACTGTCTGTTGTACCTGTGTCCTTTCTAAATCCTTGATCTCTTCCAATTTTAAGAAATTTTGTTTTTCTTTGATTAAAAATTTCATCTCCAGACAAATTTTGAAAACTCTCTAAATTTTGTAGTATTGATTTTTTAATTTTTTCCGACATTTCTTTATTATCACGATGTGCTCCACCTATAGGTTCATCAATTATCTCGTCTACGACTCCCAATTTTAAAAGTTCTTTAGAAGTTAGCTTCATTGCTTCTGCTGCCTCCAAAGATTTACTTGGATCCCTCCATAAAATAGAAGCACATCCTTCCGGTGAGATAACTGAATAAATTGAATGTTCTAACATTATTACTTTATTAGATGATGCAAGAGCAATAGCTCCTCCGGATCCTCCTTCGCCAATTATTATTGAAATGTTTGGAACTTTTAAAGACATACAACATTCTATTGAATTAGCAATTGCAGTTGCCTGCCCTCTTTGTTCAGCTCCTATACCAGGATAAGCACCGGGTGTATCAATAAAAGTGATAATTGGAATTCTAAATCGATTTGCAAGTTTCATTAATCTAATACACTTTCTGTAACCCTCTGGTCTCATCATGCCAAAGTTTCTTTCCATTCTGCTGTTAAGATCCTCTCCTTTTTCTTGACCCAAAACTAAAACTGATTTTCCGTCAATTAATCCAAAACCTGCAATTATAGATTTATCATCAGCAAAAAGTCTGTCGCCTGAAAGTAGAGTAAAATCTGAGAATATTTCTTTTATGTAAAAATTTGCTCTTGGTCTGTCATCATGTCTGGCAACCATTGTTTTTTGCCAGCTGTTAAGGGTTGAGTATGTTGTTTTTAATTTTTCATTAATTTCTGACTGAATTTTTTGGATTTTGTCTGTATCAACCTCAGATATTCCGTCTTTATCAAATGGATTTTTTGAGGACTCGAGGTCTTCTTCTAGTGATTTTATTTCTTTTTCAAATTCTAAATAATTTCTCATAAATCTTTAGAGTAAAATGATATTATTAATTTTAATAAAATTCAAATGTGTCAATAAAGTGTTGTTAAATAACTATTTATTTGATGTATTATCTAGAAAATGAAAAAAATTAATATAAATAATTTACAAGTTGATGAAAATTTATTCTTATTTATTAACAACGAAGCTATTAAGGAAACAGATATAGAGGTTGATAATTTCTGGAATGGATTTAGTAAAGCAGTTCATTACTTAGCACCAATTAATAAAAAGTTAATTCAAAAAAGAGATCACATTCAAAAACAAATAGATGAATGGCATTTATCAAAAAAAGCTAAGAGTTTTGATAAGAATGAATATTTGAGTTTCTTAAAAACTATTGGATACCTCATTGACGAAAAAGAAGATTTTAAAATAAGTACTTCTAATGTAGATAAAGAAATTTCGTCGATAGCAGGCCCTCAATTGGTTGTTCCAGTTGACAATGCAAGGTATGCTTTAAATGCAGCAAATGCTCGGTGGGGAAGTTTATACGATTCATTATACGGTACCGATGCTATCCCAGGAGAGAAAGGCAAAGCATATAACAAGGAAAGAGGTTACACAGTTATAAATTATGTTAAAGATTTTTTAGATAGAGCTGTCCCTATTTCAAAAGCAAAATGGAATCAAATTACAAAATTCAAAATAGAGGACAACAAGCTTGTTTTGTTTGAAAAAAATGAAAAATATTTTCTTAAAAATAATGATCAATTTGTTGGGTTTCAGGGAGAAAAAAATAATTTAAAATCAGTTTTGTTAAAAAATAATAATCTACATATAGACATTGTCATCGACCCTAATAGTCCAATTGGGAAAATGGATATTGCAAATATAAGTGATGTTATTATTGAGTCAGCAATTTCTACAATTGTTGACAACGAAGACTCTGTAGCTGCTGTCGATGGAGAAGATAAAATTAAATGTTACCGTAATTGGCTAGGATTAATGAAAGGTGACTTAACAGCTAATATGGAAAAAAACGGGAAAAAATTTGTTAGAAAATTAAATCCTAATCGAAACTATTTATCTAAAGATGGAAAAAAATTAAGCATGCATGGGAGATCTCTTCTTTTAAACCGAAACGTAGGTCATCTAATGACTAATCCTGCAATAATTTTAAAAGATGGATCTGAGATACCAGAAGGAATTATGGATGCTTTTGTGTCTACTCTTTGTGCATTGCATGATTTTAAGAATAAAAAAAATTCTAGAACTGGATCTGTTTATATCGTTAAACCTAAAATGCATGGTCCGGAAGAAGTTGGATTTACAAATGAGATATTTAAAAGAGTTGAAGAAGTTTTGAGATTGAAAGAATTTACTATCAAAGTTGGAATAATGGATGAAGAAAGAAGAACAACAGTAAATTTAAAAGAATGTATAAGAAAAGTAAAAGAGAGAGTCGTTTTCATCAATACTGGTTTCCTAGATAGAACTGGTGACGAGATGCATACTTCATTTGAGTCTGGACCAATGATTTTTAAGGGTGAAATGAAAAAATCTACTTGGTTAAATACTTATGAAAATTGGAATGTGGACATCGGTTTATCTTGTGGATTTTCAGGCAAAGCACAAATTGGTAAAGGAATGTGGGCAATGCCTGACAGAATGTCCGACATGATTGAACAAAAAATAGGGCATCCTCGATCAGGAGCAAATTGTGCGTGGGTACCTTCCCCAACTGCTGCAACACTACATGCAATCCATTACCATGAGTTAGATGTTTTTAAAAAACAATCTGAAATTATTTCAAGAAAAAAAGCTAAACTTGAAAATATATTAGAGATACCAAAAGCAGACAGACCTAATTGGTCAGTTGAAGATATTAATAAAGAGTTAGAAAATAATGCTCAAGGAATTTTAGGTTATGTAGTGAGATGGATTGATCAAGGAGTTGGGTGTTCAAAGGTACCTGATATTAACAATGTAGGGTTAATGGAGGATAGAGCAACATTAAGAATATCCTCTCAACACATGGCTAATTGGCTTCATCATAATATCTGTTCTAAAAATCAAGTTATGAATATTATGAAAAAGATGGCAAAAATAGTTGATAAACAAAACAGTGAAGATAAAAACTATATTCCTATGTCACCCGATTTTGAAAAATCTATAGCTTTTTCTGCTGCTTGTGATTTGGTTTTTAAAGGGCGAGAGCAACCATCTGGTTACACTGAACCACTATTACATAAAAAAAGATTAGAAAAGAAAGCTAATCACTAGAAACTGGAACTCTATTTTTGAAGGCTGAAATTAATGTTCCATCATCCAACTGTTCTATTTCTCCACCAACTGGCAATCCCTGACCAAGTTTAGAAATTTTAATTTTATCATTTTTAATAGTATCTTCGATGTAATGAGCAGTTGTTTGACCTTCAACAGTGGCGCTAGTTGCTATAATAACCTCCTTTAAATTATTTTTTTTTATTCGTCTAACGAGTGAGTCTATTAACAAATTTCTTTGGTCGTAATTTTCATTTGCATTTAGAGTGCCACCTAAAATATGAAAATGTCCTTTAAAAGTATTAGAAGACTCGATTGCCCACATATCAGCCAAATTTTCAACTACGCAAATTTTATCGTAATTTGCAATATTTTTTTCGCATATACACTTATTATTAATTACTTTTAGATTCCCACAATCTCCACAACGAACTATATTTTTATAAACGTTTGCCAGTGATTTAGCTAAAGGTTTAATCATATTTTCTTTATTGTTAATTAATTTTAATATTATTCTTTTTGCAGATTTAGGACCGAGTCCAGGTAGTTTAGAAAACTGTTTAATTAATTCTTCTATTTCTGGAGTATGATTATCCATTTAAAAAGGCATTTTTAAATCAAAAGGTAAATTAGGAATTCCAGTAACCTTGAGAATTTCTTCTGATGTTTTTTTCTTTAACTTGTCCTTAGCATCATTGTAAGCAGCAATAATTAAATCATTAATGACTTCTTTTTTTTCGTTTTTTGCATTCTCATGTATAAAAATTGTTTTCATTTCATAATCCCCACTCAATACAACTTTTACTAATTCTCCCCCTGAAAAACCTTCTACTTCAATTTTTTTTATCTTTTCTTGTGCCTCCTTTATTTTTTCTTGCATATTTTTTGCCTTGGATAACATATCTGAAAAATTATTCATCATCTGTCCTTACATCAATTAGGTCAGCATCAGGAAAGGCTTCGGTAACCTCTTTAAAGATTTTGCTATTTTTTTCTTCATTCATAAATTCTGTCCTTTTTTCAATTTTTTGTTCGTGAAAAGTTTTTAAATTTTGCTCCTTGCTCAAAGTAATAATCCATCTTTTGCCTGTCCATAAATAGAGAGATTGGGACAAGTTCTTAATAAAGTTTTTGTTTAAATTTTCGTTAAAATTAATATCAATTTTTCCCTCTTCAAACTTAACTAATTTCACATTTCTTTCTAAATCATATTTGAGCTGCATTTCTTTCTTTTTTTCTGCAAGTTTAACGAGATCTAAAAAGGATCTTATTTGAAATTTATTTTCTTCCTCTAGCTCTTTTTTGTCTAAAGTTTTAATTTGCTCAGTATTTTTCATTTGTTCTTTTGCAAAATTTATTGATTTAATTTCATCACTTCCGTCTTCAATTTTTTTTTTTTCTATTTTTGAATCTTGTGCTAATCCTTGTACGAATATTTTTTCATCAGAATAATCCTCCAATTTTTTTAAATGCATGAGTTGCATTAAAAACATTTCAAGTGCTATATTTTCACTTGAAACTATTTTCAAATCTTCAATAGTTTTTAGTGTTAGCTGCCAAAATAAACTTAAATCTTGCATATCGAGGCTCTTGCTAATTTTTTCAATTAATTTTAACTCTCCTTCTGAAATAAACATGTCTTTTTGAATTGGACCGAGATTTATTCTTCTTCCAAAAAGATAAAGTAATTCTAAAAAATCATTTAAAAAATTTCTAGCATCTAAACCACTATCGGTTAAATCTTTTAGTTTCTCTATTGACTCTTTTTCCTTTCCCTCAAAAACGCAACCTATAAGGTGAATAAGTTTAGATTTATCGGCGAGGCCTAACATTTTTCTTATATCTGAATCTTCAATAACTTTGTTTTCTTCTAAACTTTGAAATATTAAAGCTCTATCTAATAATGAAATTGCATCTCTAACTGAACCCTCTGAGGCTCTAGCTAATAATTTCAGAGCATTATCAGATACTTTTCCGTTTTCTATTTTTGATATTTTTTTTAAATGATTAAAAATTTTCTCTAAATCAACTCTTTTTAGATCAAATCTTTGACACCTAGATAAAATTGTAACAGGTATTTTTCTTGCCTCGGTTGTTGCTAAAATAAATTTGAGTTTTGCAGGTGGCTCTTCTAATGTTTTTAATAATCCATTGAATGCCTGCTTTGAGAGCATGTGAACTTCATCAATGATAAATATTTTAAATTTCGCGCTTGTGGGATTGTACTTTGCATTTTCAATTAGTTCTCTTACATCGTCAATCCCAGTTTTTGATGCTGCATCCATTTCGAGTACATCAATATGATTTGCATCTTCTATTTGTTTGCAGTGATCACACAAATCTTTTTTGCTGTATCCAGATCCTTGGTCGGAGTCTTTTGTGCAATTAAGTGCTTTGGCTATGAGTCTGGCAGTAGTTGTTTTTCCAACCCCTCTTATGCCCGTCAATAGATAAGCATTAGGAGTTCTGCCCATCTTAATCGCATTAAAAATAGTTTCTGCAATTATCTCCTGGCCAATCAAATCGCTAAAAATTTTTGGCCTATATTTTAAAGCTAGAACGTTTGTTTTAATGTTTTCCATACAAGGAGACCAAACAACCCGCTTTCAAAAGTTCGTGCTGCTGTTGTTACACCCTGACACATTAAACATATCAAAACCGCCTGAATGGCCTCCAAATTATTATATCAATATCAAATTGAATTCTACAAGTCTGGAATCTAAGGTTTGTGGACTATTTTTTTTGCCTAAATGAAGAAGCTTCATAAACTCCTAAAATATTCAAGCTTTCGGTATGAAATCCAAGCTCTTCTAGTGCTTTCTGAACTTTAGAGTCTTCAATATGTCCCTCCAAGTCTAAATAAAAATTAGTTTGATCAAATGTGTTTTTTACTGAAAAACTTTCTAGCTTTGTCATATTTACCTGATTAGTAGCAAATCCCCCAAGACATTTGTATAAAGCTGCGGGAATACTTTTTAATCTAAATATACAACTCGTAATATATTTTTTACTTTTCTCATAGTTTGGTTGGTTGACATTTTTTCCCATAACTAAAAATCTGGTTACATTATTGCTTTCATCTTCGATATTTTTCATAAGAACTTTTAATTTGTAAATCTTTGCTGAAAGTGTGGATGCAATAGCTCCTATTGAATTATCTTTTCCAGAAGCTAAATCTTTAGCTGATCCTGCTGTATCTGCAGAAATGATTGTTTTAAATTTATATTTCTGAATAATCTTTTGACATTGGTCTATTGCTTGTGCATGACTTCTTATATATTTAATATCCTCAATTTTAGTATCTTGTTTTACCAAAAGGTTATGTTCAACAGTTTGAAAATGTTCGGCATAAATTTGTAATTTATATTTTGGTAACAAATAATGTATATCAGCTACCCTTCCTGCTAAAGAATTTTCAATTGGAATGACTATATTGTAATTTTTATCTTCATAAGCAGTTTTGAATGTTTCCTCAAAAGTAGGACATGCTTTAATAGAGGATCCTGGAAACAATTTTTCACAAGCTATGTGTGAATATGCGCCCATCTCTCCTTGAAATGCAACTTTTGTACCAGACATTATTTTTTCTCCATAATTTTTCTAATCTCTTCTAAGTCAGCTTCAGTGTCAACACCAAGAGGGTTGGATTCTGTATGAAGAACATGGATTTTCATTTTATTTTCTAAAGCTCTCATTTGTTCTAGCTTTCTCTCTATTTCCAAGCTGCTTCTTTTTAAACTTACGTATTTTGTTAAGGCGTTACTAGTGAATCCATAAATACCTATATGGTGGTAGAAGTATTTGTCACTGGAAGTAAGAATTTGTCTTTTAAAATCTAAAGCTTCAGAAAATTTTGATTTTTCTAGATTGTTTTTTGTGATTACTTTTACAATGTTTTGATTTTGAATTTCTCTCTCATTTTTAATTGAGGATCCTAGTGTAGCTATATCGCAAGTCCCTCCCTGTATATATTGATTTAATTGAATAATTGTTGAAGGATCAAGATTTGGCATATCTCCCTGTAAATTTATTATTATTTTAGGTTTGCTTGAATAAAAAATTTGAAATCCTTCGAATACTCTATCTGTACCTGTTTCATGATTGCCTGTTGAAAGAAATGAGTTTCCTCCATTATCTTTGACTAATTTATAAATTGACTGATCTGGAGTAACAACTAAAACTTTTCCTACGCCAGATTTAATTGCTAAATCATGAACATGTAATATCATTTCCTTTTTTTTTATTAACTTTAGTGGTTTGTTTGGAAATCTTTTGGCTTCCAAACGAGCAGGTATTATGACAACTGTATTACTCATAAACATTTATGCGGCTCAAAGACGCAATTTTACTTAATTTACTTAAAGTTTTTTTTATTAACTCGTGATATATCTAATGTATTAATTATCAAATTTATGAACGGTTTTGAAATAAATAAAATTATAGCAGCTATTATTTTTACAGTTTTAGTAGTTTTTGGAATAAATAAAATCACTGATGTAGTGTTCCATGTTAAAAAACCCTCTGAGGCTGCTTACAAAGTGGAAGCTCCAGTTTTAAAAACTGTAGGATCAAAATCTACTGGTTCCGGAACTTTAAATGTAAAAGACTTTTTGGCTTTGGGTAGTATAGAGCACGGTCAAAAAGTTTTTAAAAAATGTTCTGCATGTCATGTAGTTGCAAAAGGTGGAAAAAATAAAATTGGTCCAGTTCTCTACGGTGTATTAGGTAGAAAATCAGGAGCTATCTCCGACTACAAGTATTCAAAAGCACTGATGGCTCATGGTAAAGTTTGGTCGTATGAAGAAATGAATGGATATTTGCTTAAACCAGCAGCACATATAAAAGGAACTAAAATGGCTTTTGCAGGATTGAAAAATGAAAAAGACAGAGCTTCAGTAATACTCTACATGAATTCTCTAAGTGATAGTCCACTTCCAAAGCCATAGATTATTTCATACACCATTCAATAATACTTTTTTGTGCATGAATTCTATTAAAGGCCTGCAGCCAGACAACTGAATTTTTTCCATCCATAACTTCACTTGTTACTTCTTCTTCTCTGCTTGCAGGAAGACAATGCATAAAAATAGAGTCTGGTTTTGCAACATTCATAATTTTTTTATTTACTTGATATTTTTTAAGAATTTTCTTTTTTTTCTTCTTGTCTCCTTTATCACTCATAGATATCCATTTGTCTGTCATAATACAGTCTGCATTTTTTGCAGCCTTATAAGGATCTTCTGTAATTAAAAGTTTGCAATTATTTTTTTTAGCTGTTTCCACTATTTTTTTATCGGGTTGATATTTTTTTGGACAGGCAATTTTTATTTCAAAATTGAATTTTGTAGCTGCCTCAATAAAAGAATTTGCAACGTTATTTCCATCTCCAAGCCAAGCAATAGTTTTTCCTTCTATATCTCCTTTTGACTCTTCAAAGGTTAAAATATCAGCCATGATTTGACATGGATGACTTAAATTAGTTAATCCATTTATAATTGGAATTTCTAGATATTTTTCAAATTCCTTAATGTCATTGTGCGAGTCAGTTCTTATCATAAGAATGTCTGCATACTGAGAAAGAACTTTTGCAGTATCCTTGATGGTTTCATCGCCCTTACCATAATGAATTTCATCTTCATTCAGTATAATAGATGAACCGCCCAATTGTTTTACTGCTAGATCAAAAGAAATTCTAGTTCTTGTCGAAGGTTTTGCAAAAAACATAATCATAGTTTTTCCCTTGATCGGTTGGTCTGTATCAGGCTGTGAATTGGGTTTTTCTCCTCTTTCAGACTTTCTTTTTTTAGCGCCATCAATAATGGCTCTTAATTCATTTTTTGACAAATCTGAAATATTTATAAAATTTTTCATGTTTTAATTTAATCTATCACAAACTTTTCTTATAATTTTTATCGCTATATCAATTTCCTGTTTTTTAACATTTAAAGGAGGCAGGATTCTGACAACATTTTCACCCGCCCTCATTGTAAGTAATTTATTATCCTCTAATTTTTTTATGAATTTAGTTTGATCAGTATAAAGTTGCAAACCTAGTAACAAACCAATTCCTCTAACTTCTTTAACTATTTCTGGGTAGTCTTCTTTTATTTTATTTAACTCTGAAAGAAAATGTTTAGAAGATTTTTGTACATTTTTTAAAAAACCTTTTTTAAAAATTTGGTCTAACACTGCATTACCTACGCTCATAGCTAAAGGGTTACCACCAAAAGTACTTCCGTGAGACCCGGGTACCATAGAGGAAGCAACTTTTTTATTCATCAAAACAGCTCCAATTGGAAAACCGCCACCTATCCCTTTAGCGATTGGAACAATGTCGGGCTTAATTTTTGCGTTTTCAAAAGCGAAAAATTTTCCCGATCTACCTATTCCACACTGAACTTCGTCTAAAATTAATAAGATTTTTTTTTTATTACAAATTTTTCTTAGATCTCTTAAACACCAGTCAGGTATAACTTTAATTCCTGACTCGCCCATTACTGTTTCGATCATTATTGCAGCAGTTCTTTTTGTAATAGCTTTTTTTAAACCCTTATGATCTGCAAAATTAAAGTGGTCAAATCCAGGTACTTTTGGTCCAAATCCCTCAGTCATTTTTTTTGAACCGCTAGCAAAAATTGCAGCTAGTGTTCTGCCATGAAAAGAGTTTCTTATACAAAGAATTCTATTTTTTTGAGGTTTACCGATGGAATAAAAGTACCTTCTAGCAGCTTTTATCGCTGCTTCAGTTGCTTCAACCCCGCTATTTTGAAAAATAACATAATCTGCAAAAGTTTTTTGTACTAATCTTTTAGCGAGTTTTTCTCCCTCCGGAATAATAAATGCATTTGAAACATGCCAAACTTTCTTAGCTTGATTGTTCATTGCTTTGGTTAGATAAGGATTAGCATGACCAAGAGAATTTACGGCTATACCTTGAACAAAATCTAGATACTTTTTACCATTAGTTGAATACAAAAAACTCCCTTTTCCTTTTTTAAAAGAAATTTTTCTTCTATTATAGTTTTTAGCTAGAGCACTCATTAAATTAAGATTTTATTTTATAACCTTTTTTATAAAGTAAATACGTAGCAAACCAAAGTATTATTGCTAATACTACTAAGTATATGGCCCCAACAAAAATTGATCCATCAGATTTTTCTAAAAAACCATATCTAAATCCATCTATCATGTAAAAGAAAGGATTGCATTTGCTTACTTCTTGAAGGAATGGAGGAAGATTATTAATTGTATAAAAGGTTCCTGACAAAAAAGACAAAGGTACAATTAGAAAATTTGTAATTGTAGCCATATGATCAAATTTTTCAGCCCATAAACCTGTTATAATACCTACTAAACCAAGAATAAAAGATGATATAAAGGTGTAAAAAATCAATACATAGAAATTTCTAATTTCAATATCTACTAGAAAGTAAAATACGAAAATACTTACTATTCCAATCATAAAACTTCTCGTTGTAGCAGCTAAAGTTACAGCAAGTGTTACTTCTCCCGCTGAAAGAGGGGCATATAATATATCAACAATATTCCCTTGAATTTTCCCTATCATAAAGGAAGAAGAGGAATGGGAAAAAGCCTGTTGAATGATCTGCATGGCAATCAATCCTGGCGCGAGAAAAGTAATAAAAGGATAGCCTAACATATCTGATCTACCACTTCCGATAGCAACTGAAAGAACTAAGAGAAATAGAAGGGAGGAGACGATTGGGGATAAAAGTGTTTGTATCCAAACTATTAAAAATCTAAGAACTTCTTTTTTATATAAAGTCCAAAAACCAATCCAGTTTATTAAGCCAAATCTTCTTGTTCCTAATTTATATTTTTTACTTATTTCAACCATACGTAGTCTTATAACTT
>MDSW01210519.1_pt1 | contig 11130 bp, 8 predicted proteins | sample 811171 | NCBI WGS metagenome assembly MDSW01 (sample SAMN05326641, study PRJNA326480) | marine metagenome | isolation source: seawater | place: Atlantic Ocean: North West | collected 2012 | reverse complement strand
GCAATTTTTTGGGGCGGTAATTCCGTAGCTATAAAAATTGGTTTGACGGCAATACCGCCTGTTTCTATGGCCGCTATTCGTTTCATTTTGGGTGTCGCCACCATTTGGATATGGTGTCTTTTTTGCGGTATCTCTATCCGTGTCCCACGTCCCGCATGGCGGGGCCTGTTTGGTCTGGGTTTACTTTTTACGGCTCAAATTTGGTTACTAAATGTAGGAACAAATTATACTACAGCAGGTCGTTCGGGAATTCTCATAAACATTTTTCCTTTTTTTGTAGCGATCTTTTCACATTTGTTTGTTAGTGGAGATCGCATAACACCTGTAAAGGCAATAGGATTGATTTGTTCCTTTCTGGGCATCTCCCTTCTATTTATTGAATCGATTCAATTGGAAGATGCGCAGTATTTATTCGGTGATACGTTAGTGGCATTGAGTGGTATGCTGTTGGGCCTGAGACAAGTTGTACTGAAATTATTAGTCCAGGGATTGCATCCTCTCCAGGTATTGTTTTGGCAGGCTGGTATCGGTCTGCCATTGTTTGTATTATGGAGTATGTTTTTTGAGAGTGAAGTAACCAAACAGTTGAATTGGACCGTTCTGTTGGCAGTTCTGTATCAAGGGGTAATAGTTGCGGGATTCTGTTTCGTTCTTATGGTAATGTTGTTACAACATCATAGCGCAACGCGTTTGGGGGTATTTAGTTTTGTTACTCCAATTGTTGGCGTTTTACTAAGTGCGTGGATTTTGGATGAGGACATTTCGGTTTGGCTACGGGCTAGTGTATTGTTGGTAACAATAGGTATAATGGTTGCGAACCAGGCCGACAATTTTCTTCAAAAAAATAGGTCGATCGGAGAATAACGTCAGCCCTTAGAGGCTTACTTAAAGGTATGTATCTTACACTCAAAATCATAGGAATGTAATCATGAATTTTAATCATCAAGTTACCACATATTCTGATATAGGGGTTAAGCCCTTTATAAACTGCGTTGGTACAATTACAGCGTTGAGTGGCTCGCTATCGTTACCCCAGGTTCGTCAAGCTATGGTTGAAGCTGCTTCGGGGTATGTGAAGCTTTCTGAACTTATGGATGCGGTTGGTCGTCGGATTGCCCAAGTCATGGAATGCGAATATGGTCTTGTTACGGCAGGATGTGCCGCTGCTCTTACTCAGGTTACTGCCGCTTGCGTGGCAGGCACGGATTCTGAAAAGATTGGCAAACTTCCTGATACGAGTGGAATGAAAAATGAGGTCATAGTTCAAAAAAGCCATAGAGTAGGTTATGACCGAGCAATTACAGCGGTAGGAACTCATTTTGTGGAAGTTTCAAATATTGAGGATTTGGAACTAGCATATTCCGATTTGACTGCCATGGTTTTTGTGTTTGGCGATGCTGTAGAGCGTGGTGAAATTTCTGTAAAAGAAATGGTAGATAGCGCACATAGCCACGGAGTTCCAGTGTTTGTGGATGCTGCCGCTGAGCGACCGGATGTTCCAAATTGGTATCTAGAGCAAGGAGTAGATGCGGTAGCTTATTCCGGTGGGAAATGTTTACGGGGTCCGCAGGCTTCGGGTTTAGTGTTAGGTAGGGAGAATTTGCTTAAAGCAGCTTTCTTAAATGGTTGTCCTCATGGAGCTATAGGTCGCCCTATGAAAGTTGGAAAAGAAGAAATTATGGGACTCTTAGCGGCTGTAGAGCAGTGGGTAGAACGTGATCATCAAGCTGAGTGGGAAGCTTGGGAAAAGCGGCTATCTATAATTTCGAATAGCTTAACGGAATTCGATTCAGTAAAAATTTCTATTATCCAACCGGGTCGGTCTAATGTTGCGCCTTGTCTTTCTGTGAGTTGGGATCCTACTATCCTTGGAGTTGATGGTAGTGTTCTTCGTGAGAAATTGGAGATGGGGGAACCCCGGATAGAGATGAGTGTTGGTGAAAGTCAATTCTCCGTAAATCCTTATATGATGGAACATGGAGAGGATGAGCAGGTAGCGTTGCGTTTAAAACAAATATTCTCAGAATCGTAGTATTAACAATTTTTAAAAAAATTAAAAAAACAGTCAAGACTTTACGTTACTTACCGATACTTGGTATTAAGTGATATTAATAACCAGTTGCTGCTTCGCGGAAGAGTTGTTTTTCGCGAAGCAGTAGAAAAATATAATAATTAAATATTTCTCTAAACTCGCGCGTGTATCTAAGGTTGGGAGGCAACGCACTATATTTGCCCAAGCTAGGACGGAGCGGCGTAATTCGTGCGAGAAATAATATGGCGTCTGCTCCAAGTCGAATCAGGTACCCCCAAGGAAATGGTTCGTATTTTGCACGTTACCCGAGGCGTTCCTCCCTCGCTTCGGGTGTTTTCTTAAAGAATCGTATTTATTTTTCAACCTCTTGTTTGATTGTTTGGAACAAATTGTTCTTCAATTAATCATCTTTCGGATCGTACAGATCAGCTATCTGTATGGCCTGAAATAGAGTAGCAGGTTCGATTTGTGTGCGAAGCGCCCGTTTGGGTGGGAGCAGAGTTGAGGCACCTAGTATAGGTGGGCTTATTACGACTTCAACGCATCCGGAATTTATGTCCTTATTACCTTTAGGACATTTGGGCCATAGTGAATGAATTCCACGAAATGCTAAAGGTATAAGAACTAAGTCGGATCGTAGTAAAGAGAATAAGCCATGTTGCATGGGTAAGCATTGGAGAGCGTATGCGGATGTTGTTCCAGATGGAAATATGACTCCGGGACGCTTATCGAGTAGTCCTAGAAATCGTTTAGTTGGATTCTGAGTATCTGAACCACGTGACATTACAACGTGACCATGGACGTCTTCCATTATCCTATCGACTTCTTCGGGGCTAAAGCCGATGGGGTTAAAAGTCCGACCAAAGAATTTCTTTCTTCCTACATCAGTAAGAGTCGAACGAGCCAATATCGTACATGGTTCAGGGTTGTTCCAGCCCATTGCATTTACAAGTTTTTCATGGTTGAGTACATAAGGCAAAACAAAATGATCAAACAAACTTTGGTGCGTAGGAAGAAAAAGAATTTTGTGTTTTCCGGACCCTAAATCAATTTGTTTAGAAATTTGTTCAAATAATGGATCGACAGTTATTTCAACAGAAATTTTGAATATTTTAAGGGACTGGTAAGCTAATTCATAGTACTGTTTCCATGCCTTTCGAAGTCGTGCTTTTTCGTCTAAGCCCTCAGTCAGCAATTTTAGATTCTTTTTACCCGTACTTCTAAAGAGTCCGGCCCATCTTATCAGTCTTTTTCGCTTCTCCCATTTCGAAGGAATCTCCCTCTTTCCAACATGCTTATACTCTAAGAATGAGCCCGTTGCGTCATCATTGAGCAAGGGAGGTAAAGACACTTTATTTGGCGTTAAAGCATTAATTTCATCAACTATGTTTCTTGCTAAGTCGATTAGGTCACGGGTCAGGTAACTGTATTCTTGCCCATACCAGTATTCCCGGGGTTTTAATTGGGCAGGATCTTCTAAATGAGCTTTTACGAATTTCAGAAGCAACGATTTCCCAATTAATAGTTGTTCATGAATTTGTGTCAACGCGATATTTTTAGACTTTTTAATATAACTTGTTGTTAGTTCGACATCGGTTATTGTTTTCCACACCGAAATGCCGAGCCATATAAAATTGCTGAAGGTGTTGTAACGAATAGCAAGAAGTTCACCCGCAGCCAAAAAGTCTACAACAGATTCGGCTATATACTCCATGTGTGAGCGAAGAGTGCCTTCGCGCGTGCCTCCGTTTGTTGTTACCTGATAAATGTCGTCTGGATAGGCCTGTTCCTCGTTTGTGGTAGTGATTTTCTCTGCTACAGATTGGGCGTGTGATAACGGAATTCGAGAAACGCGTAGGTCTACTAATGCCCTTTCTCCTTCATCTAACTCTATTGGGTCATCACGTCCTAAGGCGCGCAAGTAGACGTCTTGATAGAGTCCCATAAAAGCACTTTCCTGTTCCAAATTCCGGCCCAAAAACATATCTCTTAGGCTTATAAACATTTGGTTCGCTTCGTAGTAGGGAAGTTTTGTTTTATCAAAAAGAATTCGAGCCTGATTTAACCGTTTTGTACGACGATCTGGGATACCGCGATGGATAGCTGATATCAATTGTGACCTTTTAAGCAGTTCCTCCTCACTGGGTTCACAGCCGCGTGGCCAACTAAAATCGTCTTTTTGTGTAAAATGACCATCACTTACCGCGACCTTTATTAATTGCTCAGCAATGTTGTCATACAAATCAAGTAATTCGTTAGTGTTCCCATTATCCTGAAATTTTTCAATATCCACTTGGATGTCTCGACGAGTTTTAGGTTGTGCAGAAACCTGCGCAGATTATGATTGTTTTATTATACGGATCTATGTCCAACGTAACCTTTTGGATTGTCGAACGCATCTTCCCAGAGTTCGCACCAATTTTCGTGGCTGTGCATCTCACTGTTCGGATTTGTATGAGATCTTACGATGAACTCTGGATGCCCTGTTCGGCCTGTATGTTGGCCTGTAGGTTGATAGCGAAGGTCTAAAGACCACCTACATTTATCGGAATAATTTGGTGTCGAACGATGGGGGGTAAATCTGCTCATTAAGACGATGTCGCCTTTGGCACATTCGGCTACTACAGGAGTTGATTTTGGCATAAAACTTGGGTCTATTGTTGTTCCCCCTTCTTTTAGGTGCCGTAAGTATCCGGTTTCGACAATCCCAGGGATTACTTCCATACATCCCATTTCTTGAGTCGCATCTCCGATTGGTATCCATACCGTAATAATGTTAGAGGCTTCTCCTTCTTCCATCATAACACCGGCATCCTGATGCCAAGGCGCATTGTGAAAAGAAACACCTGTACTTCCTTCCATATTTTGTGGTGGCTTAGCTCGGATGTGCTGAATTGGATTGCAAACTAGCTCTGGGCCTAGTAAAGATTCCATCAATTCCAAGAGGTTTTTGTTTATCAAAAACTCAAAGATTGATTTCCCCCTATAGTGCATTATATCAAGACCATCTCCAATTTCTTTACTTTGTGCAAATAGAAGGCCGTATCTTTTTTCAAAGGGAGCTTCTTTATGAAGGTTGTCGATTTTACCTTGCGTAAAAAGTATATTCGCTCGCGTTTCAATTAACTCGTTAAGTTCGTCTATGACTGGCTGGAGATCTGACTCGAGTAATGCACCTCGTGCAATAAAAAATCCGTCCCGGTTGAAAGTTTCAATTTGTTGGGTTGTCAATTTCATGATCTCGTATCTCCGCGTTATGTCGATAAAATAACAGGTAAAAGTGAGACTGCACAACACGTAGGGGATAGAGAAGTTGATTAGGCGTGTTTTTTGAAAATTAAATTTGGTTCGTTAAAGCTAAAGATCCGTGTGCGAGGTAGTTAATGTGTTCGACTAATAAATTGCATAGGACTTCTGAACCCTGCCATTCGTTTAAATGCTCATCAAACACGATTTTTTCATGGATATAAATTCGCAGTTGCCGGGATGATAAATTAGAGTTGTCACAAATTCGCACCCGTGGTACATCAAAGTTTAATGCAATCTGCAATTCGGATCGAAGTTGCCGTATTCTGTAGATTAGATCAAATGATGGTTGATTCTTTGTTTCTATGACATACTGAATTAGTTCATGTCCAATTTCTACTTGTATTGCCTCCATCTCAATTCTATCTCCATTGCTATATTCTGTTTGATTATCTCATAGCAATAGAGATGCCACCTTCACGGTAGTTACCTGTGAAATATAAAAACTCCGTCAAATGTCGGAAAAATCAACCAAAATTAAACAGTTGGTCGTGTAATCTAAAGTTGTTAGTTGGTAGAAAATTCAGGTTTTCAGGGATTATGGAGAAAAATTTGCATGGAAGTTATTTTTTAACTATTCAAGTCTACAGCATGCTCTGCAATATATTTTTCAACATCAATATCGCTCATCATTAGAGATCCTGTAAATGTTCCGCCTGGTGGTATATAGTAAAAATGCTCTGCGTACTTTAGCCCGTAAGGTTCGCCAATTTTTTTGTATTCATTCAACCCAAATAGCCGAAGAAATTCTCGATCTGCGGTTTCATCATCATCTCCAAGCTCAGGAAGACGTTTGCCTTGTAGCTTGAGTTTTTCTTTTAAACGACGTCCGCGGGCACCTGCAGGACCTTGTGATTTATTTGCACTCATTGCCGCAATCTTTTCTTCAAGGTAAGGTTCAATGTCAACTACGGTATTATAGGGCTGACCTGGTCGCATCGTCCAATAATATAATTCACTGACGGTGTGTGGAGAAAGTCCACATATTGGGTGTTCCGGATAATCTTTGTCCATACCGGCCATCCACCGAGCAGCTTCCACGGCTTGCCCCGTTATATAATGGTCTGGGTTTTCCTCCCAATGACCCCACGGGTTGAATGTTGTGATTGTATCTATTTTGAGAGCACGTATTAAGTAAACTAATCTTGCGCGAATTTCTGTAGGTGAGGCTTCGTCTAAAAAATGATTTCTATAACCCAAATGAATAACCTTTTGGAATCCAAGGTTTTTAGCTAGGACGTCAATATCTTCTTCATTTCTTCGAATGGTGTCACCTATGCTGGATGTGGGCCCACACTTTTCATCATTTGTAGTTTGTATTAGATAAGCTGTGTAACCCTCGTCAATGAGTTTTGCAATCAGACCAGCACAAAAAAATGGTATGTCGTCGGCGTGTGCTTGAACGGCAGCTAAGACTTTCCCGGTATTTGGCTTTCCATTTTGTTTATGCTCAATCTGGATCTCTCCTACCGGAGTGTACCAGGGAACTCGTGGGTTTGATGAATTCATAATATAATAGCTCCGTTAAAGCGGATTTGTTGGTATTTGGCTTTTCATCTAAATATACCATCTAGTGTCCAGTAATGATTAGGATTCGGTTTCTTTTGTATCCATTTGCCATTGGTAAAATCGGGGAATGGTTGTGGAAGACTACCGCAGGAAATCGAATCTTCCGAAAGGGCGGTAACGGCCATCCAGGTGACAGAATCATAGACATCTATAGGAGTTTGCTTTTTTGTTTTTATCGCATCAATAAAAGCTCTTTGCACCAGCCAGTCCATACCACCATGTCCGCCTTTAACTCCTCCGTCGATAAAGTCTTTCCAGATTGGATGTTCATAGGATTCAAAGTACTTGCTCATCGGTTCCCAACGCTCATCACCAAAATCGTTGAAGTGTAAAGCGTTCTTGTCTTCCATCCACAAACCCTTTGTTCCCTGGACGCGTTGGGCTCTCGAATATGGACGCGGAAGAGAGCAGTCGTGGGTTAACAAGACTGTTTCACCATTTGAGCATTTTATCATCGTTGTGGTAATATCACCTTGATTGAACACGGTATCCATCCTTGGATGTTCAGTTCCTAATTGATCAACAACGTATTCGCGAAGTCCACGGGATTTTGAGCTCATGGAAACAAGAGAAATGAAGCGATTACCTTTATTAATGTTTAGCAATTTTGCTATTGGTCCGAGTCCGTGTGTTGGATACAAGTCTCCGTTTCTGTGGATAAAATTTTCTAGACGGTAATGACGATTTTCGTCACCACGCGTGATTTCAGACCGTAAATCGTGTTCGTAGCCACATTGGCAGTGAATGATTTCACCAAACAAATCCTGTTTAACCATATTTAATACGGCCATTTCCTCACGTCCGTAACAGCAATTTTCTAAGAGCATAAATGGAATACCAGTTTCCTCGCTTGTACGCACTAGCTCCCAACATTCTTGGATAGACGAAGCACCTCCCACTTCAGAAGCTACATAGATTCCGGCCCGCATGGCAGCTAAGGAAATTTCTATGTGACTAGTCCAATTTGTTGCAACAATTACGCCATCCAAATCATTTCTTGTGAGCAACTCTCGGTAGTCAAGATACTTTGCAGGAAGGGATGCTTGAGCTTCATTAATATCTCTGGCGGCTTTTTCTAAATAATCGTTGTGTAAGTCACAAATTGCGGGGATATGCACGTCTTCCATTCCACAAACTAGACTGGAGAGGCTTCGTCCTCTACCACCTAAACCGATAAAACCTAAATTTAGTTTTTCCAAATCTTCTCCTATTAAATTATCTATCGATTTATTATTCTTAAATTAATGATGATCTTAAATGAACAGTGAATAATTAATTTCTATCTCCTCGATTAATATAGAGAAAAATTTGAGGAGTTAGGTATTATTTTAAACGGATTTTCAGGGAGGTTTTCGTGAGCTTCACAGTAGCTTTAATAGCAATAGGTACTGTTCTTTCAGGACTTTGGACAGGTTGGGGGTTTTACATCATATATTCCACGGATAGGCCCGTTTATTCGTTAATTAGAAAATTGTCATCGAATGTAGAGATTCGCCAGTATGAGGAACAGAATTGGATTAAGACTCGATTCGATGGTGATGATGGATCGTTTCGTACCTTGGCCTCTTATATTTTCGGACAGAATGAAGAGAAAAAATCTATCCCAATGACGGCGCCTGTGATTTCTGGTCAATACATGGCGTTCATTCTGCCTGTTGGATTTACAGAACGTAATGCACCTCAACCAGACGGTCAGCAAATCGAATTTATTTCTGTGCCTCCGCGTCAGCTTGCTACGTTACGTTTTTCGTGGTTTACTTCCTCTGAAAGGGTAAGTAGAAAAACATTGGAATTACTCTCAGTTTTACGATCACAGGAGATTAGTACTGAAGGAGAGCCGTTTCTGATGAGATACAATGATCCGTGGACGCCTCCTTTTATGCGACGCAACGAAGTAGCGATCCAGGTGCAAGTAAATAAACCTTAAGGTGTGACTAAACAAATCTTTTCTACTGTAACTTTCTACACGAACGGCTCTGATATTTTGTCAAGTTTGGGAAACTTGCATATAAATCCGGTTCGTGTGAATTTAGATACGAATAACTCTGTACTCTGTTTATAACTAAGGGACTCATGAAGCACGAAATTTCTCAGTCAATCAAATTGGGGCAGTTAGATAAACGATATTTTTATCTCTTTTTTATCTTTCAGGCGTTTGTTTTTACGGGTAGTTTATTTTACACCGAATGGTTACCTGTTTTTGTTATCGGAACGATTATTGCAATACTTTTTGTTATAGGCGTTTTGGTGCGTCCCTGGGTAATTGCTCCGATTGTAGTTTTGACTACGGGACTTGATAGTACGGGACGTTTTTTCGGAGGAGTAGAAGGTGGAGGCGGTGGATTACATTTGACGGGATTTCATCTTGCATATGCGCTACTGGTGGTAGGTCTTCTCGTACAAACAAGTCTTCGCGGAAGGGTGGTATTCCCGGAATTTGAGCTCCGGGCTCCCTTATTAGCGTTTTTGGGTTGTATTGCTATTTCACTGATTTATTCTCCGAACCAACTCGAGGCTACGATCAGCTTTGTTCGAATGAGCGCTCTGGTCTTGTTTACATATATGATCCAAGTAGTTATAGATTCTAAACGAGCGGTTAAAGCAATCCTATGGTCAATGGTTTTTTTCACCGTTGCTGGAGCTGTAATGGGCGCCTATCAGGTAATCACGGGGCAATTTCACCTTCCAGTAAAGGTAATAACTGCTCTGGGTGGTAACGTACCGCGCGCAACGGGCACTTTTCACAACCCTAATATTTTTGCCACGTTTATGATGTGCGGCATCTTACCACTACTTGCAGTCCTTTTGAATCATAAGATGAATACGGTTTCTAAAATTTTATTCACGATCGCAATCGTTATTGGCTTTGGGGGGCTACTTGCTTCTTTTAGTCGTTCGAATTGGGTAGCTACGCTTATTGGTATTTTTGTAATTCTCTGGCTCAGTCGAAAGCTAAGATACTTTTTTATCCTGTTGTTCGGGGCACTTTTGTCAGTTTTAGCTCTAAAAGAATTTGTTCCTTTCGCAGAGTATATTTTTGAGCGGTTTATCTCTATTTTTACCCTTTTTAGCGAATTTGGCTCTGTTGGCCGTACTTCAAGTACGGCGAGAATTTATTTGATTATAGCCTCGTTGGATATGTTTTTTGACAATCCGTTACTTGGAATAGGTTGGCGGGCGTTTCCGCACGTTTTTTCGGATTATGCTCCACCTGGATATCCGCATTGGAGTCAGGTGAATGAACCTCATACCGTAATAACTATGGTTCTCGGTGAACTTGGTATTGTTGGGTTTGCTGTCTTTTTATGGTTTGTTTTCAAGGTGTTTTTTCTTGCCTGGGGTCGTTTTTATGAAATGAAAGATTCCTATCTCAGATCAGTACAAATAGGTATGATTGCGACATTTATTTCTTTTCAGGTGAACCAGTCTTTTAATGGCGATCTAGCTAATAACATGTTTTGGTTTGGTATCGGGATGTTATTTGCGGTGCAAAGGATTGAAAGAGAAGGGCGTGAAAAATTAGTTTAAACGTAGCCAAATTTTTTTTTTGAGTTGATGGTATAAAATGTTGGCATTCTCCCAAGGATGGTCCATTTGACTCTTAGCTTCAAGTCTCATTTACCTGTTGCCTTTGCTCGTAGACCTCCAAATATCCTCGAGTCTGTGAGTGACCTTCCTGTAGAAGATTCTATTACAGGTGTAAATATATCATCCGATTTGTTCTCAGAGTCGTCATTGTCTCGAATGGCAAAACCAGAAGCGGTTGATCTTCACTTTCGGATTCGAAATAAGGAACAGGTTATCAATTCAATAAGATCGACGGAATTCTCTTTAGTGGAAGCAAGGTCAATATTGATGCAATTGCGAGAGTTAGTTTATGGCGATTCTTCAGATATCAGGAGTGATGGCCAAAGTCGCGTGGCGGCCGATAAGTTAAGTGAATTAAATACGATAACACAACGAATATTGAAATTTTTTAATTCAAAGGCGTACGGGTCAATTGTTACGGAGCAAAAGGATCAGGAGTTGATAAAGCTTCTGTCCAACGACAGGGATATAGGAGTTAGTAATATTTTATCGGTTGGGACAGTAGTGCCTGGTATCTACAAGTTTAGTTATAATTCTGAAAAAACAACATTTACGTTGAGCAGTGCATCAAGTTCCCAAACAATTATTTTAAAACAACTTTCTGAGGAAGATCCATCACATAATATAGAATCAGT
>MDSW01186737.1_pt1 | contig 11131 bp, 11 predicted proteins | sample 811171 | NCBI WGS metagenome assembly MDSW01 (sample SAMN05326641, study PRJNA326480) | marine metagenome | isolation source: seawater | place: Atlantic Ocean: North West | collected 2012 | reverse complement strand
CCACGTTGATAGGCTGGATGTGGAAGCGCAGTAATGCGTGTAGCTGACCAGTACTAATAGCTCAATTGGCTTGATTTATGCACTGAAAAAAATTTTGAAATTAATTAGGTTATTGTTTTAAAAAAATTTTAAGTTTTATAATACTTTATCTGTTCATCATTCCATCTGCCCAAAGAATCTTCATCAAGTATGAAATAATGTTGGTCCATTTCTTTTTTATAGTAATGTTTCCAATTTCTTTGAAAATTTGACTTTAAGAATCTAACGTTTGCAGTTCTTCCATCTGAAACAATTATTGTTCCAGGTGTAAGAAAATGTTCAAATTTTAAAATATTACTTATCATTGGCATCATTGAAAAATGGTTTACTGTAAAATTTTCAATTTTGTTTTTAACAGTCCATTGGCTTGGACCATCAATATAAATAAAATCTGGGTTTAACAAAGGATGGTTTTGATATTCTGTACAATATCTCCCATTAAACTTAGTCATTAATGCTTTTGAATATTTAAAAGTAACATTTTTGTAATTTTTAGAAAATTTTTTAACTCTTTTTTTTGAAATATTAATAAATTTTTTTGAGTTATCCAAAGCAAATAACTCAAACGGATTTCCAGCTCTTGTAAAAGCTTTACCATCACTTTTTTTTTTATTTTTCATTAAAGCTAAATGCATAATTAGCGTACTCCATCCACAACCATATTCTAATACTGTAGTTCTTTTATTTAGAATAATTAATTGGTATAAATAGTATAAATCTTTTAGGATAGGTAAAAAGGGTTTGCGGCTTACACGAATATCTTTAAGCATCATTTTTTTTTCTGATAGTGGAACTAAAAAATCCAAACCTTCTTTAATAAAAAAATTCTTCTCATTGGTTTTCTTTGGAAAATTAATTTTCATAATGATTTATTTAATACACAAGTAACCTTTAAAACATAAGTATTGAAAAATAGTTTGAATGTCAGAAAAACCAGATCTTTTAAGATATCCCAAGTTTCCAATATCTGTGAATGGTTCTAAAACTCCTCTTAATGATTTTGACTTTTCAATTATTTCTTTAGAAGTAAATTGGTTTTTTTCTTTAAAATCCCAATATAGTGAATTTAAAATATTATCAAACCTTGCATCATTGCCTCTTACTTTTTCAAAAATTATAAAAGCACCACCCCAATTTAAAGATTTATATATTTTGTCATAAATTTTTTGTCTCAAAGATGGATGTATGAATTGCAAAGTATAGTATGATATTATTAGATTTGACTTTGAAAGTTTAAAGTTATTTACATCTTTGTTATATAATTTTATATTTCTAATTTTTGAAAATTTTAAATTTTTTTTAGCGAACTTGTACATATCCTTGTTTATTTCTAAGCCATAGAATTTGATTTTATCTTTATTTGTGAATTTAGATAATCTAGTTAATAAGGAAGCTGATGAGCAGCCAAGATCATAGCAAACACTATTTTTAGATAAAAAATAATCAGATAAGCCTATAATAATTTGATGTCCTTCACTGTAAAATGGAACTGACTTTTTTATATGAGTGTCAAAATTTTTTGGTATTTTTCCACCAAAAGACCATTTGCCTCGAGTATTTTTATCTAATTTCATAATTTTCAATTTTTGGAAATATTATTATATATATTTTGACCATAATATATATGAATATAATCTAAAGAAAAAATTACTTTCATTTGTCGATTTATTTATTTTACTTTTCTGTTTTAAATTATTTAAATTTTTTAACGATTCCACAATTTTTTTTATATCAAAACCGTAGTCCTCTAGTTTTGACTCGTATATTTTACTTATAAAGTCCTTTTTAACTATTTTATTTATAAAATATTGATCGCTACCCGGTCTACCTGACTTTATTTTTTGATTGATTATCTTTTCTGTATTTAGATCTTTTATAGAATTTCTTAACATACCTTTCGATAATCCATTTTTAAAAAAATCTTCCGTTTTTATTGATAAAACATATTCAATAAATTCATGGTCTAAAAAAGGAGAGCGACTTTCTATACTTGCAGACATGGAATTTCTGTCAAGCATTCTTAAGGCCATTTGAAGGTCATTTGTAAATATTGAATTTTTAAGTGTCTTTTTGAAAATGTCACCTTTTGTATTGATCAAATTATTCCATCTAAGTTTATTAAGTCTATTTAAATCTGAAGCTTTAGATTTATTTAAATATTTGAATGCTACATTATTTTCAAAGTCACTTTTATTTTTTTTAATATTATTCAATAAATATTTAACACTTTGTATTACTTTACTTTTATTAAGTTTTCGTGATGAAATAATTTCATCAAATTTCTTAATGTAATTTTCTTTATATAATGAAGCCATATAATATAAAAACATTCTATTATAACCTCCAAAAATTTCGTCAGCACCATCTCCGCTTAATAAAACTTTGTAAGATTGGTTTTTAATTTGATGGATTAAAAAAAATTGATAAATCCCGTCAGTTGCATGAAAGGGCTCATCTTGAAAATAGAGTACTTTTTTCAATCCTTCTGTATCTATTTTTTTTTCAATATTAATAAATTGGTGATTTATTTTTTTTTTTCTAACAAAATCATTTATTAAAGAAGTTTCATCAAACGTAAATTTTGGAGTAATCGAAAAACCTTTTATTTTTTTTTTAAATAATTTTGCAGAAGCCACTATTGACGAAGAGTCAAGGCCTCCACTTAATAAAAATGCCAATTTAACATCAGAGTCTAAATGAAGCTTAATTGTTTGATTAAATTTATATAAAAATTCATCCTTGTTATAGCTTATATTATTTCCTGATTTTAAACTATAATACTTCAATAAACTAAATTTATTATTTTTACAATTAAAGGATAATCGTTCTGATGGGCCAACTCTTTTTAAATGATTATAAAAAGTTTCATTATTAATGTCTAAAACATTTCTGTATAAATATTTTTTTACAATATAATTATTTTCTGAAAAATTTAATAATAATCTCAAATCCTTTATCTCAGAAGATAAGATCAAGCCTTTGGTAGTTTTAAAATAAAACAACGGTTTCTGACCAAACCTATCCCTATAAGCTATCAGTTTATTTTTTTTTTTATCCCAAATACAAAAACTAAACATTCCCCTCAAATGATTTATAAAGTCTTCACCATAATGAATAAAAGATTGAAGCAGAACTTCAGAATCACCTGTTGATTTAAATTTAATTTTTTTTTCTATAAGATCTTTTTTTATCTCTTTAAAATTATAAATTTCTCCATTAAAAACCATTACATATCTATTATTTTCAGAAACTAAAGGTTGATTTGATTTGGAGCTCAAATCCATAATGGACAAGCGTTTAAAAAAAGCAGAAAAATATTTATCTCGGTAAAATTTTTGATTGTCTGGACCTCTATGGGTTGGAATTTTTCCCCTTTTAATTAAATTAAAATATTTATCTGATAATGTATTTTCATTTATAAAACATACAAATCCGCACATATAAGATTTTATATTATAGTAATTAATGTATTTACGATAGAAAAATAAGGTTGACTGTTCAACTTTTGAACGTTACATATGTTCAATTATTGAACTAAATGAAACTTCAGCAAAATTATTTTGATGTATTAAGGAAACTTCAGAACAAACCTAATTCAACTCAACGCGAGTTAGCTAAAGATTTAGGATTTAGTCTCGGTAAACTCAACTACTGTATTAAGGAACTTAATAAAAAAGGTCTTATTAAAATAGAAAATTTTAAAAAAAATTCTAAGAAAATTTCCTATATTAAAAAATACATTCTTACACCCAAAGGAATAGAACATAGAATATCTTTAACAATTCAGTTTATGAAAAGAAAAATGAAAGAATATGATGAGCTTAAATCTGAAATTCAAACAAGAAATAAAAAATAAATGTGGATAATAATAAAACATAAAAAGAAAGAATTAAATTCTCTGAAAAGAGACATATTCAACAAAGTTGGTAGAGACGTGAAATTTTACATACCCATGCTTAATTTAAAATTTTTTGATAAAAAAAAAATTGTAAATTTAAATAAACCTTTGTTAGGTGATTATATTTTTTGTCATCATCCAAATTTTAATAAAGTTAATTTTCAAAATTTGATTATTTATAGTCGAGGATTAAAATATATTTTAAAAGACTATTTAACTTCTCAAAATGAAATAAATGTTTTTATAGAGAGATGTGTAAGTTTTGAAAATAAAAATGGGTTTATTACTCAAGATTTTTTTGATTTTAAGAATAATAAGAAATTTAAATTTTTTTCTGGACCATTTACAAATTTTGTTTTTGACTTGGTTAAAAGAGAAAATAAAAATAGCTTAAAATGTTTGATAAAAGATTTTAAGTTAACAATAACTGGAAAACAAAACTTATTTCTTCCAGTTTAAAACATTGATAAAAATGACAAATGTAAAATCTTTTTTTTACAAAGTGCGGAGCTTATTTAAAATAATAATTTGATGAAAAAAAATAATAGAATTTCAATTATAGGAGGAGCCGGACACATTGGTCTCCCGTTAGCTGTAAAACTTGCTGAAAAAAATTTTAATGTAAATATAATTGATATTGATAAAAAAAATTTATTAGAAATTCAAAAAAAAAAACCTCCCTTTAAAGAAAAGAATCTCAAGAGAGAACTTGTAAAAGTTTTAAAAAAAAAAAGACTATCTTTTTCTAGTAAACTTAGCAGCTTAACTGGCTCCAAGTTTGTGATAATTTGTATTGGCACGCCAATTTCAAAGAAATTAAAACCAAATTTATCTAACTTCATATCACTTGTAAAAAATATTAAAAAATATTTAAATCGGAGTAGCCATGTAATTATTAGAAGTTCTGTCTTGCCAGGAACATGTGATAAAATTTACCATTTATTAAAATCTAAATGTAAAAATTTATCATATTGTCCTGAAAGAATAGTTGAAGGTTTTTCATTGCAAGAATTACCAGTAATTCCACAAATTATTTCTGGATCAAACAGCAAAACTATTCACGAAAATAAAAAAATTTTTAGTAAAATTACAAAAAGTAATATTACTTGTAGTTTTATAGAGGCTGAATTGTCAAAAATTTTTTCAAATATGTATAGATACATAAATTTTGCAATACCTAATGAAATGCATTTAATTTCAAATAGACTTAATGCTAACTTCAGTAAAGTTAGAGAAATTATGAGGTTCGATTATCCAAGAAATATGGGACTTGCTAAAGCAGGTTTTGTAGGGGGACCTTGTTTAATGAAAGATACAATGCAAATTAGTTATTTGTTTAAAAAAAAAAATAGTCTTGTAAATGCTGCATATGAAACAAATGAAAAATTACCTGAAATAATCGTCAAGGAACTTCAAAAAAAAAAAAATTATAAAAAAAAAACTATTGGTATATTGGGATTGACATTCAAACCGGATAGTGATGACACAAGAGGGTCATTATCTTTAAAACTTTTAAAGATTTTAAAAAAAAGAGGTTTTAATTGTTTGTATTCAGATCCTTATTACAAGTTAAAAAATAACATTTCTGAAAAAGCATTAATTTATAAGTCAGACATCATTATAATTGGTGCAAATCATAAACGATATAAAAGATATAAAATATCAAGAAATAAAAAATTAATCGATCTAGCAGGCTTTGTATTAAAATAAATTTTATGTGTGGATTTTTTGGATCATTTTCTACAAACGGCAAGATAAGTAATAGCATAAAGAATTTAGTTTCTTTATCACATAGGGGTCCAGATAGTAAAAAAAGATATAATGATGAATTTCTCTATGGTGAATTTTTTAGGCTTAATATAATTGGTGGGAAAGCTGCCAACCAGCCAATGATTTCATACGATAAAAATTATATAATGTTTTTTAATGGTGAAATTTACAATTACATTGAACTTGCTAAACAATACAGAATCTCAAGTCAAAATGGAGACTCAAGAGTTGCTTTAGAATTATTTGCAAAAAAAGGAGTCGAGGCAGTTAAAAATTTTAATGGAATGTTTGCAATCATTCTTTATAATAAAAGAGCAAAATCACTTCATTTAGTAAGAGACAGACTGGGAACTAAACCACTTTATTATACAAAAAAAAACGATTATTTTTACTTTGCATCTGAAATTAAAGCATTACCTATTACTAAAAATGTCAATTTAAATATAGTAAAAGATTATTTACAATTAGGATATTATCCTTATCTAAATACTTTTTTTAAAAATATATATAATGTACCACCATCATCAATAATAACTATTAAAAAAAATACTTTTAAAAAAATAAAATATTTTAATATCAAAGAAGAAGTTTTAAAAAAAGAGAAAGAAGGTTTTGATCAAGAAAAATTTGATCAATTATTAAAAAATGCAATTTCGATTAGGCAACGTTCAGATAAAAAAATTAATTTTCATTTAAGTGGTGGCATAGATAGTACTGCACTTTTAATTTATACAAAAGATAACTGGTCTTCAAAATACAATTTAAATTCATCTTCATTTTCATACTATGGCTATGATCAAGATGAGTATAAATTTATATCAAGAATTTCAAAAAAAATTAAAGTAAATAATCAAAAGGTAGTTTTGTTTCCTAAAGAAGTTCCAGATTTAGCAGAAAAACTTCAATATTTTCAAGATGAACCATATGGAGGACTTGCTTCTGTTGCAGAATTTAAGCTCAATTTAGAAGAAAGAAAAAGGGGAGAAGTAGTTTCTTTTGAAGGTACGGGTGGTGATGAGATATTAGGTGGTTATAATTCTCATGCATTATTGGCTTTGAATGACATGATAAATAAAAATAAATCGGAAGATATCATAAAAAATTTAAATTTATACTTAGGAATTACCAATTCTAAAGATAGATTATATAAAACAAAAAAACTAATTAAATCAGGTTTTTATGCTAACACAGACCTCTCTGATTTTAGAGAATACGATATATTTAAAGATATTGATCTTAAAAAAAATAATTGGTTTAAAAAAATAATGCTTTTTGACATGATAGAAGCAAAAATACCAAGAACATTAAGATTTAGAGATAGAACTAGCGCAGCATGTTCAAGGGAATTACGATTCCCTTTTTTAGACCATGATTTTTTAGTTTATTCATTATCTTCCCCAATTGAATTTAAATTTAATTTTGGACTACCAAAATATCCACTTAGAAAGATAGTAAAAAAATATTTTAAAGAAGATTTTAAATTTAATAAACGAAGTATAAGCTCCCCACAAACAAATTGGATACAGGGACCATTAAAAGAATGGACATATGATAATTTAAACTCTTTAGAGACAAAATTTGTTATAGATAAAGAATATATTTTTAAAGCAAAAAAAGCAGTAAAAAGTAAAATTAATAATTCATTTTTTATATGGCAATTAATTAATCTTAATTTATTTTTTGAAAATACAAAAATACAAAATTTTTTTATAAATGATAAAAGGTAAGAAATTAATTGCAATTATTCCTGCAAGAAAAAATTCTAAAGGCATAAAAAATAAAAATTTGTTTAAAATTGGGAAACATTCACTTTTAGAAAGAGCAATTTTAATTGCGAAAAAATCAAAGTTTATAGACGAAGTCTTAGTAAGCACAGATTGTAAAAAAATGTTTAATATTTCAAAAAAACATAAAGTTAATCTAAAAGAGCTTAGACCAAAAAAATTAGCAACTTCAAAAGCATTAACTGTTGATGTTATTAAAGATATAATTAAAAAAAGAAAAATTGAGAATTCGTATATCCTTTTATTGCAAGTATCATCACCATCAAGAACACTTAAATTGACAAATTTATTTCTAAAAAAATTTAATCAAAATAAAATTGCTAGATCAAGTGTATCTTTAACAAGATTTTTACATCCACATCCAGATAAAATTCAAGTTATAAAAAGTAATTTTGTAAAATCATATCTAAATAAAGAGTCAATGAGACCAAAACAATATTTACCAAAAGTTTATTGCTTAAATGGTCTATTTTATATCGCAGAGAGCAATTATATAATGAAAAAAAATACGTTTTTTACAAAAAAAACTTCACCATTTTTTGTTAATCTTGAGGAAAGTTTGAATTTAGATTTGCCAGATGATATTGTGATGTTAAAGATCAAAATTAAAAAAAACCAAATTAATCAAAATTTTTTACATGAATAACAAATTAGCCAACATTAAAGTTTTTAATATTGATATTTATAAATTACGTTCACCTGATTTTTATAAAAACATGATAAATCAAAGAAATAAGGTTTATTCAAAGCTTAAAAATTTTTTGATTGCAGAAAAAAAATGTTCATGCATTCTATGCAAGTCTCACAATAAGAAAATTTATTTAAAATGGAAAAATTATTCTTTATTAAGTTGTAAAAATTGCCAAGCTATATATCCAAATATAAATTTTAAAAAATACTCTCCAAAACATTATCATTCACTTAAAACAAAAAGAAAAACACATAAACATGAAATGTTAAAAACATTCAATTATCGTTTGGAAAATTTTGCTATTGAAAGAATTAAATATATTAAATCAAATATTAAATTAAATAAAAAAGACCTTATTCTTGATTATGGATGTGGTTTTGGATCATTTCTTTTTGCCCTAAATAGAAAAAAATTTTTATCTAAAGGTATAGATTTTGATGACGATAGTATAAATTTTTGTAAGTCAAAAAAATTAGATGTCTCTTCAAAATCTCTAGAAACTGAAAAGAATAAATCAATTAAGTTAATAACGATGTTCGATGTGGTGGAACATCTTGAAAATCCCCTTAAGCTTTTAAAGACTGCAAATAGAAAATTGAAAAAAAATGGTTATATGTTCTTTCACACCCCCAATATTCATTCTTTGTCTTTTAATCTAATGGGTGAGAAACACAATATGTTCGCCGCCTTTAATCATCTATGTTTTTACAATAGACCATCTTTAGAATATTTGGCAAAAAAAACTGGATTTAAAATAGTGAAAATTGAGTATTTTGGTCTTGATATTAAAGATTACCTTCAAATGTTAGAAAGTACTAAATACATAAATATTAAATTTAATAAAATATTGAATGAATTCTCCAATTTAGCTCAGTCAGTTTTAGATCATAGCTCAGTATCGAATTCAATGAGAATTATTTTTAAAAAAATATGAAAATTGCAATTCTAGCAAGTAATAATGGATTAGGTCATATAAGAAGATCTATATTATTGGCTAATAAACTTGTTAAGAAATTTAAAGTTACAATTCTTTGTTCGAATGAAAAAATTAAAAAATTTAATTTTAATAAGTCTATTAAAATAAAGAATTTTGATATTGAGTTGTATAAAAAAAAAATTTTAAATAAAAAAAATAATGTTCATAAATTTTTTAATACAAAAGAAAAATTCGATTTATATTTAAGTGACAATTACCCAGAAATTGCTTATGAAAAAAAAAATAGTCTAATAACCTCTAATTTTTTTTGGCATGATATTCTTAAAGTGAATACTAATTATTATAAAAAAGTTGAAAAAAAAATTAGGGACAGACCTGTAATTCCAAATTATTTATTTTGTTCAAAATACATAAAAAAAAATTTTAAAATTCAACCAGTTGGGTTTTATGGAAATTTTAAAAATAAATCATTTAAAAAAAACAGAAATGCAATTTTATTGAGTTTTGGAACTGCTGAAATGAATAGCAAAAATAAAATTTATGAAATTGTAAATAATTTAAAGTTAGGAAGAAAAAGCAATCATCCTATTTTTATTGAACCCAAATTTTATCACAAGGACTTGAAAAAATATAATATATTTAAAGCTTCTTATGATGAAAAAATGTACAGGAAAATTGCAATTGCAATTATAAAACCTGGCCTTGGTACGATTACAGAATGTTTATCAAGAGGTATTACAATTGTAACTTATGTTAAAGGTCAAAATAAAGAATTTCATTATAATGCTGAAATTCTTGAAAAAAATAATTTAGGAATTAATTTTAATTATCTCTCATCTGCTATTGAGTTTGCTTGTTTAATGATTAAACAAGTTAAATTTTTAAAAGAAAAATTTAACTTAGCAAAAAAACTAAGATGGAATGGAGAATATGAAGTAATTAATATTATAGAAAAATTATTTAAAGATAAAGTTTTAATTATGCCTAATGGTAAGAGAAAATAATCAACTAAAATTAATTTATGAAAAATAACAAAGTTAAAGTTATTGCTGAATTATGTCAAAATCATAATGGTGATTTTAAAATTGTTGAGGAAATGGTTCATTCCGCAGCTGAGGCAGGTGCTGATATTGCAAAAATACAATCAATTAGATCAAAAGATTTAACTCATAGAGAAAGATTTGATAATGGGGTTATAGAAAATGGAAAAGTAAAAGTAATAAAAAGACCTTTTAAAAATGAGATGGAAAGATTAAGTAAACTAGATTTAACTGAGGAAGATCATTTAAAGTTTATTGAAGTTTGTAAGAAATATAACATTACTCCAATGACAACTATCTTCACATTAAATAGAATCAACTTTGTTAAACAAGCGGGGTTTGAGTGTGTTAAACTTGCGAGTTACGATTGCTCTTCACATTTTATGATAAAAGAGATTTTAAAGAAAAATTTTAAAACTATTGTAATATCAACTGGAGCAACATTCGATGATGAAATAGAAAAAACAAGCCAATTAATGAGAGAACATGGTGATTTTCATTTACTACATTGTATAACAATTTATCCCACACCTCTTGAAGATGCTAATTTAAATAGAATAAAATATCTTAAAACGTTAACTAAAAAAGTTGGTATAAGCGATCATTCAGATCCAGAAAAAACTGGCATTAAATTATGTGTGGCTGCTGTAAATTTAGGAGCTACAATTATAGAAAAACATTTTACAATATTACCTAAAGATCAAACAAAAGATGGCGTTGTATCAGTAAATCCTCAGCAATTAAAAGAATTAGTTGAGTTAGCAAATGCAAATGAAGAGGAAAGAATTAAGTATATCAATGAAAATGTAAAGGAATTCAATTTGATGTTAGGAAATCAGAAAAGAGAATTATCACATGTAGAATTATTAAATAGAGATTATTTTAGAGGAAGATTTGCGAGTAAAAATTCTAATGGAAAGACTATTTATAATTGGGAAAAAGAAAATTTAGAATCTTTAATTTAAAAAAAAT
>MDSW01047676.1_pt1 | contig 11131 bp, 8 predicted proteins | sample 811171 | NCBI WGS metagenome assembly MDSW01 (sample SAMN05326641, study PRJNA326480) | marine metagenome | isolation source: seawater | place: Atlantic Ocean: North West | collected 2012 | reverse complement strand
CGAACGCCGGGTGCCGCATCAGGCTTTGCACTTCTTCCAGGGCTTCCGGGCGGGGCGAGGTGGCCTGCACCATAAACCACTGGTCCACCACCAGGGCCTCATCCTGCCACTGCTGATAAAAAGCCGTGATCACTTCCGCCTTCTCCGGTCTGCCAGAATGCACCAGAGCCCGGAATGCCGGCAACTGATCGCTCATATTGCTGGCCTGGCGGAACTGTCGCAAACAAAGTTCCGTGACATCGTCATCCTCCAACACCATCAAATAACTCAGGCACAAATTGCGCAAACTGCGCTGCCCCACCGCCGCCGGCGTGAACTCATATTGCGGCTGTGGCGGATATTCCTGCACCACCTGCAACAGATCACTGCGTAATGCCTGGGCCAGGGAATGGCGCAAGCTGTGGCGGGCCTGGTGGATGGCATCCACCGCCACCGGCCGGGGTAGCAGTTCCGCCAGATACTGCTGGGAAGGCAGCTCCAGCATGCGGGCCACCATGGCCTGATCCAGTCCCCGCTGACTGAGCAGTCGACGGAAGGCCTCCACCAGTTGCGTATCGACCGTCATGGTCTGCTGCGACCGATACTGCTCCATCAGCTCCTGCAATACGGAAATCGTCAGGCGCTGAGCCGCATCCCAACGATTGAAACCGTCGCTGTCATGAGACATCAGAAACGCCAGTTGCTCCCGGCTTTGTGCCTGGACCAGTCTCACCGGGGCGGAGAATCCCCGTAACACCGACGCCACCGGAGTCGAGGTGACACCGGTGAACACGAAGGTTTGTTCTGCTTCGGTCAGTTCCAGTACCGCCGTGGCGGGATCCAGCCCGGTACCATCGGCCAACGTCAACGGCAAATCCTGACCCTGCGGCCCCAGTAACCCTATGGCCACTGGAATATGCAGGGGCTGCTTGCGGGGCTGCCCCGGGGTGGGCGGGGTCGATTGCTTCAGGGTTAACGCGAATTCGGCACTGGCGGGGCGATACTCGGTTTCCACCTGCAGCTCCGGCGTCCCCGCCTGGGAGTACCAACGCCGAAACAGCGCCAGATCCACACCGTTGGCGTCCTCCATGGCCCGCACAAAATCATCACAGGTGACCGCCTCCCCGTCGTGCCGCTGGAAGTAGAGATCGGAGCCTTTGCGGAACTTTTCCGCCCCCAACAGACGGTGCAGCATGCGCACCACTTCCGCGCCTTTTTCGTAAACCGTGGCGGTGTAGAAATTATTGATTTCGATGTAGCTGTCAGGCCGGATGGGGTGAGCCATGGGCCCGGAGTCCTCGGCAAACTGCACGGTACGCAGCATGGACACATCGTCGATGCGATTGACCGTGGCCGACCCCATGTCCGCGGAGAACTGCTGATCACGGAATACCGTGAAGCCTTCTTTCAGACTCAACTGAAACCAGTCGCGACAGGTCACCCGGTTACCGGACCAGTTGTGAAAATATTCATGAGCGATGACACTTTCCACCCGCTGGAACCCCATATCGGTGGTGGTACCGGGGTTGGCCAGCACGCAGGAGGTGTTGAAAATATTCAGGCCCTTGTTCTCCATGGCGCCCATATTGAAATGGGACACGGCCACAATCATGTAAATATCCAGATCGTATTCCCGACCGTAGGTTTCCTCGTCCCAGCGCATGGCGCGTTTCAGCGAGGCCAGGGCATGCTCACACTTGTCCAGATCCTGGGGTTCAACAAACAACTGCAGCGCCACTTTGCGGCCGCTGGCGGTCACAAACTCATCCTGCTTCTGTTGCAGATCGCCCGCCACCAGCGCAAACAGATAGCAGGGTTTTTTAAACGGATCCTCCCAGATCACATAATGCCGGCCATTGGCCAGGTCGCCGCTTTGTTCCGGGTTACCATTGGAAAGCAGCACCGGATAGGCGGCTTTATCGGCCTCAATGCGGGTGGTGAATCTGGCCATGACATCGGGCCGGTCGGGATAATAGGTTATCTTACGGAACCCCTCGGCCTCGCACTGGGTACAGTACATGCCTTTGGACACATACAGCCCCTCCAGGGAGGTATTGCGCTGGGGATCGATCCGGGTCAGGGTGAGCAGGGTAAAGGCTGCCGGCACCTCCGTGATGGTCAGGGTTTCCTCGTCGATCCGGTAACGCTCCGGAGCCAGAGGCCGGCCGTCCAGTTCAATGGCCAACAGCTCAAGATCAGCCCCCATCAACTCCAGGGGCCGGCCACCGGCATCCGGCACCGCCGGGTTCACCCGCATCTGCAGATGGGCCACCACATCGGTATAACCCTCGTAAATACGCACATCCAGATGGATGTGATCAACCAGATAAGCGGGGGCTTTGTATTCGGATAGGCGAATGGTCTTGGGGGCGTTGTTATCTCTCATTGGAACCAAACCTGTGGGCCAGACAATGGCGGTGCCAAGGCAATCAACCTCGCCCCGCTTGTGAATTGGGTACCAGTGCTGCAGTATGTATGACTGCATTGCATTTCACAACAGACGGTTATGGCACCCGAAGGGGCTACTGCGGTTTCGACAGGGGTGCGACTCAGAGAGAGGTGCTTATGTCCTTGCCCGCGCCAGTGTCGGCGTTGATCAAGACAGAACAGATAAAGCAGGTACTGGGTGTGGTAAAGGCCCCGGAAGCGGACGCCACCGCCAGCGTCAAACAGGTGCTGGAGCCGGATTTTCAGGAACGCTTCGATTTGATCTGGTTGAGCGAAGGGGCGCTCGATGACAGTGAGGGCCAGAGTGACCGCCTGATTGCCAAGTGCCGGGACCAGCTTACTTCGCGGGTGGTGGTGGAAACCAGCCACCACCACCAGCCGACCCACGACCCCCACTATCTGGCCCTGGGCTTCGTGCGCTGCGCGGTGACCGAGGATCATGTCTACTATTTGTTTGACATTAAAACCTACAAACCCGTCCCCGATTGGCTTAATCCCAGATTCTGGGCCAACCCCGAAAACTGGGACAAGTACCGCTGGTAGACCCGACGTTTACTGCAGAAACCGGATGGTCTGCAACACCTCGGAATCGCTGCAGGTTTCCCCTTCCTCTTTGGTACCCCGATCAATAAAGCCCACCCGCTGGCTGGGGTCCAGGTTGCGTTCCCCATAGGCAATAATGGCCTGCATAACGTGCTCTTTCTGTTCCCGGGTGAGACGCGTGCCATCGGCCCACTTACCCAGTTCCAACGCCCGCTGCAAGGCCTGATATGTCTGTGGAGTAATTGATTCTATCAGTGCGTCAAAATCCATCGCCATGCTGCTGTACCCGCTACGTCAACGAGGGTGCATTATATCATAGCCCGGGGCACCCGGGGGCTACCGCTCCAGTGCCACATCCAGCGGCGCCGGCGGGGCCAGCGCCACCCCCTGATACTCCACCGGCAGATCCGGGGCCAGGGTTTCCAACTGTTGCTCGGTTTCGATGTGTTTGACAATAACCCGCACCCCCAGACCGGCAGCAAAGCGCGCGATCCCGTCGATAAACGCAGACTGTCGGTCTTCCCAGATGAGGCGTTCGGTAAAGGCCGCGGAGAGTTTGATGGCGTCTACCGGCAGGCGTTGCAAGTACATTAATGAATAGCGGCTGAGGCCGTAATCATCGATACAGATGCGCACGCCGAACTGTTTCAGTTTGCGGATCACGAGCACTGCCTGTTCGAAATCGTGGGTCACCGTGGCCTCGCGTATTTCAAACTCCAGCGCCGGCAGCAATGCCTTGTCCTCAGCGTCCAGACTGCTCAGCTCAGTGACCAGTGCCGGCGAAAAGAACTGCGACGCGCTGAGATTAATGGACATGGTCAGATGCTGGCCCCGATGTTCCCGCAATCGATGCAACGCATTTAAGCCGTGGCGCAGCACCAGGGTGGTCATCATATCCAGCAGCCCCGCTTTTTCACACATGGAGACAAACTCCGCCGGTGCCACCATTCCAACTTCCGGATCCATCCAGCGCGCCAGAGCCTCATAACCCACCACCCGCTGCCGATCCTCCGCAAACACCGGTTGCACAAACAGATCCAGAGCATCGGTCTGGAAGGCTTCACTCAGGCGGGCCACCACATCCAGTGAGGATTTCAGTTCCCCCTCCTCGGTCAGCTCCGATTCCAGGGCTGGCGCTGACTGCCGATCCACTTTTTCCAGCAGCTCGGTGGTGATCATATTGGTTTTCGCCATCAGGTTGTAACAGTATTCCAGTGAGCTGAGAACACCGTTAATCTGCACTGCCGTTTCCGCGATTTCGTCGCGCCCCTGATAAAGCACGCGCTCATGAAACTGGCCGGAATTCATGATCTGCCGGGTCTGCAGCAACAGATTCTGCAGCCGTTTCCAGATCGGCCGGTAATAGAGCGTCCACACGATCACTCCACTCACCGCCGCACTCACCGCCACTGACAGCCACCACAGAAACGGCAGCACCTGTTCATCAGACAGCGCGGTGGCGGTGACATACACCGGTTGACCCACCATGGAAGACAACCGGATCAGTGCCGTGGTGTTGTCGGTGGCGGTAGGGTCCAGGGGATCGGCGCTGAGGCTGAGCCGGTAATTCAATTCCGCCGACAGTTGCAGCAACCAGTCCCCCAGGAAAGTGGCGGCAATGGAAATCACCTGATCCTGTTCCTCCACCACCATCAGCAGCACCTTGTCGCGCCAATAAGTCACGCCGGTGTTGCCCTGCCGGGGCACCTTGAGAAAGTTCACCAGACTGGACAAAAGGCTGTCCCGGGCATCGGCATTCTGCAGCCGGGTGTCGTATTGCAGCAGGTCCTGACGATCCACCACCAGTCGCACGTCCACCGCGGCCGGCAACTGCTCCAGGGTCAATTCCGGATGGGCCGCCAGCCATTGCAAACGCTGCTCCAGGGACTGCAGCATCACTTCGAAGTTTCGCTGGATAAGCTGCGCCTCCCGGGTGGAGGGGGTGTGGGTGGCCAACCGGTGAGCCCAGGCGCTGATCAGTACCAAAGCCAGCGTCATTAAAGCCCAGAATATAAGCGCTAGTGTCTTCCCCTTGAGCTGCATAGACCGCTCTTGCCTTATTATGATTGTCGTTGGTTAGTGGCTAAGTGTAGGAGATAACCTGGGATTGTTCCGCCACGGTTTATGGGGGATTACTCTGGACCCAGACAAACTGCTCATTGTTCAAACGCTGCTCAGGGCCCATGCGGTAGGCCACCAGCAGACCGTGCTTCACCGCACTGTAATCCAAACACGCAATATTTTCATGGATAATGCGCGGCAGGCCCTGGCACCAGTAATGCCCTACGAACAGGACTTTTTGGTCACGGTCGTATTGCAACAGGCGCTGACGCTCGGCCGCGGACAGGGGCTGACTGGCCAGCTCTGCGGGCAGGGCATCCGGCTGGAACACCACATCGCCGTAGGTCTGCGGTGAGCCACTCCAGAACTTGGTGCGGAAGCGGCTGCGCCGTACCCCATCAGAGCCCACCAGGGTCTTGCCGGCGGGCAACGCCAGATCCGTGCCTTTCAGCAGTCGCTCCACCACGCGGTTGGGTTCGGTGGCGGGAATCACACTCTGGGCCAGAAACTCATCGTCCTGTAATACCCGGCCCTCATGGCAGGCCGCCGCCTGGGCGATGCGCCGGGGATCCCAGCAGGCATGCACCACTCTGAAGTGGGGGAACTCGAGAAATATGGGCCGCTCCCGCAACCAGTGGATAAGATCCCGCCACTCCTCCAGGTGCAACCGGTAATCCTCCAAAGTGGCGTGCAGTTGATAACGCAGGCGCCGATAGTAGCGCCGCAGAGGCTCCGGCACTGCCGCTTGGGTCGGGAGGGAGTAGATCACGGCGTTGTACTCATGGTTGCCCAGCACCAGATAAGCCTGTCCCCGATCCACCATCGCCCGCACCAGGCGCATGGCGCGCCGAATCTGCGGACCACGATCGATAATGTCCCCCACGAACACCGCTTTGCGCCGGGGATGACGCCAACAGTCGGCGGCCGGATGATATCCCAGCCTGGTCAGCAGGCGCTCCAGCGAATCAGCACAGCCGTGAACGTCACCAATGACGTCATAGCCTTCAATCCAGGGCTCATCCACCATCAGAGGATTTCACTCCACCCCAGTTTGGAGCGACAGGCCTCATAAAAACTGTGGGTCTTGGGGTGCAGCAACATCAGTGGATGGGAGCGCTTGCGCACATACAACCAGTCGCCCGGTTCCACCACCAGTCCGCCCTGCCCATCGCAGTTGAGCAGAGGCTTGAAATCATTGGCGGAGGAAACGTAAACCTTGATTTCACTGTTGCCGTCAATCACGATGGGCCGGCTGCTGAGGGTGTGAGGAAACATGGGAACCAGCACGATGGCATCCAGTCGCGGGTGCATAATGGGGCCGCCCCCGGACAGGGCATAGGCCGTGGAGCCGGTGGGAGTGGACATGATCAGGCCGTCGGAACGCTGTCGATAGACAAAATCGCCGTCAATGTAGAGCTCGAACTCCAGCATTTTCACCGAGCTGCCGGAATGGAACACCACGTCGTTAAGGGCGGCGTTCTCCCCCATCATCTTACCGTCGCGCTTGATTTGCGCCTCCAGCAAAAAGCGGTGCTCCACCGTATATTCCCCCGCCAGCACCTCATCCATGCGGGCCTCGATCTCACCGGGCATGATATCGGTGAGAAAACCCAGCCGACCCCGGTTGACCCCCAGCAAAGGCACCTTATAGCGGGCCAGATCCCGTGCTGCGCCCAACAGACAGCCATCCCCCCCCACCACGATCACCAGATCACAGGTTTCCCCCATAATCTTGCGGGTGGCACGCTGATGCCCGTCAGTGGCCAGCTGCGGTGAAGTGGTTTCATCCAACACCACCGTAATATTCTTGCGATCCAGATAGGCCACCAGGGCGGCCAGGGTTTCCGCCACCTGATGGTTGGCACCCGGGCGGCCGATCAGGCCCACGTTACGGAAGGAATCTGTTATCTGCATGCGGCCTCTCACCGGGATAGATTGGGGGTGGACTCAGGCGGACGGAAACCCCGTTGCCCCTGCAAGCCACCGCTGTGAACGAAAAGCACCCGACTGCCCGATGGAATGATGCCCCGCGCAAGATAATCCAGCAGCGCCAGCATGGCCTTGCCCGTGTACACCGGTTCCAGAGGCAAGCCGGTATTGTCGCTAAATTCAGCCATGAAACTCAACAGGGCGGGATCCGCCACGGCGAAACCGCCACGGTGGTGCGCCAGACTCAGGTGCCACGGTGCTGGCGGCCCGGGCAATTGCGCCATGCGCCGCTCCATGGCGGGAAGCTGCCAGGCCCCTTTCAGCGCTGATATCCCCAGCACCTCAACCCCGGCCGGCAGCCCCAAGCGCAACCCCGCCAGGGTACAGCCGGTTCCCACCGCCGCCAGCACATGGCTGAAACGTTGCGGATCGCCGCTGATGGCCAGGGCCATGGAGGCGGCCCCCAGCAATCCCCACCAATTATCGCCGCCCTCGGGAATCACGTAATGCGCCGCCGCTCCGACCAGATCCGGTTGCCCGCGCAATTGCCGGTAACGGTGCCGGTTTACCGTCTCCACGCGCATGCCCCAGGCGGACGCCTCCCGCAACATGGGGGTACTGCGGGCATGATGCTCCTCACCCCGCACCACGCCCCGCAATGGCCAGTCAAGTAAGCGGGCCACGGCGGCCAGCGCATGCAGGTGATTGGACCAGGGGCCGCCGAAGGAAAGCAGCGCCGGGGATCGCTGGCGCCGGGCCGCCAACAGATTGTATTTCAGCTTGAACCATTTGTTGCCGGAAACCAGCGGATGCAGGCGATCGCCACGTAACACCTCGACGCTGACGCCGTGGCGTTGAAATTCAGGGTGACGCAAGGGTTCCACCGGCAGCGCCCGCTGTTGCAGCAGAGGCTGCAGCGGCGGCCAGTTATCAAGCTCCTGTTCCCATCGCAGCAGCTGTTCCAGAATGGATAACGGCAGGGGCATGGCACGCAGACTCAAACCGGGTCATCCCCATGATAACGACTTTGGCGGGGGTAGATCGAGCCGGTTGTTTTACCAATGGTTAACCCACGTCAGTTCAACCGCGCAAGGTCACCACATTGTCCCCATAACTGCGGGGCTTGTGTTTCTCGCAACGATCCGAGGCGCCCACCACGAACTGACTGGGTACATCCACCCGCGGTATGCGGCAGGCGCAGATTTTCTCCGCGGTCAATGGCGCCTGACACTCGGGCTTTTGATAATGGCTGAGCCATTTACGGTAGTGCTCTTCAGAAACCAGACACTTGTTGGCGGCATAAGCAATGGGGTTTTCCATGTAGGATGGCATCTCCGCCAGCGTGATGGAGACATGCCCGGCGCCGGGGTGGAAGGCGATAAAACTGATGCCCAGGGCCTCCAGCCGCTCCAGAAATTTATCGCCCCCTTCATGCACCAGGCGGATTTTGTCCTTACGCAGTTGAGTCAGCTCTTCCCGCAGTTGTTTGGCCACATCGTGTCGATACATCAGCTCCATATTGCGCAGCTCGATGTCCTCCCTCAGCTTCGCCGTTTCTTCCTGAATACGCTGTTGCAGTTGTTCTTCGTATTGCTTGCGCAGAGTTTCCACTTCCGCCCGCCCGCTCTGTTGGGCATTACGTACCTCCAGCTCCCGCGCCTTCTTCATGGCGCTGATCTGCTTGCGCTGGGCCTCATTCTGTTCCCGCAAGGCGATGTTCTGGGCATGCAGGGACTCGTGCTCGCCCCGCAGGCGGATCACCTCCTGACGCGCCAGCTCCAGCTCCTTTTCCAACTCCAACCGGGTGTTGCGGAGGGTCTGGGCGGCTTCATTCTTCAGGGTCTGAATGTGCAGGCGCTGCTGTTTGATCAGGGCGGCAATCTTGTTCCGGTGCTCGGTTTCCAGGGCCGCCAGCTGACTGTCGGTGAGCCCGGAATCCTGCGTATCCCAGCCACTGTTGATGGGGTCACTGGATTGCCAGGGTGGCTGCGACTGAGGGGACGGATGGGCCGGGGGCGGCATGCCCCAATTGGGCGGCACCGGGGCCGGGGGCGATCGCACCACCGGCGGCTCCGGCTCACTGCTGGTGGGCAGACACAGACGGTTGCCGGCGATGGTATCCCGTAACCGCACGAAGGTATTGGATTTCGGGGACATATCCGGATCCCACAGGGACGATGCGTGCCAGGCTACCGAGCATTGGGATTTACAGGCCAACCGGATCGCCCCGGCCCCCAAATCGGGGCCACTGCCGCCCGTGTCCGCCAGGTGACGCAGGGGCAGATTCCAGCTGCGATCCGCGTAACCCTGGCGGTCGAAGCCAATTTTAAACAGTACCACCGCGTTGATTTTCAACTGACCATTCACCACCACAAAAGCGGAGTGGATGGTTTCGCCGGCAAAATCCTCCATGCCCACCACCCCATCCAGGATGGCCTCAAATTCGGAATAGGTCATCTCCTTGGAGACGGCGCCATCCTCAAAAAACACGACAGCCTCATTCGAGTATGCTGGGTCACGCATGGTTCCGGTCCAACAGGTCCACCTGGAAAACTGAATACTGGGTAAAAATGGGTTGGAGCCCAAATAAATTCAGTGTAGTCACTATTCTCAATGAGGCCCCATTGTAGCCCCCACCAATAAACGCTTAAGTGACTGGAGCTACGGTTAATGTGTGATCATCCGCCCAAAAAGCGATCAGAGTTGGCACTTATCATTCTCCGCGCAGCTTATATAATACCCTGCTTGCAGGATTTCCCGGGCGAACCCAGTCAAGCATGAAAATCGGCGACACCTCCGCGCTTTACATCAATCAATTACTGACCCTGGCCCGGGGGCTGGGTGCCAACGTGGAGCGGTTGCTGGCAGACGCGGAGCTGGAACCCGCACAGTTGCGGGACGACGAAAACCGGATCGACCTCATCTATCTGATGCGCTTGGGGCGCGGCGTGATCCAGCAGACCGCACGCCCGGACCTGGGGCTGGTCCTGGGACGCAACCAGACACTCGGCGATTATGGTTATCCCGGGCTGGCCGCCATGACCGCCCCGGATCTGGGCCAGGCCCTGGCCGCTGTAATGCGGTACGAACCGCTGCTCAGCCGTTGTTATCGTGGTAGCAGCCAGTTAGTGCGCGGCACCGACTCCGCCGCCCTGATGTTCTACTCCATCGCACCTTACAACGACTATAACCGCTTTGTGGTGGACGCCGTGCTCAGTGGCTGGCAGCGCCTGATGCAACGTCTTTTGCAACAGCCGGCCCCGGTGCTGCGGGTGGAAATCGAATTTCCGGCGCCGGACTACCTGGCTGCCTATGGGCAAACATTCTCCTGCCCAATCCAGTTTGAAGCCCCCCGTAATGCACTGATCCTCCGGCCCGAGTCATTGACACAACCGTTGCCGGAATCCAGCCCCGGCCTGCATCAATCCCTGCGACACACCTGCGAGGATCTGCTGAACCGGGTGGCTCTGGCCAACAGTTATCGTAATAAAGTACTGAAGGTACTGGGGACCATGCTGCACGGAGAGACCCCTTCCATTGAGCAGGTTGCACAACAGTTGGGCATACCCAGTTGGACGCTGCGACGCAAGTTGAAGGAAGAAGATTGTGCCTACCAGGCGTTGGTGGACGAGATGCGGCGGGACGTAGCCCTCAGCTACATGAAAAATACGGAACTGAGTTTTGGTGAAATCGCGTATCTGTTGGGATTCTCCACCCCCGGTACCTTTCAAAGAGCTTTCAAGAGATGGTCGGGACAAACCCCGGGGGAATTCAGAAACTTACTGGACCATAACAAAAAATGACGCCTTGAGATCACATCTCGAAGGCGTCATCCACTTCATCATCAAACTCGAATTCCTGCTTCTCCAGCAGTTCATCCTGATAATGTTCCATGGTCTTGTCTCCATATTACTGCGCTTTCCCTCACCATAACATTCAAAATCCAGGCCAAGATAGCCAGGCGGTTGTGAGGGTAGACTCAGTTAAACCCAAGACCGTGACATTTATATGAACTGAAAAGGAAGATACAACGATCGCTAGCTTGATTGCCCTGTCGGGGGCAGCGGAATAATGGCGGAGCGGACGGGACTCGAACCCGCGACCCCCGGCGTGACAGGCCGGTATTCTAACCAACTGAACTACCGCTCCGGATATGGTGGGTGGTACAGGG
>MDSW01022966.1_pt1 | contig 11131 bp, 11 predicted proteins | sample 811171 | NCBI WGS metagenome assembly MDSW01 (sample SAMN05326641, study PRJNA326480) | marine metagenome | isolation source: seawater | place: Atlantic Ocean: North West | collected 2012 | reverse complement strand
GTTCTGTCTCAAACAGTAAAAGTTTCCATACATTCAAATTTTCTTGGTTAATAACAATTAACAAAGGAGAACCGTAATGGGAAAAATAATAAAATCAACTTTAGTCAGAAAATCCTCACAGGGTAAAAAAATTAAGTCGACAGGATATTCAATAATATTTGGTCGAAATATAATTAAGAAAGGAGGTAAATAGTGGTTAAAATAATTTGGAAAGAACTTAAAGAAGATGATCCAATCTTCAAAACTGGTTTTATAATCTCAAATCCAAAAGTAAATTTTAATAAAAAAAGAAAAGGAGATAAATGATGACTCGCACTCCATTATTCTTAATACCAACCAACAATAAAACTAAGGAGGAATTATTGTATGAAATGGTTTATCAACTTGAACTTCATGGTTTTAAGGTCAAAGGTAAGCCTAAGAGTTATAAAAACATAACTATAAAAAAACATTAACGTTAGGGGAGAGAAATCTCCCCTTCCCTTCTTTTTAATAAATGGATAAAGTTAGACATGTGGATCCAATTCAATAATGCCTTCTTATCTATAGTAGAAAATAGAGATAATAAATTAGAGTTATTAGTTAGGGCTCGTATTAAAGGTGATATCGAGGAAATTTTTCCTGAGGCTGATGTCTTTGAAGATGAAAGTGCAGATTATAGATATAGAGCTTTTATTTCTAAAGCTAAGGTAGCCGAAAGAATGATGTTAAAAATGAAGGAAATTAATTATGATAATTTTAAAAACTCTGTAAATGAGATTGAAAGAAAAAATGCATACAGCAATGTATGGATGGAGTTGAGAAAATTACAAAAATAATTAATCAACTTTTTCACCTAATAAATGCGATGCCGTTTCAATATAAGCACAGTTTTGACAAGATTCTGTTTTTGCCGGAATTTTGTCAGAATCTAAGGTTTTTTTCATTTCCAAAACTTTTTGTCCAATCCATTCAGTTGATACTTCGTACTTAATAAGAATTACTTCAAAATTAATATTTTTATCAAAAGAATCTCTTTCTTTAATACCGTTACAAACCATAAAATAAGAGTCCTTAGATACTGAAAAACCCATATTTTTAAGAATATAGGCGTAAATGTCCATTTGAGTTTTATAACTTAGATGGTAAACATTTGTTAAATAACGTTCTCTATCAATTAAACCTTTACTGGATTGTGCTTTGTAATCACATATAACAATTTCTTCGGTATCAAGGTTGAACCAAATATCATCAACTCCACCTTGAATAATTAAGTTAGTTTCCTGGTGGTGAAATTGAATACCACCTGATTTAGCTTCTCGCCAAATATCAATATCTTTATGCTGAAATGGTACAAAATTTAAATTGTACTCCTTAAAAATTGGATGAGGTTTTTTTTGTTCCCTGTAGTAATCAAATTCTTTTTTGAGTAAGTCGTCAACAGTTGAATTAAGTGCCCAGCCAGGTGTGCCTGGCTCTTTTAAACCCTTCACTCTATCAAGATAAAAACAACGCTCACAATCCAGAAAGTTAGAAAACTTACTTCTGCTTATTTTAAAAGGCTTATCACTTTTTTTGTTGTACAAAGACCAAGCCTGACTCCTTAAACCATTAACTTTAACAAGCTCACCTGTTTTTTTATTATAATTAAGACTTACCATAAAAGTATATTTTTACTAAATATTGTAAAATAATTTATAAGAATATACAATATATAGCTATGAAGTTTGTTGATTTATATGCAGGATTAGGTGGTTTTCACGTCGGTCTAGCCAAGGAAGGCAATGAGTGTGTTTATGCCTCTGAAATCAATACTGAATTAAATGAAATTTATCAAAAAAATTTTGGAATAAAACCGAATGAAGACATTACTAAAGTAAATCCTGAAGAAATTCCTAATCATGACATTTTATGTGCAGGTTTTCCTTGCCAACCTTTTTCCAAAGCTGGCAAACAATTAGGATTAGAATGTAATGAAAATGGAAAACATATCTTTAAAGTACTTGAAATAGCAAAGATTAAGAAACCTAAATTTATTTTACTTGAAAACGTTCCTCATTTTCTGCAACACAACGAAGGAAAAACATTTGGTAAAATTAGAAAAGAATTTAGAATGATTGGTTATGATTTAAGCTATCAAATCTTATCACCTAATGATTTTGGTATTCCTCATTTACGACAAAGGCTATTCATTTTACTATCAACAAATCCATTAGACTTCTTTGAATGGCCAAAAAAAGAAAATAAACCAACGCACATAAAATCAATATTGGCAAAAGAAAAATCAGAAAAAATTTCTAAAAACTTGGAGTTTGCTCTAGAAAAGTGGCAAGAATTTACATTTAATTATAAAACTCATAAAAATTCATGGAATAAATTAGGTTTTCCCATCTGGGCAATGGAGTTTGGAGCTACTTACCCATACGTTTTTGACACACCTTGGACTTTGAATAAAAGAAAATTAAGTAAAACAAGAGGGTTACTTGGCTTATCAATGGATGATTGTAAAGATTGGGATGATTTCAAAAATAAACTTCCTGCTTATGCCATTGAAGAAAAAGAAACATTTGCCGAATGGAAAATTAGGTTTATTAGCAATAATAGATTGCTCTACAATAATCATAATTTCTGGATAAAACCGTGGATGAAATGGCTCTATGATTTTGATGCAACATTACAAAAATTTGAACCAAATTTTGATATAAATAACACTACTGTTTGGGATAATATAATACAATCAAGGTCATCTGGGTTAAGAGTTAAAAGACCTGATTGTGCTCCTTCACTTGTATCTATTGGGACCACATCACCAATAATTGGTTGGGAAAAAAGATATATGACAAAGTTAGAATGTTTCAATTTACAAAGTTTAGGTCATTTAAAATTTAAACCAACTAATAGTAAAACATCGTGGAGTCAAGCCATAGGTAATGCTGTTTCAGCGAAAGTAACAAACAAAATAACAAAAAAAATTCTGGAATTTTCGTCCAAAAAAATTAGAATTGTTAAAGATAATTCTTATTTAATCAGGGAAATAGCTTAATACTTTGGGTGAAAAAAATTTAGAAATTAAATCAGTTCCAGTTCATCCTGGAATGAAAATCTTAAATGTTATAAAGCATTTAAATTACAAACCGTGGTACGCATTAGGTGAATATATAGATAATTCCCTCCAAAGTTATTTTAATAATGAAAAAAAATTAAAAAAAATGAATGGGAATGGTTACAAGTTAATAGTAGATATATCACTTGTACCTTCACAAAATATGATAAGAATTACAGATAATGCAGGCGGAATTGCTTTTGATGACTTTTTACGGGCTTTTCAATCAGCAAATGTGCCACCAGATGCATCAGGATTAAATGAATTTGGTATGGGTATGAAATCAGCTTCAATTTGGTTTGCAGATAAATGGCAAGTACGCTCCACTGCTATTGGTGAAGATATTGAAAGAACTGTTCGTTTTGATCTAGAAACGATTGAAGATAAAGAAGAAAGTGGCTTGGATGTTGCTAATAGACAAGTGCCTGAAAAAGAACACCGAACTGAAATCGAACTTGAAAATGTAAATAGATTTCCAAGTAACCACAAAACAAAAGAAAAAATTAGAAAACATCTTGCCTCAATCTACAGGCGTTTTTTAGAAAAAAATATTTTAGAACTTTACTTTGATGATGAGCCGATTATTTATGTTAAGCCTAAAGTTTTAAAAGCACCAATTTATAGCAGAAATCTTGCTCCTATTAATGAAAATGAAATTGAGTGGAAGTCTGGTAAATTCGTTATTGAACTTACAGAGACAAAAAAGATAGAAGGAGAAGTTTTGATTCGAGAAACTGGATCTGCCACGACAAATGGATTCTCTCTATTTAGACGAGGAAGATTAATTTTTGGAAGTGACGAAGATGTCTACAGACCTCAAGCAATTTTTGGAAAACCCAACTCATTTACTTCTCAAAGATTATTTGGTGAATTTACTTTATCAGGTTTTCAAGTTACACACACCAAAGACGGCATAGATTGGGAAGAAGACTATGAAGGTCAATTTATTAATAAACTTAAGGAAATTCTAACAAATTTCTCTTTAAAAAATGAAAAAGTAAATTTTTTAAATCAATGTGAATTTTTTAGAAAAAGAGAATCGTATAAGTCAAAAGATAAACAAGAAGAAGTTAAAGGCCTGATTCTTGATGAGTTATCTAAAACTAATAAAATTAAAATTGATGAACAGACAATTTCTCAAAAAGACGAACCAACTAATGGTAGTAAAAAAATTATTGAGGTTACAGAAAATGTTTTTGAGGGTGAAATTGATGCTGGAACAAGAGGAATATATAAATACCAAGTAAAATTAAATTATGAAGATTCAGGCGATCCAAATTGGTTTAGATATACAAGAGAGCCTGATTACAGCCAACCAGAACCCTATATATTAAATGTTAGTATTAATATGCTCCATAAACTTTTTAATGATTTTCAAGACAATCTTGATGCAATAATCCCAATAATAAGAATTACCGTAGCATTTTGCATTGCCCATCAAATGACAATAAAATTTCAACAAGGAGAAGTTCACATAATGGATAAGATGCAAGAATTAGTTGATATTACCACGTTTAACCATGACAAATAATTCAACAATAATTACTCCAGGTACACAGAGTGAAAAACCTGACGAATTTGGTTTTTGGGATCCTGTGATAGGAAAATCTTTTTCCCAATATTTAGAGAAACTAAGAAAGGATGGAAGAACTGATGATGAGTTGAAAAACATTGAAAAGGAATCGTTAGATATTCTAGGAAAATGTGTTCATCCAAACGAAAGAAATAAAACTTCGACTGGGTTAGTAATTGGAAGAATTCAGTCAGGGAAAACCGCATCATTTACAGCTGTTTCGCATTTGGCAAGAGATAATGGCATAAATGTTATCATCATCTTATCAGGAACAAAAAAAAACTTATTCTCACAAACAAAAATTAGACTTATTGATGATTTAATTGGTAAACAAACAAGATTATGGCACACAGTTAGTACTGATAAGATTGATGAAGCAAAAAAAGCAGAACTTCCCTCATATTTTAATAATGTAAAAAAAAAGAGAAGAGCAATTATTTTCTTTAGCCTTAAAGAGAAACAAAATATAAAAAAACTCTCAGAAATAATTACTACCGGCTTCAAAAACGATAATTATAATGTTTTAGTCATTGACGATGAGAGTGATCAAGCAGGTCTGAACACATTTGCAGCAAAAAATTTTAAAAACGGTGAAGTAAACGAAGAAGAAAGCCCCGTATACGCAAGTATATTAAATTTAAGAAAATTATTACCCACACACAGTTATTTACTCTACACGGCTACACCTCAGGCTAATCTTCTAATAAATACTACAGATATTTTATCCCCAAATTTTGCAAAATTTGTAACACCAGGTTCAAATTATACGGGTGGAGAGACATATTTTCCCGTTAGTAAAAAATTTGTTAAAATTTTACAATCTCACAAAGATGATGGTATCACTCCTGAAGAGTACAAAGAAGCATTGAGCATTTATTTAATTGGTTATTTAGATGGTTGCTTAAAAGGAGAGAGGGATGAAGGCACAAAATGCAGAACAATGATGGTTCATACAGCCAGAGAAAAAGAAGAACATAAAACATATAAAGGTTTTGCTGAAGAGTATTTTACGGAAATTTTTAATACTTATTCAAAAAAAAGTTCAATAAACAAATATTTAAAACCAGCCTATGAAGATTTAAAAATCACATGTGAAAATATTTCAAATTTTGATGAATTAATTGCCTATCTTTACAGTGATGATTTTGAAACTCCAGCAATAACAGAAATTAATCAAAAAAGCTCAAAATCAATTGTTGATGATAGTGGACAATTTCCATGGGGAGATTGTTATGGAAGAATCTTAATTGGTGGAGATTTATTAAATAGAGGTTTTACAGTGGAAGGTCTAACTGTAACTTATATGCCTAGGGAGGCAAAAGAGTCGACCCAAGACACTATTCAACAAAGATGTAGATTTTATGGTTATAGAAAAGATTATTTAAAATATTGTAGAGTTTTTCTAAAAGAACAAACTGCTCGATCAATAGAACAATATATAGACAGTGAAAAAAGACTAAGAAAAGCATTATCTGAATTTAACGAAGAACAAGATAGGACAGGTATTTCTTTATTTAATTGGAAAAGAAGTTTAATAACTGCACTTGGTGAAAAACCAACACGTAAAAATGTCGTTGGTTTTAGTAAAAGTTACAGATATGTAAATAAGTGGTTTTATTCCCAAATACCAGTAAGTGAAAAGTTAACTAACAAGGAAAAAACTATAATTGAAAATAACAGAATAGTAAGAGAACAAATACTTGCAGATTTAAAACATAAAAATTTTGATCTTAAGGAATGGAAAAATCTAACACAAAACCCTCTAGAAAAAACAGAATGGTCACAAGAAAGAATTAAACCAAAGTATGATTTAAGTTTTTCTTTAAAAGAGTTTAAAGAAAAATATTTAGATAAGATTATGTTTTCTCAAATGGATGGTGAAAATACAAAATGGGATTTTTTTAAAGACCAATGTTTCGATGATAATAAAAACGAAACAATAAATATTATTGATATGAATACTCAAGATGAAAGGGTAAGAAACATAATGGACTTCAACCCTTTTGGTGGTAGAGATAAAAATAATAAACTTGGTTATCCAGGAGATAGTACTTTTAAATCTGAAACAACCAATACATTATTGATTTATAGTTTTACAATATATACCCATCCCAAAAAAAAAGAATATGAACAAGAAAGAAAAAAAATATATGAAAATGTTCCCGTTTTTTGTTTCCATTCACCGAATAAACTTAAAACACAAATTATTCACCAACCTCGTTAATAATTAATGATTGATTTAAACCTTTATAGAAAGTTAAAGAATAATAAACCGGATAATCTTAATGAAAAATATTTCACTGAAAAAATAGATTTTAGTTATCTCAAATATTTTGGTATTGACCAAGATGATAATCCAACATTTTTTTTTAAATTAGAAAAAGAAATAGTTAATCAGTTTCCCACCAGCCTTCAAAATATCCAGTTTATAAAGAACAATGAATATATATTACAAAATAAAAATAAAGAAATAAAAGAAACATTTTCTATAATAAAGTGTGTTTCAGAATCACCTTCTTTGATAGCTCTTTTTTTAGAAACGTTATTTTCCAGAATAGAAGAATGGGAAAAAAATAAGCAATTTAATATCAATGAAGATATAGACAATCTTCAGAAACTTTTTGAAAAGTTACATTTACCATCAATAAAAACTGTTAAAGGTTTGTGGGGTGAGTTGTTTACGATAAAAAACTCCAAAAATATAAACCAATTAATTGAATGCTGGCATGTAAAAAAAACACAATTATTTGATTTTTATGCCCCACCAAATATTGTTGAAGTAAAAACAACAACCGAACAAAAAAGAATTCATTTTTTAAAATTAGAACAATGTATATTTGAAAAGAATATGAATGGATATTTACATTCAGTTATGACTATTGAAAAATTTGATGGTTTGTCATGCTATAATCTTTATCAATCTATAAATCAAAAAGTATCTAATAGACAAATTAAAGAAAAACTTGAGAAAGTGTACTTTGAAACAGTTGGATCAAATTTTGAAAAATTTGATGAAGACAAATTTTGTTTAAAAACAGCGGAAGAAAACTCTTTATTTTTTGACTTAAATTTAATTCCAACACCGTCCAAACAAATACCCAAAGAGGTAGATCAGGTTAAATTTAGAGTTGATCTATCAAACACGCCACAGTGTGAATTTGATTTAGAGAATATATAGGTTACTTTATAATCTCTATCAGTTCATGAAGTTCTAACCAAGGTTGTTTTTTATGAATCATTCTATGACAATTTGAACAAAGTAAGACTAAATCACTTAGACTAGTTTTTTTTTTCACCAAGTGAGATTGGGTTTATATGATGACATTCAATAAAGTCTTCGCCCCTCTTCCCATATTTTTCTTTAAAATCAAATTTACATGCCTCACAAAATAAACGCCCATTCATTCTTTTAAATATTTTTTTTTTTTCCCTAACGATTTTTGCATTTCTTTCTCGTTTAAGATGTTTGTAAGTTACTAACTTACCTTCTTTAGCAATGGCAATATCATCAAAAACTAAATCATCATTTATATCTAAATTTTCTAAAGTAAAATTTTTAATTTGTTCCGACAATTTATGAAGTTGTTCCCAATTATGAGAAAACTCATCCCATATAGGTTTACATTTTGTAACACCACCAGTCATTCCTTTTCTATCATCTGTTGGATCAACAGCCAAATAGTTAGAGTTTCGTAAGTTAAGAGAATTAAGTGTCCTAAAGTCTTCTTTATCATGCCCAAAACTTTTTTGAATTTTATGGATATCAATAAGTAAAAGTTTCAATTCTTCTGAGTTTTGATCAGGCATTTTCGGACGATGCGTTATATAAAAATCTAACGCTAAAATCATTTCTTCTTTTTCCCAATCTTTAGCCATTTACGTTTTTTTTTTAATTTTATTCATAGATTATTTTTTGATTGAATATGTTTAAACATTTCTTCAGGTGTTAGAGGAATTGAATTTCTTCCATCTCTTCTAAAATACGTACCATTGTGTTTTTCCTTTTCATAATCAAAATGAACAAAGACAGGTTTTTTTGACTTTGTAATATTGATAAGACAAACTTCATTATTATCGATAGATTCAAATTCTATATTGTAATGGTTAGGAATATCATCTTCAGATTTTAGATGTTTTCTTATTAGTTCTATAAGTCTAATTTCAAAACCATCATTATTTTTTTTTTGCAAAAGAGAAAAATCATTTTCAAGACCAATAAAAACAGGATTGAGATTTTCATCTTCTTTAACTCCAATAATTAAGGCTCCTCCACTTGAATTCATAAAAGCTGCAATAGATTTAATAATTGGAAAGGAAAGTCCCTTGTTTTTTCTTGAATTATCATAACACCAATTTAAACTTGACTTAAACTCAACAACCTCACTTTCCCCATTGGCTGATAATGTTTCTATGCGACTATAAGAATTTGAATGCTTTTTTGGAAAGGTAACTATATTGTTAATAAAAAATGGTTTTTTAATTACTTTTCCAATCTCGTGAATTAAATCTAAATGTTTTTTCTTAGCATCCTTATAGAAAATTGGTCTAGAAAAGACAATTCCTCCATGAGATTCGTCTCCACTTTCCAGAATTACTCCATCTTCATTCATTTTAATTATTTTATAAAGATTATTTAGTGCAACATGTTCTGAATTTATATAACCAAATTCTTTAAAAAGACAAAAATACTCTAAAGACTCAGCACAACCAAGATAAGCAGCACTCATTAAATACTTTGTACCAAGTTCAATGTTTTGTTTAATATTATTATTATACAGACCTCCCTGTAAATAAATAAAGGCTAAAGCAAGCCTTGCACTAAGGTTTTCATTATCTCTGGCAGATAATTTCAAAAATTCGAATGCTTTTAGTTCATACTCATCAAGTTGGTTTTTATTTTTTTCTTTTATTACAATATTTGTGTACTTCAAATAAAGCTCGTATGCGATTTTATCATTACCTAAAAAAGCCGCATATTCCGCATATTTCAGAGCCTTATTTTGATTAGCTTTTATATTTTCAATTCCTTTTTCATAAAATGAGTATAAAAATTCATATGCTTTATAATTTTTACTTACAAAAGCAAGTTCTTCAATCATTGAAAAACCCAATTCAAAGTTTTTCTTCGCAACACCACCAAAACATAAATCAAGTGCATGAAAAACTTTAACATTACCAGTATTATCGAATTTCAATCCTTTTGAAATGGTATTTAACCATAATTCACTGTAATCATATTGTTGGTAAAAAAGTATGATATCAAAAACTTTTTGAGAATCTTTTTTTTTTTTAGAATCTTTTTGATACAAAATTCCAATGAGTTCCATCCTCAAAAAATGTAAAAAATTGATTAGCTTTTCATAAGAAGTAGTTAATCCAGCATTTATACATTGTGAATAAAGATAAATAATATAATTAATAGTTTTTTCAGAATATTTCTCTCCAATTGATGCCCCTTGTGCTTTAATAAGTAACGTTAAAAAATTCCCTTTTTTTTCCTCCTCTTTACAATTATCATCGAAACTACGGTTATATTTTTTGCAGAATTCATAGTTTTGTATAAAATAATTTTGAACTGCATCAGCTATCGTTTCTAGTATTGGGACTCTTTCAGACTTAGAAAAAGTTTTAAATTTTTTAAATACTTTTTCAATTAATCGAACATCAAGTTTAAAAATCTCTCCGACTTGTTCCATATCACTTTCATTTTCAATGTAAAAATTTGCTGTTACACAAATTGTATGCAGTTTATCAAAAAATTCAGGCAAATTTTCTAGATAAATTGTGTTTTCAGTAATGACTTGATTAAAAAGTACTTTTTTTTTGGAATTTAAAAAATTATGTTCTGTACCTTTTTCTGTTACGAAAGTTAAGTATTTTAATTCACTACTATTTAGAAAGTTTTCTATTTTTTTCATTTTTCTTTAAATAAGTTCGCTTTCATTTAAGTGTTAAGTATAAAAATCATAAGCTAAAATTTGTATTTCTTTTCACTAAAATTTGTAATCCATTTAAAAATGCTTTTTTTTGTCCTACCAAAATAACCTTTTTTTTACCCCTTGTTAAAGCCGTATAGATTAAGTTTCTTTTCAACATAAAAGAATGAGAATTACTACATTGAATAATAACTGCTTCGTATTCTGACCCTTGGCTTTTATGAACGGTTATAGCATAAGCTAATTCCAAGCTTTGAATTCCTTCAAAGGAATATTCTACCTCCTCGCCATCAAACTCAAAAATATATAAATCATTAGATTTTCTTACTACTGAACCAATATCTCCATTCATTATACCAAGATCATTTTTGTTGGAGGTTTCCATCACTTTATCACCAGCAAAAAATTCAAAGTTCTTATTACCGAAAAGTGGCTTTTTTCCTTGGTGTAGTATTTGTTGAATACTTATATTTAAATTTGTAGTTCCTAGTTCTTTTTTTCTTTGTGGAGATAAAATCTGAATCACCTCTTGATCTTCAC
>MDSW01019433.1_pt1 | contig 11131 bp, 9 predicted proteins | sample 811171 | NCBI WGS metagenome assembly MDSW01 (sample SAMN05326641, study PRJNA326480) | marine metagenome | isolation source: seawater | place: Atlantic Ocean: North West | collected 2012 | reverse complement strand
GAGCGGTTGAAAGCACTGGTCTTGAAAACCAGCAACGGGGCAACTCGTTCGTGGGTTCGAATCCCACCCTCTCCGCCATTATATTTTAAAATTTTTAAATAAATTTGAAATTCCATTTTTATCAATTTTTTTCTCAACTAAATTATGATGGTAAAAATTAAGAATTATTTCATCTTCAAAATTTAGAAATTTGTCCAATTCATTTAGAAGATTTTCATCAAAACTATGAATATATTTATTAACAAATGTACTTAATAGAATATCCATTTCTTTAGTTCCACGGTATCCAGCACGATAAATCAATTTTTTTTTAAAAATTTCTAATTTATTAGACATAATTATATATTATACATAATTAATTCAATTAAATGAAAAAAGATTTTATTTTTAATGATATAAAAAAGCTTAAAGGAGTTGGTACACAATTATCAAAATATTTAAAAAAAAGGAAAATCGAAAAAATAAAGGATATAATCTTAAATCTTCCTTATTCAGAAACTGATAGATCAAAAATTACTGATTTAAATAAACTAGAAATTGGAAAAATACATACTATCAAAGTTTTAGTAAAAAAATTATATTTTCCAAGAATAAGAAATTTACCAAATAAAATTGTTTGTAAAGATCATACTAGTCAAATAGATATAGTGTACTTTAATAGTCGAGAGGGCTATTTAAGAAAATTATTTCCAGAAAATAAATGGGTTATTATAAGTGGCAAAGTAAATTACTTTAACAAGAAGTATCAAATAACTAATCCAGATTACGTCACTACTTTAGAAAACCAAAATTATGTACTTACAAATATTCCAAAATATAACTTAACAAAAGGAATTAATGAAAAGAAATATAGATCCATAAGTGAGCAAGTAATTAAAAATTTACCAGAGATAACCGATTGGCTAGATGGTTATTTTTTAAAAAAAAAATAATTTAATAAATTGGAATGATTGTATTAAAAAATTGCATAATTCAAAAGATTCCCAAGATTTTCAATCATCGAGTTATAGAAGATTAGTTTTTGACGAACTTTGTGCTAACTTTTTAACTTTATCAGAAAATAGAAAGAGAATAAAAAAAAATAAAATTCCTAAAAAATTTAATAGGGATAATGTTAAGTCTGTGCTTAAAAATTTATCATTTGAATTAACTAACAGTCAAAAAAAAGTAGTTAATGAAATAAACCAAGATCTCCTTAGCGATAAAAGAATGTTTAGAATTATTCAAGGTGATGTTGGCTCAGGAAAAACAATTGTGTCTCTGTTATCTATAGCTAATGTAATTAAAAGTGGTTATCAATGTTCATTAATGAGTCCTACTGAGATATTAGCAAGACAACATTTTGATTTATCTAAAAAGGTTTTTAAGGACATAGGTTTAAATTTTGAATTGCTTACAGGGAAGACTGATAACAAGAGTAGAAATAAAATTTATCAAAATTTAGAAAATGGTAAGATTGATTTATTAATCGGAACTCATGCACTATTTCAAAAGAAAATTAGATTTAAAAAATTAGGACTTGTAGTAATAGATGAGCAGCATAAATTTGGAGTTAAACAAAGAAGTGACTTAGCAAAAAAAGGGGGAGATCAATGTGATGTTTTGCTCATGTCCGCAACACCAATACCTAGAACAATGATGATGTCACTTTATGGAGATATGGATATCTCTAAAATTAATGAAAAACCCTCACTACGTAAAAAAATTATTACGTTGAGCAAGCCTGAAAGTAAAATTAATGAACTTTGGTCTTTTATAAAAAGAAATATTAAAATTGATAATCAAATCTTTTGGGTTTGTCCATTAATTGAAGAGTCAAGTTTTTTAGATTATTCATCTGCAAAAAAAAAATTTGATCTAATTAATAAAAAATTTCCAGGTAAAGTTGGATTGATACATGGCGCTTTGGAAAAAAATGATAAAGAAAAAATCTTAAAAAAGTTTTTAAAAAATCAAATTTCAATACTCGTTTCTACCACAGTAATTGAAGTTGGTATTGATTTTCCTAATGCAAACTTAATCATTATAGAAAATTCAAACAAATTTGGCTTAGCGCAATTACATCAATTAAGAGGAAGGGTTGGCAGAGGTTCAAAACAAGGAACATGTATATTATTGTTTAAAGATGGTTTGAGTAAAAATGCAATTTCAAGAATTAAAATTTTAAAAGAATCAGATGACGGTTTCTTTATTGCAGAGGAAGATTTAAGATTAAGAGGATTTGGTGACCTAACAGGATATCAGCAAAGTGGGATAAAGAATTTTAGATTTGCTGATCCAGTAAATCATCAAGAATTATTTGTTTTAGCAGAAAATTATGTCAAAAATGAAATAAACACCTCAAACCAAAAGAATTTTTCTTTCGTATTAAAACTTTTTGATAAAGCTGAAATTATTAACGTAAATGAATTTTAGTCTATATTTGTAGTTCCTGCTGATACGATAAATTTTGAGGCTTGCTCAAAAGTTACATCAAGATAAATTAAATCTTTTTTTGGTACCATTAATAAAAATCCGCTTGTAGGATTAGGTGTGGTCGGAACAAACACATTTATTATGTCCTCCTTGACTTTGTTTTTTATCAGTCCTTTATTTTCTTTTGTTGCAAAACCAACGGCCCAAATTCCTTTACGCGGGTATTCTAAAAGGACAACACTTTTTTGATTATTGTCCGTTTTAGTAAAAGTTTCTGTCATCTGCCCTATTGCAGAGTAAATTGTCCTGAGAATTGGGATTTTCTTTAAAATATTATTAAATAATTCAAAAAATTTTTTACCTAAAAATGAAAGAGATAACCAACCTATTAAAGTTATTATAATTAATGCAATTAGAATTTCTACTCCAGGTATATTAAATGGTAAATAGTTATTAGGATTTATCTCCTTTGGAATTATTTTTCCTGATATTCTAACAAAAAAAAGAGTTAGATATAAAGTGATGCCAATAGGGATCAATACTACGATACCGGCTATAAAATTATTTCTTAACTTAGCAAAAATGGATTTTTTTATATTTTTATCAGACATTAAATTTAAGAATAGCTAGAATATATAATAAAAGATATAATTAAGATAAAAATTGCAATTAATAATTTATTATTTAATATCATGAGTCTTAAAAATGTATAACATAAATAGAAGAAAATTTCTTGGCTATTTTGGTTGTAGCTGTTGTTCTTTATTATTGCATTCCTGCACAACTGTTCCAATTACAGAAAGAAAACAACTTAGCTTAATTCCTGAAGCACGTATAAATCGTCAAGCAGCTGATGCTTATGAAAATTTTAGGAGAAAATCAAAACTTATTACATCAGGAAAAGAGTTAAGAGAGATAAGAAATATAGGAAAAAAAATGCAAGTTTCTGTGAGCTCTTTTTTTGAAAAAGATGGAAAAGATGATCCAACAAAAAATTTTGGTTGGGATTATGTGCTTGTAGATAATGATAAAGTTATAAATGCATGGTGTATGCCAGGTGGAAAAATTGCGGTATATACAGGGCTTTTAAAAGTAACGAAAAATACTGACGCATTATCAATAGTAATGGGTCATGAAATAGCTCATGCAGTTGCGAGACACTCATTAGAGAGAATGAGCCATGCAATGACAATAAATTTGAGTACTACTGTTGCTGATATTTTCTTGGGAGGAGCAATCAATAGAACAAGAAATACTGTTGGACAAAACACTGGCTTAGATATTTTTCAATTAGGTATAATGAATCCATTTGGAAGAAAACAAGAAAGTGAAGCTGACTATTTAGGATTAATTTTTTCTTCCTTATCTGGATATGACATAAGGGAGTCTGTAAAATTATGGAGAAGAATGTCAGAAAAAAATAAAGGCAAAGAACCGCCTGTTTTTTTAAGCACTCATCCGAGCAGTAAAAAAAGAATTGAAAATTTAAATAATTGGATGTCTGAGATTATGATCAAGTATCCACCAATAAAAAGTTAATTATTGGTGAGCCCTGATGGACTCGAACCATCGACACCCTCCTTAAAAGGGAGGTGCTCTACCAACTGAGCTAAGGGCCCTTAAAAAAGATCTTTTATATTCTTATTTGTGAAATTTCAAATAATTAATCTAATAAATTTATATATTTTTTATAAAATGATAGAAATGTGCCATTATGAATATTTTTTTGAATTTCCCGCATAAATTGTTGGTAAAAATAAATATTATGTAGTGAAATAAGCATTGATGCCATCATTTCGTTCGATTTTATTAAGTGATTTAAATAACTTTTAGAATATTTATTTAATTCTCTAATTTTACAATTTTCATCCAGCGGCGATTTATCACTCTGATATTTAGAGTTTTTTAAATTCACTTTACCTTTCCATGTAAAAGCTAGACCAGTTCTTCCTGATCTAGTGGGCATTACACAATCAAACATATCAATACCCTCTTTTACAGCTCCTAATATATCTGATGGGGTGCCGACGCCCATTAGATATCTTGGCTTATCTTTTGGTAAAAAATCTGTTGTTTCGTTTAGTATTCTAAACATATCAGATTGATTTTCACCAACAGCTAATCCGCCCATCGCATAGCCATTAAAATTTATTTCTAACAATCTTTCTATACTTTCAACTCTTAAATCTTTGTATAAACCTCCTTGAACAATTCCAAATAATCCCTTTGACTTATTATTACCAAATTCAATTTTACTTCTCTTAGCCCACTCTGTAGAAACGTTAATTGCTTTTGATAATGTCTTTTTATCTGTAGTCAGCTTTGGGCACTCGTCTAATACCATAATTATATCGGAGTTAATTGATTTTTGTACCTGAATACTTTTTTCTGGGCTTAAAATTATTTTTTTTCCATCAATATGCGAAGAAAATATTGCACCTATCTCTAAATCTATTTTATTGAATTTTGATAATGACATAATTTGATAACCACCTGAGTCTGTAAGAATCGGTTTTTGCCAATTCATAAAATTATGAAGGCCTTGAAATTTATTTAAAATTTCAATACCAGGTCTAAGCAATAAATGATAAGTGTTTCCCAAAATTATTTGAGTATTTGTACTTAAAATATCTTCTTTAAAAATACCTTTAACAGTTCCTTGTGTTCCAACAGGCATAAAAGCCGGAGTATCAATTATACCTCTAGGTGTAGATATTTTCCCCAATCTTGCTTTACCGTCTTGAGTTACTAACTCAAAGGAAAATTTTTTACTAACCATTTATGATTATTTTGATCTTAAAGAAATTATTTTATCAGGATTTTTAACAGATCCACTATTAGGATCTCCTTTTTTAATCATATCAACAAATTCCATGCCATTAATTACTTTACCAAAAGCAGAATATTGTCTGTCAAGGTGTGGTGCAGATTCAAAACAAATAAAAAATTGACTATTGGCACTATTGGGGTCTGCAGATCTTGCGGCAGATAGAACTCCCCTGGTATGAGCTATATCTGTAAATTCAGCTTTTAAATCTGGTAAATTAGAACCACCAGTTCCAGCTAAAGATAAATTAAAATCAGGATTATTTGAATTTCCAAATTTAACATCACCTGACTGAGCCATAAATCCCTCTATAACTCTATGAAATACTACTCCGTCATACTGACCGCTATCAGCAAGCTCTATAAATCTCTTTACATGATTGGGAGCTTTCTCTGGGTAGAGTTCAATTTCAACTGTTCCGTAAGATAATTTTAATATCATAAGATTATTTTGAGCTAATGTATGTAAAGAAAATAAACTAAAAAATAAAATAAATAAATAGATTTTTTTTTTCATTAAGATTTATTTTTTATAACTTTAACTGTAGATTTTGTAACAAATCTATCAATATTACCGCCCAAACTAGCGATTTCTTTTACAAATTTTGATGAAATAATTTGATTTTCAATATCAGACATCAAAAACATTGTTTCTATTTTAGGATTTAATTTTTTATTCATACCAGCTAATTGAAATTCATATTCAAAATCGGATACTGCTCTTAAGCCCCTTATAATAATTTCAGCTTTATACTCCCGACACAAATTAATTGTAAGTTTATCAAATGCTATTACTTTTATCTTTTTTTTATCTAATCTTAAATCTTTAAACAATGAGTTATTGATAATACTCAATCTATCATCAATAGAAAAATGATAGTTTTTATTCATATTATCAGTTGTAGCCACTATTACTTTATCAAATATTTTCAATGACTTTTTTATTACATCTATATGTCCATAGGTTATGGGATCGAAAGTTCCAGGATAAATAGCTGTCTTCATATTTATTTAATGTTATCCTCAATTTTAATCACAGAAACAACTTTTTCACTACCGGATAATTTTTTTATTCTTACTCCCTGTGTATTACGACCAGCAACTCTAATTTCTTTTACAGCACATCTCATAATGCTTCCTTTGTCTGTCGATAATATAATTTCATCATTTTCACTTACTACTAAAGATGATGAAATATTTCCGTTCCTAGGTGAATTAATTATACCAATAATACCCTTTCCACCTCTATTTGTTACTCTATAGTCTAAATAAGAAGAACGTTTTCCATAACCGTTTTCTGAGACAGATAATATGAATTTATCTAATCCACTTTTAATTTTTTTATCATTATTAAGAACTTTTGGATCAATTTTACTGTTATCTAAAATTGAAATCGAAATTACCTTATCTTTATCTTTTAATTGGATGCCTTTTATACCTTTAGAAGATCGTCCTTTAAATAATCTTAATTTTTTTGATTTAAATCGGATACATTTACCGAATTGAGTGCTTAAAAGAATATCTTGATCATCTCTACATATTTTGACACCAATAATTCTATCATCTTGATCAAGCTTCATTGCAATTTTTCCACTATTATTTATATTCACAAAATCCTCTAAGGTGTTTTTTCTTATATTTCCTTTTGCTGTAGCAAATACTACCATGAGATTTTTCCACTCAGCTTCATCCTCAGGTAAAGGCATAATAGAACTAATAGAATGATGGCTTTTAAGTGGAAGAATATTAAAGATTGATTTTCCTTTTGATGCGGCAGTACCCTCGGGTATTTTATGAGCTTTAATTTTGTAAACCAAACCTTGTGTTGAGAAAAATAATACCGGAGTATGAGTATTAGCAGTAAATATTTGTACCACGAAATCTTCTTCTCTTGTGGAAATTCCAGTTTTCCCTTTTCCACCTCTTTTCTGTGCTTTTAACGAGCTTAAAGGACTTCTTTTAATATAACCTTGATTTGTAATACTTATAACAACTGACTCTTTTTGAATAGTTTCCTCAATATTATAATTTAAAACGGCATCTATAATTTTTGTTTTTCTAGGAGTGGCGAATTTATCTTTAATTTTTTCTAATTCATTAATAATTAATTTATATAACTCCTTTTTTGAATTAATAATTTTATTATAATTAATTATTAAATTAGCTAATTTATTTATCTCATTTTCAATCTCGCTAATTCCATAAGCTGTAAGTTTTTGTAATCTTAACTCTAAAATTGAATTTACTTGTTCGATTGATAATGAGTAACTTGAAACATTTTTTTTCTTTTCTATCATTGAAATTAATTTTGTACTCTTTTTAATTTTCCATTTTTTTGTTAACAAATTCTTTTTCGCAATATCAGTATCTTTAGAATTTTTTATAATCTTTACCACTTCATCGATATTTTCAACTGCTGTTGCTAGACCAATTAATATATGTGCTCTCTCTTCTGCTTTCTTTAAATCAAATTTAACTCTTTTTATAACTGTATCTTCCCTAAACTTTAAAAATTCTGAAATAAATTCTTTTAAATTTAATATTTTGGGTTTGTTATTAACTATAGCTAAAGTATTAAAACCAAAGGAGCTCTCAATATTTGTTAGTTTATATAATTGTCTTCTTATTGTTTCAGGTTCAATTGATTTTCTTAATTCAATGACTACGCGTATGCCCTCTCTATTAGACTCATCTCTAATATCTCTTATCCCCTCAATTTTTTTATCACGCACTAGCTGGGCAATTTTTTCAATTAGTAAAGATTTGTTAACTTGATACGGAATAGATTTGATAATTAGAGTTTCTCGACCACCTTTTTTCTCCTCTAAATCAATTTCACCTCTTATTTTAAAAGACCCTCTACCCTTATTATATCCTTGTTTGATAATATCTTTTCCAATAATAATACCACCGGTAGGAAAATCAGGTCCAGGAACATGTTTCATCAATTGCGTTATAGTAATTTCTTTATTATTAATATAAGCAATCGTCCCGTTGATTATCTCGCCTAAATTATGTGGTGGAATACTTGTGGCCATACCAACGGCTATTCCTCCTGCCCCATTCACCAATATATTTGGGTATTGAGATGGTAAAACTTCTGGTTCTTTTTCCGTTTCATCATAATTACTTCTATAAGCGACAGTGTTTTTTTCTAAATCTTCAGTCAAGAATTGAGCAATCTTCCCAAGTTTAGTCTCTGTATATCTCATCGCAGCTGGCGGATCGCCATCAATTGAACCAAAATTTCCTTGACCAGAAATCAAAGGTACACTCATTGAAAAATCTTGGATAAGCCTAACTAATGCATCATAAACAGACTGGTCTCCATGTGGATGGTATTTACCTATTACATCTCCTACTATACGAGCAGATTTTCTAAACGGCTTTGACCAATCGTATCCACCCTTATACATTGCATAAATAATTCTTCTGTGAACTGGTTTGAGCCCATCTCTTACATCTGGAAGAGCTCTACTCACGATAACACTCATCGCGTAGGATAAATAAGATGAACTCATTTCATCTTGTACAAAAATAGGTTTAAATGTTTTTTTGTTCTCTACTGTATTTTTTTCCATGAAATTTTAAAAAGGAATTTCATCATCTAAATCAGATATATCTTGATTAAGATTATCTTTAGGAAGTGAACTTTTATTTTCAGAAACAAGATTAGAATTTCCATTATTGCTGCCCTTACTATCTAGCATCGTTAAACTAGAATTATATCCTTGAAGGACTATTTCTGTTGAGTATTTGTCTTGACCCGTAGCTTCGTCTTTCCATTTTCTAGTGCTTAATTGACCCTCAACGTAAACATTTGCTCCTTTTTTTAAGTATTGTTGAACTACATTTACTAAACCTTCATTAAAAATCACTATTCGATGCCACTCAGTTTTTTCTTTCTTTTCGCCACTTGATTTATCTTTCCAGCTTTGGCTTGTAGCAATGCTCAATCTGGCAACATTTTTACCATTTACCATTTGTTTAATTTCAGGGTCTGCGCCTAAACGACCTATTAATTGTACTTTATTTAAACTACCAGCCATAATATTTTGAATAAATTTTTGAATATTTATTTATAAAAGTGATTATTTATATCATAATTAGCAAATAAATATAAGGTGTATGTTATTTTAAGGAAAATAAATGTTGAAAAAAATCGTTGTAAAAGGCGCTAAAGAGCACAACTTAAAAAATGTTTCTCTTGAAATTCCTAAAGAGAAATTAGTGGTTATTACTGGCTTATCTGGATCAGGTAAATCATCTCTCGCCTTTGATACTATATATGCTGAAGGTCAAAGAAGGTATGTTGAAAGCTTATCATCTTATGCAAGACAATTTTTAGATAAAATGAAAAAACCTAAAGTGGATTTAATTGAAGGTTTAAGTCCTGCAATATCAATCGAGCAAAAAAATACTTCTAAAAATCCTAGATCCACAGTAGCGACTGTAACTGAGATTTACGATTATATGAGAGTTTTATTTGCAAGAGTTGGAATACCTTATTCACCTTTTACTGGGAAACCAATTGTTTCTCAGCCAATAAGTGAAATGGTTGATAAAATTAAAAAATTACCAAAAGATAACACGATTTACCTACTCGCTCCTATAGTTAGAGGTAGAAAAGGAGAATATAAAAAAGAAATTTTAAATTATAAAAAAAGAGGTTTTACTAAGATAAAAGTCGATGGAAAATATTTAAATATTGATGATTTCCCAAATTTAAACAAAAAACTCAAACATGAAATTTCAATAATTGTCGACAGAGTAGTACTAAATTCTAACCTAGGAAATAGACTGGCTGATAGCGTAGAAACAGCTGTCAACTTATCAAATGGATTACTTGTTGTAGAATATGAGAATGAAACATTACCGAAAAAATTTAGAAAACGCGAAACAATAACATTTTCCTCAAAGTTTTCTTGCCCAGAAAGCGGCTTTACTATTGAGGAAATAGAGCCAAGACTCTTCTCATTTAACTCGCCTTACGGGGCATGTGAAGAATGCGAGGGAATAGGTCATAATTTAAATATAGATCCTAAATTAGTAGTTTCTGATCCTAAAAAAAGTCTGCAAGATGGTGTGATAGAGCCATGGGCTAAATCAACATCCTTATATTATGCACAAACTTTAGCATCTATAGCTAAACATTATAAAATTTCTATGAATGATCAATGGAGGAAGATCCCAAAAAAAATTCAAGACATAATTTTATATGGATCTGATGAAGAGGAGATAAAATTTTCTTATGATGATGGATATGAAGCATATACTACTAAAAAAACTTTCGAAGGAGTAGTTAACAATCTCGAAAGACGATATCTTGAGACAGATAGTGAATGGAAAAGAGAAGAAATATCACAATATCAAAGTGAAACAGATTGTGAAAAATGCAAAGGAATGAGACTAAAAGATGAAGCACTTTGTATAAAAATCAATTCTTTAAATATAAGTCAAGTTACTGAAAAATCAATTGATGATGCACAAAAATGGTTTGAAAATTTACAAAACATATTGACTGAACGTGAAAATAAAATTGCTCAACATATTTTAAAAGAAATAAATGAAAGACTAAACTTTCTTTTAAATGTTGGGTTAAATTATTTAACTTTATCAAGAGAGTCTGGAACTTTGTCTGGTGGGGAAGCACAAAGAATAAGATTGGCTTCTCAAATTGGTTCGGGACTTACTGGTGTGTTATATGTATTGGATGAACCTTCCATTGGATTACATCAAAGAGATAATAAAAAATTAATTAAAGCTTTAAAGAAATTAAGAGATCTTGGAAATACCGTTATAGTCGTTGAACACGATATTGAGACTATGGAAAATGCTGATCATATTATAGATATCGGTCCAGAAGCTGGTTTGCATGGAGGTAAAATTG
>MDSW01028849.1_pt1 | contig 11132 bp, 8 predicted proteins | sample 811171 | NCBI WGS metagenome assembly MDSW01 (sample SAMN05326641, study PRJNA326480) | marine metagenome | isolation source: seawater | place: Atlantic Ocean: North West | collected 2012 | reverse complement strand
TCATGACCTTCGCACGCGGGTCGAAGTTCTTGTAGACGCGGTGGCCGAAGCCCATCAGGCGGAATGGGTCATCCTTGTCCTTGGCGCGCTTGATATATTCCGGGATCTGATCGACGGTGCCGATTTCGCGCAGCATCTCGAGGCAGGCCTGGTTTGCGCCGCCGTGGGCGGGGCCCCAGAGGCAGGCGATGCCGGCTGCGATACAGGCGAACGGGTTCGCGCCCGAGGAGCCTGCCAGACGCACGGTCGAGGTCGAGGCGTTCTGCTCGTGATCGGCGTGGAGCGTGAAGATACGGTCCATCGCCTTCGCGAGCGCCGGCTCGATCTTGTAGTCTTCGGCCGGGACCGAGAAGCACATATGCAGGAAGTTCTCGGCGTAGCTCAGCTCGTTCTTCGGATAGACGAAGGGCTGACCGATCGAATACTTGTAGGCCATCGCGGCGATCGTCGGCAGCTTCGCGATCAGACGGATCGAGGCGACTTCGCGCTGCCACGGGTCCGAGATGTCGAGGCTGTCGTGATAGAAGGCCGAGAGCGCGCCCACGACGCCGACCATGGTCGCCATCGGGTGGCTGTCACGGCGGAAGCCCTGGAAGAACTGCTTCATCTGCTCGTGGATCATCGTGTGACGGGTCACGCGATATTCGAAATCTTCCATCTGCTGCTTGCTCGGCAGTTCCCCGTAGAGAAGCAGGTAGCACACTTCGAGATAGTGCGATTCCGAGGCGAGCTGGTCGATCGGGTAGCCGCGATACAGCAGCTCGCCCTTGCCACCATCGATGAAGGTGATCTTGGACTCGCAGGCTGCGGTCGAGGTGAAGCCCGGATCGTAGGTGAAGACGTCGGCTTGACCGTAGAGCTTGCGGATATCGAGCACGTCGGGACCAGCCGAGGGCGAGAGCACGGGAAGCTCATAGGTTTGTCCGTCAAGCGAGAGCGTGGCGGTCTTCGAATTGTCTGCCATGTAAATTCCCTTTCATCCTCCGGCTGGGCCGCGCCGGTCTATCGCGTCCGGACAGGCGTCCGGAGAGGGCGGCCAGGCCTCAGGCCGCCTGATCGTCGAGTCGTGCCAGAGTTTCCTCTTGGCCCAAAACGAGCATCATATCGAATACGCTGGGGGTAGCCGCTCGCCCCGCCAAGGCCGCCCGCATCGGAGCAGCGACCTTCCCAAGGCCCAGTCCGTGCGCTTCGGCAACCTGTCCGACGGCGGCTTCCAGGTCTTCCCGCGACCAATTAGCGCGTTGCAGCGCAAAGGTCAATTCACTCAGTATACCACGGGATACATCATCGAGCGCCTTGGCCGCTTTCTCTTCGATCTCGATCGGGCGCTGCGTCAAAGAGAAGTGCGCCTTTTCAAGAAGTTGCGGCAACATCTTCGCCGACCCCTTCACGATGGGAAGCGTGCGCATAAGCGCAGATTTCTGTGCGTCACCCAGCGGGGGTTTTTCTGCAGCTGCGAGATAACCTTCGATTTCGCGCAGCAATTCGGCCTCATCGGTGATCGCGATATGCTGGCCGCAGATATTTTCGAGCTTCTTGAAATCGAGCCGCGCCGGCGCCTTGTTGATGCCGGTGATGTCGAACCATTCCTTCGCCTGCTCATCGGTGAAGAATTCGTCGTCGCCATGGCTCCAGCCGAGCCGCGCGAGGTAGTTGCGCATCCCCGTCGCCGGATAGCCCATCGCCTGATACTGCTCGAGGCCGACCGCGCCGTGGCGTTTCGACAGCTTCTTGCCGTCGGGGCCGTGGATCAGCGGGATATGCGCGAAGGTGGGCACGTCCCAGCCCATCGCGCGATAGACCAGCATCTGCCGCGCGGCATTGACGAGATGGTCGTCCCCGCGGATCACATGGGTCACGCCCATATCATGGTCATCGACGACAACGGCCAGCATGTAGGTGGGTGTGCCATCAGAACGTAAACAAATCATGTCATCGAGCTGATCGTTGCGGATCGTCACCTCGCCCTGCACGGCGTCGGTGATCACGGTCGTGCCCTCGCGGGGCGCTTTCAGACGGATCACGTAGGGCGCATCCGGATGCGTCGACGGATCGGCATCGCGCCACGGCGAGGGGAACATCTGCCCCTTGTTCGCCGGGTCCTCGCGGAAGGCCGCGATCTCTTCCTGCGTGGAGAAGCACTTATAGGCGTGGCCTTTCTCCAGCATCTGATGGGCGACCTCGGCATGGCGGGCCGCGCCCGCAGCCTGGCTCACCACGTCGCCGTCATAGTCGAGCCCCAGCCATTCGAGCCCCTGAAGGATCGCCGCCGTGGCCTCGGGGGTGGAGCGTTCGCGATCGGTATCCTCGATACGGAGCAGGAATTTGCCGCCGCGCCCACGGGCATAGAGCCAGTTGAACAGGGCCGTGCGCGCACCGCCGATATGCAGATAGCCGGTGGGAGAGGGGGCGAAACGGGTGACAATCTGGTCGGACATGTCGGGACCTTTCTTCGCGGGCTCTTACCGGCCCGCGTTAACCTATCGGAAACCATCAAGCGCATAGGCTTTCTCGGCTCGATGCATAAGCAGGGACGGGGCCGAGGACAAGCATGGCGATCAATGCCGAACCCGGCGACTGGGCGCAGGCGGAGGGCGCGACGGGCGCGGGCCGCGCTCCGCGTCTGATCGCGGCGCTCTTCGGGGGGCTCTCCGATCCGCTGGGCGCGCTGGCGCGGGCCCGCGCGCAGCTTTTTCTGTGGATGCCAGTGGCGCTCGGCGTCGGGGTCGGTGCGTATTTCTCCCTCGGGATCGAGCCGGGATGGCCTATCTACCTGAGCACGCTCGTAATCTGCGCGCTCTCTCTCGCGCTTTGGCTGCGCGCTGCGGCATGGTTTCGGCTGCCCGCGGCGCTGATCGCCCTTGCGGCTCTGGGGCTGTTGCTCGCAGGGCTGCGCGCCCATCTCGTTGCCGCCCCGGTGCTGCAGTATCGCTATTACGGCCCCGTCAGCGGGCGGATCGTGAAAATTGACCGCGCGCGCTCCGACCTGATCCGGCTGACGCTGGACCGGGTGCGGATCGACCGAATTCCGCCCGCCAAGACCCCGGCGCGGGTGCGCGTGACGCTGCACGGCGATCAAAGTCAGTTCAGCCCCGAGCCCGGCACGCAGGTCATGCTCACGGCGAATCTCTCGCCCCCGCCGCCGCCAGCGGCCCCAAGGGATTACGATTTTCGCCGCACCGCTTGGTTCGATCGCCTCGGCGCGATCGGTTATACCCGCGCGCCGGTGCTGCGCATTGCGCCACCCGATCCCGGCGACTGGGCGATGGCGGCGCATCGTGCGCGGATGCGGCTCTCGGCGGCGATCCAGGCGCGGATCGCGGGCCAGCCCGGCGCGGTCGCGGCGGCACTGATGACGGGCGACCGCTCCGGCCTCAGCGAGGCCACGCGTGAGGTGATGCGCCGCTCCAGCCTCGCCCATCTGATCGCGATTTCCGGGCTGCATATGGGGATGCTCGCGGGCTTCGTCTTCGGTCTGGTGCGCTACGGTCTGGCGCTGGCGGGGCGCCCGGCCCTGATCTGGCCTACGAAGAAACTGGCCGCCATCGCAGCGCTGATCGCGGCCAGCGGCTACCTCTGGCTCGCGGGGCCTGCTGTCTCGACCCAGCGCGCCTGGATCATGGTGTCGATCATGCTTCTCGCCGTACTGGCCGACCGCCGCGCGCTGAGCCTGCGCACTGTCGCGCTCGCCGCCTCGCTCCTGCTGATCTGGCGGCCCGAGAGCCTGACCGAACCCGGCTTCCAGATGTCCTTCGCCGCGACCACCGCGCTGATCGTGGCGCTGGGTCCGTGGACCCGCGCGGCGCGCCATCTGCCGCGGCTGTTGCGCCCGGTGCTGATGCTGGTTGCGACCTCGCTCATCGCAGGTGGGGCCACCGCACCGATCGTGGCGGCGCAGTTTCACAGGCTCTCGGAATACGGGGTGCTGGCCAACCTCTTCGCGGTGCCCGCAATGGGGCTCGTGATCATGCCGATGGGCGTGCTCGCGGCACTGCTCGCGCCCCTCGGCCTCGCAGGGCCCGCGCTTTGGGCGATGGGGCAGGGCACGGCATGGATCCTGCGCGTGGCGGAGTGGGTGAGCGGCCTCGACGGCTCGGTTCTTGCGATCGTCCAGCCGGGGCCGTGGGTGATCCCTTTGATTGCGCTTGGTGCGTTGGGGGCGATCCTGACGCGCGGGGCCGGGCGCAGTGCGAGCGTCGGTCTGATCCTTCTGGGCGGCGCCCTTTGGCTGCGCGCCGGGGCGGAGCGTCCGGCGCTGCTGATCGCGCCCGAGGCGCAGCAGGTCGGTCTGATGACCTCGCAAGGCCGGGCGCTGTCGAAACCGAGCGCGGGATTCATCTCCGAACGCTGGCTAGCGGCGGATGGCGATCCGGCTTCGCTGGAAGAGGCCGCCGCACGCCCCGCCTTCTCTGGGCCGCGCGGTGCGCGGATTGCGCAGTTTAAACGCGCGCCGCTCGCCCATCTCACGGGAAAATCGGCAAAAGAGGCCCTGCCTGCGATTTGCGCGAAGGGCGGCTTTGTCGTGATTTCCACCAGGGTCGAAACCCCCACGGGCCCTTGCGATCTGTGGGACGCGGCGCGCCTGCGCGACACTGGCGCGGTCGCCATCAGCGCCACGGGCGAAGTCACGACGACCGCGCAAGTCAAAGGTCGCCGCCTCTGGACGCGCCCTTGACCTTCGCTCTTTCCAAATATCCCCGCCGGAGGCTCCTGCCCACGCCACCCGCGCGACAAACGAAAAGAGCGCCCCGCAGGACGCTCTTTCCCAGGAATTCACCAAATCTCAGTAGCTGCGGATCAGCCCGACGAGCCGCCCCTGCACCTTCACCTGATCGTCGCGCAGCAGCCGCGTCTCATAGGCCGGGTTCGCGGCTTCCAGCGCGATCATCCCGCTGCGACGGTAGAAGCGTTTCAGCGTCGCCTCATGCCCCTCGACCAGCGCGACGACGATATCGCCATTGTCGGCGGTGCCCTGTTCGCGGATCACCACGACATCGCCGTCGTTGATGCCGGCTTCGATCATCGAGTCGCCTTTGACCTCGAGGGCGTAATGCTCCCCACGACCGCTCAGCATGGAGCCGGGAACGGCGACGTGATGCGAGACTTCCGAGATCGCCTCGATCGGGACACCTGCGGCGATCCGGCCCATCACCGGCAGTTCCAGCGCGTGGATCACGTCGACCGGCATCGCGCCGCGCGGCGGGTCGGTCTTGTCGCCCTCGATCACCTGCGGCGCGAAGCTGCCAGCGCTATCGCCTGCGGGCGCGCCGAATTTCTTCTCCAGCGCTTCGGGCAGTTTCACGATCTCGATTGCGCGGGCCCGATGAGCGAGGCGGCGGATGAAGCCACGTTCTTCCAGAGCGGTAATCAAACGGTGGATGCCGGATTTCGAGCGCAGGTCCAGTGCGTCCTTCATCTCGTCGAAAGAGGGTGGAACACCGTCCTTCATCATCCGTTTTTGAATGAATTCCAGCAATTCCAGCTGCTTGCGCGTAAGCATCCGCGACCCTCCGTTCCCCGGTCAAGGCACATGTTCAAGGATTGTTCTACCCTTGTTCACGGAGGCTGTCAACGCCCGAGGCGGGTGCGGCTCAGTCCAGCGGCAGGATTTCGACCGTCTCGCCTGCCTTGCGCGGCCCGTCGCCCAAGGGGCGGATCAGCAGGCAATCGGCCTGCGACAGGAGGCTCAGCATCGCAGAGTCCTGATTGTCGAAGGGCGTGACGCGGGGCAGGGGATCGCCGGGGGCGAGGGCTGCGCGCATGTAATGGGTGCGCGGGCCGGTCGGGCCGGTATCGGTCGCGAGGATCGCCTGTTGCACGCGGCTTTCGGGCGGCAGACCCGAAAGCTTGCGCAGCATCGGGCGCAGGAACAGTTCGGCGCAGACCGTGGCCGAGACCGGGTTGCCCGGCAGGCCCAGCATGGCAGCCTCGCCCATCCGGCCCGCCATCAAGGGCTTGCCGGGGCGCATCGCGATCTTCCAGAAGCTGCGGTCGAGCCCCAGTTCCGCGGCCACTTCGCCCACCAGATCATGCGCGCCGACCGAAGCGCCGCCCGAGGTCACCACCAGATCGGCGCCCTTGGTGAGGTCGAACACGGTGCGCAAGCTGTCGCGGTCATCGCGCGCGATCGGCAGCATGCGGGCCTCGGCGCCCATGCGCTCGGCCAATGCCGCGACGATGAAGCTGTTGGAGCAGATGATCTGGTCCGGCCCCGGCTCTTCGCCCGGCATCACCAGCTCGTCGCCCGTGGCGATGATCGCGACGATGGGGCGGCGGCGCACCGTGACCGCGGCCACGTTCATCGCGGCCAGCAGGCCCAGATCGCGCGCGGTCAGCGGGCGGTCGGGGCAGAAGCTCTCGCCCTGCGCGAAGTCCTGACCCTTGGGGCGGATATTGTTATGGGTTTCAAGCTCTTGCGGCAGGGTGATCGTATCGCCTTCACGCGTCACGTTCTCCTGCAGAACGACCACGCCATTCGGGCCCGGCACCGGTGCGCCGGTGAAGATGCGCACGGCTTGGCCCGGAGTCGGCGTGCCGTCATAGGCGCGACCGGCGGCGGCCTCGCCCTCGACGGTGAGCGTCGCGCCGGGCAGTTGGTCGGCCACGTCGATCCAGTAGCCATCCATCGCAGAGCCCGAGAAGGGCGGCTGGGTCAGTTGCGCCGTGGCGGGCTCCGCCATCACGCGGCCAAGGGCGTGGCGCAGGCTTACGCGCTCGGTGCCCAGCGGTTCGACCAGTGCCAGAACCTTCTCCAGCGCCTCTTCGACGGGCAAAAGGCTCATGATGCGCTCCCTTCGGCCTCGTATTTGCCGGATTTTCCGCCGTCTTTCAGCACGACGCGGATACCCTCGATCTGCATGGATTTCTCGACCGCCTTGAGCATGTCATAGACCGTCAGCGCCGCCGCCGAGACCGCCGTCAGCGCCTCCATCTCGACGCCGGTCTGACCCGAGGTCTTCACGGTCGCGCGGATGCGCACGCCGGGCAGGGCCTCGTCGGGCTCCAGGTCCAGCGTGACCTTGGTGATCGGCAGCGGGTGACAGAGCGGGATCAGATCGGAGGTCTTCTTCGCGGCCATGATCCCCGCAATCCGTGCGATGCCCAGAACGTCCCCCTTTTTCGCGGTGCCCTTCAGGACATAGTCCAGCGTCTCGGGCAGCATCACCACGCGCCCCTCGGCCACGGCGATGCGGTCGGTCACCTCCTTATCGGAGACGTCGACCATATGGGCCTGACCGTCCTTGTCGAAATGCGAGAGGCTCATGCGACCTCCAGAAGCGTCCGGGTGGCGCCCGCGACATCGTCCTGCCGCATCAGGCTTTCGCCGATCAGGAAGCGGCGCGCGCCGACCTCGGCCATCGCGGCCATGTCGTCGCGGGTGAAGATGCCGCTCTCGCAGACCAGATCGCGGCCCTCGGCGAGGATGCTCGGCGCAAGTTCGCGGGTCACGTCGAGCGTGACCTCGAAGGTCTTCAGGTTGCGGTTGTTCACGCCCAGAAGCGGCGATTTCAGATGCTTGAGCGCGCGTTCGGTCTCTTCCATGTCATGAACTTCGACGAGCACATCCATGCCCCAACCGAAGGCTGCGTCTTCCAACTCGGCGGCGAGGCTATCCTCGACCGAAGCCATGATGATCAGGATGCAATCGGCGCCCCAGGCGCGGGCTTCCGCCACCTGATAGGTGTCATAGAGGAAATCCTTGCGCAAAGCGGGCAGCGAGCAGGCCGCGCGCGCCGCCGACAGGAATTCCGGCGCGCCCTGGAACGAGGGCGTGTCGGTCAGCACCGAAAGACAGGCCGCGCCGCCTTGCTCATAGGCCTTGGCCAGCGCGGGCGGGTCGAAATCGGGGCGGATCAGCCCTTTCGAGGGCGAGGCCTTCTTGATCTCGGCGATCAGCCCGTAGCCCGTTTCCGCCTTCGCGGTCAGGGCGTTGGCAAAACCGCGCGTGGGCGCTTGCGCCTTGGCCTGAGCCTCAACTTCGCTCAGCGGGCGCGCGGCTTTGGCCGCTTTGATCTCTTCCAGCTTATAGGCTTTGATCTTGTCGAGGATCGTGCTCATCCGGCGACCTCCTGCGTGATGCGGGCGAGCGTTTCCAGCGCGGTCTTCGCCTTTCCGCTATCGATGCTCTCGGCGGCCATTTCCGCCCCGGATTTCAGGTCCGCGACCTTGTCGGCCACGACAAGCGCGGCGGCGGCGTTGAAGATCACCGCGTCGCGATAGGCCGAAGCCTCGCCATCCATCAGCGCGCGCAGGGCGGTGGCGTTCTCGGCCGCCGTGCCGCCGACCAGATCCTTGAACTTGTGCACGGGCAGGCCCGCATCCTCGGGGTGGATCTGGATCGACTCGATGCGACCATTTTCCAACGCGGCAACTTCGGTCGTGCCGCAAATGGTGATCTCGTCGGTCCCGTCCGAGCCATGCACCAGCCACGCCTTCTCGGAGCCGAGCATCTGCAACGTCTCGGCCATCGGGAAGATCAGGTCGGGCGCGAACGCCCCGGTCAACTGCCGCTTCACGCCTGCGGGGTTGGTCAGGGGGCCGAGGATGTTGAAGATGGTCTTGCAGCCCAATTCCTGACGCACCGGCATGACGTGGCGCATCGCGGGGTGGTGGATCTGCGCCATCATGAAACCGATCCCGGCCTCGGCCAGACCACGCTCGGTCGCCTCGGGACCGGCCATCACGTCGATGCCGAGCTCGGATTGCACATCCGCCGTGCCCGATTTCGACGAGGCCGCGCGGTTTCCGTGTTTCGCGACCGGAACGCCCGCGCCTGCCACGACGAAGGCCGCAGCGGTCGAAATGTTGAGCGTGTGCATCCCGTCGCCACCGGTGCCCACGATATCCATCGCGCCTTCGGGGGCTTTCACCGGCACACATTTCGCACGCATCGCGGCGGCGGCAGCGGCATATTCCGACACGGATTCCCCGCGCGCCCGCAGCGCCATCAGCAAACCGCCGACCTGTGCGGGCGAGGCTTCGCCTTCGAACAGCAACTGGAATGCCATTTCGGCCTGCGCGCGGCTCAGCGGACCTTCGGACGCCGCAAAGATCAGCGGCTTCATCGCTTCGCTCATCGGCTGGCTCATGCGGGCACCTTCAGGCTGACGCCTGCCTCTGTCAGGAAATTCTTCAGCATCGCGTGGCCATGCTCGGAGGCGATGGATTCCGGGTGGAATTGCACGCCCTCGATCGGCAGCTCGCGATGACGCAGGCCCATGATCGTGCCGTCGTCCAGCTCGGCGGTGATCTCGAGGCAGTCGGGCAGGCTCTCGCGCTCCACGATCAGCGAGTGATAGCGCGTCGCTTTCAGCGGAGAAGGCAGGCCCTTGAAGCAGCCTTTGCCCTCGTGGCGGATCTCGCCCATCTTGCCATGCACGATCTCGGAAGCGCGCACGACTTTCCCGCCGAAGGCCTGACCGATGGTCTGATGCCCCAGACAGACGCCGAACAGAGGCAGTTTCGCCTCGGCCGCGGCCATCACCAGCGGCAGGCAGATGCCCGCCTGATCGGGGTCGCAAGGCCCGGGCGACAGCACGATCGCCTCGGCGCCCATGCCCATCGCCTCCTGCACGTTCAGCGCGTCGTTACGCCAGACCTTCACATCGGCGCCCAGCTCGCCAAAATAGTGCACCAAATTATAGGTGAAGCTGTCATAATTATCGATGAGCAGCAGCATGGCCGGGCCCTTTCGTTTGTTGGCCCCCGGCGTCCCCCATGCACTCAAGCGCCGATGCGCTTATCAAGGGGGGTGAACCGGGGAACGGGTCGGGCTATAGATGCTATCAGCGAAGGGTCGGGGTCAAGGGCAGTCCCCGGGAAAAGCCGCGCATCAAGAGCGGTGAAGATGGAGGCAGGCAATGATGCGATCTGTGATGAAGGGCGGACTGGCCGGTCTGCTGGTCGCGGTACTTGGTGCGGGCGTGATGTCGTTGATCTTCCCGGCGCCGAAAGAGCCCGGCGCAGAGATCAAGCTCGCCGGAAGCCCGACGCCCGAAGAACCCGCGAATGTGGACCTGCCTGCGGGCTCCGATTTCTCGCGCCCTGCGACCGATCGCACGCCCGCGATGCCGACGCCGGACGGGGCGCCGATTTCAGCGCCGACCAAGACGCCGCGCGTGTCCGAGCCGCAGCCGAGCCTCGCGCCGCCCAGTGCCGACGAAATCCAAAGCGCCGCACGCCCGGAGATGGCGACCGAGATGGCCGAGCCGCGCCCCGAGGCGGAAGGGGAGACCGTCGCGCTCGCAGAGCCGGTCGCGCCGGAGGCAGGGGCCCAGCCCGACAGCGCCCAGCCTGCCGCTTTGCAAGGCGCGCCCGCGCCCGATGCCACTCCCGAGGTTGCCGCTGCGCGCGCGCCCGCGCCCGAAGCGCAGCCGCAGCAGACCGCTGAAACTGCGCCCGCAGCCGAAATGCCCGCGCTGCCCGACGTGACCCTGCAGCCGCCGAAAGCGCCCGAGCAAGCGACGCCGTCTGCCGATGAGGGCGAAACGACCGTCGCGGCGAGCGAGATGCCCGCACTGCCCGAGGCCGAGATCGCCCCCCCCGAGGCGGAGCCCCAAGCGGCCCCGTCGCTCGGTGATATGCCCGCGCCCGATCAGTTGCCGCCCGAGGGGGAGGGCATCGACACCGCGCAGGCCGACAAGCCCGAGATCTCGAACGACCCGGCCACAAGCCCGGACCTGCCCGCCGGGCGCGCCCTGCCGCAAGCCGGGGATGCAGCCCCGATCAAGCCGCGCATCTTCTCGTTGCAAGACGCCCCGTCGCTGCCGGGCAAACCGATGGGCGGGTTCAAATCCGCGCCCGGCGTGGTGGTGGATCGCCTGCCGCAAGTGACGCCTTCGACCGCGCCTTCGACGGAGGAGGGCTCCGACGCGCAGTCCGCGCAGGACATGCCCGAGGTCGCGGCGGTCGATGCAGCCGATCTGAACCCGATCCAGAAATTCGCAGCCCCCGCACCGATCAGCGACAAGCCGCAAATCTCGCTCGTACTGATCGATCCGGGCGTGGCGGCGGGCGGGCTCGACCCGGCGACGATCACGGCGAGCGATCTGCCGATGACCATCGCGATCGATCCGACCCGCGAAGGCGCGGCTGACGATGCGAAAGCCTTCCGCGCGGCGGGGTTCGAGGTC
>MDSW01188276.1_pt1 | contig 11133 bp, 11 predicted proteins | sample 811171 | NCBI WGS metagenome assembly MDSW01 (sample SAMN05326641, study PRJNA326480) | marine metagenome | isolation source: seawater | place: Atlantic Ocean: North West | collected 2012 | reverse complement strand
TTATGTGCATCTATGATTTTCATTTTTGTAGGTTCACCAATTATACAAATACCATCTTCGATATTTCTTTTTTTTAATTCTTTAATTAAAAGTGGTGCACCAATACAAGCAGTTTCTTCATCAAATGTGAATGAAAAATGAATGTCCCGATCTAAGTTAGCTATAGATAATTTCGGCACATATGCAAGAACACAAGCTATAAAACCTTTCATGTCGCATGAACCTCTTCCAAAGAGCTTGTCATTTTTAATTGTTGCTTCAAATGGGTTTGTAGACCAACCTTTAGAAACTGGAACCACATCTGTATGTCCAGATAATATAATAGGTTTTTTTCCATTAATTATTTTTGCTTTAATAGTTCCAAATAAATTGACTCTTTCTTTATTTTTATCAAAGACTTTAAAGGTAGATGCTCCATTTTGTTTTAATATTTCATCGCAATAATCAATTAGAGGACTATTATCTTTTCCAGAAACTGTTTTAAAACTTATAAGATCAGACAAAATCTTGATTGATTTTTCATATAAATTAATATCTAAACTCATAAACACAATTATATATTATAATTATGAAAGAACAAATAACCTACGAAATTTTCGATAAGTTAGATATTAGATTGGGCACAGTTTTAAGCGTAAAAAAAAATGAAAAGGCTAGAAAACCATCATTAGTTGTTGAGGTTGATTTTGGTAAAGAAATCGGCGTCAAACAATCCTCAGCTCAAATAACTCATTACTATAATTCAGAAAATCTAGTTGGAAAACAAGTAATAGGAGTTTGTAACTTTCCTGAGAAAAATATTGCTGGAATTAAGTCTCAAGTACTAATTTTAGGATCAATAGATAAAGACGGAAAAGTTACACTGCTTCATCCATCTCAAAAAGCAGAAAATGGATTACCAGTTGCATAACATATGCACCCTGAAATAATTTCAATTAGTCTATTTTGGTTTGTTGCAGCATATACACCAGGTCCAAATAATGTTGTAGCATCTTACTCAGGATTTAATTTTGGAATAATAAAAACTATTCCACATATTCTTGGTGTTACACTTGGCTTTACCTCTTTAGTTTTATTTTTAACCATTGGTTTAATTAACATTTTTAAATTATTTCCAATTATTCAAATTGTAATGAAATATTTAGGAACATTATTTTTAGTTTATTTAGCATTTAAGATTGCGACATCAACAACCTCAGATAATACGAAAAAAGAAAATCCAGTAAAGTTTATAGAGACTTTCTTATTTCAATATTTAAACCCTAAAGGTGTAACTGTAGCTATAATAGTAGTTTCAACATATGTAGAGTTAGGGGAAAACTATACGAATTATGCGACTCAAGTTGTACTTCTTGCGCTTCTTTTTTCATCTACAAGCATTACTTTGTGGACAATTATTGGTAAATTCTTAAGAAAATTTGCGACAAATGAGAAATTTATTAAATACTTCAATTATGCTATGTCGTGCCTTCTTCTTTTGAGCATAATTACATTTTATATATAAAGTATGAAACCAGGAATTAAAAATTCTTACAACTGCCTCAAATCAATGGAAATTGATGGTAAAATTTATAAATATTTTTCTTTAAAAGAGGCAGAAAAGAATGGTTTAAAAGGGATATCAAAACTCCCAAAATCATTATTGGTTCTCCTTGAAAATTTATTGAGATTTGAGGATAATTTAACAGTTACAAAAAATCAAATTGAAGCAATAAAGAATTGGTTAAAAACAAAAACATCTAATACAGAAATTGCATATAGACCTGCTAGAGTTTTATTACAAGATTATACAGGAATACCAGCTGTTGCTGATTTAGCTGCAATGAGGGAAGCAGTTAAAGAAAAAAATCAAGATCCAAAAAAAATAAATCCATTATCTCCAGTTGATTTAGTTATAGACCATTCCGTTCAAGTTGATGATTTTGCGCAAACTTCTTCACTTAAAAAAAATGTTGATATTGAATTTGATAGAAATGGAGAAAGGTATTCATTTCTCAAATGGGGGCAACAGGCGTTTGATAATTTTAGAATTGTACCTCCTGGAACAGGTATTTGTCATCAAGTAAACCTGGAATATTTATCTAAAGTTGTATGGAGTACAAAATCTGGGAATGATGAATATATTTTCCCTGACACTCTTGTGGGCACAGATAGTCATACAACAATGGTTAACGGTCTTTCAGTTTTAGGATGGGGAGTTGGTGGGATTGAGGCAGAGGCAGGCATGTTAGGTCAGCCAATATCAATGTTAATACCTGAGGTAGTTGGATTTGAATTAAAAAATAAATTACCAGAAGGGACAACAGCTACTGATTTAGTTTTAACTGTTGTAAAAATTTTAAGAGATAAAGGAGTTGTAGGAAAATTTGTAGAATTTTATGGTTCTGGATTAAATAATTTAAGTTTAGCTGATAGAGCAACTATTGCAAATATGGCTCCTGAGTATGGGGCTACTTGTGGTTTTTTTCCTATAGATGATGAAACTCTAAAATATTTAAAATTTTCTGGAAGAGACAATCAAACTATCAATATAGTTGAAAAATATGCTAAAGAACAAGGACTATGGGCAAGTGAAAATATTGAATTTACTGATACAGTAAAATTAGATATGTCCACTGTAGTCCCAACGATATCAGGACCTAAAAGACCACAAGATAAAGTGCCACTTACAGAAGCTAAAACCTCTTTTGAAAAAAACTTTAAAGAAATTACAAAAAGACAAAAAGAAAAAATATCTGAAGTATCTGGTGCAGAGTTTAAATTAAAAGATGGTTCAATAGTGATTGCGGCAATTACTTCATGCACGAATACCTCAAATCCAAATGTTTTGATAGGTGCAGGACTAGTTGCGAAAAAAGCTATTGAAAAAGGCTTAAAAACCAAACCATGGGTTAAGACTTCTTTGGCACCAGGATCTCAAGTTGTAACAGATTATTTGAATAAATCAGGTTTAAATAAATACTTAGACGAACTCGGTTTTAATCTTGTTGGCTACGGTTGTACAACATGCATTGGTAACTCTGGGCCTTTACCTGAAAATATTTCAAATTCTATACAAGATAATGACATCTATGCAGTATCAGTATTATCTGGAAATAGAAATTTTGAAGGAAGGATATCTCCATTGGTAAAAGCAAATTATCTAGCATCTCCTCCTCTAGTCGTTGCATATTCTTTAGCAGGATCAATGCAGATTGATTTATATAAAAACTCTCTAGGAAAAGATAAGGATGGAAATGAGGTGTTCTTGAAAGACATATGGCCAAGTAATAAAGAAATTGAGGAAGTATTATTAAAATCTCTAAATCCTGAAATGTTTAAAGAGAGATACTCAAATGTATCTAAAGGACCCGAGCAATGGCAAAAAATCAAAACTAAAGAAAGCAGCATTTATGATTGGGACGATAAATCTACTTATGTAAAGAAACCACCTTTTTTTGAAAATCTTTCACCAGATCCTGAAGGATTTAAAGCTATCAAAGATGCAAGACCATTATTAATTCTAGGAGACAGTGTAACAACTGATCATATTTCTCCAGCTGGAACTATCCAAAAAGAAAGTCCAACCGGAGATTATTTTATGAGTCATCAAATTTTGCCAAAAGATTATAATTCTTACGGATCTCGAAGAGGAAATCACGAAGTAATGACGAGAGGTACTTTTGGAAATATTAGAATAAAAAATGAGATAGTACCAGGAACTGAAGGTGGTTTTACTAGATTGTTTCCAGAAAATAAATTAATGCCTATATATGACGCAGCTGCTGAATATAAAAAAAGAGGCACAAACCTTCTAGTAATTGGAGGCAAAGAATATGGAACAGGTTCATCAAGAGACTGGGCAGCCAAAGGTACAAAGTTATTAGGTATTAAAACAGTAATCGCAGAAAGTTTTGAAAGAATACATAGATCAAATTTGATTGGTATGGGTGTTTTACCTCTTCAGTTCATTAAAGGAATAAATAGAAAAAATCTTAAATTAACTGGCTCTGAATTATTTACGGTAAAAAAATTAGAAAAAGGAATTAGTCCTTTAGATGAAGTAGAATTAGAAATAAAATATAGCAATGGAGAAATTAAAAAAATAAATGTATTGTCAAGAATAGACACAAAGAATGAGTTAGAGTACTATAAAAACGGTGGAATTTTACAATATGTGTTAAGGAATATGATTTAAATGAGTGAAGAAACTCAAACAATAGTTCAAGATCAACAAAAAAAAAATTTGAAAAGCATTCTTATAAACAATAAAAAAATTTTTATTGTCATATTAATACTATTGTTAAGTTCACTTTTTCTTTATTTTTTTTATATTGAAAACAAGAAAAATATTAAAGCTGAAATATCAGAACAATATAATACATCAATAATTGGTTACGGTAAAAATCCAGATCTAACAATTTCTGAAATGAAAAAAATAATTAATATTAAAGACTCAACGTACTCGCCGTTAGCTTTATATTTTTTATTGGACAATGATTTGATTGATAATAAAAATGAAATTAATGAATATTTTGATTTACTCATTAATGACACTAAACTAGAAGATGAAATTAAAGAACTTATAATTTATAAAAAAGGATTATACAACGCAAATACAGCAACGGAAGATGAATTACTTTCTATTTTAAATCCATTAATTAAAAGCGAAAATTTATGGAAATCACATTCAATTTTTTTAATTGCTGAATATTTTTACTCTAAAGATGAAAAACAAAAATCAAAGGAATTTTTTGAAAAAATTATAGAAATGGAAAATTCAAATCCACAAATTAAAATTGAAGCTCAAAAAAGACTTCAAAGAGATTTTAGTGTTTAAAAAAACTTTTTTAATAATCTGTTTTACTCTGATAGCCCAATGTTCTTTAGACACAAAATCAGGACTATGGACAAAGCCTCAAGATATTGAAAAAAAAAAGGAAAACCTGAAAGAAATTTTTAAATCTGAAGAAGTTTTAGAAAAAGAATTTAATCCAAGCCTCAAAATTAAAATTAATAGCAAGTATAATACCAATCCATTTATCAATAATCTAAATAATAATACAGGGTACATCAATTTTGAAAGTGATTTTAAAAAAATTAAAAAATTTAAGTTTAAAAAAATAAAAAATTTTGACTATATAAATCCAGATTTATTAATTGGTAATGACAACGCAATTATATTCTTTGATGAAAAAGGTTCTATAATTAAGTTTGATGATAATACAAAATTAATTTGGAAAAAAAACTATTATACAAAAAAAGAAATTAAACAAAATCCAGTTATATACTTTGCAACTGATAATAAAACTTTAATAGCTGCAGACAGTATAGCTAATTATTATGCAATTGATTATTTATCGGGAGATTTAATATGGAAAAAATTTAATACATCGCCATTCAGTTCAGAAATTAAAATCTACAATGATAAATTTTTTCTTATTGATTTTGAAAATATAATTAAATGTATTTCAATTAAAGATGGTGAGGAGATATGGAGATATTCAACAGAAAAATCATTTATTAAATCGCAAAGAAAATTGTCTTTTATAATTCAAAATAACTTAGTCATATTTATTGATACTTTTGGAGATATTAACGCATTAGACACGAATTCTGGAAAATTAGTATGGCAAGCACAAACTGTAAATGAAGATACATTTGAAAGTTCATTTCTATTGAAATCTTCAAGGCTAGTTTCAGATAAAGAAACAATATATGTTTCAAACAACCAAAATAAATTTTTTGCAATAAATTTAAAAAATGGATTGATCAAATGGGAACAATCAATTAATTCACATATCGAAGCAACAGTAATTGAAAATCTAGTGTTTACTATATCACAAGAGGGGTATCTTTTTGTGATAGATAAAAAAACTGGTAATATACTTCGATCAACTAATATTTTAAATTTTAAAAAAAATAAAAATATTTATCCTTCAGGATTTATTGTGGCTAAAAATTATATCTTTGTAAGTCTGAATAATGGCAAATTATTAAAAGTAAGTATTGCAGATGGTAAAACAAGTGACATTATTAGAATAGATAGTGGTAAAATCTCAAGACCATATGCTGTTAATAAAAATATGTATATTTTAAAAAATAATTCTATTGTTAAAATTAATTAATGTTTCTTAAGCTATTAGATAAATTTGGTAGAAAAAAAGTTGTCTTAGATAGAGGCCCATCACACCCCAAATATAATGAGGCTAAACCTTGGATGAATAGATATTATGTATTGTTTAGACACAGACCAAAATGGTTTCCATTTAATATTTTAATACATGAAATGCTTGACGATGACCATGGTAAAGGTGTTCATAATCATCTTTTCCCTTTTATAACAATTATTTTGAAAGATGGTTATTACGAGACATTAAAAGATGGAAAGTATTGGCGTCCAACAGGATATATTGGATTCAGATCAGCTAACACTTATCATAGAGTTGATTTAAAACCAGGCACAAGACCAATCACGTTATTTATTTCTGGCCCTTATGGACTAAGAAAAGGCCCTAGATCAGAATATGGAATTGACTTTAAAACTAATAGAAAATGAGACAGGAATTTTATAATCTTAAAATTAACACAACTGGTCAAAGATTATACGATTTTACAAATGAAAGTACTGATTGGATTGAAAAAAACAAACTAAACAACGGTATTTTAAATTTAAGTATTCAACATACTAGCGCTTCATTAATTGTCCAAGAAAATGCAGATCCAGATGTTCAAACAGATTTAATAAATTATTTTGATAAACTAGCTCCTATGGATAATAGACTTTATATTCATACAACAGAAGGAAAAGATGATATGCCAGCACATATAAAGTCTGCACTAACTAACAATCAGATTTCCTTAAGCATAAAAAAAGGCAAATTAATTATGGGAATGTGGCAAGGCATTTATCTTTTTGAACATAGAATACATCCAAATATAAGAACCATAGTTCATCATTTTATTGGGGATTAATTTTTCTTTAAACTTTGAAATGCATCTAGAGCAGCAGCTCTTGCTTTTTCATGTATTACAATTGGTAAGGGGTAATCTTTTCCAATTACAGTGTTTATAGCTAGCTGATATTTATTTTCCATTTCCCAAGGTTTATGAATAAATTTTGGTGGAACTTTAGATAATTCTGGCACCCATTTTTTCACGTAAATGCCATTTTTATCAAATTTTTCTCCCTGAAGTATTGGATTGAAAATTCTAAAATATGGTGCTGCATCTGCTCCACAACCTGCAACCCATTGCCATTGCGCAACATTATTCGCTTCATTAAAATCTAATAGACAATTTCTGAAGTGTTTCTCTCCTTCTTGCCAGTTTATTCTTAAATGTTTTACTAGAAATGAACCAACAACCATTCTAATTCTATTATGCATCCAGCCTGTTTCATATAACTCTCTCATGCCGGCATCTACAATTGGATAACCCGTCATTCCATTTTTCCAAGCTTTGAGGTTCTTCGAATTCTTTTCCCACGGAAATTTATCGAATTCTTTTCTTAAGTTCCCCTTTAACATTTGTGGGAAATTATTTATTAAACTGTGTGAAAATTCTCTCCAACCTAATTCATTTAAAAATTTTTTTGCACTTATACTTTTTGATTTAAATTTATAACAATTATCCCAAATATCACTTACATGAATTTGTCCATTTCTAATATAAGGTGATAATTTTGATGTTCCATTAATAGAGGGGTAGTCTCTATCAATACCATATTTTAAAATTCCTGATTTTGTAAATTCGTTTAAAAATTTTTCAGACGCTTTTTCTGATGGTATCCAATATTTTTCAAATTTTTTAAACCACTTATATTTTGGCAATATCTGTTCTGCTTTAAAATTTGATTTAAAATATTTTACTTTTTTTGTTTGTTTTTTTAAATTTAATTTTTTAGAGGGAACACTTTCTAAATACACTTGTTCACCGTATCTCCAAAATGGGCTATACACTTTGTATGGAGTACCATCATCTTTTGTGACCTTATTATACTCATTCAATACATTCCCTTTAAAACATTTTGAATTTATTTTATTTTTATCAAATAATTCAATTATTTTTTTATCTAATTTAATTTGATCTGGTTCGTAAACTTTATTCCAATATACGGAAATATTATCTTTGCTTTTTATTTTTGAAAAGAAAGCTAGTTCCTCAGAAGATATTATTTCCAAATCTACATTAAATTTTTCCAAATCTATTTTATAATTATTAAGAGATTTGCTTATCCACCATTTTTGGGCTTCTCTAACATTGTCAAATTTTTCTTTGTTATAAATATATACAACTGAAATGGAATTATGATTATTTAAAGCATAAGAGAATGCTGAATTATTTTTTAATCTAAAATCGTCTCTAATCCAAACAATAGCTTTTTCAGTCATATTTTTACTTTCTACCTTTTGATAGCAATTCTTTATAAAGTTTCATATCTGCATTACCTTCGCATCCAATTAGCAAAACGTTTGAATTTTTATCGAGATTTATTGATTTTTTTATTGTTTCATCATTACAGGCTCCTATTAAGCTTATAATACCAGGTGTTGCACATTCACCACCTATAATTGATTTTGTGCTAAATTTTTTATCTTTTAACATCGCAACAGTCTTTGCAACTTTTGTATCACTTATAGAGATACAATGATTAGTTGATCTTTTTAGTATCTGCCAAGGTATCAAGGACATTTCATTACAAGACATTCCACCCATAATGCTTTCCTTTAAAATTTTGATTTTAGTCATTTTTTTTCTCTTAATACTTTGCATAACACAGTCAGCACTTTGAGGTTCAACTATTATAATTTTTGGTATTCTTTTAAAATACTTTGCTACACCAGCCACTACTCCAGCTGCCATACCACCAACACCAGCTTGTAAAAAAATGTGAGTGATATATTGATTAGTTTGATTGGAAATTTCTTTTATCATTATAGAATAACCTGCCATTGTTAATTTTGGTACATACTTGTAATTTTTTGTCGAAACATCTTGAACTATACTCCATCCAAATTTTTTTGATAATTTTATACATTCATTAAGTGAGCTTTCATAATCACCTTTAATTCTAAAAACTTTTGCTCCAAATTTTTCTATTTCTTTTACTCTAGTATCACTTACAAATTGACTAACAAAAATATTACATTTTAAACCTAGTCTTTGCGCCCCCCAAGCCACTGATCTACCATGGTTTCCTGCTGTAGCCGATGAAATAACAATTCTATTTTTCCCTTGTGCAACTTTTGCAACTGCATAAGCTCCACCTAAAGCCTTAAATGATTTCAAATTAAATCTTTTTGACTCATCTTTATAAAAAATATTTTTAAGTTTTAAATCTTTATTCAACTTATTCAAGGAAAGTAGAGGGGTTCTTTTATAGTTTTTCCAACTTGAAATTGTTTTATAAGAATTGTGCAATAATTGTTTTGATACAAAACCAAGAACATATTTTCTGCTAAAATAGAAATTTTTATTCGATAAAAACTTTGAATATTTCCAAGTTTTGTATTTGGAAATTGGTTTCATTAATTAGCAGTCTATAGTATTATTTTTTTCCCAATCACTTATAGGAGATCTTTTATCAAATCTTTCTTCTCTTCCAAAAGACTCCAACTCTTGTCTTTTAAGTTTGATATAACTTGAAATTACTTTTTCTCCAAAGGAATCTCTCAGTGTTTTATTTTGTTCTAAATTTTCTAAAGAATCCTCTAATTCATCTGGAAGTTTTTCTAAATTTGGATAATTTTTATAATCTGTATACATATTACAAAATAATGGTTCACCTGGATCAATTTTATTAATTAAACCGTCTAATCCAGCCGCCATTACTCCTGCTTGCAATAAATAAGGGTTAGAAGATCCATCCATAAGCCTTAATTCAAATCTCCCAGGATCAGGAACTCTTATCATATGTGTTCTATTATTTCCTGTATATGAAATACTACTAGGTGACCAGCTAGCCCCAGATTTTGTTGGTGGAGCGTTTATCCTTCTATAACTATTAATTGATGGATTAAAAAAAGCGGCTAATGCAGTTGCATTTTTTATTATACCACCTAGAAAATTATATGCTAACTTGGTTAAACCTAACCTGTCTCCCTTATCTAAGAATTTGTTTGAATTACCGTTCCATAAAGATATGTGCGCATGACAACCATTACCTGTTAAGTTTTCAAATGGTTTTGGCATAAATGTTGCTCGATAACTATGTTTTTCGGCTAAAGATTTAACCATGAATTTAAAAAATGTATGTCTATCTGCCGTTTCTAAACAATCTGAATAATCCCAGTTCATTTCAAATTGTCCATTAGCATCTTCATGATCATTTTGATAAGGATTCCATCCAAGTTCAATCATACAATCACAAATTTCCTTTATTAATTCGTATCTTCTCATAAGTGCAGATTGATCATAACAAGGTTTTGGCTGAATATCTCTAGGGTCTGATATTGACTTACCATCCTCAGATAATAAAAAATATTCGCATTCTACTCCTGATTTCATTTTCAAATTTCTTTTAGATAGTTTTTCAATTTGTTTTTTAAGCATTATTCGTGGAGAAGCTTCAACGGGCTTTCCATCCATCCACAAATCTGAAGCTAGCCATCCAACTTCTTTATTCCACGGTAAAATAATTAAACTATCAGGGTCTGGAATTGCAAACATATCACTGTCTGCTGGCGTCATATCTAACCAAGTTGCAAATCCTGCAAAACCAGCTCCATTTTTTTGCATTTCTCCAATAGCTCTTGCTGGAACAAGTTTAGATCTTAAAACTCCAAATAAATCTACAAAGCTTATAAGAAAATATTTTATTTTTTTTTGTTTTGCAATTCTTGAAAGATTTTTCGACATTATTAAAAAAAACTTTTTATAACATCTTTGTAATATATTAAATTTACAACCACAATTATTATTATTGCAATTATAACACCATACTTGGCTTTAGGCCAAGCTAGCCTCGCCATTTTACTTGGTGTTTTATTTTCTTGTTCTCTATGATTATTTTCTTCCATTTTTTTAAGAGGGCGCAATTTAATGCGCCCTCATGACCTATTATTTACCAGTCAGGTGTGTTGCTTTTCCAGTCATCTTTTCCAGGTCTTCTTCTTGCGATATCATTCATTTTGTTAGACTCTTGCATGCTTG